>Ga0169931_10003555_pt1 | contig 24681 bp, 21 predicted proteins | sample Kivu_15m_20L_FD_129675 | JGI IMG/M metagenome (GOLD analysis project Ga0169931, IMG submission 129675) | Freshwater microbial communities from Lake Kivu, Western Province, Rwanda to study Microbial Dark Matter (Phase II) - Kivu_15m_20L... | ecosystem: Environmental > Aquatic > Freshwater > Lake...
GCATCGTGGGCGAGGCATCGGAAACAATGTGCTGCAGATCGACTTCCGGCCCGCCCGCGACGGCCCGATCCGCAGGCGCCGCCAGCTTGGCGGCATCATCACATCCTACACCCGCGACGCGGCTTGAGTGCCATGGCCGGGAAAAGAGATTCCGAAGGAGCGGCAGCGCTGATTTTATCTTGTCAGGTTCAACCACAGCTCCAGAAAATGCAAGGAATTCAGAGTAATCTTCCATGCCTGCATTTTGAGACCCTTCTCAGAGAAGGCCAAAAGCCGGGGCTCATGGCGACCCCGAGGCTGCCGAAGTGACGGAACTCTACCGATCCGTTTGCTCCGCGCGATGACGTCAAGGCGTGCCGCCTAGCTGCATCAGGACACTCTACAGAGATCATGGCGCGCAAACACCATCGCGCCGCCATTCGATGCAATGAACCATGATGGTCCCTGGCTCAGCATGCTGCAAGCGGCGTTGGCGACCTCCGTGCTTTCCAAACCTCCACCAACCTTGACAGCGGGATCGTCGACAATATACAATTGTAATCTTGGCGTTGGCGTGCAGCATCGCAACCATCAATCTATCGTGGCAGGCATGCCCGATCCCGAGACGGGCGCTATGCGGGAAGTCGAGATGTGCGTCAGTTGTCCGCTACCCAAGGGTCCCGGAAAAATGTGACGGCTAGACACTTCGATCTTCATGCATCCCGCCACTGACAGATCGGGCAAATCGGAAGGATTAGGCTTGATGGCTCGCAACCCAACCGGCGAAGATGCCGACCGGATAGCTAGTTGCGCTCTGTGACCATTGACCAAGAAAAGACAACTGCCACATCAGCGGGGTTCCGAGTTGGGCAAAGGTTCCAATACCTCATTCAAGGCAGGATCTGGGCGGCTGCTTCTGGTGGGCGCAGGCACGCGCGGACGCATGTGGGCGCAAGTGGTTGCCGAGAGCCAGGACGTGGCCATTACAGGCGTTGTGGACCCAAGTCCTGATGCACGCAAAGCGTTCGAGAGGGAGCACCCCTGCCTGCCTTGGTTCCCTGATCTCGAAACCGCGCTGTCGCCCGGTGGTTACGAGGCGGCGCTGCTTGTCACGCCACCGGACGGACATCTGGCGCAGTGCCGGCACCTCTTTGCCGCGGGGCTGCCAGTTCTGGCCGAAAAGCCGCTTGCCGCGGACCTCGGGGACACAGTCGCCATCATCGACGCAGCCGACGCGGCGCGCTGCGCGCTGAGTGTCGGACTGAACTTCCGCTATCTGCCCGTCTCGCAGGCGCTGCGCGCGTGGCTGACCGGGAACCGGATGGGCAAGCCGGGTTTCGGCCAGTTCCGCTATCTGCGCAACCGCGATGGACGGCGCCCCGGCATCAACCGCTATCCGCTGACGATGCGCCATCCCATGATGCTCGAACAGACGATCCACCATCTCGATCTCATCCGCTTCTGCCACGGCGCAGAGGTTGACGTGATCTCGTGCCGGACATGGAACCCGGCCTGGAGCATGTATGCCCACGACGCAAACGTGCATTGCCTGATGACGCTCTCGGACGGGGTCGAGGTAAACTATATCGGAACCTGGTCAGGGGGGTGGAACACGCCCGGCTTCGAATGGCGGATCGACTGCGCCCATGGCGTCGTCGTCCAGCGCGAACTGCATTCCGATCTCGCGGTCGCGCATCGCGCAGATCCTGAACTGACCGCTGTGCCACTGCCCGAGGCACGACCCTATTATGATGACAGCATCGCGCTGCTCGCGGCCTTCCGGGCGGCGCTACGGGGCGATGCGCCGCAGCCCTGCGATGGGCGCGACCACCTGCGATCGCTCGCGCTCTGCTTTGCCGGAATCGAAAGCTCCGAGACCGACCGCGCCATCCGGATGGCGGATTTCCACGCCCGAAACGGCCTTGACAGGCTTCTCGGCCCACAACCGCACTGAGGAACCTATGCCCAAGGTCAGCATTCCCTTCGACACCTATCACGATCACGAGGCGATGACGGCGCATCTCAAGGCGCTCGCCGCCGCATATCCGGACCTTTGCAAGCTGACCTCGATCGCGCGGTCCTTTCGCGGGCGCGAGGTCTGGCTTATGGAACTCACGAATCCGAAGACCGGCCCGGGGCATGAAAAACCGGGGTTCTACATCGACGCGCAGATCCACGCCGAGGAGCACGCCACGAGTGCCACGGCGCTCTATGCGATCTGGTACCTGCTCACGAATTACGGGAGCGACGAGGAATGCACCCGGTTGCTTGACCAGCAGGTGTTCTATGTCATCCCCCGGATCAATCCAGACGGCGCCGAATTCTCGCTCAAGCAGCCCTATCACCCGTGGTGCGGCAACGGCCGCTTCCTGCCAGGCGAGGACCGGATCGACGGGTTGATCCCGCAGGACATCAACGGCGATGGCTACATCGTGAACATGCGTGTCCCGGATACGAAGGGCGAATGGAAGAAGAGCCCGACCGATCCGCGCCTGATGGTGCAGCGCGAACCGGGGGAAGAGGGCAGCGAGTATTATCGCCTCTATCCCGAAGGGATGATCCGCGACTTCGACGGGGTCCACGTCAAGATCGTTCCCGGCAACGACGGCAACATGAACCGCAACTTCCCCATCAACTGGTCGCCGCAGGAATATGGCGCGGGCCTCTATCCGTTCTCGGAACCCGAGGCGAAGGGGATGGGGCAGGTCATTCTCGACCACCCAAACATCTGCGGCATGTGCGCCTATCACACGCATGGCGGCATCATCCTGCGCCCCTCGATGATGAAGATGGACGCCGAGATGAGCCCGCGCGATCTCGCGCTCTACAAGGATCTGGGCGCGGTCGGCACGCGGCTGACGGGTTATCCCACCATCTCGACCTATGAGGATTTCACCCCCGACAAGACCAAGGCGCGGCACGGATCGCTCAAGGATTGGGTCTATGAGGAGATGGGCATCATCTGCTTCTCGACCGAGTTGTGGGATCTCGAACGCGCGGCCGGTGTCGAGAAGAAGGGATACTACAATCTTGGCCCTCGGGATGCCGAGACGCAGGAAAAGATCTTCAACTGGGTTCTGGAAAACGTCGGCGCGCACGGGTTTCGGGATTGGGAATCCTTCGATCACCCGCAACTAGGCCCGGTGGAGATCGGCGGAATGGTCTATATCTGGTCCTACCGGAACCCGCCCGGGCGGTTGCTGGAGGAGATCTGCCGCAACAACACGCTCTTCAACCTACGCCACGCCGCCGCCGCCCCGAGGGTGGAAGTCGACGATGTCACGGTCCAGTCGCTCGGCGCGAACCTCTTCAAGGTTTCTGCTGTCGTCTCGAACCACGGCTACCTGCCCACCAACCTCTCGGATGTGGCGATCGAGAACAAGGTGGCACGGCCCGTCACCATCGAGATCGACCCGGAGGGCGCAGAACTTGTGATGAACCCCGGAAAGGCCGATCTGGGCCATCTCGCGGGGCGCAACGAGCGGCGCTATGCATGGTCCCCCTGGGGCCAACAGTGGTCCGCGGTGACGAAGAAGGTCGAATGGCTTGTCCGCGCGACGGGCACGGATCCTGCGGTGACGGTCAAGGCCGTATCGGAGAAGGGCGGGACGCACCGGCGCATGGCGCGCCTCGCCTGACAGACACGCTCAGAGATCGTCGAAACTCGACGCGTTCGCGGCATAAAGGCGCGCATAGAGCCCGCCTGCCGCGACCAGCGCATCATGCGTGCCGCATTCGACGATGCGCCCCTCGGACAGCACGATGATGCGATCGGCGTTGCGGATCGTCGCGAGCCTGTGGGCGATCATCAGCCCAGTGCGACCTTCGAGCACCCGGACAAGGGCGCTCTGGATGCGCTGCTCGGTTTCGCTGTCGATGCTTGAGGTCGCCTCGTCGAGCACGAGGATCGGGGCGTCGGCGACCAGCGCACGGGCAAAGCTGATGAGCTGGCGCTGTCCCATCGACAGGTTCGCCCCCCTTTCCGTCAGCATTGTCGCGTATCCGTCGGGCAGGCGGCGGATCAGGTCATCCGCGCCGACGATCCGGGCCGCCTCGATGATAGCATCGTCCGATGCAGCGCTGTTATAGCGGATGTTCTCCATGACCGTGCCGGTGAAAAGATAGGGCTCCTGCAGGACCATCGCGACATGCCCGCCAAGGCTCTGCTGCGTCACGTCGCGGACATCGCGTCCGCCCACCAGCACCGCGCCGATCTGGACATCGTAGAAGCGGTGGACCAGCGACATGATACTCGACTTGCCCGATCCGGTCGGCCCGACGATGGCGACCGTCTCGCCCGGTTCGACCCGAAAGGTGATATCGTGCAGAACGGGGCGGGCCGGATCGTAACCGAAGGTCACGCCCCTGAATTCGACCGAGCCGTCGGCGTCGCGCGGCAGGTCCGTCGCGGACGGCGCGTCGGCGACGGTCAGGGGCACGTCCAAGACTTCGGTCAGCCGCTGCCCCGATGCCATTGCGCGCTGCATCACCGAATATTGCAGGGTCAGCGACCGGATCGGATCGAAGAACCGCTGGATGAAGAAAAGAAACGCGACGATCACGCCGATATCGAGCGTGCCCTGCGCGACGCGCGCGCCCCCCACAAGCACGACGACCGCCATCGCCAGCCCCGTGAGCGAGTCGACCACCGGCACGAGAACCTGCGCGAGCCGCGATGCGTGAAGCTGCGCATCGAGGTTGCCGCGCGCGCGGTCGTCGAAAAGCTGCAGGTTCAGGGTCTGGCGCGTCATGCCCTGCACCGTGCGCACGCCGTGGATGGCCTCGGCCAGCGCGCCGTTCACGACCGAATTAGCCTCGTGCGCGCTGACGAAGGCGGCACGCGCGCGCGGCAGCCAGACGATCCGCGCTACCGCCAGAACCGGCAGGATGATGAGCGTCAGAAGCCCGAGCGTCGGATCGAGCCAGACCATGCACACCACGATCCCGACGAGCAGGACAAGATCGCCGATGGAGGTGACCGAGGTTTCGAGAAACTCCTGCATGGCGTTCACATCGCCTTGCAGCCGCGACATCAGTCGACCGACTTCGGTCTTGTCCATGAACCCCATCGACACGCGCTGCAGATGGCTGAACATCGCGGTGCGGATATCGAACAGGACGTTTTCGGCAACGCGGCCGACGGTGCGCTCCTGCACGAAACTTGCGATCGCGTTGATCCCGATCACCGCCACGAGTATCCCGACCGACCACAGCAGCGTGGCCCGCCCCGATGTCCCCTCTGCCAGCCCATCGTCGATCGCGATACGGATGATCAACGGGATCGCAAGCTGGGTCGCGGTGAAGACGAGGACGGCAACGACCGAGGCCCAGACCTGCCGCCGATAGGGGCGCACGAAGCCCCAGATGCGGGCAAGGATGCGCGGATCGAAGACGCGGCCAAAGATCTCTTCCTGCACGCGGTGGGAGCCCACGACCGCGCGCGGGGGACGGGGGCCGCCCTGGTGCAGTTCGGTGTTCTCGCCGTCCATCGCGTCACTCATGGCTGCGCTTGCCCGTGTGCCAGCGTCTGCATACGGTGGAGCGCGGCATAGCGCCCCCCGAGAGCGATAAGGTCGGAGTGGCGTCCCTCCTCGACGATGCGCCCGCGATCAAGCACCAAAATACGATCTGCATGGCGCAAGGTATTCAGTCGGTGCGCAATCAGGATCGTGACGCGACCCTGCGCGCCTGCCTTGAGCGCATCGAGGATGCTTTCCTCGGTGCGGGCGTCGATTGCGGCCGTCGAGTCGTCGAAGACCAGGACGTCGGGCTTCAGGATCAGGCTGCGCGCTATCGACAGACGCTGCCTCTGCCCGCCCGAGAGCGAGGAGGCGCGCTCTCCCACCACGGTGCGATATCCCTCGGGCAGCGTGGCGATATGGCCGTGAATCTGCGCCTCGGCGCTCGCCTGCACGATGCGCGGAGAAGCAGCCCACGGATCGCCATAGGCGACATTGTTTTCGAGGCTCGTCGTGAACATGAACACGTCCTGCTGCACCACCGCCACTGATCGGCGCAGCGAAGCCAGCGAGACAACGCGCAGGTCCTGTCCGTCGATGGTGATGCGGCCCGCGGAGACGTCGTAGAATCTAGGGATCAGATGGGCGATGGTCGTTTTGCCGCTGCCCTGCGGCCCGACGATACCGATGATCTCGCCGCGGCGAGCATCAAAGGAAATCCCGTCAAGGACCGTGGCGTCGGGCGCGGACGGATAAGCGAAGGACACCCCCTCGAAGCGCAGCCCGCCTTCGGTCACGGCCAGATCCGGAGCGCCAGGCCTGTCGCGGACGGCCGGCTCGAGATCGAGGAGCGCGAATACCCGGGCGCCGCAGGTCGAGGTGCGCGCGAAGGCGTTCACCAGCATCCCGAGTTGTCGCACGGGCATCTGGAGGATGGTCATGAAGGTCAGGAATGCCGTGAGTGTCCCGAGCGTGATCTCGCCCGCCTGCACCTTGAGGCCCCCGATCAGTAGCACGAGTGCCATCGCTGCGAGGTACGAGAGTGTCATCGCCGTCGTCGCCGTCACGCGCAGGTCAACCCTTTCGTGCGAGAGTTCGAGCGCGCTTGCGGATGCCGCGTCGAATTTCGCCATCTCGTGCGGGCCGGCGGAGAAGGCGCGCACTACGCGGATGCCTGCGAGGTTTTCCTCCATCACCCGAGAGAGGACGGACAGACGATCCTGCAGGTCGAGCCAGGTCTTGCGCAAGCGCAGTTGCGAGACCGACGACTTCCACCCGACATAGGGCACGAACGACAGCGCGATGAGGGCGAGCAGGGGATCGGTCGCGATCAGCATCCACCCACCCACGCCGATCAGGATGAACAGCAGCACGATCCGCACGAGGCCCGTGGCAAAGAAGATCCGCGCCCCGTCGAGGTCGAGCATGCCGAGCGTGATGAGTTCTCCCGAATGGACCCGGTCGTGAAAGCCGAAGGAGAGGTTCTGGATCTTGTCGTAATAGGCCTGCCGCAGCCGATACCCTGTCCAGTGCCCCACGCTCTCGGAGAAATAGTTCTGAAGGGTCGTGAAGCCTCCGCGCAGGACCGATACGCCGAAGACAAGCGCAGCCGTCTGCCACAGCGCCGCCTCTGCCGCCCCCCTGTCGACGGCTGAGAGCACCACTTGCATCTGGTCGACTGCCCGTCCGAGGAGGATGGGAAGCCAGAGTTGCAGGCTGGAGGCCACGATCGTCGCTACGATCGCGAGCGCGGCCTGCACGGGCGTGTCGAGCGCCATGCGGCTGATGCGCAGGATCGTCCGCAGACCCGTGCCCCACGACGACGTGTCCGTCAGGGCCATGATCTCGACCCGCGGTTGCCCCGGATCAGACGCGGCGTGCATGCGGCTCTCCTGCAGGAGCGGGGCGGCGTTTCAGGACCGGCCGAAATGCTCCATGATCGCAGCCGCGTACTTGATGCCGCTGATGTATTTGTCGATGTGGATGTTCTCGTCGGGGGCGTGAAGATTGGCGCCGGGGTTTGCAAAGCCCGTCAGCACGCAGGGGATCCAGACATGGCGCAGGATCGCCCCCTCGGCCGACACCCCGTTGACGACCGGCAACTCGCCGTAGACTTCGGTCGCGGCGGCAATGATCGCCTGGCTGATGTCTTCCCGGACGCTGATCTTGTAGGGCGGTTCGGCACCGTCGAAGGCGCGCACCTCGATGTGCCCGAACCCGTGCTTGACAAGATGCGCCTTGAGTTTTGCGATCGCGGCATCGGGCTGGATGTTCGGGATCAGCCGGAAATCGAGCCGCACCCGCGCCTCGTTGGGGACGATCGTCTTGGTCCCCGGGCCGGTATAGCCCGCGATGATGCCTTGGATGTTGGCCGTCGGCTCATAGGTCCGGGCACGGATGGCATCGATCCCGTCGCGCCCGAGCGCGAAGCTCTCGATGCCCCATTCGCGTTTCATCTCGGCGGTATCGACCCGGGCTGCCTTGTCGCGAAGCTGTTCCTCGTCGTCCGGGCCAAGCTGCCAGATGCCCTCGTTCCACCCCTCGATGAGGATGTTGCGGTCGCGGTCCAGGATCGTGTTCAGCGCCCAGACCAGATCCCAGACCGGCGCCGGCACGAGCGGGAAGTTCAGCGAGTGGATGTCCGACTTCGCCCCGCGCGCCACCAGTTCGACAAAGAGCACCGACTTGAGGCCGAGCGAGACGTCCGGCACGTTGGTGCCCGTCTCGATCGAGCCATCGAGGCAATGCATCCCGTCCGCCGCGAGCAGCGCCTTATTGCGCGCAGCCCAGGCGGCGAGGTTGGGCGATCCGATCTCTTCCTCGCCCTCGATCAGGAACTTGAGGTTCGCAGGCACCTCTCCGCGCACCTGCAGGAACGCCTTGGCCGCCTTGGTGAAGGCCAGCACGCCCGACTTGTTGTCGGTCGCCCCGCGCCCATAGAGCACGCCGTCCACGATCGCGGCCGACCACGGGCCCCCGTGGCTCCAGGCCTCGATCGGCTCGGGCGGCTGCACGTCGTAATGGGCGTAGCACAGGATCGTCTTGGCGGGCTTTCCGGCCTGAAGATGGCCGAACACCACGGGCGGCCCTGCATCGAGCTCATGAAACTCCGCCGGCAGGCCATCGCGGTGCATCATCTCGCGCAGGAGCGTCGCGCAGTCGCGCAGGCCGATGTCCTGGGCGGAAACCGAGGGCTGACGGACGAAAGCCTGCAGATCGGCGACGCATTCCTCGGCATGGGCATCGATCCAGTCATAGACGGCCTGCATGGTCATTCGGAAACTCCTTGCGACAGGTCCCAGGCATTGAGCCGTTGACCGGACAGATGGCTCGGGCGGTCGGACGACAGATAGGCGAAAGCCGGGGCAAGGCGGATCGGATCGACCCATTTTGCCCGCGCCTCGGGACCATAGGTGGTTTCCGACATGGGGGTGTGCATGAACATGCCGGGCGTGATCGTGTAGCTCATGATGTTGTGGGCGACCCCCTCCATTGCGAGGCATTTCGAGAAACCCTCGAGCGCGTGCTTGGCGGCGCAATAGGCGGTCTCGTCCACGAACCCCTCGATGCCAGAGCGGGACGAGACGAAGATCAGCGCCCCGCCGCCACGCGCGCGCATCCCCGGCCAGACCGCCTGCGTCAGCTGGAAGGCCGCCTGGATCCCGACATTCATCGTTGCCTGAAAGGTCGCGAGCGTCACGGTCTCGATGGGCTCGACCCGCAGGATCGCGGCATTGTGGATCAGGGTGTCGATCGGGGGCAGGTCGGCGGCCGCGCGCCGGGTCGCCGCCGCATCCGAGAGATCGACCGTGATGGCCTCTGCGCCGGGGCAGAGCGCGGCCGTCTGGCGCAGGCCCGCCGCATCGCGGTCCATGAGCACGAGGCGCGCCCCTCGCGCGGCGAAGTGGCGTGCGATGGCAGCGCCAAGGCCCTGCGCGGCGCCGGTGACGAGCACGGTTTCAGGCATCGATCTGCTCCGGCCGGACCCAGCGACGCTCGGAGCCCGAAACCCGCACCGCATCGAGCACCCGCTGATTGGCGAGACCGTCGGCAAAGGTCGCGCCGCGACGCAGCGCGCGCCCCTCGGCTATCGCGCCGCAGAGCTCGCGCAGAACGGCGACGACCGAGACATTCCAGATCCCCTTGTTGAGGCCCGGGAGCGCGGCGTTGGGATCGGGCTCGGTGATCTCCTCGAACCCCTGCCCCGCCTTGGCGAACCACAGCCTTTCGTCCTCGTTCGACAGCGTGATCGTGCCCTTCGATCCGAAAAGCTGCGTGTGGTTGCCCATGTTGTGCGCGGCCACACCCGACATGAACACCTGCACGAGCGCGCCGCGCGCCATCTCGAGGCCGAACCACGCCACATCGTCGGCGGTTGCCCGCCAGGGGGCGCCGGAAACCTTGTCGCGGCGGTCGGGCACCATCACGGGCGCGGCGCCGGTGACCCAGGCCACCTCGCCCAGCCACCAGCGGACCATGTCGACCTGGTGGCTGCCGTTCGCGCCGAGGCGGCCGCCGCCCTGGGATGCGTCGCTCCACCAGTCTCCGATCGGGCGGCTGGCGGGGTTGGCCCAGCTTGCGCCGATGTTGGTGATGTTGAGGTGCCGGATCTCGCCCAGATCGCCTTGCGCGATCATCTCGGCGATTCGCGCCCGGTTGGGGTTGAATCGCAACTCGTGGTCGATCATGTGCAACCGCCCCGCCGCCGTCGCCGCGTCGAGCATGGCGCGCGCCTCGGCGGCGTTCATCGCGGTCGGCTTCTCGCACAGCACATGCGCGCCGCGCGCAAGCGCCGCGAGGGTCTGGGGCGCATGGAGTTTGGTCGGCGTCGCGATGCACACGAGGTCGAGATCGTGGCGCGCGAGCATCGCCTGCCAGTCGTCATAGGCATGCGGGACGCCGAAGCGCTCCGCGCAGGCGCGCGCGCTCTCGATCCTGCCCGAGGCGATCGCCACGATCTCGGCACCCTGAACATGGGCGAGGGCGGGAAGGTAGGCGTCGCGGGCAAAGCTTGCCCCGATTATTCCGATCTTCAAGGTCATGGTCCTCAGCGCCGCTCCTTGAGCCGCGGATCGAGAAAATCGCGCAGCCAGTCCCCGATGATGTTGAAGCTGAGCACCGTCAGCACGATGGCGAGGCCCGGAAAGATCGCCAGCCACCACTTGTTCGCGATGAGTTGCTCGCGGCTTTCGGCCAGCATGGACCCCCAGGTCGGAACCGACGGCGGCACCCCGAGCCCGAGGAACGACAGCGCCGCCTCGGCCAGGATCACCGACGCCACGTTGAACGAGGCGATCACCGTCAGCGGCGCCACGATATTGGGCAGGATGGTGCGAAAGATGATCGCGGCCGTGCTGTCGCCAAGCGCGCGCGCGGCCTCGACAAATTCCTTCTCGCGCAAGGACAGGGTCTGGCCGCGCACGATCCGCGCATAGGTGACCCACTGGCCGATCCCGAGCACGAGGATGAGGTTCACGACACCGGGCCCGAGCACGACAAGGAACATGATCGCGAGCAGGATGAAGGGAAAGGCCAGCTGGATGTCGCCGAGCCGCATGATCACGTCATCGATCCAGCCGCCGAAATAACCCGAGACAAGGCCCGCCGTCACGCCGATGACGCCCCCGACCGTGATCGCGCAGACCCCGACCAGCAACGATATCCGGGCGCCGTAGAGCAGCCTCGAGAGGACATCGCGCCCGAGCGCATCCGAGCCGAGCCAGAAGGTCGAGCCCCGCGCCCCGTCGGCCAGCGGTTCGGCCAGGCGCAGCATGATGTTCTGCCTGTTGGGATCGAGCGGCGCGATCGAGGGGCCGAAGATCGCGACCACCGTGACCCCGAACAGGATCACGAGCGCCAGAAGCGGCCATTTCGCGGCCACCATGCTGCGGATGGCGCGGCCGAGTTCGCGCCCGAGTTCGGATCCGCGCTCGGGCGCGAGACGCCTGAGGCCGTCGCTGCTGAAATCCGTCATGGCTCCCCCTCTAGAGTTTCACGCGAGGGTCGATCCGCGCATAGACGAGGTCGACGATCAGGTTGAGGCTGATGAAGATGACCGACAGCACCACGACCGCCGCCTGCACCACGGGAATGTCGCGCTGGTTGATCGCGTTGAAGACGAGCCTGCCGATCCCCGGATAGCTGAACACCGTCTCGATCACGACGACCCCCCCGAGGAGGAACCCGAACTCGAGCCCGATCATCGTGATCACGGGCAGCCAGGCGTTGCGCAGGGCATGGTGGATCACCACGGCGCGCTCTGTCAGACCCTTCGATCTTGCGGTGCGGACGTAATCCTGGCTGAGGACCTCGAGCATCGAGGACCGCACGAGGCGCGCGTTGCGCGACAGGGAATAGAAGCCGGCGGCGATGCCGGGCATGATGAGGTAGTAGAGCGAATTGGGGAGATTTTGGAACGCCTTGGAGAACTCTCCCTGAAGGAGCGGCAAGAGAAAGGGGACATGCCCCGAGATCGGCAGGATGCGAAGCGCCAATCCGAAGAAAAGGATCATCATGATGCCGAGCCAGAAGCCCGGAACGGATTGGCCGAACATCGCCATCGTCATGATGCCGCCATCGACCGGGGTCCCGCGATAGAGGGCAGCAAAGACGCCCAGCGGCACGGCGAGCGTGATCGCGAAGGTCATGGCGAAGATTGTCAGTTCGATCGTCGCGGGCAGGGCGCCCAGCACGATCTCCATCGCGGGCTGACGATAGCTGAGCGAGTTGCCGAATTCGCCCTGCGCGATGTTGCCCAGATAGGTCAGATACTGGATGTGCAGCGGATTGTCGAAGCCAAGCGCCGCGCGCACCATCGCGATTTCTTCCTCGGTCGCGCGCTCGGACACGAAGAGATAGGTGGGGTCGCCCCCGATCTGCAGCGCGATGAAGCTGATCAGGGTGACGCCGAGGATCACGACCACACTTTGCAGCAGGCGTCGGGCGATGAACGTCCACATGGGGGATAACCTCGGGCGAAACGCGCAAAAAGGGCACACCGCGCGGGGACAGGTCCCGCGCGGCGCCTTGTTCAGGTCACTTCAGGCCGGTTGCGAAGAGATAGACCTTCTCGTCCGGACGGGCCACGAAATCGACCCGCTCGCTGACGCCGTAGAAGTCGGGCTGGAAGTACATGTGCAGCCACGGACCATCGTCGTAGAAGACCTTGAGCATCTCGTCGATGATGACGCGCTGCTCTTCGGGGGTCTTGGCATTGGCGATGTCGGCCCAGCGGTCGAACCAGCGCGGATCGTTCCAGTGGGTGTAGTTCGTGCCCGACTCGACCCGCGCGAGGTCGGTCATGTCATAGAGCGGCGACCAGAGCGCACCACCCGAGCCGAGGAAGAAGAGCGGACCCACGTCCCGCTTGCGGATGAGCGGCACATAGACCGACGCCCATTCCATGATGTCGACCTCGACCTTGAGGCCGACTTCCTCGAGATACTGCGCGACGGCCAGCACGACGTTCTGGTCGTTGAGATAGCGCCCACGCCCGGCCTGGAAGCGGATCGTGAAGCGCGTTCCGTCGGCCGCGCGCGGCCAGCCGGCTTCGTCGAGCAGTTTTTCGGCCATCGCCGGATCGTAGGGGTAGGGTTCAAGCGACTTGTTTGCATTGGGCGGGTTCACGATGCCCGTGGCGCGGACGCATTCGAAGTTCAGGAGCTGCTTGCAGATCGTGGGAACGTCCACCGCGTATTGCAGCGCGCGGCGCACGTTGGGATCCTGGATCGCGTCGCCGCCCGGCATCGCCTTGAACGCATCCGAGAGGTTGAAGCCGACATACATCCGGCGCGTGCCCTGAACCGCCTGAACCTTGGCGTTCCCGCTCGCGTTGACGGCGTTGATCTGATCGGGTGCGACGTTCGTGATGATGTCGACGTTGCCCGCGATCAGCTCGGCCGAGCGGGTCGATGCCTCGGGGATGATCCGCCAGATGATCTTGTTCATCCGGGCGGGTTCGCCGACCTTCTCGAGCACGACCTCGGAGCCCTTGGTCCAGCTCGCGAGCTTGTAGGGGCCCGAGCCGATGGGGTTTGAGGCCGCATCGTCAAGGGACATCTTCTCGTAGCTGTCCTTGCAGTGCACATAGACTTCGGCCAGCAGGCCGAAGGCGATCGGGTTCTTGCGCCCGATGGTGATCTGGAGACGGCGGTCATCGAGCGCCTCGGCACTCTCGAACCCGACGGAAGAGAACACGAAGCCCGGGGTGTTGCCGGTGAAGCCGTTTGCCGGATCCTTGGCGCGGTTGAAGGTATAGGCCGCATCCTCGGCCGTCAGGGCCTCGCCGTCGTGGCAGGTCAGGCCTTGGCGGAGGGTGTAGACGTATTTCAGCCCGTCTTCCGAGATCTCGAGGTTCTCGGCCATGTCGGGGGACACGCTGCCATCACCGGAAATGGAATAGAGCGTCCCGAAGATGTGCCGTGCGATGTTGGCGTTGTCGCGCGACGAGATGTTGGCCGGCTCGAAGGTGGTGATGTCGGCCGACAGACCCACCACGAGCGTGTCGCCCGGGGGAGCGGCGAGGGCCGTGGACCCCATCAGCAGGGTCAGGGCCCCTGCTGCGGTTAGATGTCGAAGAGTGGTCATTGCATCATCCTCTCTGTTGGTGGTCGTCACTCAAGGGGCGGCCCAGACCGGCTCCGCAGCCGCGATCTGGACATTCAGGTGTTTGGACTGGCCGGTCTTGGCCGCTGCGATGCAGGCCTCAACCATGCGGAGCGACTTCAGGTGATCGGCGCCGGAACAGGGCAGCGGCCCCTCGCCGCGCAGATGCGCGGAGAATTCGGCCCACAGAGCCGCGGCGTCGTCGATCCAGAGTTCGAAGGGGGGAAGGGCAAAGGGTGTCAGGGCAGGATCGTCGCGCCTCGCAAACGCCAGATCCCCGAACATGTCGCGCTGCACCACGATGCCGTCGCGGCAGTCGCTGCGCCAGTCGAACCCGAGCCTGTCCCAGTTCCCGGCCCAGGTGCCCTGATAGGTCACCTCGAGCCCGCCCCCGAAGGTGATGAGGGCCGAGACATTCGCGTCGCCCGCATACATCGACCACGAGGGGTTCCAGGTCCGCGCCGAGATCGCGACCGGCTCGCGCCCGTAGACATGGCGCATCAGGTCGAAGTGATGGATCGACTGTTCCCACAGCATCGGCTGATCCATCGTCAGCGGATACTTGTTGAGCCGCGCCTGCCGCCCGTCGCGCCACCGTTCATAGAGAAAGCGCCCGAACTCGGGCGGCCCGAGCGCGTCCTCCGCCATCAATCCCCGCAACGCGCGCGTGACGGGCATGTAGCGGAAATTGAGGCCGACGCTCAGCGCAACGCCGGCCTGCGCGGCGGCGGCGACATGGGCCGTCGCACGCGCGACGCTGTCGGCAAGGGGCTTTTCCGCGAGGATGGCAAGCCTCGCGCGGCAGGCTGCGGCGATCTGGCCGTCGCGCCCCGCGGGCGGGGTGATGAGGATGACGGCATCCGCCTGCACGGCCGCCGCGACATCCTCGAGCGTGCTGCCCCCGACCGCGCCCGGCAGGTCGGCGCAGGCCGCATCGACCGCCGCGCGGTTCGTATCGACAAGGCCCACGATCCGCGCCGCGCGGTCGTCGCCGAGCACGCGCCGCCACACCCGCGAGCGCGCGCCGAGCCCCACGAGGATGATGCGCAGCGCCGTCATGCCGCGACCCTCGCCGCACAGAGGGCGTCGATCACCGCTTCGGGCCGCGTCCACTCGAACCCCTCGAGTGCTGCAAACGCGCTCGGCCGCATGGGGGCCTTGGGCGCGGCGGCGGGGCGTTGCTCGATCTGCGCGGCGGGGATGCGTGCAGCGATCCGGGCCGCCATGGCGCTGTCGGTCATGCGGTGGGGGCTGCCGAAATGCAGAACCCGCCCCGCGGGGGGGCCGGCGAGCAGCCGCGCCATCGCCGGCGCGAGATCCTCGGCCGCCGTCCAGTCGCGCAGAGGATCGCTCGAGGCCAGGGGAAGGGGCGCGCCCGCCCGGGCGGCCGCGACCATCTCGGCCATGGGCGAGACGCGCGCCCGGGTTGGGCGCGACGCCTCGGCAAGACCACATATGTGGCCCAGCCGCAGCACATGAGGGGCCGTTCCTGCCGCAAGCGCGGCGGGCACCAGAACCTCGCCCGCGCGCTTCGCCGCCGCATAGGGCCCCGCGCCCGAGGGCTCCGACCGATCCGTCAGGTCGGGATCGCCATCGCCCGCGGCAAAGACCCCGGTCGAGGAGAGGAAGACGAACGCCCGCGGCGCCATCGCCGCGGCAAGCCCGAGCGCGACGAGGAGCGGCACCATGTTGCGGCGGATATGCTCGGCATCGGTGATACCCAGCGCCTCGGCCCCCGTCGTGAGTGCCGCCGCATGAATGATGAGATCGGCTCGGGGCAGATCGGGCAGCGGGCCGTCAAGGTCGGCCGTGACCAGGTCGGCCCCTGCAAGCCGCGCCCGCGTCGGGGCATCGAATGTCGCATCGAGCGCGCAGACCTGCCACCCGAGGCGCATGAAGCCCTCTGCCAGGGCGCTTCCGACGAAGCCCCCAGCGCCGGTGATCAGGGCGCGCCCGCCCGTCAAGCGGGCACCTTCGCGATGCTCTCGGGATCGAAATCGCCGAGCGAACGGGTGTGTTCCGAAATCAGCGCCACCGCGAGGTCGAGGTCGCGCGCAGCCAGCGCCTTCACGATCGGCGGGTGGTTCGCCGCGATGTCCCCGAGCGGCACCCTGCGATCGTTGCGCAGCGCCATGATCTGGTGGACGCGCAGATAGATGCCGTTCCACGACGCAAGCAGAAGGTCATGATCGGCAAGCCGGATCAGCAGCCTGTGGAACCGTTCATCCGCCGCGACCAGACCGTCGCGGTCATCGGCGGCCGCGGCTTCGGCCATCTGGTGGCAGGGCTGCCACAGAGGGCCGACATCCGCGCCCTTCTCGATGATGCGACGCACGGCCACCACCTCGTAGACCTGCCGCATCTCATAGGTTTCGGCGACCTCGCGCGCCGTGAGGGGCTTCACACGCTTGCCCTTGTAGGCGGCACTCTCGACCAGGCCGTCCGCCTCGAGGATCTGGATCGCCTCGCGGATCGGGGCCCGGCTCACGTTCATCTGCTCGGCGAGGGCCGTTTCGACCAGGACCGTGCCGGGCCGAAGCTTGCCGCCGACGATGGCCCTGCGGATGCGATCGGCGATCTGAAGGCGCAGGGGGATCTGCTCGATCGGCGCAAGTCCCTGTTCGGCCAGGGAGGGGTCTTGCGTGATCTCTTGGACAAGCTGGTCAGACAAGGGCGTGGACTCCGTTGCAGAGGGCGGCCGCCTCCTTGATGGCCGCTTCCAGAGGGGGGGGCGGTGCGATCAGGGGCGGCCGCACATGGGCAAAACCGGGATCGCCCATCTGCAGGGCAACCACAGCCTTCACGGCGGGGATCAAGGGCAATTTCTCGAAGGCGGATCTGGCGGCTTCGGCCCGCGCCAGGGCCTGCGCCTCGGCCCCGGTCCCGAGCGCGCGAATCAGGGCGGCGATGCCGGCGGGATTGACGTTTGCCGTGGCGCTGATGCAGCCCGCGCCCCCCGCCGCGACGTTGCGCGGCAAGAGCGCCTCGGAAGCCGAATAGAATTCCAGATGCGGGAACGCGGCAATCAGCGCGGCCGTATTGTCCCAGTTGCCCGAACTGTCCTTCAGCCCCGCGATCACGCCGGGAAAGGCCGCATCGAGCCGCCCGATGAGGTCGGCGGTGATGGGAACGCCGGTCATCTGCGGGATGTGATAGAGATAGATCCGAAGGCCCAGCCCGACCGCCTCGACCACGCGCGCATAGGACGCAAACAGCCCCTCGCTGCTCAGGGGTTTGTAGTAGAAAGGCGGCAGCATGAGCACGCCCCGCACGCCGAGGGCGCGCGCATGCGTCGTCAGGCGGATCGTGTCGGGAAGGGCCGCGCATCCGGTTCCGGGTATCAGGCGCTCCGGCGCCACCCCACCGGCAATGAGGGCTTCGAGACCGCGCATGCGCTCGTCGACACTGAGCGACGCTGCCTCGGAGGTCGTGCCGAAGGGGGCGAGGCCATCGGCGCCCTCGGCGATGAGGTGCCGGCCGAACGCCACGAGGCGCGGCAGGTCGAGGGTCAGATCCGCGTGGAACGGCGTGATCGCGGGCACAAAGAGGCGCGGCACATGGGTCATGACGAGGTTCCTAGGCGGGTCTTGGCGGGCAGGGCGATGTGGCTGGGCGTGACCTCGGCCATGACGTCATCGTCGGCCGCACCGCGCCACATCAGCACGGCAAAGGCGCCCGGCCGGTCCAGAACCGTGATGCCGGCGTGCCACACATCCTTGCGATAGATCACGCCCAGATTGCCCGGCATCAGAAAGCACAGCGCGCGCGCCAGATCGGGCTGGCCGTCCCCGTCCTTGGGCGCGACCGTCACCAGATAGCGCGACACGTCCATCGGCACGAAGGCCTGCGCCGAATGCGGATGGCGTTCGAGTTGCTCCAGCCGGGCCGGGAGGGGCGTGGCTGCGACATGATTGATATGGAATTGCAGCGCCAGCCCCGGGACCGGCAGGATCCAGTCGCTCAGCATCCGCCGCGCGCCCGATGCGGGCGGCGGTTCGATCAGCGCGCCGAACGGGGCGAAGGCGCCGGCTTCTGGGGCGACCGCGAGCAGCATCACGCGCCCTTCCCGACAGGAGGCGGCACCTTCGCGCGCCAATGCGCGGCGATGTCGGCGCGCCGGCAGACCCAGGCCTGCGGATGCGCCGCAATGTGGTCCATGAACCGCTGGAGGCCCACGATGCGCCCGGGATGCCCCAGCACGCGCGGATGCATCCCGACGGACATGATCCGGGGGTGCAGGCGCGCCTCGGCGGCAAAGCCGTCAAAGCTGTCGATGAGGAACTCGCCGAAGGCGCGCCCCGTCACGAGGGGGCCGCCGACCAGCTTGGCGTCGTTCGTGACAAGCGAATAGGGCACGACGAGATGCGCCTTGCCGCCGACCCCGGTCCAATAGGGCAGGTCGTCGTTATAGGCGTCGCTGTCATAGGCGAACCCGCCATGCTCGACGACCAGCCGCCGGGTGGCGGTCGAGGGTCCGTAGCGGCAATAGAACCCCTCGGGCGGGCGCCCCATCAGGTGCAGGAGCAGCGCATGTCCGCGCCCGATCTGGTCGCGCTCGGTCGCCTCGTCGAGGAGGTAGTGCTCGACCCAGCGCAGCCCGTGGCAGACAAGATCCCACTCGGTCGCGCGCAGGGCCGCGACCGCATCGGGGTTGCGTTCGAGCGCCTGAGCCGCCGCAAAGACCGTGAGCGGCAGGCCGCGGTCGCGAAACAGCCGGTAAAGGCGCCAGAATCCGACCCGGCTGCCGTATTCGAACATGCTCTCGGCGGCCAGATCGCGCTGCCCCACGGGCACGCGGGCCTGCGCGACCTCGGTCAGCGTGGTGTCGGACCGGCCATCGCCATCGCCGATCGAATATTCCGCCCCTTCCTCATAGTTCAGCACGAAGTTGACAGCCACCCGACCGCCGTTCGGCCAACTGATGTCTGGTGGAGCGGCGCCATAGCCCGCTAGGTCGCGCACATGATCCGTCACGTCAGTCACGCGTCCCTTCGACCTTGCAGAAGAAGCAGCACCAATCGCCCGTCGTGACGTTCGGCAGAGCCCGAAGCCCGAAGAACATCCCGTCCGCCGGGGCCACGATTTCGCCGAGCGTATCGCCGAAGATGCTGACGATGCGGGCGATCCGCGTGCCCTTGGGCATCATGGTCAGGAAGCTCACGCCAGGTTCTGGGATGTAGATTCCCGATGCCGGGGCGAGCAGCGCCTCCTGCTGGCCCCGGTAGCGCGGCGAGGGGTATTCCGCCTGACCGGGATACATCTTGTAGTGGCGCAAGATGTTCAGGATCGAATTCGCGAGTTCGCGGCCGATGCGCGCGAAGGCGTCGGGCGAGGTCGCCGAACGCCCCCCGAGTTCGACCGTGATGCCGACCTTGCCGATCTTCTTGAGATGCGCCATCGGGCTGCCCGAGGGGTTGAAGTTCGACATGATGCACCCCCAGCCGGGGCCCATCGCGGTCGCGAGTTCCACGCTTTCGGGCGATTCATCGACAAAGATCGACTTGTCCAGAAACGAATGCGCCCCGCCCGAATGGATCGAGATCTCGAAGTCCGCGACCTTCTCCATCGCGGCGGCATGGGCCGCGGCCACGCGCTCGGACAGGTAGCCGCCCGCCCGGCCCGGATAGATCCGGTTCATGTCATAGCTGAAGGTATCGAGCGGATTGCCGCGCTGGGCGGCCTCGAACGCCGGGACGTTGACCACGGGCACCATCACGAGGGTGCCCGACAATTGCGACGGATCGACCTCGCGCAGGGCGATCTGGCAGGCGAGCGGGCCCTCGGGCTCGTCGCCATGGATCGCGCCATTGACCCAAAAGCAGGGGCCATCGCCCACGCCGTTGACGATCACGACCGGAATCTCCAGGGGCGTCCCCCCGGCAAGGGTCGTCACCGGGATGACCCCGCGGACGACCTCTCCTGGCGCCGCGGTTGCCGTCCCCACGCTCACTGTCTTGCCGGCCATGTCCGGTCTTCCTCCCTCAGATGCCCTTGAAGGCTTCGTATTCTTTCAACTGCTCAGGCGTGTAGACCTGCATGAACTCGATCTCGATCCCGCCCGCTTCCTCGTCGAGGAAGGCGACCCAGCCTTCGGGGTGGGGATGGGCGCCGTATTTCTGGCAGGCCTGACAGATGCGCAACGTCGCGCCCTGCGCCTGCGCATGGGCAAGGGCTGCCTCGATGTCGGTGACCTCGTAGCAGATGTGGTGCAGCCCCTCGGAGCCGCGCTCGCGGATCCAGCGGGCGAACCGCCCCTCGGGGTCCATCGATTCGCAGAGCTGGTATTCGATGCCGCCCAGATTGAAGAGCGCGACCTTGTTCTTCGACTTGGGATAGATCGTGATCTCCGTCTCGGCCGGGACGTGCAGATAGCGCGCATAGGCCGCGAGCGCCTTTTCGGCGTCCCTGACGCCGAACGCCATGTGCTTGATGCCGATCACGTTGGGGTTGTCGCTCTTCATGGATTAGCCTCGTGCTGCGGCGGTTTCTGAACGGATCGCCTCGACGACGGCCTTCATGCGGCCGATCGCCTCGCGGATCTTCGGGACGGGCTGGGTCAGGGACATGCGGACGAAGTCGTCGGTGTGATCCCCATAGATGATGCCCGGATAGATCATCACCCGACCTTCGGCGAGCAGGCGCTCGCAGAACGCGCTGGCCGGGATGCCCGTGACCGAGACGTCGGCATAGACATAGAACGCGCCCTGCGGTTCGGCGTGCGGGATCCCGAGCGAGGCCAGCCCCTCGCACAGGGCGCGGCGCCGCTCGTCGTAGATCGCACGCATCTCCTCGACGCAGTCCTGCGGTCCGCTCAGCGCCGCGAGCGCCGCGTGCTGGCTGACGGCCGCGGTCGAGATGGCGAAGGCGTGGTTGATTTCCGCCAGCGCGGGAATGAGGCTCGGCGGCCCCGCGAAATACCCGACGCGCCAGCCCGTCATGGCATAGGCCTTGGACATCCCCGACAGGGTGATCGTGCGCTCGAACATGCCCTCGAGCGCGGCGACCGGCTGGATCGTGTGGTTGCCATAGGTCAGGCGGGCATAGATCTCGTCCGAGATCACGATGAGGTCATGCTCGCGCGCCACCTCGGCGATCCGCGCGACCTCGCCGGGCGGCGTGACGGTGCCGGTGGGGTTGTTGGGGTTGATGAGCACGAGGATCTTCGAGCGGTCGGTGATCGCGGCGCGCACCATCTCGGCGGTCAGGCAGAAATTGGTGGCCATCGTCGTCTTGATGTTGACGACCGTGGCGCCCGCGAGTTCCGCCGCCTGATGATAGGGGTTGTAGCCCGGACAGGGCACCAGGATCTCGTCGCCGGGGTTGAGCAGTCCGAGCGCGATCACGAACATCGCGTGCTGCCCGCCGGGCGTGACGACGATGTTGTCGGGCGCGTAGTCCGCCCCGCCATGGGCGCGGATGTTGTCGGCGATCGCCTGCCGCAGGGGCGGGATCCCGAGGGGGTGGGTGTAATGCGTGGCGCCCTCGGCCAGCGCCTTCTGGCCCGCCGCGATCACATGGGCGGGGGTCGCGAGGTCGGGATCGCCCCGGCCAAGCCGGATCACATCCGTCAGGCCCTCGGCGATGTCGGCCATGCGCGTGATGATGTGCGCATCCTTGAGCTTCACGCGGTCGGCAAGTCGGCTTGACATGTCGGACATGGGTTCAGAGTCCATAGATTTCAGAGTATTTCGCGGTCAGATGCGCGATGTAGGGCTCGGGATCGAGCGTCCGGCCGGTTGCCCGCACCAGCAACTCGTCGCGGGAATACCGGCGGCCGTGGCGGTGGACATGCTCGGTCATCCACCCCCGCAGCGGCGCGTAATCGGCGCGCGCCATGCCGTCGGCGACGGCGGCGTCCTTTTGCGCGATCTCGAAAAGCTGCCCGGCCATGACGTTCCCGATCGTGTAGTTGCAAAAGGTCCCGATCTGGCCCGATGACCAGTGAACATCCTGCAAGACGCCCACCCGGTCGTCGGGCACATCGAGACCCAGATACTCCTTGATCTTTGCGTTCCACGCCTCGGGCAGATCGGCGACCGCGAGCGATCCGTCGATCAGCGCGGCCTCGATGTCGACGCGCAGCATGATGTGGAAATCATAGGTCAGCTCATCGGCCTCAACCCGGATGAAGCCCGGCGCGACGCGGTTGACGGCGCGCCAGAACATCTCGGCGTCGATGTCGGCCAACTGCTCGGGAAAGGCCGCGCGCGCCTCGGGGAAGTTCAGCTCCCAGAATTCGCGCGAACGGCCGACGTGGTTTTCGAACAGCCGCGACTGGCTCTCATGCGCGCCGAAGCTGACGCCCGAGACGGCATAGAGCCCCACGAGATCCGTCGCGAGCGGCGTGCGCACATAGGCCGGATCCGCATACTGCTCATAAAGGCCGTGGCCGGCCTCGTGCAGGCATCCGAACAGGCACATGGGCATCCAGCGCTCATTGACGCGCGAGGTGATGCGGACATCGTTGCGGGTAAAGGACACCTCGAAGGGATGGACCGTGGTGTCGAGGCGCCCCCGATCGAGATCGTAGCCAAGCTTCGTGGCCATCCGCAGCCCGAAATCGAGTTGCGCCTGCTTCGGGAAGGGGCGCTTGAGAAAGTCGATGCGCGGGCCGTCCTTCTGCGCGATCGCACGCAGGAGGGGCAGCATCCCCTCCCGCAGGCGCGCAAAGAGGGGGCGCAAGGTCGCGACCGTCTCGCCCGGTTCGAACCGGTACATGAGCGCGTCGTAGGGGTGGGCATCGTAACCGATGCATTCGGCCATCTCGCGATTCAGCGCGACGGTTTCGGTCAGGACCGGCGCGAAGGACGCGAAATCGCCCGCCTCGCGGGCGCGGGCCCAGAAGTCCTGCCCGATCGACCCCGTTTCGGCGCGCCGACGCACGAGGTCGGCCGGGATGCGCAGGTGATAGTCGATCGCCTCGCGCACCTGCGCGCAGATGACCCGCTCCACGCTCTCGGCTGGCAGATGTGCGACCTCGGCCTCGGCCGCATCGAGCGCATGACGCGATTCGGCCGCCACGAGGTGGTCCCGCGCCAGCACCGAGAGCGTCGCGAGCTGCTTGGCCCGCGTCTCGGCGCCGCCAGGCGGCATCATGACACGGGCATCCCACGCGAGCACCGATTTGGCGTTCAGCAGGTCGTTGACCTGCCCCATCCTTTCCAACAGCGCCGCGTAGCCCATTGATCCCGCTTCCGTCCCTTCCGCCCCCGCCCGGCCTTGCGCTGGCGCCGGGCGATGAATTTGTCAGTTGTCGACAATCGACAAAAGCACTATCGTTTGAGTCGTCCGGGGTTGTCAAGGGAGCTTTCCCGACCAGACCGCGGCCACGACCGGAGAGAGGCATGACCGAAAGCCTGCGCTGGAACTTCGACGACCTCGTGGAAATGGCCGTGACCGGACAGGTCAGCCAGCCGACGATGCGCCCCAACGGATACCTCCACTGGCCCGACGGGCGTGCGGCGATCCTGCCCGGCATGTCGGGCATCGCCTATAACGCGCGCGTCGGCGATCGCGCCTTCGGCTGGGCGGGCGACCATGTGGAGCCGGGCGTCAGCATCGCCCATGCCGACGAGAAATCCGACATGGCGCTCCATTACCTGACCTGCATCGGCAACGAGGCCGAGGTGATGACGGGCCTTGCCCGCGGCGCGCGCGGCATCGTCACGGGCGAGCATGCGCGCCTTCTGGTCGATTTCGCGCCCGAGGTTCTCGAGGATCTCACGATCGGGGATACCGTCCAGATCCGCGCGCGCGGCCGGGGCGTCCGCCTGACCGACCATCCCGAACTCGAATTCAAGAAGACCTCGCCCGCCCTCGCCCAAGCCTACGGTCTACGGGCGGAGAATGGCCAGATCATCTGCCCGGTTGCGATGGAGCTTCCGGCCCGGATCATGGGGTCGGGGGCGGAACTCAACGCGGAATACGTCGATCAGGATCTGATGTCGGGCGACCGGGAACTGATGGCCGAGGCGGGCATCGACCGGATGCGCCTTGGCGACCTGATCGCCATCCGCGACGTCGATCACCGTTTCGGCCGCAGCTATCGCGAGGGCTGGGTCGCGATCTGCCTGTGCATCCACGGCGACAGCGTCATGACCGGCCACGGACCGGGGATCCTGACCCTGATCACGGGACCCGCCGACCGGCTGGGCTTCGCCGTCGAACCGGGCGCCAACATCGCGCAGACACTGAACATCCGGAGCATCGCATGACCCCCCCTCTGTCCACCAACTCTGCCGATCTCGTGGCAGTCTCGGTTGCGGGCCACATCGTGCACCCGGGCTTTCCGGGGCTGCCCGCCGAGCCCTATCGCCTTGCCTCGGACGGCACGGCCTTTCTGCTGCCGACCTATGGCGGCATCGTCTACAACGTCAGCGTGGGCGATCGCGCCTTCGGCTTGGCGGCAGATTGCATCCATCCCGGCGTCTCGATCCGCCAGTCCGAGGATACGCGCAACCGCGGGCTGAACGTCTATGCCTGCGTCGGGAACCGCGCGAAGGTCATGACAGGCCAAGCAGCGGGCACGACCGGCATCGTCACGGGCAAGTCCGGGCGGTTTTCGGAGCAGGTCATCATTCACTTTCCCAAGGCTGCGCGGGCCCGGATGGCGGTCGGCGATCAGATCACCATCCGCTCC
>Ga0169931_10003556_pt1 | contig 24680 bp, 22 predicted proteins | sample Kivu_15m_20L_FD_129675 | JGI IMG/M metagenome (GOLD analysis project Ga0169931, IMG submission 129675) | Freshwater microbial communities from Lake Kivu, Western Province, Rwanda to study Microbial Dark Matter (Phase II) - Kivu_15m_20L... | ecosystem: Environmental > Aquatic > Freshwater > Lake...
AAGCTCCGAAAGCTCGTCAAGATGCGTCTCGATCAACTCGGCAATCTTCCATAACAAGCGAGCTCGTTCGGAAGGCAAGAGCGCAGGCCACGCGCCGCGTTCAAAGGCTTCACGGGCGGCCGCCACCGCCGCGTTCACATCACGAGCATCACCCGCTGGGATCGTGGCGTGCACCTCCCCGGTGGCCGGATTACGAGATTCAAGGCGCGCACCTGAACGAGCCTCGACCCACTCACCGCCAATCAACATGCGGCGATCCGGCTGTGATAAAAAATTATTGGTGCCAGCAGAGCTCGGGCCCCAATTGCCAAGTTGGAGTTCCTGCGTCTTAATCATGATTGCTGTTCTCCGCCGGGCTGTTGTTGTAAGTACCACCTCGCAATTTCCTCACGAGTCGCCCACCAAACACCGGGCAGCGATTTCGCATGACGAATGAACTGACGTAAAGCTCGTACGCGATAGGCGCGACCACTGACATGCGGATGCAAACCAACGTTCATGATTCGAGCGGTTTTTTCGCCCTCGCGATACAGCTCGTTGAGTTCCTCAATAAGGATGTCTCGAAACTCATCGGTAGTGTGGTTGCGACGCGTAAGCAGAGTGAAATCATTAATTTCATTTGTATAGGGAGTCGACACAATCGAGCCGTGGGGTGTTTTAATCAAATAGGGTTGATCGTCATTCATCAGATCGCAATAAAAAAGCAATCCGTGCTCGGACAAGATATCGGCGGTGTTAAGCGTGCCCCGTAATGACGATGACAACCAACCACGAGCCTTTCGACCAACTGCCTGTTCGTATACAGCGAGAGAACGCGCAATAACGTCGCGCTCGCGCTCGGGCTGCTTAGCAAAGTCTGTGAGCAATTCACCTTGTTCGTAGTTATGCGCCAAAATCTCGCAGCCTCGGCTTAGCGCGGCATCAAGCATCGGGCGCCGGCGCAAAGCTGTCACTGCATTGATGGTGCAAGACGGCTTTACGCCCTCCTCATCAAATAGATCGAACAAGCGGAACACGCCGACTCGCTGACCATATTCACGCCATGTGTAATTAGGAAAGTCTGGTGTGTCGCCTGGTAGTACATCAGGCAGAATCGCCGGACCGCCAGCGTAGTACGGCCTATCTGTATCTTTGACTAAATCCCAGGTTTCTAGATTTAGCGTAATGATAAGCGCAACCCGTTTTCCCTCGGGCCATCGCAACGGTGGGCGTAGGTTGATTGGGACGTATTCATATTGCATGCGGCGAATCCTCAGAAATTCTCCAGCAAAGAGCCATAACCATAGATTCGGTCGGTGATACCGTTCTGGCGCAGCGAATACCAGTAGGTTGCCGTATTAATCGCAATCACCGGCTTGTCGAGCCATCGCTCGGCCTCCGCGGCAACGGCTGCACAAGCTAAATTCGTCCCTACTTGCACGATCGCCTCGACGGCGGGGTCATCCACCTCGCGAATGGCTGCGCGCAAGGTGGCGGGCGTTTCATGCGCTATCAGCATCGGGCTTGGTGATTTAAGACCTTTCAATGCATGTATGGTGAATCCGTTATCAACAAAGAATTTGCTGACCATAGCGTCACCAACTGGCATGTAAGGCGTGATCACCGCAATTCGGCGAAGCGTCGTACCGTAGCAGCGTAAGGCGGCAAGCACCGCATGCGACCCAAGACCAACACCCACCCCTGCCCTTTGCTCCATCCGCTGATGCAGTTTGTCGGCTCCGTCGGCGCCGTCCCAAAATGTTTCAGCCGACATGCCCAGGATGACGTAGCGCGGCGCGCAAGTCATGACCGAGTCGATAGCCTCGTCAGTCGCACCGCGAATGTTATGCATCATTTGCAAGAACTCTGCGTCGGTTGTGACCCGGGAGTCTGGGATAACAACGCGAGAAAAATGATTTGTAACACCCACTGGGCGCAGGTCATCGTACTCGGGCTGCACGCTAGTATTAGTCGAAGGCGCAACCACGCCGAATTTAATCCGGTACCCCAACGAGTCAGTCATAGCCCAGACTTACTCTTTGATTGGCGCTGGTTTTTGAGTCCGTGCGTAGTGCTCGAGACTAGATAAGCTCGGATCAACCCATTTTTCAGGGGCCAACTGGTAGTGCGGATAGCGTTCGAGTACACGTTTGGCCACCGGGTGCGGCACCGCATCCAACCCGGATACGGTAGAGAAGGTACCGGAGTAGAGAATGTGGCCCGGTGCTTGGCCCATGAGCATCCACGGTAGCCAAGGTGTGACGCGATTCCAGACACCAGTGTGCGGCAGATGAGTGACCTCAGGATTTTCGATGTCGTCTCGACGAATCTGATAGCGGAAAAGCTCCGATACACGATTCATCGCGCCCGCAGATTCGCGCGGCCAGACTGCTGGATCGAGAGCATTGCGGTAATAGAGATGAATATCACTTTGCAGGATCACCATATCATCTCGGAGTAGCACCCAATCGCGCACAAATGGGCGACGCGGTGGCATCACCGTGTTCAAGCCCCCGTAACTTGGCGGATCAGGGTAGTGCTCAGAAATTACGTAATTGAATGGATCGTTGGCGACATCTACTACACGTACCTCCTCATTGGTGTACGGATTTAACCACGTGTCCATCATTTCACCGGTCTTCAGATCACGATAGAAGACCACTTCTCGGCACAGTCTTTGGTATGAACCATCAGCCTGCTTGAGCACACGCAGTGCCGAGAACACTTCGAAACCAAATAATGGCCGAAGAGCCTCCCCGTCGCGCACTCCGCATACTGTGCCAGTGACATAACCGTTTACGAACTTGCCGGGCGCGATATCCGCTTCCAATCGAGCGGTAGTTTCGCGATTCCAAATTGGGTCTTTAAATAATGCACGCAGCGCATCATTCGACATACGCGGCCGCGCTGGGTCCGTCGGAACGGCTGCCATAGCGACGGGCGCAATCGTCGCCACGCCAGCAGTCGTAATGAACTGTCGGCGATTACGCAATATTTCGGCCTTCTTTCCTGTTGTCATGGTGGTTTCTCCAGTGAACAAGCTATGTCGGAATTCGTTGACCCTTAGCCCATCATTTCGATGACGCGACCGACGTCTCTCCGCTCGGCGTCGCGCCAAACTCTCATGGCAGCGGCAAGATCCTGGGTGGTAACGCCTAAAGACTTATAAAGGGTGATGTCGTCGGCCTGAATACGACCCATAAGTGATCCAGCAAACACCTCGCCGATCTCACCACATACATGAGATTCGGTGATCAGACCTCGCGACATAGCGCCAAGCAACTCGCCAGCAGCGGCAAAGGCGGCCTCCCGATAATCGACAAAGAGCCGACTGCGCAGCACCACCAGATCGTCAACCTCGGCAGTACTAGGGATGGCGGAACCGACTAGATTGATATGCTGACCGGGTCGTAACCACTCACCGCTGATAAAAGGTTCTTTTGCTGAGGTTACAGTGCAGATCACTTCGGCGGTCGAGATGCTTCCGGCAAGATCATGAGCAACGCGGAAGTGCGGAATATTGTTCGCGCCGAACGGCAACGGGGCCGTGGTAAGGCGATCAACGAGTTGAGCCGCGCGATCAGTATTACGTGCCCAGATCGACACCGTTTCAAATGCTCTAACGCACAACAATGCTCGGGCGTGATGCCAGGCTTCTTCACCTGCACCCACGATGAGCAAGTGACGCGCTTCGGCGCGAGCTAGTGCATCTGTCGCCGCTGCAGTCATGGATGCAGTACGAATGGCGGTCAACGTTCCACCCTCGATTAGCGCGAGAGGCAATCCGGTGCTTGCGGCGAATAACAGCACAGCGCCCACATGCGAGCCATGTGGATCATCAGCGGGTCGCTCGAATTTTGAGACGATCTTTACGCCGAAGCAGTCGTCCTCGCCACCGAGATAGCCAGGCATCAAGCCAAGCTTTCCGGCTCGTCTCGGGATCGGCATAAACTGCCGCAAGGGCAATGAGCAATCACGTTGCGATGTGGTGATCATCGCCGCACGCATATCGCTTATACACTGCCGATAGCTCAGCAGTTGTTCGATATCGCTACTGGTGAGCAGCCGCAAAATCAATCTCTAGGCGGCATGAAACGCATGCGCTCAAGAACAGACGCGACATCATTCGGACGCGCGAACGGTTCCGGCATGGGCTCGCCAGCTCGTCTAGGTCGGCCGATAGCGTTGAACCAATCCTCAAGACCGGGAGGCATGAAAACCCAGAATAGCTTCATGTCCGTCAGCCCCGTGTTATCAATACGATGACGGCGGTTACGGCAAAAGAGCACTGCCGAGCCCGGCTCGAGCGGACTAGTTACATCGTCGATAGTGACGGTGCCGTGACCCTCATGAACAAACACAAGTTCATGGTTCTGCAGATGACCGTGCTCGCGGACATGACAGCCCGGCGGCAAAAGCTGCATTCCGGCAGAGAAATCCTCGTATGGGGTGTTCTGCGGCGAAAACTTAACAGTTACATAGCCACTTGAAGGCAGTGGCTGCCACAACGAGTAGCCCTCTTCGGGACCAATGACCATCAAGCGCGACTCGCCTGTGGCGTCGAATGCCAAGTTTCATTCCCGTCAGCCTGTGCGCGCTGCTCACGAAGGAAATTAAGCACCGCCGCATTGTATTCAGTCGTAACAGTCTGCGGACAAAAGTGCCCGCCCTCGCGCAGCAAGCAAAGGTGCGCGCTCGTAATACGCTGCGCGAGCTCCTCTGACATCATAGATGGGGTTAGTTGATCGTCTCTCGCACCGATAACCAAGGTTGGCACACGGATTTCATGCAAACGATGGCGCAGATCATGCGCCATAACGGCATTGAGTCTACCCAGCTCGACCTCAAGACCAGGAAAATCGGCCATCCGAGCCTCGAAAAAGGACTTTGTGTCCCTGAAGCGGTCGCACAGATACCACGTCGGTGTGGCCAACAAAGTACCCATCATTAGATAGTTAAGCGGTCCCGAGTTGATGAGAATGTCGCGCCTAGTGTGAAAAGTTTGCAGGAATAGCGGCGTTGGTCCAGCCCAGCTCGCACTTAGCACCAACGATGCGAGTCGCTCCGGAGCGCGAAGCGCAATATGCTGCCCAATAGCCCCTCCGGTGGAGTGCCCCACGAGATGCGCCCGCTCAAGTTGCAGCGCGTCCATAAGGCGCAACAAATCATCAGCCATCTCACCGGCATTCGAGATCAAAGAGCCCGGCCCCGAGCGACCGACCCCACGATGATCGTGCAGAATTACGCGAAACTCACGCGAAAAATCTGTAATTTGAGCATGCCAGAAGCGACCACTGCCGCCGAGACCTGCCACCAATAATACGGGCGGCCCATCACCATGCTCTTCAACATAGAGTTCCGTATGGCCAATCGATACCCGACGACCACCAGTGACCATGGAAATGTCGTGTCTCATCAGTAAGATTCTTTACGATCGAGTAGGCGCTAAACCAATGCTTTGTGCCGCTTCAGCCATGCGCAACCGTTATGGCAGTCGGCGAAAATTCGATTGTTGCAGAGTCATCCGAGTTTGTTTGAATGTAGATGTCCGCAAACTTAAAGGAACACTCTCATGGCCCTCAACCGCAGCCCGCAGTACTCGATAACCGCAGAAGATATCGCAACGTATGAACGCGACGGCTGCGTTCTATTGAGGGGGGTCTGTAACTCAGCTTGGATCGATCGGCTACTGCCCGTTGCCATGCGGCTCGCCGCAAACAAGGAAGATTTCGGATTGCTGCCATCTTATCCCGGTAGGTATATGGCAAGAACCATCCCCGAGTTCCGTGAACTCGTATTTGAGGGTCCGCTAGCCGAGGCGGCCTGTCGGATCATGGGCTCACGCGAAGCACATTTTTTCTTCGATGAAATTTTTGCCAAGCCACCTCGGTCGACAGAGCGGACGATCTGGCACACCGATAGAATGGGCTGGCCGGTCAGCGGTAAAATGGTTCCCTCGCTATGGATGCCCCTAACGCGAATTACGCTTGAAAACTCTTTGGAGTGTATCGCAGGGACTCATGTGCAGGATGTCCGCTACTGGCTGTTTTCGCCAAATGCTCGCAAGATGATCAAACCAGATGATCGCGTACCGCATGTCGACTGTGAGCCGTGGCGCAGCGATCCCTCATATCGATTTCTACGCTGGGAAATGGAGCCAGGCGATTTACTAATTGTGCACCCGTGGACACTGCACTACTCCGGTGGTAACCCAGAAGACTTTTGGCGAATTGCTATATCGGTACGCGTATTTGGCGATGACATCCGCTGGGATCCTAGGCCTGATTGCGTGAATCTCGCCGGCATAAGTTTCGACGAAATGATCGCCGGCGAGCGTCCCGGCGGCCCACTATGTCCGCTTATCTGGTCAGAAGATGGCCGCAAAGACAGTGACCATGATTATCCACGAGGCTTCGCAACACGCTGGACCCGCACTCGCAAGGCCGACGTCAATGAATACGATGTCTTCGCAAAAAGCCTCGCCGCAGCCACAGGCGCTCAGCGCTCAGGATGACGGCCGCGCAACCTTGCGAAACTCAGCGAGCACATACTCAACTGCTGGTCGCGAACCAGCACCTGCCCGGTAAATCAGTCCAGCCTGTCGTTCGATCGCTGCGTCTAAGGGCAACGCGAGTATTTCATCGTCGACAGATCTGGCGTTAATGAGATGCTGCGGCAGCGGGCTGAGAAATTTTCCGCTGCGCACCAATGACATCATTAAATTGAGTGAGTTGGTACGAAAGATATCGCGAGGCGCCGGTAACCCCTCTTCCGAAAAATAACGCTCGAAGCTGTCCTGGGAATGAGGCTGATCCGCGATCACCCAGCGATGAGCGACTAAATCTGCACGATTAACGGCACGGCGTCGAGCAAGTGGATGGCTGCATCCGGCCATCACCACCGAGCGTACGCTGATTAATGGCTCGAGAACGAAATCAGCCGAGACCGCAACTTGAGGAAAGTTAGAGAAGATCAAATCAAGCCGACCATCTTGCATACGCCGCAGTAATTCCTCGAAGAACCCATCGGTGACAACCATCGCCAGCCGCGGATGCGCTTGGGCAAGGTTCTGTGCGACGCTGGCCGTGATATGCGTGGCAAACATGGATCCGACGCCAACATAAACTGTACCGGTGACCCCGCGCTCTAGCTCGCGGACCTCTCGGGTGAGTCGCTGGCAGGCGTTCAATACAATCTGTGCATGATGGTAGAGCGCAAGCCCCGCCTCGGTGGCCGCTACGCCGCGCGGCTTTCGTTCTAATAATTCAACGCCTAAAAGATCTTCGAGGTTTTTAATACTTCTTGTCAGAGCAGGCTGACTGATTGCCACACGCTCGGCCGCGCGCGAGAGATTAGCGCAATCGACGACGGCGACGAAATGACGCAGTTGGCGCAGTTCCATGGCGACTTGCAGCTCCTCGGTTTCGACCGTGCCCCGCTGCGATGCGGACGCTGCATAGATTGTGCACGGGAAATGATTGCTTGGCTACGATGCGCGGAGTGACACTGTAAATTGGACCTTAGGGGGTATTCGTTGGAAGCCTGGGATTACATCATCGTCGGGGCGGGCTCGGCCGGCTGCGTACTAGCCAATCGGCTATCGGCTGATCCTACGATTCGCGTTCTGCTTCTAGAATCCGGCCCGCCAGATCGATCCCCCTATCTTCACGTGCCCGCTGCGCTAATCAAAGCAGTAGGCAATCCTCGCTACGACTGGTGTCTGCTCGCCGAAGCAGACGAGTCGAGAAATGGAAAAGTTGATCTTTGGCCAGCCGGCCGTGTACTCGGCGGCTCGAGTTCGATCAACGGAATGTTGTTCGTTCGCGGAGCCCGCGAGGACTTCGACGGCTGGGCAACGCTCGGCAATGCTGGCTGGAGCTTCGATGACGTGGTTCCGGCTTTCCGCAGCATCGAGAACTCAGCCTTCGAATCAGCGGGCTTACGCGGACACGATGGCCCTCTGAGCGTATCGCGATTACGCACTACGCATCCGCTCGGGGAAGTCTTTCTTGCTGCTGCCAGCGAATATGGGCTTCCCCATAATCATGACTACAACGGCATCTCACAAGAGGGCGTATCACCACCGCAGGTCACGCAGCGTAACGGCTGGCGCTGTAGCAGTGCTGGCGCGTTTCTAGCTCCGGTTCGTAGTCGTCGTAACCTAACAGTTATGACTGGCATTGACGTCGAACAGCTGCTGTTCGCGCCGGACAACTCCCGATGCGTAGGGGTTAAAACACGCACACGCTTATTCATGCTACGTCCGGGTGGTGAAGTAGTCCTCGCAGCTGGCGCCCTAGGTTCACCTAAGATTCTCATGCTCTCAGGAATCGGCGATCTTGCTTCGCTCACCGCTCTTGGAATTCAAAACCGACTGCATCGCCCTGCCGTCGGCGCTGACCTCCAAGAACACCCCAATTCAGTAGTCTGCGCGCATGTGAACCTACGCACCTACAATATGGATGCGAGCCCTCTGCGAATGTTGCGCAACGCTATTTACTGGGCGTTTACCGGGCGCGGGCCGGCTTCGAGCCCTTACCCGCATGCTGTTGCCTTCCTGCGTTCCTCACCTGATGAGCCGCGGCCAGATCTGCAAATGCTGTTCGGACCCTTTGCTTTCTCATTCGACGAACGCGGCATCCTGCCGTACGCGGGACCCGCCGTATCAATTGTGGTCAATACCTGCCGACCCCGTGCTCGCGGACACCTGCGGCTCCGTGATGCCAACCCTGCCTCGCCGATCCGAATCTCGCACCAGCTGCTCGCCGACGAAGATGACCTACGGCGACAAATCGCCGGCTGCAAAATAGCCCGAAAACTACTACAGACGGCCGCCTTCACGCCGTTTATGCGCGGCGAGTATCTGCCAGGTCCCGCGACTCTCGACGATGACGCGTGGCGCGAGCATGTTCGACGCACGAGCTTTCTGGGATATCACCCAGTAGGAACTTGTCGTATGGGTGTTGACGATGCCGCAGTCGTCGATCCGCAACTAAAGGTACGTGATGTCGCCGGTCTCCGTGTCGCCGACGCCTCCATCATGCCGCTGATCGTCTCAGCCAATACGAATGCCGCAACCATGATGATCGCGGAGAAAGCGTCCGCCATGATCCTTCAGGATCGTCGGGCAGGTGCTGCGCGATGAGCGCGGTAAACGTTGATCGTCAGCCCTGGCCAAGCGCTGCCTACGGCTGGTATGTCGTTGCAATTCTTTGTCTGTGTAACATGATCGCGTTCGTCGACCGGCAGATCATCAACTTGCTGGTCGAGGATATCAAAGCTGATCTTGCCATCACGGACACCGAAATCAGTCTACTGCAAGGGCTCGCGTTTGCCTTGTTCTATGCCGTCACGGCGGTACCACTCGGCAGACTCGCGGATACGGCGAATCGCCGCTGGATCATCTCGATCGGCATCCTGATCTGGACGGTAGCAGCCGCCGCATGCGGACTCGCCCGCAGCTTCTGGCAGCTATTCATCGCCCGCATGTTCGTCGGCGTGGGCGAAGCAACGCTAACGCCTTCCGGTTTTTCCATGCTCGCAGATCTTTTCAAGCCGGAGCGTGTTTCGCTGCCGATCAGCGTATTCACGGGGTCGACGTTTTTTGGCTCGGGTGTTGCCTTGCTGGCCGGTGGCTTCGTCATCGCCATGCTAGAGAAGCAAGATGTCGTCATGCTGCCGTTGATCGGGATCATGCAGCCCTGGGAAGCGGCCTTCGTCATTGCGGCACTCCCCGGCATCGTCGTGGCACTAATTTTTTTACTCACCATCAAAGAGCCAGCGCGACGACAGTCAGCAAGCGCACTCCCGCTGACCGAAAAGCCACCACTCACCGAGGTCGCCGCGTTCGTAGCGCGTAACGCCGGCGTCTTTGCCGCAGTGTTTGGCGGAGTCTCGGTGTTAGCAGCCGTGCAGTTCTGTCTCGGGGCCTGGGTGCCGGCGCACTTCATCCGAAACCTTGGCTGGACCGCGCCGGAAATCGGCTATGCCTACGGACTGATATTCCTCTTCTGCGGAACAGGAGGCGTCATCACCGGTGGTTTCATTGCTGATCAATTACAGACAAGAGGGCTACGTGATGGGCATCTGCGAACGGTGATGTTCTCGGCCCTCGCCACCCTCCCCTTTGTGCTCGCCTTTCCCACCGTAGATGACGGACGTGTCGCCATCGCCCTGCTTGCGCCTGCGGTATTCTTCGGCACTATGGCGTTCGGTGCAGGCCCTGCGCTAATTCCAGTGATCTGTCCCGCCCGCATGCGTGGACTGCTGGTTGCCGTCTATCTGTTGATCGCCAATATCGTCGGGCAAGCGGGCGGTCCGCTGATCGTTGCGCTGTTCACCGATCAGGTATTCGGTTCGCCCGAACTCGTCCGCTATTCATTGATGGCAGCGCCGGCGCTGCTGCTCTTCAGCGGCGCCATGCTAGTGAGGCTCGGCTTTCGCGGTTTGCGCGCCATGAATGCCCTGCAAACCGAGTCACACTCGTGACGAACCAGCGACAGGCCTTTGAACGCTGGCAACAAGACCCATCGGTCTTCTGGCTTGAAGCAGCCCGTTCCATTTCGTGGCTTCGCACCCCGTCTGTCGGCTGCGATACCACACAGTCACCCTCAGGTAGATGGTTCGTCGATGGCGAACTCAACGCGTGCTACAACGCCGTCGACCGGCACATCGAAGCAGGCCGCGGTGAACAGGCCGCACTGATTCATGTCAGCGCTATGACCGGTAGCGAGCGATACCACACCTATCGCGAGTTGCGTGACGAGGTCGCAAGGCTCGCCGGCGCACTGCAAAAACTCGGTGTGACAGCCGGCGATAGAGTCGTCATCTATATGCCAATGGTTTCCGAGGCAGTATTTGCGATGCTCGCTTGCGCCCGCCTCGGTGCAATCCATTCGGTGGTCTTCGGTGGGTTTGCAGCGCCGGAGCTCGCGGCACGAATCGATGACGCACAGCCTCGGTTGATACTCGCAGCCTCATGCGGGCTCGAACCCGGTCGCATCGTCGACTACCACGCCTTGCTCGTCCGGGCACTGCAGTTGGCGAAGCATCAACCGCAGCACTGCATCGTGCTACAACGCGAACAAGCGCTGGCAACGCTGCGTCCCGGAGTCGATCTCGATTGGCAGGACGTTGTGCGGGACGCACCGCAGGTGCCACCTGTTCCTGTCGCTGCAACTGCGCCGCTTTATATTCTTTATACCTCGGGCACGACAGGCAAACCCAAAGGCGTGGTGCGCGACACGGGAGGTTATCTCGTCGCCCTTGCATGGTCTATGCAACATATCTACGCCACAGAAGCAGGCGAGACTTTTTGGGCGGCCTCCGATATCGGTTGGGTCGTAGGTCATTCCTATATCGTCTACGGACCTTTGTTGCAGGGCTGCACGACTTTGCTTTATGAAGGCAAGCCGGTCGGCACCCCGGACGCCGGGGCGTATTGGCGCATCGTCGAGCGGCATCGCGTCGCAACACTCTTCACGGCACCGACCGCCATCCGCGCGATAAAGCGTGAGGATCCGCAGGGTCAACATATGCAAACGAGCAAGCTGCGGTCGCTGCGTGCCTTGTTTCTCGCCGGTGAGCGCGCCGATCCCGATACCGTACGATGGGCGAGCGAAACACTGGGCGTGCCGGTGATCGATCATTGGTGGCAAACAGAAACGGGTTGGCCAATGGTCGCCAATGGGTTGGGCTTTGAGGCCCTACCGATCAAGGTCGGCAGCCCGACACTGCCGGTACCCGGCTTCGATATCGCCGTACTCGATGCTGAGAGTCGAGCACTCGGCGCTCATCAACAAGGCTCGCTCGCTGTCCGATTACCGTTGCCGCCGGGATGCTTGCCAACCCTCTGGAACAACGACGAAGGATTCCAGAGCGCTTACCTGCGCGAACACCCGGGCTACTACAGCACAGGCGATGGCGGTTACCTCGATGAGGACGGCTATGTTTTCGTCATGGGCCGTATTGATGACGTGATCAACGTGGCGGGGCATCGCCTGTCGACTGGCGAACTCGAGCAAGCGCTTGCAGGTCACCCTGCCGTGGCCGAATGCGCGGTGATCGGAATCGCAGACGAATTGAAAGGCACAGTGCCAATCGGCCTCGTTGTACTCAAGGCGGGGGTCACATCTTCACAGCACGACATCACCCGCGAACTCGTCGCGCGGGTTCGTGATGAAGTGGGACCGGTGGCTAGTTTTCAACGCTGTCATATCGTCACGCGCTTGCCCAAGACTCGCTCCGGCAAAGTGCTACGCGCCACAATGCGCGCTATTGCCGATCAGCGGCCGTACGAAGTGCCCGCGACTATCGAAGATCCCGCTGCACTCGAGGAGATCAGGCAAGTGCTTTCGAGAACGGTATCGCCCTAAAGATCGCGCGCAACGCGAAAGCCGAACGTGAAGCGACGATCCGTCGCATTCATCTTCAGGCGAAAGGCTGCACGCGTACCGGCGGCAACGGCTGTCCATCCCTGACCACGCATCACTCGCAATCCGCAGTCCGTACCGGTCAGCTTCGCCCCCTGATCACCATCGGCATCGCGATGATCATCGCGCCAGCAATCCGCTACCCACTCATTGGCATTACCTAACATACCGTACAAGCCGAAAGGGTTGGCTACTGTCGCCGTAACAGGCGCCAAGGTCGGATGCCCATCCCGACATGGCTGACCTTTCCAATCGCTCATCTTGTCGTACTTAATCTTAGTCTCGTGCCAGCGAAAAAGATCTTGCGTGTCGAGGTCACCCAGATTCACAAATTCGCAAATACGCTGTGGATCATCGCCGAACCAGTAAGCGCTGGTAGTCCCTGCACGAACCGCGTACTCCCATTCCGCCTCGCTTGCCAAACGATAGCGTTGCCCCGTTTTGCGACTTAACCATTCGAGATAGGCAGATGCATCATGCCAATTGATGCAGGTTACGGGATGTGCATCCGTCTCGCCGATCTTCGCATCCCGCCAACTTCGCGACTCATCGAAGAGCCACTCTGTACCAATGAAGTGCCAGCATCCGGGCGCGGGTGAATAACCGGTGTCTGCGGCAAAGCGGGCAAACTCTTGGCGGGTAACTTCATATTTTCCGAGGGCAAACGCGCGTTGTACCCGTACCAGATGCTTTGGTTGCTCTCGTACCGCCCAAAAATCCGGTAGTTCTAGTCGTCGCGGCTCCTCGATATCCGCACCCATTACAAACTCGCCAACCGGAATAGGTACGAGCTCAGGGCAGTTGCGGCAATCGCGGATACTGTCGCTCCCACCAGCAATGGCTTTTGTAATTGTTATGGTTCCTACGAAAATCACGGAGCGCAGAAACACGATGATCGGTCGCACCGTCAACCCGCTTTCAGATCGGCTATAGCCTGGCGCATTACCGCCGAGAGCGGCTGGTCAAGCTCGCGCCATCTAGGCTGAAGCAACTCTGGGTTCTCACGTTCAACCCGTTCGCGAAATGTCTTTGGTAAATCGCGAGGACCATTGACCGCGCGGCGGCCGCTCCAGGCGCCAATCATGTGACCGGGTTGATCGCCCATTCTCATCCAAGCGGGAAAGGGAAACACATAGAAGCCAGACGTCTGAAACGGCAATGCCGTTACCTTTGAATCAAAAAAATCGCGCCGCGATACAGTGCTGCAAGAGCTTTCAATGAACATTGCCGGCCACCCATCTGGTGTCGGACGAATATGCTCAGACTTGATGAGCGACCCTTCGTTTCGCAACACATGATAAGTGTCGAGCCAGTTGACGGTTTTAGAATCAAGCGGAAGGTACCCCATAGGCCCATGCAGAACGCCTGGATCATCAAGCAACTTCATCGGCTCGATATCAATCATCGTTTTAATAAATGGGTTCATCACGCGCGACGTGAAGTTCCCCGTGTATAAATCTCGCGGATAACTTACGTTGTGTGCATGAATCCGCCACGTCAATCTACTGACCCTGCGGAAGTAGGAAAACTCCATCCCTTCCCACCGCACGATTGGCTGCGGTCGCTGACCCTGAACCACTGCGTAAGTGATGAATTGATAGGTGCTTAGGGTAATGCCCTCATCGCGTAAATCACGCTCAAGACGAAAGAGCGCTTTGAATTTTTCATTTTTGTCGGGAAAGGATATGAAACCATCATTGTCTGCAGCGGCGGTCGCACCCATGTCGGCAAGGCCTGAGTGCGACACATTAGGGACAAACAGCGATGCGCCTGTACCGAGAATCCCGACCGGCACCGCCGCCAAAGCAACTCGGCGAGCCGGATCGGGTTTTTGCTCTACGGGAAGGAACAAACTTCTGAGAGTATCTAGCATCAGTAATTGATCAAAGATCGCCTTGTTGCAAGATTATGATGCCGGGCATTATGAGCCCTCTTTATCAAAAGCGATAAGTTGCTGTGACGCCAATCTGTCGTTTGTTGGCCAACACAACTTCCGATGCTGCAAGCTGGAAGAAAAACGGGTCGGTTGCACTGTCGCTGTTGTACCGAGCAGACTCAAGAGTATCGTCATCGAACAAATTATTGACAAATATTGAAAAGTCCCAGTTCTCAGATCGCAACCCACCACGCAGATTTACCCGAGTCTGGCGCGGAACATATGCCAAATTTGCAATGCTGTCCCACATGCGATCGCGGAGGGTGACATCACCGCGAACAAACCAGCTGCGTTCACCAGCAAGCGGAGCTTCGTAATTCATATAGGCGGCAGCAGTAAGCGGCGCCACTTGGCCAAACTCAAAGCCCTTGGCATCAGTCAAACCAAAAAAGCGCAGCGGCAACTGCTCATTGAGTGCTTTTGTGATTTCAGTGTCGGCATAACTCATGCTACCGCCGATTGTCAGACGCTCTGTTACCGAGAGCGCGCCATCGAGCTCGATGCCCTTGGTGTTGCTGTCACCGGCGGCGAACGGTACCGCATTGAAGGTCTCACCCACTGGCGCTGCGCCGGTCTGGATAACGCCGTCACCATTCAGGTCCACCTGAATAGTACGATTCGCCTGACGACCCACCCATTCAAGGTAGTAGGCCGTGGCGTTCAGGTACCAGCGGCCACTGGCAGAACGGTACTTAACGCCCAACTCATAGTTCTCAACTTTAGCCTCGGGCGCAGCCTCCGACACGCCGTTAGCGCGAGCAACCTGCTGCTGCGCGGGCGTCAACTGTCTGAACACGGCATAAGGAGTAGTCGGCTGGTTACCCCGCGCATAGTTGAAATATAGATTGGTTTCATCGGACAGTTTGTACTTCAACAGGAAGCGCGGCAGGGTGGCGTCTGTCTTCACAGAAATTTGCGAAGCGAGCCCAATACCGCTCGTTACCGTATCTTCCTGATAACGCGCTTCTGCACTGATATTAAATCGATCAGTAACATCGTACCCAATGCTCGCAAATACCGACTCCGTCTCGGCTAGATTTCGAGCCGGGTTAAGCGCAGCCGCGCTAGCTGGTCCACCTTGAGTTGCACCGAATAGCGCGCCGTTGATAAACGCGCCAACAGAATCATAAGTCGCCTCAAGTCGTGCTACACCAACCATGTAATTGAACCGAGACTCGCTCGGAGACGTAAGCCGCAATTCGTAATTATCCTGCTCTTGTTCAATCTGAACGTAAGCCCAGTACCGATCCTCCGGCGCACGCTCGAAGTCGGCAAGGCGGCGCAGACGGTAGTCCTGCGTACTCGCAAGCGCGGTAATCGAGTGTCCGCCACCGAACTGATACTCCGCCGTGGCCGATAATATTGAATGATCAAGTTTGGCGCGGCTGTCCTGCAAGGGAAGCTCCGTCCGAACATTGGCCGGTAGAGCAACGTTGATACCGATCGGACCGGAAGGCGCCTCCAGCGGCCCACAGTAGCTTCGACGTGCCTGCCCTACCGAAGTAAAGCTCGGCGGAAGCCCTAACAATGAACGCGTCAAGAATCCTGGAAAAGGGCCGCAGTTATGATCGGTGAAACGAGCGATTAGCGGTGTTGCCTCCGGGCCATCCTCGTCACTGCGATCGCTGTATCGCAACTTGACGCTGAAATTTTCAGTCGGCGTAAAGCTCAAGACGCCTGAATAGAATAGACCCTCGGTCTGCCCGAGCGGACCACCAAAGCTGTTCTTGTAAAACCCATCAAAACTGTTGCTAGAAACGAACAATCGTCCGGCTAGGATATTCTCGACCAATGGCCCCTCGAGAGATAACGAGCCGCGGTATTCGCCCTTTGTGGCAGCCGTGGCACTAACCCGCGCCTTGAATTCGTCACCGGGTGTCGTTGTTGTCATGTTTATGGCGCCACCAAAAGTCGCGCGACCGAACAATGCGGACTGCGGTCCTTTGATGATCTCGATCCGCTCAAGGTCCTCGATACCGTATGTTAGAGGCGCGCCGACTAGCGGCACACCGTCCAGAAATACCGTAACGAGATCGCGACGATTGTCCGCCGGAGGACTGCCCGGACTCATGCCGCGAATCGAGATGGTCGAACTGCCACGATATGTCGTGCTGTTAAAATTTAGCCCCGACGCAAACTTTGCTAGATCGGCAATGTTGACGATACCGCGCTGCTCAATTTGATCAGAAGTAAACGCTTGGATGCTGAGGGGCGCTTCCTGAATGGTCTCTTTCCGTTTGCGCGCGGTGATGATGATTTCATCAAGACCGACTGCTCCAGAAGACTCCTGCGCCGATACGGATATTTCGCCAGTCAACAGCGTAACTCCAACTATACAAGCAACGTGGTTTCTAGTTTTCATGTAATCCCCTTCAGAGTCTGATTCCGGTGATTAGCGCTTTGATCGAACTTACGACTGCAGCATGCCGCGCGTAATGCAATCTACGCATAGCTTGCAGCGCGCGATGAATAGCCCGCAAGAGCCAATGAAGCATGAGTGCAGTTGAACCCCGATTCACGCTAAAGATCAGATGTGTGGGTCGCGCCATGCGATCTTCGTATGGGACAAGACCCGCGCTTTATGCGATTGTCCAGGCTGAGGCTAACAAGACTTAGGGGTGTCCATGCGACGAGCTGAACTCGGTCATCAAGGAATGCGCAGGCCGAGGTGCTCGTACTGGCTCGCGCAGAGTCTGGCGCTAGTCATAACGGCTGTGCTGTCTACCTCTGCTGGTGCGCAAGCGCTGCCCATCAACATGCCAGCTAAAGCGTTCGGCGATCTACCACACCCTAGACCCCCAGATTACTCTGATCCGAGCGCCTGGGCGGCTCTACCTCACCGCCATGATGCTGCCGATGTCGTTCCTGAAAATGATCCCTTCGGTGATCGACAAAACATTGCTGCAGTTGATGTCTTCTACATTCACCCAACGACTTACCGACGAGCCGAGAACTGGAACCAGCCAATCGAAGATGCGGCGACAAACGAGTGGACAGCCGAATCCGTCATTGCGCGCCAAGCAGCTGTATTCAACGCCTGTTGCCGCGTGTTTGCGCCCCATTACAGGCAAGCCACGGCAGCCGCGGTCGTTGCCCCTTCCGCAATGCGAGCAATCGGCGCCTATGAGCTTGCCTGGCAGGACGTCCGTAACGCGTTTCTCTACTACATGACGCACTTTAATGACGGTCGTCCGTTCATGATTGTCGGCCACAGTCAGGGTGCAGCCCATGTCGAACGATGGCTGAGCGAATTTTGGCCCACGCCGATTTATCGGGATAAGTTGATTGCCGCGTACGCCATTGGCGTTGCTCTCACCACTCGCAGTATCGCTGAACTAGGCGGCGGCATCTCTGTGTGCTCAACACCGACTTCGACAGGTTGTATTTTGAGTTGGAACGCTTTCGATGCGACCGGTGATCCCACGCAGTACTTGGCGATGACAACGGCTCGCCATCAGCAACGTTATGGAACTACAGAGGGATCAGATGTGATCTGCGTAAATCCACTGACTTTTTCTATAACCGAGTTGCAAGCGCCACCAAATAAAAATCTTGGTGCTCTGCCCGCGAGACGTGGTGTTGGCCGCACCGTATCACTTCAGCAGGGTATTACTCTTCCGTCGATAGCAAAGGGAATCATAGGCGCGGAGTGCAACGACGGCATATTGCGCGTCAGTGATGTTCCGCAAAATGACTTTGCAGTAGTGGCGTTACCTGAAGGAATGCTTCACTTCAACGAGTTTGATCTTTTCTTTCAAAATATTCGCGAGAATGCTTTAGAGCGTACTGAATTTTACCTACGGAAATGAGGTGGGGCGACGCACGAGCTTGTACCAGCTCGACGCCCCCCACTGAAATGGGGGGATTACCGTTAGCACCAATCCCCTTCGATCTCCACCAGCTCGTAGGTCTGCCGCAAGCCTTTCGAGCGCAACTTGACCGGCAGACAATCCTCACCGCCCGCCCACACTTCGAAATCGTCCACCCCTGGCACGTCGATGCGAATCCGTCGCGTGGTGAACGTGCCGGCAGGAACCTCGACGACTTCTTCGCCGAGATCGTGAATGCGCGAGTAACCGGCATCAAGTGCTATCAAGCTTGGGCCCGAGCCGCCGTTAGGCAGCGTGGAACAGGTGAAGGTCGCTAACGGAAAGCTAGCGAGATCGCCGGAAAAACTTCGAAGGCGCGCCACTACCCAGGCGTCGTTGTGCAGCGAGTGCGTGCCGAAGCTCTCGATCGGCGAGACGGTTTTGAATTGCTGGCGCAATCGCCCTGCCTGCTCAAGTACACCCTCGCATTCGGCAAGGCTGGTGGCAAAGCTGAACCAGGAAGAACCAACCGTTTTGCCATCTATGGTCAGTCGTACGAACGCATCGCGCGGCGCCCAATCCGAATCGACCGTCAGCACCACATCACGCAACAACCGATCGTCGTCCAGCTCACATTGGGCGCGTAGCGTACGCTCGCCGTTCGGCTGGATGGTCACACTGAAATACTCACGCCCCATCTCGCCGACGCCGTCGGTGAGATAGAGCATCTTGCCGCGATAGCTGCGATGCAAGGGCCCGGGCGCGAGACTCACGCGGGCTTCCTCTCGCGCATGTAGCGGATCATGCTCGGCTCACTCGGCTTCACTTCGACCGGTGGCTCCAGAAAATCGGGATGCCGCTCGCGCGTCAACTCGACGATGTGCGCCGGCACGTCGGCAAGCGATGCAGCACTGCCGGTTGTCGCGCTGTAAAGACAATGACCCGCACGATTACCCATCAACATCCACGGTTGCCACGGCCGAACGTGCACCCAATGACCGACGTAGTCGACGCTCTGCGTACTCGGGTCGGCGAGCGCGGCAAAACTCGTGTTGTAGGACATGGCATCGGAAACCTGAATTTCTGCACCGCTACTCTCGCGCTTCCAGATGGCAGGATCGAGCGGATTCTTGGCCCAAAAGTGCACGCGCTGCTCGAGCATCAAGCGATCACCGGCGCGCTGCCACGGCAGAATGAAGGGCTTGGGCTCTGGGCGGCTGCCGTCGGTCCGGTCATAAAAACGCTCCTCGGCCACCACCGGCAAAATCCAGCGATTGACTGCGGGATTAGCGATGTGAAACGGCTCGACCCACTCGTTCAGATAAGGATTGCGCCAACGATCGATAATCTCGCCGCTGTCGAGATCCAGGAAGAATCCACATTCTTTCTGCAGCAGCTGATAGCCGTTACGTTCGGGCACAAATCTTAGTCGTTGACTGCTCATGCCCACGATGCCGACAAGATCACGCACCGCCTCGCCCGGCACGACGCCCATCAAGACGCCGCTGTACCAGCCGTGTTTGTGAGCGCCGGGCTGCAGCGTACCGGTCATCTTTGCCAAGGCGATTACGTTTCCCTGTGGCGTAGTCAAATCGAAGGGCCCTACAGGAGAATCTTTGACGGCTCCAATCTCAGTAGCACGAGTGACCGGCATGGCGAGCAAGGCTGAAAAGCCGAAGCCTTGCATCAACAGATTTCTGCGGTTCATGCGTGTCTCTCCTGAATTTAAGGCGCGAGAAGGTCGGCGTGCTCGCTCGCTAGTCGTGCGTACAAGGAATCGGGGATCGCCCCTCGGTCATCAATACGACATTTACGTCCAACCAATCGCATGTTCTGTACGCCAGCGATGCCGTCCATTCCCAACCAGCCGACAAAGCTGTTGAGTGTGGTGTAAATAAATGGGCTGTCGATCCACTCAGCAGCGGGCTTGCGCAGTTGATCCTCTGTCACCAGGAAGGTAGCGAGCGAGGTCGATACGCGATCCTGCGAGGACGAGCCGTCGGCACCGACACGACCCGGCAGGCGCACATACAGATCTTCTGTGAATGCACGCAAGCCACCGACATTCGCGAGCTCAGTGACCTCCCCACGAAAATCGATATTCGCCGGCAGCGGATCGGCGGGCAAAATGCGCGCGCCTTCAAACCGCAACCTCTGCGAGGAGCGGTAATGTTTGGGCTTCACTTCTTTGCCCGTGAACGGATTCACCCAACGATCGAGCGCTGCGCCAGTTTGCAGATCGCAGTAATAACCCGCTTCATCAAGCTGCCAGTCCCAAACGCCTTGGGCGATCCGCGTGGCGCGAGTTCGACTCATCCCATCGATACGCAGCACCGGCCGCGCCAACTCGCCTTCAGGCTTGACGACCAGAACGCCCGAATACACCCAGCGCACCGCTTGCCCGTCGGGCGCGGTACGAATCCGCATGGCGCTCTCGAGCAAGCTCACCGGATCCGCAGTCGACCACGATAACGTTTGAGTCGAAGCAAAAACTTTCTCAGGCGCCACGCCTGCCGACAGCGTCAATAGCCCGAGACTCTTCAAGACATCGCGTCGTGCACCAACAGAAGACTGATTGCACCTGGTGTTTTTTTTCGTCATCGCGCCACCTTCTTCAAAGATCTTCGAGCTTATAGCACTGCGAATGCTAACAATCTCGTATGGACGCGACACCGCAAGATTGGTCGCACGAACACAAGTCCGCGGCCTAGCCGGCATTAGAACATGGGGACTGCACCCGCTTGGGCCCACACCTGCGGACCAAGGGGTTGGCTACTGGGCTGCGCACAAGAGAATGTGTACGTAAAGAACAAGGTCAGGTCAGATAGCCTTTCACAGGCGTAGTGCTAAAGCGCACGTCGATCACGAATTCAGTTCGCTCGTTCGGTCATTTTCTTTTTCGACCTTTGCCATTGAACAGCACCGAACAAGATGCTCTTGGTCTCCGCGGAATTCGAGAGGGGCTCTGACTTCTTTTGTGCTGTGCTCACGAGTTCGTCCGCGCTTTGCTTGGCGACGGACTCCTTACTCTTCGCGTCATTCTTTACCGGTTGAGGACAACCCGGGCGCGTGTACGCCCCCCAAAAAAGCGACCAACAAAGATGGGTCTCCTTGGGTTCACTTTGAGGCGCCGTTTCCGCGCTGGCGTACCCCGTTAATCCAGACGCAAGAGCCAAGCAAACAAGCTGCTTCATCAAGGGGATTTTTCGTTGCATAGAGTTTTATTGCTCGAAAAATGGTGATATAGTTAACTATAACACTATATTTATACCCGCTCAAGGTCACCGAATGAACACCAGAATGCAGCATTACAGTTTCGAGGCTTGGAAGGCTCAATGGCACCCCGTTCCAAGTCATTGGTGGCGCCTCGTCCTAGCGGTTTTGGCGTTCCTCGCCGGACTCGTAGCGATCGGAGCACTCGGTCATTTCGCGATCATTCCTCTCGTTAAGAGTGCGTTCCCGGATATCTCCCCGCACGGCAGAGAGTTAGTGCAGTTTGGGCTGATCGGATTGCAGTTTGCGGGAGGGCTGTCAGCGTTCCTATTTGTGAAACGCCTTTTGCACAAAGAGGCGCCGTCGGTGCTGGCGTCAAGCTCGGCGAGCTTTCGCGTGATAGACACGGTGATGTCTGGAGTGTTGTTTTTGATACTCGCCTTCATATCAATGGTGATCATCGATGGCACTCAGCCGATTGTTGAGCGCCTCGCCGAGCACCCACCGAGCGCTTGGATTTCGTTGGTGCTCATCGCACTAATCGCGGTGGGAATACAAGCCTCGGTAGAAGAGGTGATTTTTCGGGGCTATCTGCTGCCCGCTCTTGCTTCAAGGATGAGTGTTGTCACTGCGGTTGTTGTGGCGACGGTCGTGTTTACCGTTGGGCATCCGCAGTCTGGAATTTTCGGAACAATAGGCGTCGCTTTATTTTCATTGCTGTTCTCCATTTCCATCTTGAGAGCCGGCTCAATATCGTTTGCGATGGGCGCTCACGTCAGCAACAACATGGCAATGATGCTGTTGTTTCCGGAGATGAGTAACGCCGATGCGAGGCTTGTCGATGTGGCCAGCTTGGCTGCCAGCCTGGTGATCTGGCTCGCCTACGTGGAGTACGTGGTACGGTGGCGGCGGTCCAAGTTTCAGTGACTGCGCGAAGTCGCTAAGCTGTATACAAGACTAATGTGTACGTAACCTTTGTGTTTTGACGTTGGCCACAATAAATGATTGATCGTCGTGGATTCCTCAGCCTCGCTGGTGGTACAGGGCTTGCGCTCGCCACAGGATTAACGCATCGCTTTGCGTATGCCGCAACGACACCGCTAAGAATCTTGATTCTCGGCGGTACACGATTTCTCGGTATACACCTCGCCGAAGCGGCACTGGCGCGCGGACACCACGTCACATTTTTCAATCGCGGCAGGACGCGGAGCGATCTTTTTCCACAGATTGATCGCTTGATCGGCGATCGGGATGGCCAAAGCAACGGCGGACTTACGGCACTCGAAGGGCGACGTTTCGATGCCGTCATCGACACGTCCGGGTATGTTCCACGACATGTTCGCTTGAGTGCCGGACTATTGGCTACGCAAGCGCCTCAATATCTCTTCATCTCCACAGTCTCCGTGTATCGCGACTTCAAACAGGCCAATAACGAGCTCTCGGCGCTCGGCAGTTTGAACGATCCCACAGTCGAGACCGTAGATGGCAGCACATATGGCCCATTGAAGGCGCTCTGCGAGCAGGAAGCTTTACGGGCTTACGCCGGCCAGCGTTGCACCATCCTGCGCCCGGGTCTCATCGTGGGTCCGTACGACAATACAGATCGCTTCACTTACTGGCCCGCACGCTGCGCAAAAGGCGGTCGATTCATCGCACCAGGCACTGCACGGGATCCCATTCAGATCATCGATGCGCGAGATCTAGCTGACTTCAGTATTGTTTGCCTAGAGCAGCGCATCGCGGGCGTATTCAACGTAATCAGTCCGCCAGGGTGGTTTTCGATGGGAGATCTCGTCACTCGCGCAGCCGAGGTCGCGACTGATATCGCCAAGCCTGTTCAACAGCCAATGCCAGTATGGCTGCCGTCCAATTTCCTGGACGAACAAAAAGTGATGCCTTGGAGCGATATGCCTGTCTGGGTACCGGAGACAGACGACAGTATGGGTTTCACGAAAACCGCGGCAGAACAAGCACTACGGGCGGGCTTGCGTATCCGTCCGCTTGATTCGACCCTCACTGATACCTTGCGATGGCATCTCGGTCGATCGCAAGCGGATCGCGAGAAGCTGCGCGCGGGGCTATCGAGCGAGCGTGAAACGGAAGTGCTGGCAGCCTGGGATGCTGCGCGCAAGAGTCAACCTGCATCGTAAAGCGCTCTGAATGAGCGACCGCTCTAGCCAATTATTTCTTAGAGCGTTGGAATTTAATAACCACGTAGGTGCCCGACGTCATACAGGCTGCACCGAGGCCGCGGCGCGCCACCACGCAATGACCCCGATCGCAAGGCACACGAGCGCGACTAAATCTGCCTTGAACACAGTGCCAAGCTGCGCGTTGAATCCGCCTACTGTCCACGCCAAAATAATGAATGACGCCACACTGATGAGCCCTGCCAATATCGCTATCCCCTGAATTGACGGCTTGAAAGCGGCATAGATGAGGAAAGCGCCGAGTAGCCCGAAGAGTACGGCACGATGCCGCATCAGTATCTCCAAGTTTGGATCGTCGATCGGAACGCCGTACAACGCGACGAGGCGCGCGCCGCCCAGCACGCCGGACAAGGGCAGCAAATGGATAACTCCGACGACGAGCAGCATTGCCGAGACAAGCGCTCGCATACTTAACCCCTTAAAGAAACAGTGATCTTCAAAACAATGATCTCCGAGAACGTGATTATACGCCTTTGGCAAGAGCTCGATGTCGATGATATATATCGCCTGGTTAGACAATCCGTTACGGAACTGAGCGCCTGGCTGCCTTGATCAACAATCGCGTCACTACCAAATTTTTTAACGCTCTCCCTTCTCTCGTCTTGCGTCAATTTGCTTCTTGGTAATCGTCCAAGTGGTCTCGTTTGCGCGTTGGTCGCCCAGCGGTGGCGGTAACAAGTAGTCAGGATAGCGTGACTGCAGAATGCTCATTAATTTCGGCGGAATTTTCTCGCGGTCAAAGGTTGAAAACCCTGTGGCATTGAAGATCATGAGACCTGGGCGGTCACGCATTTTCATCCATGGCAGCCATGCGGAAACTCGTTGCCAGGAAATTCGAGACTCGCCGATCTGGGCTCTTTCACGATTAATAAAATCTTCGGTTCGATAGAAAGTGTTGAAAATTTCCATGGCGTGATAAGTGCCACCCACGTATTCCTGGTAGTTCCCCGCTAATGGATTTTCGTAAAACAGCGGGACCTCGCTCGAGGAAACAAGTGTATCGCCATAGCGTCTGAGCGTGACCGTCAATGGCTTGCCGTCTGCCGTCTTGACGTAGGTAGGCAGACGCATGTTGACCGGGTCATTGGCAACATGAATGACC
>Ga0169931_10003557_pt1 | contig 24678 bp, 18 predicted proteins | sample Kivu_15m_20L_FD_129675 | JGI IMG/M metagenome (GOLD analysis project Ga0169931, IMG submission 129675) | Freshwater microbial communities from Lake Kivu, Western Province, Rwanda to study Microbial Dark Matter (Phase II) - Kivu_15m_20L... | ecosystem: Environmental > Aquatic > Freshwater > Lake...
CACCCTACGAACTTGGCGGTGAGTGGTTGGTCTCGGGTCTTCACTCAATTGGCGCTTCGCGACAGCCCCCGGTTTCAACCAAAGCAAATCATCGGGGCCCGGCTCTCTTTTGGATGCAACCCACACCCAGCCATACTTCTTCCGTGCCACCGTCCCAGAGTGAGAGGCACTCTTCCGGCTTTCATCCCGAAGAAACAGGCAAGCCACCTAGAACTTGCGTCGCAATTCGACTCGCAGGCCGCTGATGTCTTCGGTCTCGGCGAGAAAGCCATACATCCCATCGACACGGAAGATGACCGAGTTGTTGAGCGGTAGCTGGTAACGAAAGCCAACACCGCGCTGTGCCGCAGCCGCGTTGCGCCCAACGTCATCACCCATCACGCCGAGCATCGCGCCTTCGAGGACCAGTTGTTGGCTGAAATTCTGCGGCATCATGCTTAGGCCCATGGCCATGCCATAGGTTTGATTGGCCGTCGCATCGAGGGTGGGATAGCCGGTGAGATTGTCCGTCTCAAATAAGATGCCCGTATTTCTTAGGATTCCCCCTGCGATTCCGGCGCGGCCCACGGACTGCGGCCGATCGAATCCGGCGAAGAGGTTGAAGTAGGGGAGAATCGTTGAGGGGTTTGCCGTGATCAGCGAGTTCTCCGAAAGGAGCAGGACGCCGTCGGCCGTGTTGGGACCACCCAATGTGGACTGGCCAGCATTGACGATCACGCGGGTCGAGTTCGAGAGTAGGTGTCCGAAGCGGCGGGTGTATCCCAGGCCGATGTTGTGGTAGCTCCGATCGCGGACGCTGTCGCGGTCTTCGACGAACGCGTAGTCGGCTTCGATGTAACCGTTCAGAGCTTCGATCCAGCTGGCCGTGCCATAAACTTTTGCCGCATTGTCATCGGCGCCGAAGGCTGGGCTGTTGAGGTTGTCCCAGCCCGCGAAGAAGGTCACGTCGTAGTTGGAGATATCCAGCAGCGGCGAGTTTCGTGCGGGCAGCGTCACGGCGGCGCCGAGAAAGGCGTCGTCGAGCCAGATCCCGTTTTGGATCACCAGCGGCATCACACCGAGCGCGATCGGAAGATCGAACGGAAGGGTGGTATTCGTCCAGCCGCCGACAATTGCGCCGAGGTCTCCTTCGAAGAAGCCGAAATTCAAATCGGCGTTCAATTCGCTGATGAATTTGTCATCGTCGAATAGATACCGCGAGTTGTTGGCACCTTGTGTGAAAGGGTTAATGTTGAAGTGAACTCGCTCGGTACCGGTGAATCGCCAGTCGAAAAACAGGTTGGCTTGATAGGCGAAGAGCGATTGGGAGTTTCCGCCAAGTTGATTGGCAGCGACAGCCGAGCGGACATCACCGAAGATGAGGAACTGTTGGCTAACGGGGTTGTGCATGCCGAACCAGGATTGCGATGGAGGGAGTTGTCCCAGTTGGTACCAGGGGCGGCCGAGTTCCAGCAGGGGACGCTGAGTCGCGTACAGTTGCTTACCCTGATAAATCTGCATATCCGCTGACGGATCGAATGAATTGAAATTAGTGGGAGGCGAGGAGAAGTCCTCGACAGTCGGGGGCACCTCCAAGCCGTCGTTGGTTCGAGCGGGCTTAAGTGACTCTAGCAGGTAGCTCGTCGCGGGGTTGGTTTTGGGAGCGGGCGAGTTTAGCGGATTGATTGAAGGCGCAATCGCCGGCGATGTTAGCGGTGCGGCGAAGGGCGCTGATTCATTGAAGAGAGCGGAAGGCTGATTGGTCGGGGTGGTGCGAGCGGTTGCCGTGGGCGGTGCGTAGGAGGGGATCGTTGCCTCGCGCCGCGGCGCAGGATCGTTGCTGCCTAGAACCGAGAAATCGGTCTTAACTACCGCAGTGTCTGTGGAGGACTCGCGGAGTGTCTCGCCAGCATCGACCAGAGCGGGCCCGGGCTCCTGAGCGCCCCGCGGAGTCGTAGCTGACAGATCTTGGCCGTTTACCTTTTGGAGTGCCGATTCGGTGGGCGAGTGCGAGCGGTCGGCGGGAATAAACAGTGGGCTGTTCCAGTTCGGCTGCGCAACAGCCAGTGAAGTGCTGGCCGAGGAGTGAGACGGCTGGCTGTTTGGTTCGAGAACGGAGACTCCGGATTCTGGATTGTGCGAGGGGGGAGCTTGTGAGGTGGAGATCGGGTGCCAGACAAGCGAGTTCGAACTGGGAGCGCGCCGGTCATCGGCGAGCGGTTGAGTGGCCGTGGCTTGGAATTGACTGAGCGGCTGGAAGCCCATATCGCTGGCGAGATCCGGCACGCCTTCGGCGGTGCGCACGGGTGGGGCAGGTTCCAGTCCAACCCACGTGCAAACCCCGACCAGCAGGAGTAGCGGCAGGAGGAGTTGTCGAGATGGTAACGGAGTTCGTTTCACGCGAGCAATCGTCCTACTTCACTTCAAAGACAACGCTGTGCACGTGGAAATCCATGGTCCGCTCCTGCATGGTCCGCATCATTTCAGGAGTCGCATCGCAGAATCGCATAAAGTACATCGGCTCCAATCGCGAGCGGAGGCGGATGGAGAGTCGATAGGTTCCCGGTTGGCAGATGCGGTCGGCGGGGACTGAGTATTTGGCTTTGCGTGATCCCAAAGGAGGAAGCGAGTGGGCTTCCATCCGGATGAATGGAGGATGGTTGATCACAGTGGTGGGCTGGGGAGCGGGGCGAAGAAATGGGATCTGGTCGATGTCGACATTCACAGGCAAGTACATTTCGCGGTCGGTCCCTTTGACGTTGGTGGTGATGAACTTGGTTTGGAAATTCATCAGCTGTTCGTCGAAGGGGACGCGGCGGTTGAGCACATCAGCGGAGTGCAGGTCAGCCAGATCGCCTTGCGAATCGAGGTAGCCGCTTTCCCAGAGTCGCAGGCCATCGGGGCCGATCAGCGCGACGTTGACCCAAATTTGTGGTTGGGCACCGAGCGAACCGCTGGGCATATTGTGGCCGTTGTTGAGATTGGTGATGCAGTAATAGAACTGCAGCGGTTGGCCCGGACGCGGGTCTTCGAGGAAGAAGGGACCGTCGACTTTGGAATTCAGCTCGAGAACCTGGCGACGATTTTCGTCTTTCCAAGCCAAGCCGCGAAGGTTTTGATCGAGCACTTCGCGGGCGTCCATGCGGTCGTCCCGATTGGTCCATGGGCCGGGAAACATCGCGGGGATTTGGCCGCTGGAGACGGCGTTCTCGAACTCCTCCGTTCCCCAGCCGCTGCGCCAGTCGAACATTTGCCAGTCGTTGAAGCTCCACTTCAGGGCAGCTTTATTCTGCGGGAAGACGCCGGGGTGGGCGATGGAGTAACCGGGGCCGTGAAAAATATGATTGGAGTGTCGGCGATCGGGATTGATCGGTTTGTTGTCGACCACGGCGCAGGCCGCAACTTCGTAGCCCGCGTTGCGTCCGGGAACTTTGCCCATGTGGCAGTCTTGGCATGAGACGCCTTCGCGACAGGCGGGTGAAGCGCGGTATTGATCCCAAACAACCTCGAGTTTGATACCGGGCTGGACGGCGACTTGGTGGCACGACATGCAGAAGGAGGATTCTTTCAATTCCTCAAACTGAATGTTCTGGAGGTGAACGACTTGGCCCGGCTTGGGATCGCGCGGGTCCCATTTGACTTTGTAGGCGTCGGCTTGGTTCAGCACTTGCTCCAGTCCTCGACCATCGCCGGAGCCGTAGACTGGCGCGCTTAAGTCACCCGGTTCGATTCGTCGCTCGCCGTTGGCTTTGGTGTAAGGCGTCTTGACGCGATGGCACGCAACGCAGGTGACACCCTCGCGAAAGACCGGAGGGCCATCCCAGATTGCTTGGTCGCGGCGCAGCCCCATCGTCGTGGCAACTGGAGCGTGGCAGCGGAGGCAAAAGTAGCCAACCGTGCCTTGAGAGAGCAGGTTGATTTTGTTCTCAAAGGCGTGGAACATTGGCGAGACGCTGGCGTAGGCGTGGCTGGAGACCGCCCACTCGTCGTAAATTTGCTGATGACACGCGGCGCATTCGGTCGCTGAGGGGAAAGCAGTGCGCGAGAAGACCTGAGCATGCGGGTCATCTGCACAAGCCTCACTAGCGGGCGAAGCGTTCCCGGGAGCAGGTTGGAGCAGACGCGAGATGTCTTCGACAGGCTGGAGTGATGATTCGCCGCTGGCCTGATAACCGACTCGGCGAATGTTGCGCGCCTCGGACATTTGTTGTTCGACGTCAGCAACGCAGCCGGGCGGGAGTCCGGCTCGCCAGTCTGCATCGGCGTTGGGAAGAGCTTGAAACTCGAACCCGGTGGAGGGAGTTGCTGCGGATGTCTCGACTTGAGGGCTCTGGCTGGCGGGAGTCGAAAGCCAACGGGCCACGGCAGCAGTTCTCGGGCTGGTTGCGGCAGTCCCGGCGGGGGTTTGAGGCCCTGCGCTTTGAGCGGCAACGAGGCTCGGGACGAGCAAGCCGAGCAAAACAGTCACAAAACAGGTGGTTTTTGTTGACTTTGTGGCGGGAATCATGGGGTATTTCGGGCGTCGATCACTACGCCTATTTTGAGAAGGAGGCGCGCGGCAGCGAAAATCTACCGGCGCGGAGACCTACAACCCGATTCGGCTTGGAATAATCGGTAGATTCAGAACAGCCCCAACAAACGGCAAAGTTTGCCAATTCGCGGGGGAGAAAACCGCCAAATCGAGCGGATTTCCTCAAGAAAGAGGGCGAACTTCGACGGGGGGAAGTTGAGGCGGCCAGCTGGGCCCGATTAGCGGCCTTTTTTTGGGTGAATCCACGTTTTTCCGGTCAGCGGAAAAGTAGTCGGCGGGGAACGCCGATTAGCCCTTGTGGAGCGGCTGGCACGGGCCATATACTAATCCGTTTCGAAAATTCGACCGTGTTGAAGAAGGTGAGTCCGCCCCGATGAAAGTCCGCGCCAGCGTTCGTAAAGTTTGCGAAAACTGCAAAGTCGTAAAGCGTAAAGGTAACGTTTACGTCATTTGCACCAACAAGCGTCACAAACAGCGTCAGGGCTAGTCGGTCGGTGTGTGTCGGACGGCACTAGAAAGACGGGGGCTAGTCTTTTTTGGGACTTAGTCTTCGTTGTGGTTTCGTCGGGGCGTGTTGGGCGGTGAGTTGATCGCTTGCTCGGCTTCGAAGTCTGCACTACTCGAAAGAAATTTGTGCGGAAGAAATCCTTGGTTGGATTCAAAAGGGCATCGTGGAGCAGGTGCCGGAAACACTGAACATTTTGGCTCAAAAGTTTCAATTCAGTTTCGGTTTAGCTTGCCGGATTGAGGTGGGAACTGAGAGTCGGTCAGCCGAACTACTGCGAGGAATGGTGGTCGGCGATACGTTTGAAAAGCGATGTGTTTAAAAGGGCGAGCAGACTGAGTCTGCGGAGCCACACAAGTCACTATAGGCCTTTGGGATGGGCGTGATCGCAAGTTGCGGTGAGACAGGGCAAACGATGCCTCCGCATTGCGGCGAACAGTTCAAAGGATAAATCGATTATTGGGAGAGCAGGCGAATGCCTCGTATTTTGGGTGTCGACATTCCGAACGACAAGAAAACGCTGATCTCGCTGCAGTATTTGTACGGCGTGGGACCGGCTGTCGCCCGTGAGTTGTGTGAGAAGTGCGGTGTCAATCCGGACTCGCGAGCTCGCGAATTGACTGACGAAGAAATCAGTCGACTGGCGATCATTCTGGAACGCGATTACACGGTTGAAGGTCCTTTGCGTCGGCAAGTAACGCAAAACATCAATCGTTTGAAAGACATTAAGTGCTACCGCGGAACTCGGCATCGACTTGGATTGCCAGTCCGTGGTCAGCGAACCCGAACCAACGCTCGGACTCGAAAGGGCCCGAAGAAGACGGTTGCCGGAAAGAAGGGCGTCAAGGACCTCAAGTAGGTCCGGACGCTGGGTTGGCAAAGCCGTATGCTGTTTGGCTGCTTGAGCCAATGGCGGCGGTCGCCGCGGTTTCAATCGGCCGGTCAAACTGGCTGGATTGGTCCGGGTGGCGAAGAAACAAAAGTGGCTGGTTGACCGATTTTCGGGGCAACTGGGCGGAACTGGGGAAAGCGGTTGAGAGACTGGCCTCGGTTCAATGAGACAAGTTCGATGTTCATTTCAAAATTCAGCCATTGCTGAAATTGTTAGCGGAGTCAGCTAGTAACCATGGGTGTCGCGAAGAAGAAGCGAGTGCGTCGCAATGTGACGTTTGGAGTTGCGCACATTAACGCCAGCTTTAACAATATCACGGTCACGATCACGGATGTGAAAGGCGAAACCTTGTGCTGGGCCAGTGCCGGCACTTGTGGCTTCAAAGGAAGCCGTAAGAGTACGCCTTTCGCAGGCCAGATGGCTGCTCAGCAGGCTGCTGAGAAAGCAATCAAGTACGGCATGAAAGAAATTGATGTGAAGGTCAAGGGACCAGGTAGCGGTCGCGAAAGTGCGATCACTTCTCTGCAGAGCTCGGGGCTGAACATCAAGACGATTGAAGACGTGACCCCAATTCCTCACAACGGCTGTCGTCCGCGGAAGAAGCGGCGAGTCTAGTTTGATTGAACCGCTCGGATGCCAGCTGCAATTGCGGTTGAGCTTGCTTGGCGGTCGCATGGGTTTGGGTGGAACTGCTTGCAGTCCCCGCCCACGGGCTCGACCACAACGGATTGAGTCGGTCCGAATTAAGCGGGTAGTAGCCTCGATTTGGCTGCTGCGTGCAGAGCGGTCCCCGAGCCGAGTTATGCGGGGACGGTGATGGAGCGTTCGGGATGACGTGGGCCCAGGCCTGCTGCTCCCGCGATTGCTTTCGAAGAGACCTGACCGGTTGGTCATTCGCCGTAAGGGACGGCGGCCAAGCCTCAGGAAAACAGGACAAACTGAAATTTCGGAGATATTTCCATGCACGTTCGCTGGCGCGGTCTCGAGCTTCCAAGTCAAGTCGTTTGTGACCGAAGCACCCTGACCAGTAACTACGGAAAGTTCGTAGCCGAACCGTTCGAGCGCGGATTCGGAAACACAATTGGCAACAGTCTGCGACGGATTTTGCTGAGCAGCCTCGAGGGCAGCGCAGTGACTGAAATCAAGATTCGCGGCGCGAGCCATGAGTTCACCTCCATTCCGGGTGTCAAAGAAGACGTCACGGAAATCGTGCTCAACGTCAAGTCTCTGATCGTGAAGAACAATAGCGACCAGATGAAGGTCATCACGGTCGAAAAGAACACGCCAGGCCCGATCACTGGACATGACATCCACACCGGTGGCGAAGTCCAAGTCATCAACAAAGATACTGTCCTGGCAACGCTCACCACCGACACTCCGTTCATGATGGAGATGGTGGTTCAGAACGGGCGGGGTTACGTTCCGGTCTCGGAATTGAAGAGTGGCCGCGAACAGGAAATCGGGATCATTCCGATCGATGCTGTTTACAGCCCTGTCACCCGAGTTCGTTACGCCGTCGAAGAAACTCGCCTTGGTCAAAAGACGAACTACGATAAGCTGACTCTGGAAATCTGGACCGATGGTTCAATCTCGCCTGAAATGGCTCTGGTTGAATCGGCCAAGATTCTCCGCAAGCATCTCAATCCGTTTGTCCAATACACGGAACTGGGGCCTCAAGTTCACAGTCAACCTCGGTCGACTGGTGGATTGGACGCAGCGATCGAAGCCAAGCTCAACACGGCAATTCGAGACTTGCGACTCAGCGTCCGGGCGAACAACTGCCTCGAGCACGCTGGTATCCTGACAGTTCGCGAACTTGTTCAGCAAACTGAAGACCAGCTGATGGAAATTCGTAACTTCGGCGAGACGACGCTCGTTGAAGTCCGCGAAAAGCTCCAAGAGCTGGCCCTGCATTTGGGAATGAAAGTGCCTCGCCAATCGATTATTGGCTAGAACTCCTCCCGTTTTCATCGAATCAACAATTTTCAATAACCGTTAATTCAGCGTACGAACTATGCGACACCGAAGAATCGGCCGACGTCTTGGCCGCAGCTCACCGCACCGCAAAGCCCTGATGAAGAACCTGGCCTGCGCCCTGTTCTTGACCGAGCGGGAAGACGATTTTTACGAAGGCCTCTTTCAAGCTGACGGCAAAACGCCGATCAAGCCGCCCGAATTCAAGGGTCGAATCATCACGACTCTGCAGAAGGCGAAGGAAGCTCGTCCGCATATTGAACGCTGCATCACGCTGGCCAAGCGGGCTCTTCCCCACATTGAAGAGGCCGAGAAGTTTGCCACCTCTGCTGAGCGGAACTCAGAAGAGTGGCGAGCTTGGCGAAAGAGCGACAAGTGGAACAAGTGGGCCAATGCAATGGCTCCAGTTGTGAACGCACGTCGTCGCCTGTTCGCTATCCTGCGAGATAAGGAAGCCGTACAAATCGTGTTCGACGTCGTCGCTCCGAAGATGGCTGACCGAAACGGCGGTTACACCCGGGTCCTGCGATTGGCTCGTCCTCGTCTGGGCGATGCCGGAACCCGAGCAATTCTCGAACTCGTTGGCCGTTATGACCGACGCAAGGTAAGCGCCAGCGAGAAGCCAGCATTCGAGTCGGAAGAGTAATCTTTCGGTTGCTGTAAAACGAAGCAAAGAAAAACTCCGTCGGGAACCCGACGGAGTTTTTTATGCGCGTCAGCCGGTTAAAGGTCGGTGGCCCTAGGGTTGATCCGCGTGAGTGGGACGGGTTCGACAGGCAGCTAGGGGCCATCCGCTTGGCAGTGTGTAGGCAATCCAGCCCTACACGACCGATTAGCTCAACTTTGCTGCGCCTCGCATGCGCCAAAGCCAGACGGCTTCAGGCTTCGGCTACGGGCCAAACGAAAAGGCAAAGAGCAACAAAATCCAATGGCTAAACGAGAGGCTAATTAATATCTCTTTCTTGCTCTTCCTCAGTGCCATTGAGCCTCCGTGAGAGCCCCTTCTTTCTGCTTTCCTCTTGCGTCGTCTATTGGTCAACATCTCGGGCGAAGGCGAACTCCTCGGCAAAGGCTTCGAATCGGAGACTGTCGGCGACGGTAAAGCCTCGCTCGGTAAGTGAGAATTCTTTTTGCAGCTGATGAATCACCAGGCCCTGCTCGCAGAGTTCGCGGAAAGCCTCCAAGTAACGCAGGGTCCTGCGGGGCTCTCCCGTTCGTTTGAAGATCAAACGCCGCTGGTCGGGTCGCTCAACGCAAACAGCCAGCATTCGATCGCTCGATTCGAATTCAACCGGCGTGGTCCGCAATTCGAAAATCCCTCGCTGGGCTGCAGCGGCCAATAGTGCCTTAGCCTCGTGGCTAAGCTCTCGGCTCCGTTCGGGAGGCCCTTCGGTCCATGCGTGAGCGGCCAACGCTGCCAGCGAGGCAATCACAGGAACGCTTTCGCTGAGCTCGTTCCAGCCGGGAATGGAGAGCGACTCGGAGGAAGTGTATCGAGGCAGCATCGCAATCTTTTTCGAAAAGGAAAATAGAAACGCTGCCAGAAGTTTAGCTCACGGCTGGGTGACGGGAATCGGGTTCAAGCGAAGTTGGGCTGGAGTGTGTCGATTCAGCACGTCATTAGTCGACGAAATCGGGTGTTTTTCGCCCCCTTTCTCAGGTGGACATTCAATTTGGCATTTTAGCCGGACCTAGAATATTGGCGGGGAACTAAGCGACTTCCGCTGCCGTCTCTTTCATACTGTTGTGTGAGCATCATTCGCAGCCCTTTGCCCACGGTGTTGGTTGCAAACCCACGGTGTTGGTTGCAAACCCACAGTGTTGGTTGCAAACCCACAGTGTTGGTTGCAAACCCACAGTGTTGGTTGCAAAGTAGAGCTGGCTGCCATCCCCTTCTGGAGCTTTCTTATGGCGTATTCAATCCCTTTCCGTCGGTCGATGCAGGCTGGATTTTGGTGTGCCGCGATCCTTATCGGGTCAGGCTGGTCGCTGCTGCAGGGACAGCAGATCCAGTTTGTTGAGGAGTTTGTCCTGAGCGCGGACCGTTCGAAGTCACTTGAGACATTGGTTCCGGGTACCGAGGACTACTTCTACTATCACGCGCTCGACCAGCAACTACGCCAGCAGTACGGGCCGGTCGACGAGTGGTTGAAGCAGTGGATCGAGAAATACGGAATCACCGATCGCGTGAAAGAGATGCAGTTGCGGCAAGCGATTCTGCGTTATCCGAATCAGCCGCGTGCGAGCCTTGACTTTATCGTTCAGGCGCTTGGGCTGCGATTCGATCACCAGCGACGAATTCCTCCCGCCGAACAGAAACTGCCCGTGCGACTCGATCCGCAAACGTTGGCCGGAGACAGATTGCTTGAGCGGGCATTGCGGGAGAATCCGGAAACAGCTGGAGTTGAACAGGCGGGATTGGAACTGCTGGCTCAGAAATTCGAACAGCTCGATCGGTTGAAGCGACGCAGCCTGCTCGCGCGGATTGACTACCCTGATTTCCCTCGCTTGCTCGAGTTGATCGAGGATGACTTGCGCCAGCCGGATCGGCCTGGATTTGGTGCGCTACCCATTCATAACCAGTTGACTCTGGAGCAACTGGAGAAGCTTGCAGCATCGTTGCCGCAGCTTCGCAATGAGCTGAGCTACATTCAACTCTTCTGTCGCAAGCTTCTGCCGAATGATGATGTGAACCTTGCAGCGCAGCCTGCGGAGGAAATCGCTTATTTGCAGCGAGTCCACGATTACGTCAAAGGTCTTTCGCCCGCCTTCAACTCGCTCAAGGCGGCAATGCTGCACCGGCTGCTCTATCTCCAGCGAGCGCAGGGAACTTACGACCGGGAAAAGTTTTTGGAATACCTCGCACTTCCTCGGCGGCTGGGGTATCTCAAGCCGGAACTCTGGCAGCGAATCGTCGACGGCAACCAACTGGTTGACCTCGCTGCGGATTTCAGCGGCGTGACGCGATGCCCGCCCATTTACGACGAGCTCCCCTTGGTCCGTAGCTATCTGCAGTATTTTTTGACTCGGGATGAGAATGCAGAGGCGTTTGCCAACTACTTCGAAGCCGAATTTTTGCGGCGAGAGTTGGCGGTTGCCAAGATTCTCAGCGGGCAGGGGGATCCTCAGCGCTGGGCTGCGGTCCTTTCGCCCGAAGAGTACAAGGCTCTGATTGATCGCGTCGAGATTGAGTTTGAGCCGGGTAATCCCCAGGAAGTTGGCGTTAGCGAACTGGTCAAGTTGCGGCTGAATCTGAAAAACGTGCCGCGTTTACTGGTCAAAGTTTTTGAGATCAATACCGAGAACTATTACCGGTCGAAAACTCAGGAAATTGGAACAGACATCAATCTCGATGGGCTGGTTCCTAATTGGGAGCAGGTGTTTGACTATCCAGAGCCGCCGGCTCTAAGGGTGGCGCGAGAGTACGAGTTTCCGCAGCTCGATCGACGCGGCGTTTATGTGATCGATTTTATTGGCGCGGGGATCAGCAGCCGCGCTTTGGTGCGCAAAGGGGATCTCTCGTTTATTCAGAAGGTCCGGCCTAGCGGACAAGAGCTGATGGTTCTCGATGAATCGGGAGAGGTCTGCACGCCAGCCGACGTTTGGCTTGGCGGCCGGCGTTTCGCGGCCGATGCCGAAGGGAAGATCCTGATTCCATTCTCGACTCAACCTGGAGCCCAGCCGGTTGTGATTCGAACGGGCGATTTCTGCGTTCTCGGTTCGCTGAATCATTTGGCCGAAGAGTATGAGCTTGGCGGCGGCATCTATGTCGATCGCGAGAGCCTGTTGCGACTGCGAACGGCCAAGGTCTTGATTCGACCAACCCTGCGGGTTTCTGGCGCGCCGATACCGATCGGCCAGCGACTAACAGAGGTACAGCTGAAGATTACCCTGACCAATCAAGATGGACAGTCCAGTACCGAGACGATTTCGGACTTGAAGCTGGATGAACGCGGAGAGGCGACTTGCGAGTTTCAGGTTCCGCCTCGACTCGCGGCGGTAAGTTTGCAACTCTCGGCTCGGGTCCGCGTGGAGAGCCGAAACGAAGAGCGACCATTGCAGCTTTCTGAATCGCTTAATGTTAATCAAATCGATCGGACTGATGAAATTGCCGACTTGCACCTGCTGCGAAGTGGCAAACTGCGCGTCCTGGAAGTCCGAGGTTTGAGCGGAGAGCCCCGCAAGCAAGTCGCTGTCAATTTGGAACTCAAGCATCGGCTGTTTACCCAGCCTGTGAACGTGAGCACGCAGTCAGATGAGCGCGGGGTAATCGAACTAGGTGAGTTGACTGATTTGGAGTGGCTGCGCGCGACGATTGTCGGGGGCACGCCTCGCGTTTGGTCGTTGCTGGCAGGGAATTTCCAGACGATTCGCGGGACGATTCACGCGTTAGCCGGAGAATCACAGCAAGTCGTGGTGCCTACGTCAGTCAGGGACGCGAGCGATGTGTCGCTGTTTGAGCTCCGCGGTGGGCTGATCGTCAAAGACCGTTCTGGCGAGCTGAAGCTGGCGAACGAAGTGTTGACTTTGCCCGAACTTGCTGCCGGGGATTATTTGCTGGTTCTGAAACCGACTCGGCAGCGAATCGACATCCGGGTGACGGCCGGACGAGAGATTGCGGGTCTTTATCGCGGCCCGCATCGTTCGCTCGAACTTCGGGACCAGTCTCCGCTGCGGTTGGACCAAGCGCAGATTGATGAAAAGGCAGTGACCCTGCAACTGAAAGCTCATTCGGAATTCACTCGAGTGCATCTCTTTGCGACGCGATTTGAGCCCCGATTTGACGCGGGAGTTGGGCTGGGGAAGGTTCGCGACTTGGCGCCGGGTGGCTACCAACACGCGTATCGCCCCAACGCTTATCTTTCAGGGCGCATTCTGGGAGAGGAGTATCAGTACATCCTGATGCGTCAATTGGCAAAGAAGTTTCCCGGAATTCAGTTAACAAGACCTTCGCTGCTGCTGAATCCATGGTCTTTGGGGCCGACTGACAATCGAGAACGCCTGCTTGCCGAAGGGGGAGATTACGGCAGAACGGGTGAAATTGCACCAGCCAAGGAAATGGAGTCGATGGAAGATCAAAAGGTCGGCTCTGTGGCTGGGCAAGGCGACTATTCCAGCCTCGAATTCCTCGACCAAGGAACGAAAGTCCTCGCCAATCTGCGGCCTGACGCGGATGGGCGAATTGTGATTCCACGCGAGGAGTTGGGAGAAAAGCAGCACTTGGTTGTCGTACTGGTTGACCTGTTCCAGACGGTCGAGCGGACAATCGTCTTGCCCGCTCAAGCTGCGCCGATTCGCGACCTCCGTTTAGTTGAAGGATTTGACCCCGGGAAGACGCTTTCGTTACAGCAGTCAGCCACCTCGCTAAAACAAGGCGAGTTATTTCAAGTTGACGACATGCTGACGGCGAAATTCAGCCTCTACGATGACTTGGGCGATGTCTTTGGTTTGCTTCGGGCTCTCTCCGGAGGGGCCGCGCTGGATGAATTCCAGTTCTTGACACGCTGGGGTGACTTAAAGCCGGAGGAAAAACGCGAACTCTATTCGAAACACGCCTGTCACGAACTGCACTTCTTTATCTACCGTCGAGACCCAGAGTTTTTCAAATCAGTGATTCGGCCATTTCTGGCCAATAAACTGGAGAAGCAATTTGTTGACCGCTGGCTTTTGGATGAACCACTCGATGGTTATCTCGAGCCTTGGCAGTTCGACCGGTTGAACGGATTCGAGAGAGTCCTCTTGGCCAGGCGATTGCCGGGGGCGAAGGCCGGTATTCTGCGTCGTCTTGGGGAGCAGCGTTTGGTTGAACCGTTCGAACGCGAGCAGCTCAATCGCTTGTTCGAAGCGGCTCTGGTCGGAAACCCGGAATCACAACCGGAGGGGTATTTGAGAAAGGCTGAGGAGCTGAAACGGAATCGAGCCGAATCGCTCGGCGGCCTCGGCGGTCTACCTGGGGGTGGCGGTGGAGGCTTCGGAGGAGGCGGACGCTTTGGCTTCGAAGCGAATGCGCCGGGGGCGCCGCCTGCTTCTGCTGCACCGGAAGCTGCCGGCAAGAGCATCGCGATAAAACCCGGCAGAGGAGCAGTCACCGAAGGTCGCGAAAAGGACAAGGATGCGGCCGGTGCTCGTGATGAGCCAGCCCCGGGCGACCAACGCGTAGGTCAGGCGGACCGCAGGCAGGTTGAAAGCGGCAAGAAATTCAAAGGGGACTTTATGGCGGGAGAGAATCGGCCCGCTGCACAGCCTGCTCGACTTTACCAGCGGATTCGGCCGACCGAAGAGTGGGTCGAGAGCAATTACTATCGGCTTCGTCCTGGCCCGTTTGCCAATCGGGACTTGCTGCCTCTCAACGACTTCTGGCTCGCTTGGCTCAAGTCGAGTGAAGATTCTGCTTTCCTCAGTTCCGACTTCACTCAGTTGCTGATCGGTGGAGGCGAGCCGACCGAGCGCGCTCGTTCGGCCGCCATCCTGGCCTTAGCCCTGCTTGACCTGCCGTTCTCGGCACCCAAGCATCAAATCGAATACAAAGAGAACGCCGTTCGCTGGACGCTGGGTGGACCGGCGATCATGTTTCATCAGCAAATCCGCCCAGCGAAAAGGGCAGGGGAGGGGACGACGATTCTGGTCAGCGAAAACTTCTTCCAGAAGAACAATCGCTATCGGACGGAGGGCGGTTTGCAATTCGATCGGTTTCTGACCGGCAAATTCCCGATTCAGGAACTGTACGGTGCGCAGGTTGTGATCACCAACCCCACCTCGACGCCGCGTGTTGTGCGGCTGGTCTACCAAATCCCCGCGGGGGCGATCGCCACTAGCGGATCCCAAGAGACGCGGACGATACCGCTACAGCTGAATGCGTTTAGTTCGCAAAGTTTCGAATACTACTTCTATTTCCCGGCGGCAGGCAAATTCAAGCACTTTCCCGCCCAAGTCGCCGCGGGCGAGGAGATCTTGGCGGTTGCTGCACCGTTTGAATTTGAGGTAGTCGAGGAACCAGCCCAAAGCGATACGACCTCTTGGGCTTATATTTCGCAGAATGGAACAGCTGCAGAGGTACTCGCTTTTCTTGGCAAGGCAAACCTGCTTGAAATCAACCTCGACGAGATCGCTTTCCGAATGCAGGATGCTGAATTCTTCAAGTCCGTCATTGCTCTGCTGCGCGAGCGGCGCGTCTTTAACCCGCTGCTCTGGTCTTACGCATTGCTGCATGACCAGTTGCCGGAGGCGAGAGAGTACCTCAGCCAGCGGGATGACTTGCTCGGCCAGTGCGGCAAGCTGCTGCAATCTGAACTCGTGACGATCGACCCCGTCTCTCGGGGCTGGTACGAGCAGCGGGAATACTGGCCGCTGATTCACAGCCGAACTCATCCGGTCGGCAACCGTCGAGAGATTCTCAATCCAAGCATCCATCAGCAGTACCATCGTCTGCTGCAGATTCTCAGTTATCGAACGAAATTGACGAGCGACGACCAGTTGGCTTTGGTTTATCACCTTTTGCTGCAGGATCGGTTTGCTGAGGCGCTTGAGCGATTCGCTTTGGTTCAACCGGGCGAATTGAACAGTCGCCTGCAGTACGACTACTGCCAAGCTTATCTGCATTTAGTCTCCAGCCAGGTGGATGCGGCAAGCGCGATCGCCGAGCAGTATCGGGCCTATCCGGTGAAGCATTGGCAGGAGCGATTCGAAGCAATGGCTCAGCAAATTACTGAAATTCGAGGTGGCGTTGCCAAGGTTGTCAGCGAGGACGATCCGGCTCAAGTTCAGGCAGCCGCGGCCGAGCAGACTGAGAGTTTTCAATTCCGGGTTGTCGACGGAAAGGTCGAATTGGAATACCGCAATTTGAAGCAGCTGACGATGAACCTTTATGCGATGGACGTTGAATTTTCGTTCAGCCGCAATCCGTTCGCGACCGGCGCTGAGGACGGTTTCGCCATGATTCGCCCGAATCTCTCCGAGCAAGTCAAGTTGACGGGCGCATCGGGTCGCCAGACGATTGAGTTGCCTGAGGATTACCGCAAACGAAACGTGCTGGTTGAGTTCCGTTCAGAAGAGCAGACTCGCAGCGAGCCGGTTTACGCGAACAACCTGAACGTTCAGTTCCGGGAGGCGTTTGGTGATTTACAGGTGAGCAATCGAAAGTCCGGGGAGTTCTTGCCGCTGACTTACATCAAGGTCTACGGACAGCGAGCCGACGGCACGCACGTGTTTGTGAAGGACGGATACACGGACTTGCGCGGGCGTTTCGATTACGTCACTCAAAGCAACGTGTCGCTGGACGGCGTGGAAAAGCTGGCAGTGCTGGTCCTCAACTCCGAGCAGGGCACGCTGATTCGGATGGTGGGGATGCCGAAAGAGTAAGGTGGAATGCGGAATGCGGATTGCGGAATTATCGCGCGCTCGGCGCGGGGCTCCCTTATCGCTCTGCGCGGGTCGCCCTTATCGTGCGCTCGGCGCGGGTCTCCCGAACCCGCCGACAGCGCAAATTCGGACCGCCTCATGGCTTCCGTCTCACTGGTCCCACGAGTCTCAAAGGTCCCACAACTTCCACAAGTACACTAAATAATCCCGCAGAGGCTGGCCAAAGCCAGTAGGCGCCGGGAGTTAAAACGACTCGGCGTAGCGTAGTAGGTCTTTTCTTCAACTCCGCGGAAGCGGCTTTTGTACTGCGTGTGCCCGACGAAGTTGTAGAAATATTTGTTCAGCCATCCTGCGCTATGAAGGTACCGCACTGTCCAGTGAAAAAATCGGTTGTGGCGAAGTTCCTTGTCCTCGACGTTGGCCAGTGGCGAAAGCCCCAGCCAGACATGGCGGACCCCTTCTTTCTTGAACTGGTCGATCGCGGCTTTCATGATGGCCGGTTCCGCGTACTGCGAGGTCTCGGGTAGTCGGCGTTTGAAACAGGTCACGTATCCGACGACTTCTCCACCAGCAAAGACTGGATCGAAGAAAACGAAAGCGTTCATCTTGCCCGCTTCGTCGAACAGGAAGAAATGTCTGACGTGTGGTTCGTCATCGATCACGATCGGGCGGTTGAGGAAGCGAACCTCTTTTCGCTTGACCCGCCGTGTGGCTCGCCAAGAGTCCGAGAGGGCGACAACCTCTTGTTCGTTAGCTTTCAGGCTCCCCTCACTAATGCGGAAGTTTCGCCGCAGGATCCAATTTTCCGAGTAGCGCAGCCACTCTTTTTCTTTGCCCTTGAAGTCGTACTGGTCGAGGTCCAATCGCGTATCGACTCCAACTTCATTGACTAGGCAACCGAGTTGGCTCAATTGCTGGGCGGTCTCGTAAGAGACTTGGACGAACGTTGGTCGACGGTGGGCCGACATGAATTCGCGGAGTAGAGCCGGGCGACGTTCAGCCGAGCAGACGGGGTCACCGAGGACGAAAGTCAGACCCCAGCGTGAGCGGTAGGCGATGTATCCTCGCTCGTCGCCGAAGTACTGCAGATGAGGCTGGATGGCGGTTGAGTAGGCCATTGAGAAACTGCCATGCTGACGGACGAGTTCCATCCGCAAATCGAGCGGGAATCGCGGGTCGTCATGCGCGGGGGCGTGAGCTTGTGCCCAGTACGAGGGCGAGCGCCGATCAATAGTCCGTTCGCTGGACGGGGTGAGCCCGGGTAGCGAGAGCGGACCGGTAGCGGCAGCGGGTTGAGACGCCATCGGCGTGAATCCTTCCTTGGAGTCGTCCGGAGAGTAGCTGGCAACTCCGAGAGGATACTAGAGCGACTCGGAATGTCCAATTCCACTTCGCCACCTGCTAGCACTCCCGAGCGGGGAAGTTTCGCATTAGGCATCAAGTGATTGCCAGAGGTACCAACTGGCGATTGTCGCATAGGGACGCCAAGGCTGAGCGAGCAGTTCAATTTCCTTAGGGGACGGGAGTTCCTTGAGTTCGTATTCCTTCTGGATTGCTTTGCGAATGCCGTAATCGCCGATGGGGAGAACATCGAGTCGGCCGAGGCTGAAGATCAAAAACATCTGTGCAGTCCAGACGCCGATTCCTTTGACAACGGTCAGTTGTTCGATGATCTCGTCATCTGATTTCCGAGCGAGTCGTTTGAGGTCGAGGTCTCCGGTGTCGACATGTTGAGCGAGGTCGAGGAGATAGGTTCCTTTCTGCCTTGAGATACCTACTTCGCGGAGTTGTTCCAAATTGAGTTTGGTAATGGCAGCGGCCGTCATACCAGCCTTCCCAACTCGCTCCAGCAATCGCTCTGAAATGGTCTGCGCGGCGGCGACCGAAATCTGTTGCGAGATGATCGAATTGGCGAGCATTTGAAAATGGTCGCTTTTGGGCCGAAGCGTGAACGGTCCGACCCGGCGAATGATTTCCCTCATTTGGGGATCACTTTTTTTCAGCTGGGTCTGTGCTGAGCGAATATGTTGAGCTGAGATCGGCATTGGGATAGGTCTAGAAAAATGATGGGTGTGGCAACGACTCAGTCTGATTATCGGTCAGTTGGCCAGAAGCGGCAATTCACCGAAGCGTTCGCATTGAAAAGGCCGAGAAACGCCGCCTGTCGCTGCTTCCGGGGGATCGGTAAGATCTTACAGTATGAGCAGCTCATTCACTTCTAATGCACTGGCCGCACAAGCGACTCGCAATCGCTTGCGTTGCCTCGACAGTCAGGCTTTGGCCGAACATCAAGTCGAGCGGCTGAATCGACTTCTCGGAACGATTCTGCCAGAGAGTCGTTTTTATCAACAGAAGCTCGGGGGCTTGCGTCCACAAATTCGGTCCTTGGAGGAACTTGCTGAATTGCCTTTTACCTTCAAGGATGAGCTTGTTGCCAACGACCAGCACCAAGCGATGGTCGCCAACTTGACTTACCCTGTTGCCCGCTACGTCCGCTACCATCAGACATCCGGCACGCGCGGGCGGCCGCTCGTGGTACTCGACACGGCGGAAGATTGGCAATGGTGGATTGAGACGTGGCAATATGTTCTCGATGCGGCTGGGGTGGAGCCCGGAGACCGTTGTGTTCTGGCTTTCAGCTTCGGTCCGTTCATTGGTTTCTGGAGTGCCTTCGACGCCGTTCGCGAACGCGGTGCTTTGGCGGTGCCAACGGGTGGGATGAATACACTCGCCCGCCTCGAACTGCTGCGTTCGGTTCGAGCGACCGTTCTGTTTTGCACTCCGAGTTATGCCTTGCATCTGGCGGAAGTGGCTCGAGAGAACCACATCGATGTCAGCGACCTTTCTGTCCGTTCAATTATCGTCGCAGGTGAGCCGGGCGGTTCGGTCCCCTCGATTCGGGCTCAAATCGAAGAGTTCTGGGGTGCGAAAGTCATCGACCATTCGGGCGCGAGCGAGGTTGGACCTTGGGGATTCAGCGATCCGGCTCAGCGTGGCTTGTACGTGATCGAAAGTGAGTTTATCGCTGAGTTCCTTTCGATGCAGACCGGTGAGCCAGCGGACGAGGGGGAGTTGTCTGAGTTGGTTTTGACGAGCTTGGGACGTTTTGGCAGTCCGGTAATTCGGTACCGGACGGGAGATTTGGTCCGTCCAACTTGGAACGATGACCAGCCGACTCGGTTTGTACTCTTGCAGGGCGGCGTGCTCGGTAGAACGGATGACATGCTGGTCATTCGCGGCGTGAATGTTTTCCCTACTTCGATCGAGCAGATCCTCAGGAGCTTTCCGGAGATCGTTGAATATCGGCTCACGGCACACAAACAGGGGGCGATGGATCGACTGCTTATTGAGGTGGAAGATCGGCTCAGCGAACCGGCTCGGGTGGAACAGGAGTTGCGTTTGCGACTCGGATTGCGGGTTGAAGTGCGAGAAGTTCCGCTAGGGAGCCTGCCGCGATTTGAAGGTAAGGGCTCAAGGTTTATTGACCGTCGCTCGGAGGCTGTGAGGGACAGAGACTAATGAGTGAAAATTGGGTTCAAGAATGTCGCCGTCAATTTCCTGGTTTGAACCGGATGTTGGAGGGACAGCCTATGGTTTTTTTTGACGGCCCAGCTGGGACGCAGGTTCCTCAGCGAGTCATCGATGCTATCTCGCGTTATCTCACTCACAGTAACGCGAATCATGGCGGAAAATTTCTGACCAGCTGTGAGACCGATGAGATGCTTGCCGCGGCGAACCGCGCACTTGCTGATTTTGTCGGAGCCTCGGATCCCGGTGAAATTATTTGGGGTCAAAACATGACCTCATTGACGTTCGCCTTCTCGCGAGCACTGTCGCGCGAGTGGGGACCGGGTGATGAGATAATCGTCACGGCGCTCGACCATGACGCCAACGTGGCGCCTTGGTTGTCAGCCGCGGAAGATCGGGGAGCAACCGTCCACTTTCTCGATTTCCATCGCGATGATTGCACGCTGGATCGAGAAGCCTACCGCAAGTTGTTGAACAAGCGGACAAAGCTGGTGGCGCTGGGCTGCGCCAGCAATGCGACTGGTGGCGTGAATCCCGTCGAGTCGATGATTGCCGAAGCCCATTCCGTTGGGGCGCAGGTGTTTCTCGATGCGGTTCACTACGGCCCCCATGCTTTGATCGACGTCCAGAAGTGGAAATGCGATTTTCTTGCTTGTTCGACCTACAAGTTTTTCGGACCACACTTGGGGGTCCTCTGGGGGCACCGAAGTGAGCTTGAACGATTGCGGCCTTATAAGGTCCGTCCTTGCAGCGAGGAATTGCCGTGGCGGTGGATGACCGGAACGCAAAGTCATGAGACGATCGCCGGCGCACTCGCCTGCGTAGATTATCTGGCGGATTTAGGGCGACGTGCGAGTGAAGATTGGCAACTACCGCGGCGGGCGGCGCTCGCCGAAGCGATGCGGGCGATCGAGGCTTACGAGAATCGGCTCGCTTGGCGACTAATCGAGGGCTTGCAGCGAATCGATGGAGTCAGAATCCGGGGTATTACCGAACCGGCTCGAGCCGCCGAGCGATTCTCAACTATTTCGTTTACCCACGAGCGAATTCCGGTTCCGCAACTGAATCGCGAACTGGCGGCTCGAGGGATTTGCGTCTGGGGCGGTCACTACTACGCTCTGGAGTTTGTACGCCGAATGGGCTTGGAGAAAGAGGGGATGATTCGCGTAGGCCTACTGCACTACAACACCGAACAGGAAGTCGATCGCTTCTTACGGGAGTTGGCTGAAATCGTCGAGACCTCGCTGGTGGCTTGAGTATGGAAATGGTTCCTGTCGAACTGCGACGCACTGAGCAGCGAGAACTGTGGATTCGCTGGAGTGATGGCATCGAGCAGAAGATTCGCTTCGCCCAGTTGCGCAAAGCTTGTCCCTGCGCCACCTGCCGCGAGAAGGCGGCGGCTGAGCCCCCAAGGTCGACGACTCTGCTGCCGGTGATTTCAGCTGCTGAAGCGCAGCCGCTGCAGTTGACCTCGATGCATCCGGTCGGGAACTATGCCTACAACATCGCGTTCAGCGACGGCCATGACTCGGGGATCTATACCTTTGAGTATCTGCGGGAATTGGTTTGAGAATGCGGCGGGCAGGGCAGGGCGGTCGCGATTTTGATGCTGGGACTCATGGGACTTTGTGGACTCATGGGACTTTTATGTGAAGAAGGTCTCGAAGTGGTGGGCCATTTATATTTGGAGTCGCCTGCCCTCTTTACTCTGACTTTCCTGTCAATCTCTGAGGTTTATCCGGTCTTTTCCGGAAGTCTAATCGCCTTGTGCCCGGTCTGGCTCCGCATATTCGTCACAGCTTAAGGGCGACTGGTCCAGCGATGTTGAACGGACGAAAACAAGATTACGTGTTACCCGGTAATTGGATGCCGGGATGGGAGTTCGCGTTTACCGACAAGGATGTCACAAAGTATGAGTTGGCTAGACCTTTCATACTTATTGATCGGCGTCTTTCTCTGTCTGATTGTCGTTGGGCAGATTGCTTTTTGGTCGAGCGATCTCTGGAAAACGGCTTGGCGTACCCGCCATGAGCTGAAGAACTGGCAGGCTGACAGACGGCGGGAACTCGACCTTCACCGCAGCGAGCAACAATCAAAAAGTTTGCCAGCCATCAGTCTCGGGCTTGGGGGACAGTGGAGTGGGTGGCGGCTGTTTCGGGTCGCTGAACTCAAGCAGGAGACGCCACTCAGCCGGTCTGTCTACTTGGTGCCCGCGGACGGTAAGCCGGTCGCTTCTTTTCTGCCTGGGCAGTACCTGACTTTAAGGTTTCAGTTGCCTGACCAAAAGCGACCAGTGGTGCGGTGTTACAGTCTTTCGACTTCGCCTGACCGGTTACCCTATCGAATCACTGTGAAGCAAGTCACTCCCACCGGTTCGCACTCGCCGGGTTCGGTGAGCGAATTTATCAACCAGCAACTACAAGTTGGGGAACTGGTCGAGGCCAAGCAACCGGCAGGCGATTTTACCTTCGCGGGGATAGGCACCAGACCAATTGTGATGTTGGCTGCAGGCGTTGGCATCACGCCGATTTTCAGCATGCTTTGCAATCTGCTCACCCGCGGTCAACGCGGAGTGGAACAGACTCCGCTCATTCTTTTCCATGGCAATACGAATCGTCGCGAGCATTTATTTGCGCCTGAAATCGCTGAGCTTTCAGCGAATCATCCCCAGTTTGTCGTCGTTAATTGCTATTCGCAAGGCGACTCGGGCGACGTTGATGACAAAGTCCCGTGCCATTTTCAGGAGCGAGTCAGCATTCCACTTGTGCAGCGTCTGCTTCCCAGTCTTGATGCCGAATTCTATCTGTGCGGCCCGCCCGCCTTTATGAGGGAGAACTACTCCGGGCTGATCGATGCGGGTGTGGCTCCGCACGACATTCACTTTGAAGCCTTTGGTCCTGCATCAGTCGATGTGGCCAAGGTGCCCCATCCGCTGGAGACTGAGGCAGCGATTGCCGAGTCGATGGCTGGCCTTATCGCATTCACGCGTTCAGGGAAGAAAGTCAGCTGTCCCAGCGGAAAGTCAGTGCTTGAACTTGCCGAGGACTTGGAGATTCCGATCGACTCCGGGTGCCGTGCCGGGAACTGTGGGACTTGCACTGTGAGACTGCTCAAAGGATCCGTTCGCTATTTGAAGAGCAATTCGACAGAGCTTGAAGCGGGAACGGTCCTCGCTTGTATTGCCCAGCCCGAGGGCGAGATTCAGGTGGAGGCTTAAGCGATGAAGCGTGTTGGATTCGAACAGGAGGCTTGGTTGGGGAGACTGAAAATGCAGCCATTCAAGCTCGGAAGGTACTTGCACTGCATGAAGCTCGGTGGCATCTGGCTTGGGTTGGTCAGCCTGTCCAGCATTGCGCTTGCCCAGCCAATGCGATGCGACCCAAGCAAGGTGGTTTCTGCGCAGTCTTGTGCGCGATGTCATTCCAATGAAGTCTCCCGCTGGACACAAACCCCGCATTCCCAGACCTTTGACCAGCTCGTTCGCAACCCGAAAGCGAAGGAGATCACTGACCGCCTTGGCCTCGCCTCGATCAAGCGAAACGACATCTGCACGCAGTGTCATTTTACAATGCAGAGCGATGAAGCCGGGAAGCAGAAAGCGGTTGCTGGAATCTCGTGTGAATCATGCCATGGCGCGGCTCGAGACTGGATTGAGGTCCATAATGACTATGGTGGCCCAAACGTTCTGAAGGCCCAAGAAACTGCTGAGCATCGAATCCAGCGGCTGGAAAAGGCGACCGGGCTAGGGATGAGAAACACGCAAAACGTCTACCTCATCGCGCGGAGTTGTTATGAGTGTCATACGATTCCGCATGAGAAGCTGGTCAATGTCGGTGGACACCCTGCGACTTCTCCGGAGTTTGAACTGGTGGCTTGGTCTCAAGGGATTATTCGACACAATTTTCTTCGATCCGGTGGTACAGCCAACGCGGAATCCACTCCAGAGAAACTCAGACTCCTATTTGTCGTCGGACTGATCGCGGACTTGGAATTCAGTGCCCGAGCGACTGCCGAAGCGACGGAAAAGAGTGAGTACGGCCTGGCGGTCGCCCAGCGTTCTGCGCGAGCCGCAGAGCGGCTTTATGCGGCTCAGCAAAAGCTAAATGACCCTCTGCTGCAAAAGGCTTTGGAGGTCTTTGCGGCGGCGGAACTCAAGACCAACAATGCCGAACAGTTGTTGGCCATTGCCGATACGCTCTCCCAAATCGGTCAGGAGTTTGCCGATTCGAGAGATGGTTCAACGCTGACGGCAATCGACGGTGAGATACCACTGCCGAGCAGTTATCGCTGAACCCTGGCGGCAGGGCGGGTTGACTAGGCTGAACATGGAAGTCGGCTTTTTAGACAGAATGGAATCGACAACTTGAATCTCGTCATTCGCAGTATTGAGAAACCGCAGCGCTGGGACCAGCCGTTCTGCTCGGAAATGAGCGATCAGTTGATCGACGAGATGCTTCGTTTGGAGCCGTTTCGGTCGATGCAGCCGGAAGCGTTCCCGCCGCGGTTGGGACTCCGCGAACTGCTTCGCAACGACTGCCGCATCAGAGAGTATCAGCCCAGTGAACTCTTGATTCGCCAGGGCGAGTACGGCAACAGTGCGTTTCTGGTGCTTGAAGGCAAGCTGCTGGTGTCGTTGAAGATGCTCAAGCCGGAGACGTTTCAGCCGGCCGCTCCGCGTCGAAAAAACTGGTTTCAGTCGATCGCTCAGCTCTGGAATCGCTCGCCCTATCCAGAGGTTCGACATCTGAAGTCGCAGGAGTCTGGCCCGCTGGAGTTGCGAAATGTTCATGGACAGACTCGCGTCTTCCTCCAAGACATCCCGGGAACACTGAGCCTTGAGAGTTCGCAGGTAATGCAGCCCGGGGCGATTTTTGGCGAGCTTTCGGCTCTGAGTCGTTCGCCCAGAACGGC
>Ga0169931_10003558_pt1 | contig 24674 bp, 20 predicted proteins | sample Kivu_15m_20L_FD_129675 | JGI IMG/M metagenome (GOLD analysis project Ga0169931, IMG submission 129675) | Freshwater microbial communities from Lake Kivu, Western Province, Rwanda to study Microbial Dark Matter (Phase II) - Kivu_15m_20L... | ecosystem: Environmental > Aquatic > Freshwater > Lake...
AGAGACACTACCGCCCCGGGCTACTCCTACTTCAATGACTGCCGTGGGTTTATAGTCAAAATAGAATTCTTGAATAACGATAATATCTTCAGGAAGTTTCACAATTGGTATGCCCATCCAATTTTTATTCGATACGTATCTAAAGTTTATCAACTCGACGAATAAATCCATGAATTTCATATACAAAGCCTCATCCTTCTCAAGTAGGCTTTGGAACTCTTCTCTCGTAGCCTCAAATTCTGATGCAGTTTCAATATCTTCTAGGTAAGACATAGTGGCATCATACTTCCTCCTTAGGTAAAAATCTCTTTTTGCTAGCGTTAATTTACTGATTTTTTAATAAGTCAAGGAAGTGGTAGCCATATAAAGGCTAAATACTTCCGTCTGTTTCAAAACAACCCTCTAACGAGGAGGCTCTGATTTACCACTTGCCACCTCTGAAATTTGCTATTTCCTCCAACATTAATTCTTGGGCATCTCGACCAGTTGCAAATTTAGAATACCATTCGGCAGTTTGTATTACTGCATCTGTTTGCGGTATAGATTGTTGCCATCCAAGAGTCGACTTTGCTAGTTTTGAATTCAATTCAAGTTGCTCACTTTCAGGAATAGAAGACTTCAAATACTCACAATTGGCTTTCTTTTTGAACGCTTTTTCAAAAAGGCTAACAAGTTCTTTAACTGTTAATGAAGTACTTGGGCCGAAATTAATTGCCGTAGGAATACCTTCTTTTCCTTCTAAGTGCGATTGAGCCAAGAGTAAATAGCCATAGAGACAATCGAGTACGTGCTGCCAAGGGCGAGTAGCGTTTGGATTTCTGATCGAGATTAAGTTGTTTGAGAAGAGTGCTCTCACCAAATCTGGAACGAGACGGTCTTCACCCCAATCGCCACCACCAATGACATTTCCTGCACGAACGGTAGTGATTCGTTTCTTTGATGGGTTATTTGCGATGTTTATCGAGTTAACAATGATTTCAGACGCAGCTTTTGAAGCACTATAAGGATCTACGCCGCCTAACTTATCTGTCTCTTCAAAAGGTTTATTTATTCCAAGGTTTTCATAGACTTTATCAGTTGTGGCAATAGTCACACCTATGACAGATTCGCATGCCAATGAAGAAAGAAGGACATTAGCGGTACCAGTAATGTTGGTGGTTATGCTTTCAATAGGTTTTCTTACAGATCTACGCACGTATGCCTGCGCTGCTAAATGAAACACATAGTCTGGACGCAAAATTCGTATAGCGTTTGAAACCTGTAATTCATCTCTTATATCCTCAAAAAAATTAGCTGAAACTTGGTCACTAATTCTTGCATCAACAAAAAGAGATTGTGGACTTTCTGGAGGTAATGAAAGGCCAACGACATCAGCTCCCAGATTCTTAAGTAAGAGAGTGAGCCAAGAACCTTTGAACCCTGTGTGGCCGGTTACTAATACACGCTTTCCCCACCACAAAGCCGAGTCTAAACCCAAGGAAGTACTCCCATGGTGATGGCTTCCTCTAAGCGTTGTAGATCGCGCACGGTATCTACAGGTTGCCAAAATCCAAAGTGTTTATATGCACCCAACTTTCCAGAACTCGCAATTTTCGGAAGTGTGTCTATTTCAAATGAAGAATTTTCACCCTCAATAAAGTTAAAGACCGCAGAATTCAGAATTAGAAATCCACCGTTTACCCAAGCACCATCACCGACTGGTTTCTCCTGAAAATTCTCTACTTGATTTCCTATTAAATTTAGAGCACCAAATCTGGCTGGAGGCTGTACTGCTGTCAGAGTGGCTATGTTTTGTGATGAATAGTGAGCATTTATCAATTCCTTAATATTAACGTTGGCTACACCATCTCCATAAGTTAAGAGAAAGTCATCACTTAGTAAGTCACGCAGACGTCCAAGTCGACCGCCCGTATTGGTTTCAACCCCGGTATCGATAACAGAAACCTTCCAAGGTAAACTTCGTATTTCATGGATTTCTCGATCCGGAGTCGCTAGATTAAAAGTTATGTCAGCTTGATGGAGCCAATAGTTGGCGAAATACTCACGAATTTGGCGTCCTCTGTATCCAGCTAAAACTATAAACTCAGTTATTCCATGCATCGCATAATTTTGCATAATATGCCAAATTAGGGGTTGTCCCGCAGCCTCAACCAGAGGTTTTGGTTTTACATTTGTTTCTTCAGACAGGCGGGTCCCCCGTCCTCCCGCCAAAATTACAGCTTTCATAGGTCGAAACTATTCCATACTTGGATATCCATATCCTTCAGCAAAAAGGATAGACTTAAAAGGTGTCCTACACTCATCCGACAGCAGAAATTGCTTTGAGCGCCAAGATAGGTGAGGACGTTTCTGTCTGGCAGTATGCCCACATCTGCGAGGAGACTGTAATAGGGTCAAAAGTGACAATAGGACGTGGGGTATACCTTGGAAACAAAGTTCAAGTAGGCGCAAACAGTAAAATTCAAAATTATGCCTTGATTTATGAGCCTGCAGTCCTTGAGGATGGTGTTTTTATTGGACCAGGAGTGATTCTCACCAATGACGAGTTTCCTCGATCTATCAATCCAGATGGAAGGCAAAAAGATAGTAGTGATTGGAATTTAGTGAAAGTAACCATTCGCAAAGGAGCATCTATTGGTGCAGGGAGCATTTGTGTCGCTCCAGTTGAAATCGGCGCCTGGGCTCTAGTCGCCGCAGGTTCAGTGGTGACAAAGAATGTCCCTCCTTTTGCACTCGTTGCCGGGGCTCCCGCTAAAAGAATTCGTTGGGTTGGAAAAGCCGGTGTGCCTCTAATCGATGAAGGTCTTGGTCGCTTTCGTTGCCCAAAAACAGGAAGCCTTTACATTGAACGCGGTGAGAATACTCTGATGGAAGTCGGTGATATCTCATGATAATTCCTGTTGCTAAACCCATAATTGGTGAAGAGGAACGTGAGGCGGTCGATAGAGTTTTGAGATCTGGAAATCTAGCGCAAGGCCTTGAAGTCGAAGCTTTTGAAGGAGAGTTTTCTTCGTTGGTTTCTAAAAATTATTGCATTGCTGTAAACTCAGGCACTTCTGGTTTACATATAGCGTTAATTGCTGCAGGGATTGGGCCAGGAGACGAAGTAATTGTTCCATCCTTTACTTTTGCTGCAACAGCGAACTCTGTGGCATTAACTGGAGCGAAGCCAGTTTTCGTGGATATTGATCCGCGTACATTTAACATTAATCCTACCGCGATAGAGGCTGCAATTACCTCACGGACTCGTGCAATTCAGGTGGTCCATCTCTACGGGCAACCAGCATCAATGAAAGAAATTATGACGATTTCGACGCGCTATCAGTTGCTCGTCTTTGAAGATGCAGCCCAAGCACACTTTGCAAGCTTTGATCAAAAACCTGTGGGCACTTTTGGAGAGACTGGCGTTTTTTCATTTTATCCCACTAAGAATATGACCTCTGGAGAGGGTGGCATGATTACTACCGCATCACAGGACATTGCTAGGCGCTGCCGAATGTTACGTAATCAAGGTATGGAGACACGTTATGCAAATGAAATTATTGGCTTAAACAATCGGATGACTGATTTACATGCAGCAATTGGCAGAATCCAACTTACAAAGTTGGCTAAATGGACTGCGCAGCGTCGAAGCAACGCACAATTCTTTGATGAAAATTTAACTAGCGTGGTCATTCCTTATGTTGCTCCTAGCGCCTTTCATGTTTATCATCAATATACGATTCGAATTGAAGGACAGTCTAGAGATGATTTTTTGGCAGAAATGAATAAGCGGGGAATTGGTTGCGGGGTGTATTATCCGAAAGCTGTCCATAGACTTCCTTCCTATAATGAGGGTGGTGATTTGCCTGAAACAGAACGAGCCTGTAGTGAAGTGATTTCTATTCCGGTTCATCCTTCATTAACTGAACAAGAGTTAGAAAAAATAGTGACAGTAATTAATTCAATTTCTACGGCGGGTTCGTGATGCAAAAAAACCTCCGGGCAGGCTTGATTGGGCTTGGTGTAATGGGTAGACACCACGCACGCGTACTTGCAAGCCTTCCAGGAGTAGATTTTGTTGGAGTCTCTGACCCACTAGGAGATCCTGAAGCTATTGTTCAAGGGCAGAGATTAGTCAAATCCGTCACGGAATTAATCTCCCTTGGTTTGGATTACGCAATGGTTGCGGTTCCTACAATTCACCATTTAGAAATTGGAAGTGAGCTAGCCAATGCAGGTATACACGCTTTAATTGAAAAACCTCTTTCTCATAACGTTGAATCATCTCGCCAATTGGTCAGAATTTTCAAAAAAGCAAAGTTACTGGGCGCGGTGGGGCATATTGAACGTTACAACCCGGCTTTGCAGGAAGCGCGCAGGCGGCTTGACCAACTAGGCTCCATCTACCAAATTACCACGAGGAGACAGGGACCACTGCCTTCACGAATCACAGATGTCGGAGTGGTAAAGGATCTTGCAACTCACGATATAGACTTGACTTCTTGGCTCGCTCATCAGAATTACACTTCGGTATCGGCATTAAGTGCTTCAAGAACTGGGCGAGAATATGAAGACTTGATTGCCGTCATTGGTAATTTATCTGGCGGAGCAATTGCAAATCATCTAGTTAATTGGCTAAGCCCATTCAAAGAGAGAATAACGATACTAAGTGGGGAGCTTGGCGCATTTGTGGCTGATACGTTGACTGGGGATTTAACTTTTTATGCAAACGGCAGCATTCCATCTGCCTGGGGAGAATATGCTCAATTTAAAGGTGTGACCGAAGGTGACGTGACACGTTTTGCAATTCAAAAAAAAGAGCCTTTGCTTACGGAGCATGAAAATTTCCGAGACGCAATCCTAGGAAAGTCCTCTGAAATAGTAACTCTTGAGCAAGGTTTAACTACAGTGCGCATCGCAGAAGCCATTATCCAGAGTTCAAAATTGAATAGAACTATAGAAATACCTTGTGAGGACTAAGGAATGAATATCGCTATTGTGGGTTTGGGGAAAATAGGACTACCGCTTGCCGTCCAATTTGCATTAAAAGGACACAAGGTTTTTGGGGTTGACATTAATGAAAAAACGGTGAGTCTGATTAATCAAGGCCTGGAGCCCTTTCCTGGTGAGTTAAACCTCGAGCACAACTTGAAGAAAGTTATTTCCACTAAAAACCTGTTTGCTATGACTGATACGGTTTTGGCAACTCGCCAAAGTGATGCAGTGGTCGTCGTTGTGCCTCTCGTAGTGTGTGATTTAGAAATTCCAGATTTCGGAATGATTGATAGTGCTACCAAGTTAATTGCAGAGGGACTTCGACCAGGAACTTTGGTATCTTTCGAAACAACGTTACCAATCGGAACAACTAGAAATAGGTTTGCCCCAATTCTTGAGGAGATTTCTGGTCTCAAAGCTGGGACAGATTTTGATTTAGTATTTTCTCCGGAACGCGTATTCTCAGGGCGTATTTTTGCTGATTTGCGGAAGTATCCGAAGCTGGTCGGAGGAATTAATCCAAAAAGTTCGCAAAAGGGTGTCGAGTTCTATTCCCAAGTGCTCGACTTTGATGAACGAAGTGACTTAAAAGAGGGAAATGGTGTTTGGAACATGGGTAGTTGCGAGGCGTCTGAGTTCGCAAAGTTGGCTGAAACAACTTACCGCGATGTAAATATTGCACTATCTAATCAATTTGCATTATTTGCCGAAAAAATTGGAATAGACTTTTATCGCGTAATTAGTGCATCTAATTCACAACCTTTTTCACACATTCACAGTCCTGGTGTGGCCGTTGGTGGTCATTGCATTCCAGTTTACCCACAGTTCTATCTTTGGAGTGACCCTGAAGCGTCTATCGTGCGATGCGCTAGAGCCTTCAATTCCAGTATGCCTCAGAGAATCGTGGTTCTCTTGGAAGAGATGCATGGAAAGCTTCACAAACAATGTGTAGTCGTACTAGGAGCGTCATACAGGGGCGGGGTAAAAGAAACTGCGTTTTCTGGCGTTTTCTCACTAGTTGAGAAACTAGAGGACTTGGGCGCAACTGTCTATGTTCATGATCCTATGTACACCAATGAAGAACTTAAAGAGTTAGGTTTTGATCCATATTCATACGGAATGCATATCGACGCTGCAATAGTTCAGGCCGACCATTTGGAGTATTCACTACTTCTTCCAAGCAATCTACCTGGAGTCAAGAGCATTCTTGATGGGCGCAATATCCTGAGAACAGAGTTTTGGACGGGGATCAAGTTAAAAAAGTTTGGCAGTACATAAAGATACGCGCCTACTGATCTGTGGCATACTTGGGTAATTCGCTGGTGTCCCACTAAACAAATGGGACATTGAGTAGACAAATGCCATGTAGGTATTGAAACGGAGATAAAGTGGTGACGAGGCCTTCCTTGTTTTATTCCGTGTTAAAAACTAAAGATCTTCTCCCGCGAGGCGCAAAATCTAAATTGTTAGTCTTTATTTTCCTCCAGCTTATCGTTTCTATTTTTGATGCGGTAGGAATTGTTTTTACGGGACTGATCGCTTCCCTGGCCTTTGTTATGGCAACTAATTCATCAAGGCCTACTGTCTTTGAATCTGTGATTGAAATTTTAGATGTCCCAAACATCAGTGATTCCATGTTATTGTTGTTATTAGGATTCCTTATTCTGTTTCTGTTTATTTTCCGAACAGTTGCATCACTTGCTATAACTAGACAGACCTTTAAATTTCTTGCGAAAATTAGCCAAGATACGTCAAGGAAATTCTTCACAGCACTATTAGGTGCACCTTATGAATGGATTCGAAAGCAAAACACGTTAGATCTAAGTTTTGCTATGTGTCAAGGAATGCAACTTGCCATGATTGGTATTAATGGTCAAGTCATCATTTTGATTTCTGAGTTCTTATTCGTCTTACTAATTCTAATATTACTAATCTTGATAAATCCACTAATGACATTTGTTAGCGCTTTTTTATTCCTTCTTTTCGGCAGTATTGTCTACTGGTTCTCAAGCACAAAAGTTTCTAATTTATCCAAGTTGATGAATCAAAAACTAATTGAAGGAAATCAACAAACTATAAATGCTGTTCGACTATTCAGAGAGTTTCGTTTAAAATCTACCACGCCATATATTATCGAAAAGTTTAAACAAAATAGAGAAGTATCTTCTGTTTCATTTGCTAGTATAAGTTGGCTTCAACTAGTTCCAAGATTCGCTATTGAAATTACGGTTGTCTTAGGAGTATTTTGCTTAACAATCGCCGCCACTTTTAGTTCAAACTTGCAAGATGCTGTCAGTTACTTGGCAATTTTTATTGCGTCTACTTCAAGGATTGGACCTTCGGCGCTGCGTATACAGACATCAACTCTTACTATTCATGCGATGGCTGGAGAATTACACTTGGCACTTCAAATCTATGATGACTTAATTCCTTTCGCATTTGAAACTAGTCGTGACAATTCTGCTAAACCTCTTGAAGAAGTGCGCGCTCAATTTAGACATCCAATTCCTAAAATATCATTCGAGGATGTGAGTTTTGGGTTTGAAGATTCGAAATATCCAGTTCTTTCAAATGTAAGTTTCGAGGTAACTCCCGGTGAAACTATTGCGCTTGTTGGGCCATCTGGTTCCGGCAAATCGACACTTTTAGATCTCTTGCTAGGTCTTCTAAAGCCGACTTCGGGTAAAGTTTCGATTCACGGAAGGCCGCCGCAAGACCTAATTGTTGAGAACCCTGGCTTAATTGCATATTTACCTCAAGACCCTTTCATCATGCCAGGAAGCATTAAGAATAACATCACTTTAGGATCAAAATTTGTTGATGAAAATAGCTTCGTGAGTGCCCTGCGCGCCGCCGGCCTAATCGAAATAGTTGCAACACTTGAAAAAGGGGAAGAAACATGGATAGGCGAAGGCGGTAACAAATTGAGTGGTGGACAGCGACAAAGGATTGCACTGGCCCGAGCACTTTATCTAGAGCCAAAAGTGATTCTTCTAGATGAACCAACAAGCGCTTTAGATGCAGAAGCTGAAAGTCATGTAATGATGGCGATGCAACAATTAAAGGGAAAAGCCTCCTTACTAATGATTGTCCACCGGTTGTCAACGCTGAATCAAGTTGACAAAGTTATCTACATCAAGGCTGGTCGAGTGCTTGCGATAGGAACACTTTCTGAAGTTCGCCGACAAGTAAAGGATTTTGATCAGCAAGCTAAGTTGTTAGGTATTTAACAATTTAAATCACTTAAAGTTGCAACAACCAACTGGTTAAGAATTAATTGGCTAAATGACTACTTTAATTGCGATTGTCTCATTGACCATGGCTTCATCTAATTCTTCCCAAAATACGGGCTTGAATCTCGAAGCTACTGCATTACCCTCAATGATCCGTTGAACACCAAGTAGAACTATTTCTGTTGTAGTAACTTGCTCTAAGAACGCACCAAACTTTTGTTGGGAATTAAACTTTCCTTAAGGTAAGTATGAAACACTATTTGCTCTTACTCGAGTCTAGATCGTCGCTTCAGTAGCGGTTCTCCTACAAAATCTTCAACTACAAGAACGCCACTTCCGCAAGCAACCGAAAAAGATTCAATGCCCACATCGATTATCTGTCCTGGAACGGCGTACGTGTCATATGACTCTGGCCAAGCTGTTGCGCGCATAATTCGAATCTCCTCTGCTTCAAAATAGCAATATGCTCCACGAAAAGGCTTTGAATAGGACCGAATTAGTCGTGCGATTTCTTGGGAATTATTTCTCCAATCTATCTTGGAGTCTGAGTCTTGCCTTGGAAAACAATGTGTAGCTTTTCGGCCATCTTGGACTTCTCCAGGTAAGCCAATTGAAACTGAATTTAACGCAGCTTCAAATAGAGATGGAAAGACCCGATCCATTAAGTCGTATACATCTCCGATGTATGTTTTGTTGTTAATTTCAAAGTTATAATGGGAATAAATCGGTCCTTCATCGAGTTTTTCAGTCATTTTGTGAACAACAAATCCAAAATTGCTTTCTCCATTAAGAATTGCCCAATTAGGAGAAGCGTTACCACGATAGCGAGGAAGGGGCCCTGGATGACCATTTAACCAACCATACTTTGTTGAACTCAAAACGTCATAACTAAGTATCAAAGGGAGATTAGAGCTTAATACTATATCAATCTCTAAATCCTTTAGTATGGTGCAAAGCCTCCCTTGGGAAAACTCTTGATTCAGATACTGAGCACCATTGCTTTTAGCAAAATCACTATACTCTCTGCTTGAAACTGAGTAGTGCGTGTCACCTTGATAGCTGATTACCAACTCAATGTCATTAGATTCCACCAGTTTCCTAGCCGAATCCAAAAGCCAGCTACCTCTTCCAATTACGGCAATTCTCATGTAATTAAACCGCGAACTTCATTCAATTGGATTAACTTAAAACATATGTCATTCCTTATAAATTTAATCAAATCAAAAAGTTGATTACGGACTCCATACTTTTTTGACGCACGTTCCAAATAGAATGAGATTTGTTTTCCAAGCAAATTTGCTTTTTTAGATTATCATACAATGTCATATCTACAGAATTCAGGGCCAAGTGAATGGGATGAAAGTTGTAGACCACTAGGTGATTCCCTATTGGGGGAATCTCCTGAAGAACTTCAATTGTTCCCCTTCCACTGCGCATTTCTAAATCGTCTTCCCAGTGAAGGGGTACCCGCAAGACTGGTTTATGATTTGGAAAATTAGTTATGCAGTAAGGCAACAGGGTTGCGTTTGGTAGGTAGTAATTGTTCTCTATAGTCCAACTCGTCGTCCTAGTTACCAACTCACTTATCCGCGTGGAAGACATCAAAGAATGAGCTCGCCACGTTGAGCAGTCTCTTATGCTATTTTCCGCTCTGAACAATATGTCTCTATAAGAAGTTCCCTGCGTCGTAGAAGCTTCAAAGTTTGGATGTGCACCATACTCGACTAAAGGTGACTGAAACCACTCTAAGGAAAAATCAGTCACAAATACCGTTAGTCTAGGTTCGTCAAAAGAATCTACGCGAGGAAATCTATTGGTCAAATTGGTGGAGTCACTTTTAATCGAAAACTCGTATAAAAATAAATTTACCGCCCAGTCTAAGACAGATTTGTGGCACCAGTCCTGATCATAGGTAATTGCCAGGTATATTCGGTGACTTCTGTAGGTCAAACAACCTCCTCTAGTTTAAGCAACGCCTCACTCACTAAACTAAGGTGGGGCAACCTATACGATACCACGATTCTTGGACTGGAATTAGATAAGTTTGACCAAAGGACTAGGAACAGGTCAGGCTTGATTAGTTATTCACAAAGGTCAACGAATTTTTGGTAGCTTCAAGTTTTCAATTTCTTTTTGGCTAGAGCCTCGGTCACGACTGGAAAACCAAAAAAGGATTTTGGATACTTTTCACTCGTGTCATACTGGATCTCGGTATCTCCTAAGCTACCTTCTGCACCAACTCCTAAAACCTCCCAATCAAGTTTCTGAAGTACCTTCCTGACTCTACGAGGTGAAAACGCCGCATCTTTATTTCTTCTTAAGACTCCTTTGAGTAGACATCTCAGAGCTGTTACCGCCATTAGGACATCTCTCTTAACCAGCAGGGAAATAAAAAACAATCTTAAGTAAAAGCCTGAAGAGTCTATATTGAAATATACAACCCCATGAGGCTTGAGAACTCTTGAGAATTCAGTCAAGCTCTGCTGTAACTCAGTGAACATCAGCACACCGTAGCAAAAAATAGCGTCGACGCTTTCGTTTTCCAATGGCAAATTTTCAGCCTTTGCAATCTGGAAATCTAGGTTTTGCAGTTGCAAGGAATCACGGAGTTCCATTGCAATATCCATTCTGTTTACATTCACTTCAAAAGCTATTACTTCTCGGTTGAATTTCGCTAGAGTTGTACTCCATTGCCCCATCCCACAGCCGACATCCACGACTTTACCTTTATTCACAAAATCAATCTTCTTTATTCTGGTTTCATAAAAGTATGGGCTTTGCTCCCCTGCAAACTCAATCTGCACAAAAGACTTTTCATAATTTGATAACGAATTATATGTTTCTAGGTTCAGCGGCCACCCATTTTCAATGACTTTTTCCCAAGTTGCATCAGCCATAAAGTTGCCTACTTTCAATTACTTTATCTGAATTAAGATTCTCTTTGCGATTGACCGAACGGAACCATAACACAATTTTTACCACTCTCATCAGTACCAACTACATCAATTTTGATTGGAATCTCGCCAAAATGCAAGCTTTTAATATGCCCTTGTTCAGCGTAAAAAGTGAGTCCCTCGAGCCAACTGGCGTCAAATTCGCAAACATACTTATTATTAAGTGCTATTTCATAATGACCATCACTGACGTATCTAACATTAACCAATTTGTACATCATTCTGTACCTAAGGTATTTCTTACAGCTAGCGACCCATAAACGCTTCATTGAATTCTGATCACGCAGAAATAGAAATGGCTCAAGTAAAGGTCTTCTTGACTTAATTACTTTATCAGTCGTACTTAACAGCCAAGGATTCACTTTATCAAAAGACAAAATGCCAAAGTGCTGATAAAGGACAATCCCCATTTGGCGCTGGTAAAAGTCACGCCAGTCTATACTTCCTAATTGTTCTCGAAATGATCCTAGGTTTGGAGCTGCGATTTTGGTTCCCGAATATCTTCTAAATCCCTGAAATTTGCTCTTATCTCTCAGAGATATTGTCGCTAGTTCTTCATCTTTTCGAAAGGTGTAGTTGGCACTTCTCCTTAGAATTCTTCTGACAATTTGTTTACTTTTTTGTTCCAGGGGTGTCGATTTTAATAGAGAAATATAGTTTGACGCGACCATAGAGTCTGTCCAAACATACTTTATTCCGATCTGCTTCAAAATATCTACATGATAATATTCGCTGTCGAGAGCATCTCCTAGATGATACGGGGCGTCTATTCCCACATTCTGAATGTTGAAACTTGTCCCATGATTCGTAAAAATCTCAATACTCTCTTTATTTCTCACCAGGTATCTTTGTGCTTTAAGTGCATGCTCTCGAGAAAAACCTCCTGAGTCAAAATCTCCAATTCCATGTATGGCGTCAATCCATCCTGCATTAACGTACTCATCAATCTTCGGGGCATATTCGTTTTCCTTCGAATCAAGATCAATATTGTTGTATACAGAGCAAGCACGTTCCTGTTTTGAGAAGAGGAAAAAACTTGAAGACAAATCTAACCCAAGTCCCTTCCCAAAGGGTGTGTCTTCGGTAGTGTTAACAAATTGCATCAAGTCTTGGAAAAAATCTATAGTGAGACCATCGGCATCGTTAGCTATCGTGAGTCCAGAAATAAATGGGAAGGGCCATTTTCTTTTTTTTACTTTCAGATAATCTCTCATTTATCCCCAATTCATTCCTCCCTACTTATACCTTAGACCAATTGCCGTATTAAGTCACATACGCAACAGTGCCAGATCTTCCCGTAAATTAAATACTTGTGTTCAACAAGTCAATAAATGTAAGTTAATCACAGAATTATCGAGAAAGATGGGCTTTGGTGTAATATACGCCTGAAGTGCTAAGCAATTCGAATAATACATAAGTAAGGAAGGGCCTTGTAATGTGTGGAATTGCAGGGCTGATACATCTCAATGGTCGAGCAGTTGGTGATTTGCAATTGAACCGAATATTAGCAAAAATTGCTCATCGTGGACCTGATGGCTCTTCCACTTGGACTGAAGGAAATGTTGGATTTGGACACTGTCGACTAGCCGTTTTAGATTTGACACCTGCTGGTAAACAACCAATGGTTTCACCTGATGGTCGGTTTGTCCTCAATTATAATGGAGAAATTTATAACTTCAAAAAGTTAAGGTCAGAGCTTGAAGACCTTGGGTGGTCATTTAAATCTACAGGTGATACAGAAGTGGTCCTCTATTCTTTGATTGAGTGGGGTGAATCTGCTGTAAGTAAATTTGATGGTATGTTTGCATTTTCTTTTTGGGATAGAAATGAAAGTCTTTTGATTCTGTCAAGAGATCGCTTTGGCGTAAAGCCTCTATATATTAGCTTACAAGATAACACTTTGACTTTCGCATCAGAGCAAAAGGCTATCCTTGCAAGAGAAGGATTTCGTAGAATATTGAAACGTGAATCTGTGTACGAATACTTTACATTCCAAAATTTCATAAGTGAAAACACATTGTTAGAAGACATTTTTAAATTACCCGCTGGAACAATCTCTAAAATTAACTTAAAGCATCACAGCCCTAAGCTAGAAAGCTATAGGTATTGGGACTATTTATTTGAAGACTCTGATGAGGCTAAAGACCCTTTAGAATATTCTGAAGAACTTCAAAGACTTTTCTCAAGAGCTGTGGGTAGGCAACTCGTCAGCGATGTACCGATTGGAAGTTATCTGAGCAGTGGCTTGGACTCCAGTTCGATAGCTTCCATTGCCAGACAATCAGTCAGTATATTCAATACATTCACTGTTGGCTTCAATTCAGATTTCGTTGAGGGATTCGAATCGGATCTAGACGAGAGACATAGGGCACGTCAGATTGCAGATTGGTTGGGAACGAATCATCATGAATATACTCTAGTTGCGGAAGATTTGGAGTCTTGCATATCGCAACTTGTCTGGCACTTGGAAGAACCTAGACTCGGTCAGAGTTATCCTAATTTTTATGCTGCTTCATTAGCGAGTAAATCAGTTAAAGTAGTACTTTCTGGGACTGGGGGAGACGAGCTATTTGGAGGATATCCTTGGAGATATTTTCTGCCGACCCAAATCAATAATCGCGAAGAATTTGTGGATTCTCTCTTTTCTTATTGGCACAGATTATTGCAACCAAGTGAACTTAGACACTTTTTGGCACCAACATTGAATGGAATTGACTTAGATTTCCCACGCACAATTCTGACTAAAGTTGTTGACAGCCATAAGGCAAACATTGAGAAATCAACGGATTACTTGAATCTGTGTATGTACTTCGAAGCAAAAACATTTCTTGAAAGTTTCTTCATAATTGAAGATAAGCTGAGCATGGCTTTTGGAATGGAAACGCGTGTTCCATTCATGGACAACAGATTAGTCGAATTCGCAATGCGTTGTCCGGTAGCCCTGAAATTGGGTCCAAATCTAGGATCAGGGAATCACTTAGGGGGAATACCGTCACAGGGAAGTCAGCAAGGGCTCATAAGAACTAGTTCAGGTAAGCAGATTTTGAGAAAATCGATGGCCACCATGCTTCCCAAATCTACTATAAGTGCGCCTAAACAAGGATTCTCAGCTCCAGACGCCAATTGGTATCGATTAAGAAATTCTGAGTATGTTAAGAGAAAGCTCAATAAAAATTCGAACTTGCGTGAATTTGTAGATATTAAATTTCTTGATTCACTTCTTGATTCTCATATGCGAGGTGAGCGGAACTTTAGATCTATTATTTGGTCATTAATTTACTTTGAAGAGTGGCTTAAGCAAAATCTATAACTGATTGCTCGACTAGGATGAATGGGGTAGATATGAAGGCATTTTATAGGAGACATTCCAAACTAAGTCAAAGTAATTTCCAGAACTCATCTTTTTTCTTTTTTGGAAATGTAGCCAATAATTTCTATCGCTTGTGTAAAGCTCTCAATAGGAATAGCATTGATCCGTTTCCCGCGATTCTATTCCTGTCGGACAGAGAAGGTAAAACGAATGTACCGGAAGGGGAGGAAAGCCTTTTAATCCGTGACAATCCATCCTGGATAAATAGACAGCGCATTAACAGGCTAAGATCTTTGGCTTTTGTCAATAGAAGACACCCAATTCGTAACCTACCTGGTGAGGGAATAATTTTCCTAAGTTCATCTAATGTTATATCCATAAAGCTTGTTGATTTTGCACTATCCGTTTTCTATGCCACTGGCGCTGATATTACTATCTTTCCTTTTGTTTCTCGGCACATTAGAGCAATCATGGATGACAATGGTATTAAAATATCTCGAAAGTTTTTCAGAATAATTAGGGCAATACCTTTCTCTTTGTTGTTTAGGAGTGCGGTAAAAAAAGTTGATTTTGTAGTTGCCAATAATTTTGAACCATACAAAACTTCAATAGAAAAACTTCGTATTCCTGCAATAAAATTAGTCCACTCTTATCCTTTGATTTCAATTGATACTTCTTTGTTTACAGAGTCTTACCCGCTAGTAGGTGATCTAGATCCGGAGATTATTGAAAGTTTCGAACGATTTGATTTTAAAATCTTAGGGGCCTCTAGATTACTCACCAATTCACACTCCCTGTACACAACAACAGGGCAGTATAAGGGCAATGAGGTCCTTCTTGATGTGTTAATTCGTTTAACGATTAGCTTCCCTGAAAAGAAAATTGGAGTATTCTTCATTGACCGTAGCCCTTTTGACCGTGGTGAAACTGCCAAGATGAAAAGACGAATTAGGAGCCTTAGTCTTGTAGATAAAGTTGTGTGGTTAAAGCCAAATACAGCAGATTCGTTTTCCCGAAGGGAAATGATTTACCTTTACACTCTTTCGGATGTGGTTTTCAATGATGTTGGTAGTGGATGGTTTGGTTCTCTAACTCTAGAAGCTATGAGTTGTTCCAGGCCGGTGATAAACTATGTTAATGAATCAATTATGCTAGAGATGTATGGTGAACACCCCATGATATCGGCATCCTTTCCTGAAAACATTTCTGATTGTTTGGAGAGCCTTATTATTGATGAAGAAAAAAGGGATCAACTTGGTCAGCGCAGCAGGAATTGGGTTGAGCAATTTCATTCAGAACAGGCAATTGCGAGACAATTCAAAAGAGTTGTGTCACAGATCAACCAAATTCGAGGTAAACATTGATTTTCTACTGGAGTTTAAATGAATCAAGAGTTAAATAAGCCTCTGGTATCAATTGGGTTTCCAGTATTCAACGGAGCTTCAACAGCCAAGAGAGCTATTGAGGCTTTACTGAAACAAACTTATTCCAGAATCGAGATAATTGTCTCTGATAATGGATCGACCGATTCCACTAGGGAGATTATCGAATCAATTCAGACTAAAGAACCGAGAATTCGTTTCTTGAATTCTCCTCTCAACAGAGGTTCCATCTGGAATTTTAATGAAGTTCTTCGTGCCTCTCGAGGAAAGTATTTTATGTGGGCAGCACATGACGATTTGCACCATCTGACCTTCATTGAAAAATGCGTTCAGAAAATGGAAGAAGATGAAAATGCAGTACTTTGTAGTCCAAAAGTTCAATTTATTGACCAAATTACGGATTCGCTAATTGCAGTCTCTTCCCTTGAAACTCTTAAACGATCTTCTGAAGTAGTTTCGCAGTTTCGTGAAGTGTTGTGGCACTTCCCCGCCGCATCTTTGTATGGCCTCTACAAGCTTGATCGGGTTAGCGAAATCTCTTTACCATCAATAATGGGTGGAGATCTCGTCTTTATCTATGAGGTATCCTTAAGAGGTAAATTTCTCTCAATCGATGAAGTTCTTTTCTCTCGAATTGTCAGGCCAGATTGGAACACAACTGACCAAGATTTCATGACATTTTTTGGTAAGGGTACGAAACCAATCTTTTATTTTCCTTTTGTCTTAGTCGCTTATCATACTTTCTCAGCTATGAATCGGTCTCGTTTCTCTCTTGCAGTGAAGCTGAAGCTGATGAGTGTATTTGTAAACCACATAATAAATAAACTGATACAGAAAGTGATTATGAAACTTCTGAAATATTTTCTTCCTAGAAAGTTTAGCCAACATCTCAGACTTACTTTCTACCAGCGTTTCTTAGCCAACCCGAACATTGATGTAATTGATTCTGGAAGATACTTAGAGAGAATTATTAAACCACAAATTGAAATTAGAAATTAAGCTCTCGAATTAGACATCTCATTAAACGTACTTTTTAAGTCCTCTTCAAAGGAGCTAAGAAAGTCGAAGTTCAATTCTCTTTTCAGACTCTCGTTGGCTACATCAAATTTGTAAATATCACCAACCCTTTCTTCAGTGTAACTTATCTTTGATTTTGAATTAGGGGACAAAGACAAGACTTTATCTGCCAACTGTTTGATTGTTACTCTCGCATCAGAAGCACAATTATAAACTTGACCGATGGCATTCTCCTCTTTAGCTGCCAGCAAATTAATTTTGGCAATATGCTTGACATGGGTAAACGCACGAATCTGGCTTCCATCACCCGTGATTCTAATATCTTGATCAGAAAGAGCGCGATCAATGAATATAGAAACTACTCCACCGGTGTCGCTACTGTCTTGCCTACTGCCGAATACATGAAAATATCTCAAAATTACAGTTGGCAGACCGTAGAATTTATGAAACAGATCAACATATGTTTCTGCTGCCAATTTACTCACTCCGTAAAATGAGACAGGGTCTTTTCTGTGCCCTTCTCGTGTTGGAAACTGTTCTGGTCTTCCATAAACAGATCCTGTTGAAGCATGCACAAATCTCTTTACGCCGTGTTTTTTTGCCCCAATCAACATTCCTAGGGTCCCCGAACCATTAACATATAAGTCTCTTTGCGGATCTAAAAGGCAGACTGTGTTCTTAGAACAAGCTTGATGAAAAATCCACTCGATTCCAGATGAGAGAATGTCATCGACCAATTTTTCATCATTAATGCTTCCCTCAATCCCAGTAAACTGTTCAAATCCTTGTGCAAACTCAAGGTTACTTGGCTTTCCCGAAACATAATTATCTAAACTAATAACAGAATGTCCTGCTACGAGTAGTTGATCCACAATCTCGCTCCCAATAAGCCCTGCTCCACCAGTAACTAGAGCACGCACAATCTAGTCCCCCTTCTTGTAAATAACTTTCTTTGCGGTCATATGATAGTCTAAAAGTGATTGCTAAGATTTTGCCCACGCTCATATGCTAGTTAGCGACCGAGAAAGGGTCTATGAAAGTCGCTCCGGAACTTATAGTTTTTTACTCAGCCTACACCTTCAAATTTCTGAAAGAGCATGGCTTGGAAGTTTACGTTACATCCCGCGATGTTTCTAAGTCATTCAAAAAAATACTCACAATAAACCCTATAGCTTCTCTTCAGCATCAAGGAGACGCAGGATGTATTTTTGTGAGACCCTTGAGTTATTCTCTGGATGACCGAAATGAAATTCTGGAGGGAACTGCAAGCAGATTCAGCTTGCTAAGTAGATTCCCTCATCTTAATTTCATTCTGGGTCAAGCTTCATGCCTGATTTACATTTTTACAAGATACGACTTGCGAAAAGTAAAACTTATACGAGCTGAAGATCCTCGTTTTAGTGGATTGTGGGGTTTGATATTTTCAAAAATTTTACGAAAACCTTTGATAACTGGAGTGTGGGGAAACCCGAGCAAAATCCGCGCTGCTACGCAAAAACCCCTTATGCCTCGTCTCTTTCAAAATATTAAGCAGGAAATTACGCTTGAAAGATATGTGTTATTAAAGTCTCGATTGGTTTTGGCACAAAATGAGGAGAATTTGACCTATGTAAAATCAATGGGGGTGGCTAAAAATAGATTGCGCCTTACACCTTTAGGCGTAGGCATCGATAAAGTTCATTATGAAGACAGGTCTAGAAGATTAGATGTTAGCTTGGATCTCTTAAACATCGGAGTTTCTCAAGAAAAAATCATTGTGTGTATCGCAAGACTTGAGGAAATGAAAAATGTCAATCACGCCATTAGATCTATTGTTTTCGCAGAATTAGCTGACGTACCATATAAGTTACTAATTATCGGGCAAGGAAGTGAACTTGAGAATTTGAAAAATCTTGCGACCAGTCTAGGCATTGCCGAAAATATATTATTTTTAGGATCTCGAAGTCAACTTTGGATAGCAGGATTACTTGCTCGCGCAGATCTAGCTATTGCGCCACTGTCTGGAAGGGCTCTTCTCGAAATAGGACTAGCCGGTTGTCCTGTTGTTGCTTATGATGTAGATTGGCATTCTGAAATTGTGTTGACAAATGAGACTGGAATCTTGGTTCCGAATTTGGACACAAGGGCGCTCGGGGTGGCAGTTAGATGCTTACTTAAAGATGATTCTCTTAGGAGAAAAATGGGTGAGAATATTCTCCGCCTTGCTAATAAGCTTGCGAGTCCTGAAAAACAGGTAGCTAATCAGAAATCTATTTATCAAGAACTTATGAGATAACATGAAGCTGACAGTTGGTGCCTACTCCCAAAACAACACTTGCGGTCTTGCAGGTGTGAAAACCCAACCGTTTGGTAGTCAGATTCTAATTGTTCTAAATTCCTGTTATGTTGACTAAGGGTTGGCTCAAAACTTTTACCTAAAGTTTTGGAGATTATAGTTCGTAATTCCCGCGCGTGACTTATTAATTAGGCGGCGGTTGAGCCTCGGTAAAATTAGTATGGGAAATTTCCACATAACACCTTGCATAGACCCGAAAACATTACTTTGATGACTTTACTCTAACGATAAGGGATACTTTATGTCGTGAGCCCATCTAGTCAAAATCCAATTCGAGTCATGAGAGTTATCGCCCGCATGAATGTCGGAGGGCCCGCAGTCCAGATCTCAGGTTTGATGCGCAGATTAGACTCTAGAGAATTTGATCATCGCTTGTATACGGGCTTTTGTTCTGCAGAAGAGGCGGATTTTTTAAATATTTCGGCCCTTGACATTTCAGCAACGCGAATCCTAAGTCTTGGGCGAAGAATTAGTCTGGGTAAAGATTTCTCTGCTTTTTTATCATTGGTTAGGGAAATCAGAATGTTTAAGCCGCACATTATTCATACGCATACAGCTAAGGCAGGATTCCTTGGCCGAATAGCATCGATTTTTTCTTTGCAGCCATCGATTCGAGTTCACACTTTTCATGGGCACTTACTCAATGGTTATTTTGGACCAATTAAACGCCAATTGGTCATATTCGCAGAACGCTTATTAGCAAGATTTACTCACCACCTCTTGGCGGTGGGAAAACAGGTAAGAGAGGATTTACTTGCTGAAAAAATAGGACGGACCGAAAAATTTAGTGTAATGCCTCCTGGTTTAGAAATAGGTCTTTTACCGAATAAGGTTGCGACACTAGAAAGTTATCATCTTTCGACATCTAGGTTGCATTGCGCTTATATCGGACGTGTAACAAATATTAAGCGCCCTGATAGATTTCTTGATGTTGTCAGTGAAGTAAAGAGGCGTGGCATCCCGCTTGATTTCTTTATAGCTGGCGATGGCCAATTACTTGACTTTTGCCGAGAAAGAATTTCACGAGAGCAACTACCGGTTACAGTTCTGGGTTGGCAAGGGGAAATTGAGAGAGTTTTAGCTGCTGCTGACATGGTTGTACTGACCAGCGATAACGAGGGGACACCATTGAGTCTGATTCAAGCCGGAATGGCTGGTCTCCCAGTAGTTGCTACAAGAGTTGGATCTGTCTCCGAGGTGATTCTAGATGGAGAAACAGGAATCATTACAAATTTTGATGTCATAGAAATCGCTAATGCCTTAGAGAGACTTGCTAATGATCAAGCACTTAGAAATCTAATGGGGCAAAGAGCAAAAGAATTTACTTTAAATAAATTTGGTCTTAAACAATTTGTGAAATTACATGTAGAGCTTTACAAACGACTCCTTTCTAATCAAGCCAAGTTCTAGCCCAAAGTTCGAGCATTAGTATTGGCCACAAGAGATTATCTCTATCTTCACCTGCCATATGGGTATCAATGGCTTTTCTTACTTCAATAGAATTAAACCAACCACGCTGAGTGGCAGTCACATCCGTTATAGTGTCAAAAATAATCTCTTTCATGCTCGTCCGTAGCCACTCTGCGCGCGGAATAGCAAAACCCATTTTTGGCCTGTCAATTAGTTCTGCAGGAATTAGTGAACGGGCAACATCTTTCAGTATGTGCTTTGTCTCTATACCCTTTATTCTGTATTTTCGAGGAAGGGATAATCCCCATTCAACAACATTCACATCAAGCATGGGTGAACGAAGTTCTAAGCTATTTGCCATGGTTGCCCTGTCAACTTTGACTAACAAATCTCCAGGCAAGTAGGAACATAAATCTGAACGAATCATCCGATCAAGTGGTCTCAATTCACCAGATTGGAATTGATTTATAAAAAATACATTGGCTTCATTCGAATACACTTCTGAATTTAGTAAAGTAATCAATTCCTGCGATTGAGTTAATGAAAGAATTGAACTATATCTTTCTGCCAGTGATTTCTTGGGCAAAAGTTGGGATTCTATTCTACTAATCTTTCGAGAATTTCCTAATGAATGCTTGTTGGCAAAATTCAAACTTGTGCGAGCCAATCTCAAAACTTGATTGACTTTTTGCATAAGTGGGGTAGCTAGATAGCGATCATAACCACCAAATACTTCATCTCCTCCGTCACCACCAAGTGCCACAATCAAGCCTTCTCGGGTGAATTTAGCCAATAAATAGGTAGGAATAATTGAAGAGTCTGCAAAGGGTTGATCCAAAACGTATGCTATTTTTTCAATCACTAACACAGGGTCTGGTTTTAATATCTCTTCATGATGATTTGTACCCAAATAATCCGCTACTCGTCTAGCGTGATGCGATTCATTGAATGCTTCGCTATAGAAACCAATTGAATAAGTTTGAACTTTCTCTTTCATTAGTTTAGTCATATAGGCGGTGACAATTGATGAGTCATATCCACCGCTCAAGAATGAACCGAGTGGACGCTCAGAAATTAAACGACGAGCCACCGCTGCCTCAATCAGCTCCTTTGTTATCTCAAGTGCCTCTTCGTATGGAATGTTAACTTTAGTGTCAAAATCTGGGGCCCAGTAGGTACGTGTCTTTATCTTTCCTTCGCACCAACTTGTGACACTAGCCGGAGGAGTCTGATGTATTTCATTAAATGCAGAATTTGGAGAATTGATGTAGCCATACTGCATGACCTCTGAAATCATTTCAGTTCGTAGTGTCCTATCTGGGCGAGCTAGCATCAAAGCTCGAACTTCAGATGCAAAGAAAAGAGTCCCATCATTCAATTGAGATATCCATAACGGCTTCTTACCCATACGATCTCGGATCAGATGAAGTGTGTGATTACGCGCATCATGAATGGCTATTGCAAACATTCCATTCAATTTGTTAATAAATGCTAAGCCGAACTGGAGATAGAGATTGATCAAAACCTCAGACTCACTTGAATCACGGAAACGAACTCCATGGCCCTCAAGTTCCGCCCGAAGTTCACGGTAATTATATATCTCTCCATTCCAGACAACGTGAATTTTTCCATTGATATCTGATGCTGGTTGTTTGCCGGAAGCAATTTCAACAATTGCAAGCCGGCACATACCAATCCCTATTCCGTGATTTGTGTAACTGCCACGGTCATCTGGTCCACGATGCTCAATAGATTTGAGCTGGGCATTAAGTAAATCTTGGTGCGGTGCGGAAGGGCCAATTCCTCCAGTTATTCCACACATGAGATGTTTGATTAATTCACTGTCTTGGGGCCATTTGCCACGCTTTGGCCAAAATCTTTAAACCAGCTAATAGTTTCAGAAAGAGCTTCCTCAAAAGGTTTGGGAGTAATACTTGGGAATAGTGATTTCAGAAGGAGTGGGGAGTTCTGGGACTCTTTCACATCGCCCAAGCGCGTTTCTCGGTAATTTACTTGCAATTTAGGGAAATGTTTTTTGAGCATATTGATGGCGTCATTGAGAAAGATTCGATTCCCAAAAGCAAGGTTGACTGCGCCTTCGGTGGCAATCTTCTCTTTCATTGCCAACATTGAAATGTCGAGAACTGTCTCAACATATGTGAAATCACGTGAGGTCAATCCGTCACCATTGACATCGATTGGTTGACCTTGCATTGCCAGCCAGATCCATTTTGGCAGCACTGCTGCATATTCATGGTCTGGTCGCTGACGTGGGCCAAAGACATTAAAAAAGCGAAGTAATGTGGTCGTGATGTTGTATGCCGACGCGTAGGCCTGGACATACCCCTCAGCAGCCATCTTGCTAGCAGCATAGGGAGTCATGGGACCTAGCCACATACTCTCATCTTTTGGTAAACGCGTATTTCGGCCATAGACAGATGAGGAGGAGCTAAAAACTACGTGGGCGCCAGATTCACGTGCCACTTCAAGTACATTTAAAGTGCCTGTTGCATTAACCTCATGAGTTGCAACAGGGTGCTTTATCGAACGAGGCACTGAGCCTCTAGCAGCCAAATGAAAAATGACTTGGCAATCTCCAATTGCTTTTTTTAGTTCATGCAAATCGACTATTGATTGATCGTAAACATCACAACTCTTATCATCCAAATTAGATCGCAAGCCTGTCGAAAAATCGTCGACGACTTTTACTGAGTATCCTTCAGAAACTAAGCGTGACACTAAGTTAGAGCCTATAAATCCAGCTCCCCCAGTAACCGCTACCTTTTGCATGCCTGAATCCTAAAGCAGAGAGTAGTAAAATGATAATAATTTTTCACAACGATGATATTATTCACTTAATAATCTGCCGACTTGAGAAACGCAGCAAATAAGAAGATCCAAAACGCCCCTGAAAAGATGAGCAATAAGGTCAAATTACTGCTAGAGATTGCAAGTAGGGTAGCAAGTGCAACATAAACTCCAGATAGTGACCATAGGAAAACCGCAGCCTGCTTCTTACTTAATCCCTTCCTAATTAATCTATGAGACAAATGGTCTCTTCCACCCTGGAAAATCGAAACTCTCCTTCGGATTCTTGAGGTTACTGCTACTGAAGTATCAAGGATAGGGACGGCAAAGAGAAGCACGGGTATTAATAGGGAGATGGTTTGGCTCGCTACATCGGGGTTTAGCCTTATAGCTAAAACTGAGATTAGGGTTCCTAAAAATAGAGCTCCAGCATCTCCCATGTAAATTTTGGCAGGACTTTTGTTCCAAATAAGAAAACCAATCATCGATCCGAAAATAGTCAGAGCGGTAGCAGAGACTAGATATTGCCCATTCTGGCGGGTAATTACAAATAGTCCTAAAGAAATTACTGCAAGAGCTCCCACGGCTCCCCCATCCAGATTATCGAAGAAATTTACTGAATTAGTTATTCCTACGATCCAGATTACTGTTATAGCTAAATCCAAAATTAAGTTATTAGTTGGATTACCAACACTATCCGACAAGATAAGAAGTGATGCGGTGAATATTCCAGCTAGAGTTTGAAATATAAAACGTGTAAGGGCGGAAAGCGAAAAATAGTCGTCAATTAGTCCTACTACCCCTAAAATCACGGCTGGAATTATTATAGATGTAGCGAGCCAAATCTCGTTTCGAAAATTACTCTGAGTAAAAAGAGCCGCGTATATTGTTATACAAATACCAAGAATTATCGCCACTCCACCTAGATATGGAACTGGTTCGTCATGTGTTTTGTGATGGAAGTTTGGTCTATCTAGAAAATTACGCTTAAGAGCAATCCTGCGCATAATAGCAGTTAGTACTCCTACAAGAGTGAATGATGTTAAAAAAAGCACAATGAGTTGAGCTGTGCTAATCACATTTAATCTCTCACCCTAAGTTGTAAAGCAACAACTCTATTTTCATCGGTTAGTAAAACTTTCATATTAGATTATGCAGAACCTGACTTACGGCGAAACATCTTTGGAGCTCCGCTTCCTTCTTGATCTCCATGGATCTTAGAGTTTCCAGCGATATTGTTATTTCTAA
>Ga0169931_10003559_pt1 | contig 24670 bp, 25 predicted proteins | sample Kivu_15m_20L_FD_129675 | JGI IMG/M metagenome (GOLD analysis project Ga0169931, IMG submission 129675) | Freshwater microbial communities from Lake Kivu, Western Province, Rwanda to study Microbial Dark Matter (Phase II) - Kivu_15m_20L... | ecosystem: Environmental > Aquatic > Freshwater > Lake...
TGCAGCGCGCCGACCACTTCCGCGAGCCGCAGTGGATGTTCGATCGCTGTGCCTTCGGCGATGGTTGGTGCGGCGGGCCGCGGAGGCTCGCCGAGGAACGTGCGGGCGATCGGTCCGCAGTTGGCCGGTTGGGCGGCGAAGAGTCGCGGGCGTCGGTCGATGGATCCGGCGCGCAGCAGTTCGTCGAAGGCGATGTCGCAGCCGAGGACGATCGATCCCGCGCCGCAGGGAATCACGATGTTGTCCGGCGCGCGGAATCCGAGATCCTCCCACAGTTCGTAGGCGAGGGTTTTCACTCCGTGGAGGAAGAACGGGTGGCGGTTGTGGCTGGCGTAGAACACGGATGCGGCGCGGCGGAGGGCCTCGTCGGCGCAGTCCTGACGCGATCCGGGAACCAGCATGACGTGCGCGCCGGACATCCGCGCTTGCAGGAGTTTCGCGGGCGATGCCGAGGCGGGTGCGAGGATCGTGGCGCGCATGCCGCCGGTCGCGGCATAGCAAGCGATTGCCGCACCACCGTTGCCCGACGAGTCCTCAAGCACTTCGGTGACGCCTTGTTCGCGCAGCAAGGACAACATCACCGAGGCACCGCGGTCCTTGAACGAGCCGGTGGGGGAAAACCATTCGCACTTGAAATGCAGTGCCGCGCCCTGCCAGTCGGCCTTCACCAGTGGCGTGCATCCTTCGCCGAGCGAGATCGGCGATTTCGGAACAAAGGGTAGTGCCGCTGCGTAACGCCACAACGACCGGTCCCGCGTGCGTATGTCGTTCGCGCCGATGCCGGGCAACGGCGTGAGCAGCAGGGGCGCGCCGTCGTCCGCGCCCCAGCGAGGCGCATCCACTGGATGCGTGACGCCGTTGCGCGGATCGAGATAAGAAAGGTTCACGGAGTGAAATTCATCGGGGATCGGTGACGCGGCCGAGGAACAGGCAGGCACCGCTTGTGGTGTGCTGGATCGCGAAGAGGAAGGGTCGGTCGGCCCGCACGTCGACCGGTTCTTCGGCCGCGGGCAGCATGGACAAGGCCCGCATCATCACCACCGCGGTGGCGGCCGCAGCCTCGGTGCCGTGTTCGTCGAGCGCGAGAAACGCCTTGTGGACGACTTCGCTGATGCACAGGTAATCGTCCGGTTTGCGCGGTGCCATGCGGCTGAAGTCGGCGCTGCCTTTCGGTCGATCGAAGGCACGGCCCATGCCCATTGCGGTGAGGTGCGCGCCGAGCCGGATGCCTGCGGGCTCGAGCTTGAGCATGGGCAGGTGCAAGCGCACGGCGCGTTGCGGCAAGTCGGCACATGCGGCAAGCGTCGCGGTATTGAGCGACCGTTCGACCGCGGCGAGCCCGTCGCGCGCGTCGGGCACGATCAGCAGGAACTGCAATCCATCGGCGGCATAGGGCACCGACACAACGGCCGCGTTGTCGATCCGCCGGTATCCGAAGCTTCGCTGTTCCGTGAGTCCTGCCACCCGGATTTCCTCGTTGCCGTTTGCGTAGAACGGCATGTCCGGCACCGGCTTGAACTCATCGCGCCACGCCGCTTTCAGTTGGATCGCATTGGCCAGCACCAGCCGCGTCTCCTCGTCGATCAACCCGGGGGGAATGAGGTCCTTGATGCGTTGCGCGGTTTGTTCCTCGACCCATGCGTTGATCCTCAGCCGCGACGGCTCGGATTCGCGGATGAAATCCATGGTTTCCATCGGCGCCTGATAGCGGTCGGCGAGCAGATCGAGGAACGGGCGCTCGAATGGATATCCGGCTTGGCCGAAGAGCCGGTTGGCGAGGCGGATCTCCAACGCGGTGTTAGGTCCGCCGCGACGATTGGGGTCGGCAATCTCGCGGCGACTTGTCTCGGCCATCGCGCGCAGGTCCGACGCGATCGCGGCGAATCCGTCGTGCACCGCGGTTTCATCGTCGGGCAAGTGCAGCACCGCAGCCATCTCCGATTTTGTTTCGGCGGCCGCGCCGGCGTAGGTCATCGCGAGCGCGGATTCCACGGACCATGGAGAGAACACGATATTGCCGCCCTCCGAGGCCAGACGGCGGTGGAGATCGAGGCCGAAGCGGTTCACCGTGTCGGCGACGTCCTTGGATGAGGCATCGCTGCGGGTGGTGAGGGAAACGAACAGGACGGTGGCTGCGGCGGTGAGGACGGGTTTCATGGGAGTTGGGAAGGCGGCCGCATCCATCATGAACCCGGTCGCGCGCGGGATCAAGTCGGCGGGTTCAATCGAGCAGCAGCGCGATCTGCTCACCGGGTCCGTGCACCCCTTCGATCAGGATGCCTTCGACATCCGCGGTTTTCGACGGGCCGGTGCACCAGACGACGTTCGGGCTGTTGCCCAGCGCGGCGATCGCGTCCGGGATCGTGCGGTGGATCTCATCGCGTCGGATCACCGCGACGTGCACCCACGGGGTGAGCGCGGCGAGTCGCGAGAACGTGCGGTCATCGTCGAGGATGATCGTGCCCGACTCGGCAATGGCTCCGGTGCCGCGCGTGATGCCGAACTGGAAATCGTCACAGCGCGCGCGGTCGTAGGCGGTTTCCACGGTCAATCCAGCGGCGGCGAGTGTCGCGCCCACCGCATCCATCAGCGACGGGTCGCAGCAACCGTGAAGGTGGCCGGTCGATTTGAGAAACTCCGCCAGATCCTCCACCGAGCTCATTGCCTTGCCATTCACCGCGTGGAAATTCCGGCGGAACATCTCGCGCAAGTCCGTGCCATCGAGCCGTGGCAGCGAATGAGTGAGGGCCGCATCATGCTCCGGCAGCGGGGATTTGGCCTTGAGCGCGGAGGTGGCGTGGCGGATCTTGCTGAAGATGAGGGAGCGGGAATCCATGTCGTTCATGATGGTGACGTTTGATGACCACGGAGAGACGGAGGGCTGGGAAGTCACGGAGGGGGGTCTGAATCGTTTTGCGCGAACCCGGGGCGCAGGATTCTTCGTTTACCAAGCGGCCATGCCTTGAAATTCAAAAGCAGGGCGATATCCAAACCGGAAATGTTGAGATAACCGATCATTTGAGCGTCGTGTGCCGGAGCGAATGCATCCACACACTTGGCATCCACAATGAGTGTTTTTTCAACAACGAGATCCGGGATCAAATGCCCGAGAAAATGTCCTCTGTAGGTGGCTGCGTATTTGGGCTGCTGTTCAAAAAAAATATCACGCTCTGAAAGTTCGATGCAGAGCGCGCGTTCATACAGCTTCTCATCAAGTCCCGGCCGCAATTCCCGGTGCACCGCGATGGCCGCGGCGATCACCTTGCCGGTCAATTCCTGATATGGCAGATTCATGACATCTTCTCTGTGGTCTCCCGAAGCTCCGTCTCTCCGTGGTTCAAAAAACCGCGAGTCAAATCGATGGACCGCGGTGGTTCGATGTTCATGGCGGGATGGGTTTCAGCGGTGGTTGGACGGATTGCCCGTCGGGAGTCACGAATGATTGCTGTGCCGCTTGATCCACTTGCGGAATTCGCCGCCGCGCGACTCGGGCAAGGTGCGCGAGCCGAGCCAGTTGCGCAACGGCGCGATCGGCGCGACCTGAACCGGCAAGTGGTTCATCGCCTTGGACATCGTCATCGCCGTGCGCCACAACGACGGTGAAGTGGCGAGTTTCGCGAAGGGTGACATCGGCACCGCGCCCGGCGACGGCACCGCCTCGCGATGCGCCTGGTGGCGCAGCCGCAGCAGCAGATCGGGAATCGGGATGTCCACCGGGCAAACCTCGCGGCACGCGCCGCACAACGAGGATGCCTTCGGCAGATCGGCGTAGGTGGCAAAGTCCGCGCCCGCCAACAGCGGCGTGAGCACCGCGCCGACGGGTCCGCCATAAGTCGAGCGGTAGGCGTGACCGGATGCCTGACGGTACACCGGGCAGACGTTCTGGCAGGCACCGCAGCGGATGCAGCGGAGGATTTCCCGGCAATCGGACGCGAGGATGTCGCTGCGCCCGTTGTCGAGGAAAACGACGTGCATGTGCTCCGGTCCGTCGGGCCGGCCCGCCGCGCGCGGGCCGGCGATGAACTCGGTGTACACCGTGAGTTGCTGGCCGGTGGCCGAGCGGCCGAGCAGGTTGAGGAACACGGCGAGGTCGCATTCGCGCGGCACGAGCTTCTCGATGCCGACCAGCGCGATGTGCACCGGCACCGGGGCCATGCCGAAGCGCGTGTTGCCTTCGTTGGTCACCAACACGAGCCGGCCGCTGTCCGCGCAGACGAAATTCGCGCCGGTGATGCAGGCCCCGGCGGCAAGGTATTTGCCGCGCAAGTGGACCCGCGCGCGCCGCGTGATCGTCTCCGGGTCGTCGTTGTAGTCGTCGGCTACGCCCTCGCGCTGGAAGGTCGTGGCGATTTCGCGCCGGTTCTTGTGGATGATCGGTTTGACGATGTGCGACGGCTCGTCGTCGTCGAGCTGGACGATGAACTCGCCGAGGTCGGACTCGGTGCATTCGATGCCGTTGTCGATGAGAAACCGGTTGAGGTGGATCTCCTCGGCCGCCATCGATTTGGATTTCGTGAGCCGCGTGACGCCGTGTCCGCGCAGGATCGCGAGGATCACCGATCTCGCGTCCGCCGCGTCCGCCGCGTAATGCACTTGCGCACCGTTGGCGGTGAGCGCTCGGTCGGCTGCGTCCAGATAGGTGTCGAGGTGTTGCAGCGTGTGGTCCTTGATCGCCCCGGCCAGCCGCCGCAGCGCGTCCGGATCCGGGTAATCCGCATGCAGGATCCGGTAACGCTTGTCGGTGCCCGTGGATGTCCCGTCCATCACCGAGAGATGTTTCTCATCGGAGATGCGGCGCGCGTAAAGATCGATGGGTTGGACGGAACTCATGAGATCAGCGTGTCGCGCAGGATCTGGACCACATGCTTGTGCGGAACGCGCCGACCCTGTGCCGCGGCCAGTCCGTCTAGGTGCATCAGGCACGACATGTCCACTCCCGCGAGCAGGTCGGGCTGGATGTCGCGGATGTGGTCGATCTTGAGCGATCCCATTTGCGCGGAGATGTGCGGGAAGGTCACCGCGAAGGTACCGCCGAATCCGCAGCATTGCTCGGCCTGACCGAAAGGCACGACTTCCGCGTGCGCGATCGACGACAGCAGTGCGCGCGCCGCCGAGCCGGTGCCGGTGTCGCGGCAGTGGCACGAGCGGTGGAAAGCGATGCGCGTCGGCGTGTCGAAGCGTCCCGGCCAGCGGGTCACACCCAGCCCGTTGTGGATGAAATCGACGACCTCCCAGGTTCGTGCCGCGAGCGATGCGATGTCGTCGTCGGGCTCTTGTTCAAACTGCAACCGGTTGCCGTGCAGGTGCATCGCCGCGCAGGATCCGGACGGAACGATCACCGGCAGGTCGCCGACGAAGACGCGCGCGCAGTGACGCGCCACCTGCCGCGATGCGTCCCAGTCGCCGGTGTTGAACGCCGGCTGGCCGCAGCAGGTCTGGTCCTCCGGATACAGCACCTCCACACCGAGGTGTTCGAGCACTTCGACCGTGGCGCGCGCCACGTCATCGAAGAATGCGTCGCACAGACAGGTGCCCATGAGGAGCACGCGCTTGCCGACGGGGCGGGCGTGAGTGGCGGACATGACGGAGGCGCTTGACGCAGGGTAAACCGTTCGGCCGCCACCGCAATGCGGAATGCCGCTCAAACTCCGACCGCCGCCCGCTGGAAATGCCGCATCACCGATGTCACCGCGGCTTCCGCCGTCACGTCGTGGAGCCCGCGCAGGATGTCGGGCTTGCCGTGCTCGATGAATTCGTCGGGCCAGCCGACGCGTTCGACCGGGGTGTGGATCCTCGCCGAATGGAGATGCTCGATCACCGCTGCTCCGAATCCATTGAGCAGCACGTGATCCTCGAATGTGCACAGCACGCGGCACTTGCGGGCGAACGATTCGATCACCGCCGCGTCGAGCGGCTTGATGAACCGCGGATTGACCAACGCCACCGACAAGCCTTCCCGCTCGAGCATCGCTTTGGCACGCTCTGCCATCTCGAACATCGTGCCCAGGCCGATGAGCGCCACATCCGTGCCGTCGGCGACCACCTCGGCCTTGCCGATCTCGAGCAGGCGCGGCTGCTTCTTGACCGGCGTGCCGCGGATCGCCCCGCGCGGATAGCGGATCGCCGTGGGCCCGTCGTCATAAGCCGCCATCGTGTGGAGCATGTCGACAAACTCGTCCTCGTCCTTGGGCTGCATCATCACGATGCCGGGCACGTGGCGCAAGTAGCCGATGTCGAACAGCCCGTGATGGGTCGGTCCGTCGTCGCCGGAAAGTCCGCCGCGGTCCATGCACAACCGCACCGGCAGGTTCTGCAGCGCGATGTCGTGGATGATCATGTCGTACGCGCGCTGCATGAACGTCGAGTAGATCGCGAGGAACGGGCGGAATCCCTGGGTGGCGAGCCCGCAGGCGAAGAGCGCCGCGTGCTCCTCGGCGATGCCGACGTCGTAGTAGCGGCCCGGCAGCTCCTTCTTGAAGATCTCGAGCTTGGTTCCTCCGGGCATCGCCGCGGTGATCGCCACCACTTTCGGATCCGCCTTGGCGATGTCCGTCACCGTGCGGCCGAACAAGTCCGAGCAAGTCGGCGTGGCCGAGGCGTCGGTGGATCCATCCTCGATCTGGTAGGTGCCGAGCCCGTGGAATTTCCCGGGATTTTCCAGCGCCGGCCGGTAGCCGCGGCCTTTCTCGGTGATGATGTGCAGCACCACCGGCTCGTGGAGCGTCTTGAGATGCTCGAAGGTGCGGATCAGCAACGGCAGGTCGTGGCCGTCGACCGGGCCGAAATAGCGCAGGCCGAACTTCTCGAACAGGACGTTGGGAAACAGCAGGTTCTTCGCGCCCTCCTCCATGCGGTGGGCGAGGTTGCGCGCGGCCCTGCCGGCGACGCGCTCGACGAACTCCGCCGCCTTCGCGCGCACCGACGCATAGGTGTGGTGCGTCTGCAGCGCGTTGAAATAGCGTGCGATCGCGCCGACGTTGCGGTCGATCGACCATTCATTGTCGTTGAGCACGACGATGAACCGGCGGGTCGTCTCGGCGATGTTGTTGAGTGCTTCGAGCGTCGGCCCGCAGGTGAACGCGGCGTCGCCGGCGACGGCCACGACATGGTTGGATCCGCCAGCGAGGTCGCGCGCGGCGGCCATGCCCAGCGCGGCGGACAAGGCCGTACCCGCGTGCCCCGCGCCGAACGCGTCGTGCTCGGATTCGGAGCGCAGCAGAAACCCGTTGAGTCCGCGATAGGTCCGGATCGTGTGGATCCGGTCCGCGCGGCCCGTCAGCATCTTGTGAACGTACCCTTGGTGCGCCACGTCGAATACCAGCTTGTCGGCCGGCGTTGAAAACACGCGGTGCAGGGCGATCGTCAGCTCGACGACCCCGAGGTTCGGCCCGAGATGGCCTCCGGTTTTCGAAAGCGACGTGATCAGCGAGTGGCGGATCTCCGCCGCCAGTGAGGGAAGCTCCGCCTCGGTGAGTCGCTTCACATCGGCCGGAGATCGCACGGAGCGCAGCAGCGGACCGATGGCCGGGGGGTCAGAGGAGTCGGATTTCATCGGCGTCATCGGCGGAGATATCTGCCTGCAAGGAGGGAGCTTGCGGACTTGGATCGTCCCCGGTCTGCTGCTGCTGTCGGCGCAGGGTGATTAGCTCGATCCGGCCGCGCGCGGACTTGAGCAATGATTCGCAGCGCGCGAGCAACTCGGATCCTTTCTCGTAGTGCGCCACGAGTTCCTCAAGCGGCAGTGCTTCGCTTTCCATCGCTTCGACGATGGATTCGAGCCCCGCCAGCGCCTCCTCGAAGCTCGGCTGGGGCGATTCCGGATCGGATGTGGATTTACGTTTTGCCATGGGCGCTTCACTCGTTTCCTTCCCTGCCACGAACGCGGATCGGACGGTCACTGTAATACACCATGTCCATGCCGACCAGTGGTTGCCGGTACGGATAGCGTTTCTGGATTTCCTGCAAACGGGGTGCCCGTTCGAAAATCGAAAACCCGGGGGGATAGGTGGCGAGGATCACCCGGCCGTCAAGCACCAGCGGCGTGAAATCGCGATACGTGTCGGCCACTTCGATGAGCGAACCCATGCCGTGCGAGGAGGGCGAGATCAGGATGCCCGCGGTCGGCGTCTGGAGATCGGCCGCGATGCTCTCGAGCTTGTTGAAGCCGTCCCGCGTGGGAGGCAGCCAGATCGCGGTGCGGTCGCCATACCAAGCCACCGCCCACGGCTGGTCGGAGAACACCACCTGCTTTTCGCCGACCCATCCGCGCACGCCGTTGCTGCCGCTGTGCAGCGCCGGTGCGTAGTAGGGCGGCCAGTGCGGGATGCCGCCGCGGTCGCGCACCTGCAGGCCGATGCGCACCTTGTCGGGCATGGCGAGCACCAGCGGCAGCGCGCAGATGAAGACGATGATGAAATCCGGCACGTTGCGCAGCAGCGGGGTGGTGGCGACGAAGTCGAGCCGGTTCCACAGGATCGAGACGAAGGCCAGCCCGTAGGCGGTCATCAGCGGCGCGAACAACAGGTGGATCTGGTTGGGGTCGAGCTGTTTGGCGGTGATGCCGAAGAACGCCAATCCCACCGCCGCGCACACCCACATCAGCAGGATCGCCCAGCGGAAATTGGCGATCGAGGCGCGTTTGAACGGATGCAGCAGCGCCAGCAGGAACAGCGGAGCGATGACGATGCCGGCCAGCAGCGGCACGACGTCGGTCATCTGCAGCAACGTGGTGCGCAGGATCTTGCCGATCAATCCCTCGAGCACCAGCGGTTCGGCACCGAGGTCGGTGTTGCGCATCACCATCGCCTCCGAGCCGTTGCCAAGGCCGTTGTAGAGGGTGAGGAAGGCGGTGCCGAACGGCGAATCGGTGATCCGCTCGTTGCGCAGCATCACGAACACCGCCGGCACGAGGATCATCAGCAGCACGGAGACCGCCACCACACCGCGCGGACGGAAGGCCACCGCCGCATAGATGATGTAGCCGATGGCGATCCAAGCGGTCATCCAGTGGGCCAGCGACAGCAGCGTGAAGAACACGCCGGCCAATACGGCCGGCGTCATTGCCAGCTTGCCGTCGCCCGCCGCCTCCACCGCACGGTAAACGAAGTACATCGCGCAAGAGAACAGGAACAGCATCAGCATCTGCGGCAAGCCGCTGAGCGAGTACTGCCAGAACGTCTCGCAGAACAGCATCAGGATCGCGCACACCCCGGCGATCTTCGGGTCGAAGATGCGCTGGATCAGCAGGTAGTTCACGCCGATGGCCAGCAGGAAGAACAGGGTGGAGACCGAGGCGATCACCCGGTCGAGGGGATACACCATTTCGTTCTCCCGCATCTGCCACGACGCGGGATCGTCCGCACCGGCGATCTTCAGCACGGCCGCATTGATCAGGGGATTGAGCGGTGAATGGTAGGTGTCCTCGAAACCGATGAGTGGCACGGTGCGCTGACCGGCCCGCTCGGCCTGGTGGTAGGCCACCGGCCTCACCATTTTCGTCGTGAATCCGTTGCCACGGGCGATTTCCCGCGCGATCTGCGCTTGCTCCATCGCCTGTGGCGAGTTCAGTCCGCGGAACAGCGCGAACAAGTTGCCCATGGTCAGGATGATCAGCAGCAGGAAAAACAGGCTGCGACGCGTGAGAATGCCGATATCGACCTGGCTCAACGTGGAAATGCTCATCGGGCGGGTGGGATCGGGTCGGGGGTCAGATGCCGAGTTCCTTGAGCTTGCGCTGCAAGGTCCGGCGACTCAGCCCGAGGAGATCGGCCGCACGGGTGCGGTTGTCTCCCGCCTCGTGCAGTGCGGCGCGGATCGTTCGGATTTCCAGCTCATGCAAGTTGAATTCACGCCGGGCATCAAGGGGGATTTCTCCGGATCCGCCGCTGGACTCCGTCGACGGCGGTGGCGTGGCCGGAGAGCGCAGGAAGCCGGGCAGGTGTCGCGTGTCGATCACCTCGTCATTGCTCATCACCACTCCGTGCTCGATCGCGGTGCGCAACTCGCGCACGTTGCCTGGCCAAGAGTAGTCGAGCAGAAGACGCAGTGCGTCGTCGGTGAGCGGTTTGACGGGTCGGCCGTTTTCGGCGGCGAACTCCTGCAGAAAGCCGCCGGCCAGCAGCACGATGTCCTCGCGGCGCGAGCGCAGCGGCGGCATGTCCACCCGCACGACGTTGAGCCGGAAGAACAGGTCCTCGCGAAATTCGCCCTTGTCGACCATTTCCCGCAGGTTGCGATTGGTGGCGGCGATCACCCGCACGTCCACCTTGACCGGTGTGTTCGATCCCACGCGCTCGATCGTGCGCTCCGAGAGCACGCGCAGCAGTTTCACCTGGGTGGTGGCGTCGATCTCGCCGATCTCGTCGAGGAACAGGGTGCCGCCGTCGGCCTGCTCGAAACGGCCGATCCGCCGCTGCATCGCTCCGGTGAACGCCCCTTTTTCGTGGCCGAACAACTCGCTCTCCAGGAGTTGCGGCGACAAGGCCGCGCAATGCACCGTGACCCACTTCGCTGCCGGTCGGCCGGAAAGATGATGAATCATGCCGGCCACCACTTCCTTGCCGGTGCCCGACTCGCCCTCGATGAGCACGGTGGCCCGGGTCGGCGCGACTTGCCGCACCAGCTCCGCCACACGGCGGATGCCCGGCGACTTGCCCACGAGTTTGTCGAGCGCATGCGACTCGCGCACCTGCTGGACGAGCTGGCGGTTCTCCACCTCGAGCGTGCGTCCGCGCAGCGCGCGCTTGAGCAGCATCTCGACCTCGTCGAGGTTGAGCGGCTTGGTGACGAAATGCCAGGCCCCGCGCCGCATCGCCTCGACCGCGGTGTCGACCGAGCCATAGGCGGTCATCAGCACGACGATCGGCGGATCCGCGAGCTTGAGAGCGGACTCCAGCAGGTCCATGCCCGACTCGCCACCGAGTCTCAGATCGGTGAGCATCAACTGGATCGGCTCGGATTTGAGGATCGCCATCGCTTCCGCTGCGCCGGACGCGGTGTAGACGTCGAAGCCGGTCTCCAGCGCGCGACGCAGTCCTTCACGTGTGGACTTCTCGTCGTCAACGATCAGCAGGGCGGGCGACATTGCGGATGAAGGAAGGGTGGCCGGTGGACGGGATTCAGTTCAGATCGATGACCGGATCGCGGGTGCCGATCAGGCGGACGTGGCGCTCGGTACGCGGCAGGCGGATGACCACCTCCGTGCCTGTCCGCTCACGGCTTTCGATGGAAATCTCGCCGCCGTGCTCGCGGACGATGCGGCGCACGATGAGCAGCCCGAGCCCATTGCCACCTGGTTTGGTGCTTCGATATGGCTCGAAAAGCACGCCCATTTGTTCCGGCGAGATCCCGCTGCCGTTGTCTTCGACCGCCACCACCAGCTCGTAATCGTTGAAGCGGGTGCGCACGGTGATGCGTCCGCCTTCGGACGGCAGTGCCTGATAGGCGTTGCGGATCAGATTGTAGAATGCCTGATGGAACTGGCCGCCATCCACCAGCGCATGCGGCATGCCCTCGGCGAATTCCAGCGCCACGGTGACGCCGCGCGAGCCGAGCTCGGCTTCCATCAGCTTCAAGCTGTCGCGCAGCAGGCCGTGCAAATCGTGGCGCTCGCGCCGCGGAACCGTTGGCCGCACCGCCTGCAGGAACTGCTTGAGAATCGCATCGAGCCTGCGGATCTCGCTACGGGTCGTCGCGACATCGGCCTCGAGTGCCGCGCGGTCGTTCTCCGGCAACTGGCACAGGTGTCGTTCGACCAACTGCATGTGGATGTCGATCGCATTGAGCGGGTTGCCGATCTCGTGGGCGACACCCGCCGCCAGCAGCGTGAGTGCGTTGAGTTTTTCCGATTCGAGGGTTTCTTCGGCCTCGGCGCGCGTGCGCGTGAGATCGCGCACGAGCATCACGTGGCCCGGTGCCTCTTCCCGGCCGCCGCCGCCGCCGATCGGCGCGAGATAGAAATTGAGGAGCCGCTTCTCGGGATACAGCACTTCCAAGTCGCGATGAATGCTGTGCCCGGGGCGCATCAGGGTTTCCCAGTCCAGTCCGCGCGCTTGGGAGGCGAGCGGCATTCCCACCGCCTTGTCCGGATCCAAACCGAAAAACGCCGCAGCCGGGCGGTTGACGAACAAGATCATCCCCTGGGAATCCAGCAGGATCACGCCTTCCTGAAGTGCTTCAAACACGTTCTGCAGGAATCCTTTTTCCTGGATGAGTCTGCCGACGATCTTCTGAACCTCGGCCGGGTCCAGTCGATCGAGCTTCGAGGCCAGCTTTTCCAAAAATCCGGTTTTCACGGCATGCTTGATGTCGGCGGTGATTCCGTGGTTGGGTGGGACATGAAAACGCTCCTGGTCGTCTGCTGCACCATGCCGGATGCCGCGGTGGCGCGTCAAATTGGCTCAGTGCTCATCGAAAAGCAACTCGCGGCCTGCGTCAACATCCTTCCCGAAATGGAGTCGATTTACCGTTGGAAAGGAGTCATTGAAACTTCAAAAGAGGTTCAATGCATCATTAAAACAACGACTCATTTGCTGGCGCGGCTCGAGCAAGTGCTTGCAGAACTGCACCCGTATGAGGTTCCGGAAATCCTGACGCTGCGGCCCGAAGCGGTGTCGGCAGCCTACGGACACTGGCTGATTGAATCCCTCGCGGATGCCGGTGATTGACGCGATCGCATCTCACGCGCGGCGATGCGATCCGATACCCTTTTTGAGATCCCTGAGGGAACAGAGGGTGGCGTCGGCAGGCAGATCCTGATGGACGCTCCTCAATGCGCTGCGGCCTGCATGTTCCCAAGGCGGGCCCGGTGTCGAGCGGGCTGGTGGACGGCTCTGCGATTCGCGGGTCGCTGGTTCACTCCTGTGGCGATGGATCGGCCGTGCCCAGTCGTTTTTCGAGCGCCTTGACGCGTTCGACGAGCTTTGCCAGGCGGCGGACCTGGGCGTTCATCTTCATTTCTTCGCGGAATGGTTGGGCGGGATAGCCGGAGTAGAACTGTCCGCCCGGCAGGCTGGTGGTGACGCCGGTGCGCGCGGCGAGCACGGCGCGGTCGCCCACCTCGATGTGGCCGGCCATGCCGACCTGGCCCGCCACCGTGACGAAATCGCCGAGACGCGTGCTGCCGGAAATGCCGGTGAGCGCGACGATCAGGCAGTGTTTGCCGATCACGCAGTTGTGGCCGATCTGCACGAGGTTGTCGATCTTGGTGCCTTCGCCGATCACGGTCCGGCCGAATCGCGCGCGGTCGATGGTGGTGTTGGCACCGATTTCGACATCATCGCCGATTTCGACGATGCCGACCTGGTCGATTTTGACGTGGCGTCCGTCGTGCAGTTCGTAGCCGTAGCCGTCGGAGCCGATCACCGCGCCGGGCTGGAGAATCACGCGGTCGCCGAGGATGCAGTGTTCGCGCACGATGGCACCGGCCATGAGATGGCAGTCGCGTCCGATCACTGCATCGGCACCGACGACGCAGTTTGGTCCGATCTCGCTGCCGTCGCCGATGTTCGCACCGGCCATGACGACCGCGCCCGCGTGGACGCGCACCTTCGATGGGTCGAGCTTGGCGGCGGGATCGATCACCGCGGCCGGATGCACGCCGGGTTCGAATCGGCGTGAAAGGCGCGCGAAGTGGCGCACGACCACCGAGAACGCGAGGGTCGGGTTGTCCACCGCGACGAGTGCGGTGTCGGCCGGTCCGTCGGTCACGTCGTTCGCGACGAGCACCGCGCCAGCGCGGGTGGCGGCGAACTGCGGCCGGTATCTCTCGTTGCCGAGAAAGCTGATGTCGTCCGGTCCGGCCTGGTCGAGCGCGGCCATGCCGGTGAAGCCGCGCCCGGGACAACCGCGGACGATGCGGCCACTGGTCCAGCTCGCGAGATCGGAGAGCTTGAGTGCCGAAACCAAATCCGGTCTCCTGCGGTCTCGGGTTATTCCGCGGACTTGCCCGGCTCATCCTTGATAAGCGATTCGGGCGGGGCGTCCTTGTTGAGGGTCTTGAGCAGGCCGGAGGTGATGTCGGTCGCGTCCTTGGTGTAGAGCAGGAACGGCACCTGTGAAGTGCTCAGGCCCGACTTGTCGAAGACATAGTCGTAGTCATCGACCTTGGCCTTCTCTTCGACGAGCTTGCGGATCTCCTCGAGGATGCCCTTCATGCGTTGGACCATCTTCTCGTTGAGCGCCTGGTTGCGGCGCTGGAGGAATTCGCGGCGTTCGCGGTCCAGCGCGATGCCTTCCTGCTGTTGGGTCTGCCAATCCTTGAAGAGCGTTTGCTTCTTCGAATCGGCCAGCGCGGGGTCTTCGAGCTGCTTGCGCAGGTTGTCGAGGTTCTCCTCCAGCTCGCGGATGCGGGTGAGGCGTTCGTTGTTGTCCTTCTGGATCCGCGCGCGCTCGACGTTGATCTGCTTTTGCGCCTCGTTGGTCTTGTAGTACTCCTTGAAGAGTTCCTGCATGTCCACGGTGGCGATGTTGAGTTTGCCTTGCTGCGCGCCGGCGGTCGCGGCAAGAATGGTGGCAAAGGCGGCGGCAAGGAGGCAGCGGATGGGTCTCATGGGAAACGACTGGGGTTGCGGATTTCGGAAATCCGGAGGCCACCGTGGCGACGATGCCCGGCCGCGTCAACGCTTTCCGGGCGCGCCACCGCGGAACTTCCGAATGAAATCAGACAAAAAAATCAACGATCAATTTATTTAATGTCGGATTCTCGGTTTGAAATCCTGATTCGTCAGCTTGCCATTCCGGGATGCCGTGGGTAGGGTGTTTCACTGGCCCGGCAGCAGCGGAAGTGTTCCGCCGCAATTGCCGGGCTCTCGATCATTCACCCATCACCTGATTTCCCGTCATGCCCAAAGTCCGTCTGGCCGGCACGGTTCGCGGCGAGCGCTGCCCGAACCGCGAGATCCGCGCCCGCCTTCTCTACATCCTCTTCAGCCGCGGCTGGGACATCTACAACTCGAACGGCGACCAGCGCATCTCGCTGTCCAACATCGAGCGCAAGATCATCGAGTCCGACGCCTTCGTGTTCACGCCCGGAGCGACCCTCGAAGACCTGTTCAAGGCGGTGTCGATCTTCGTCGGCTATCAGACCTTGGATCGCCATTTGAAATCCAAGCCCACCGTGTTGTTGAACGCAGACCGGTCGTGGGATCCGTTTTTCTCATTGCTCGATCACCTCAACGCGCTGGGCACGGTGTGGCAGGACCACGGCGAGTACCTGTTGCGGGCGGAGTCGCCCGACGAGGCGGTCGAGGTGCTCGACGCCGCGCGCGAGCGTGGCATGCCCGATGCGCGGCACGACGCGGTGGGCGCGGTGCTGGGCGAGTCTTTTGAAAATCCGCCGCCTGCGGGTCATGCGGGCAACGTGTGTGTCTTCTGCTCGGCGACGATCGAAGATCCGGCGTATCTGGCCGACGGCTACCGGTTCGGTCGCGAGCTGGCGCGCGCGGGATTCGGCTGTGTCTCGGGCGCGGGCAGTTCGGGCATCATGGGCGAGGTCGTGCGCGGATCGGTGGATGCGGGCGGCTGGGCCGGCGGATCGAACGTGCCGCACATCATCGAACTCGAGGGATTGCCCGACGGCTTGTCGAGTTTCTGGCTGAGGCCCGACATTTACACGCGCATGGAGGTGATGATCGAGCGTTCCGACGCGTTCGTGATTTTCCCGGGCGGATCGGGCACGGTGCAGGAGATGCTCGCGCTGATGATCTTCAAGCACCAGCGGCACCCGTCGATGTTGAACAAGCCGGTGGTGGTCTACAACCGGGTGGACGCACAGGGCCGGGCGTTCTGGGATCCGCTCATCGCGCTGTTGGGCAACGGCGGCGAGTTCTCGGTGGTGCGTGAGTTCGACCACATCCTGCCCGAGGTTGTCCGGCAGCTTGAGGCCGCGCGCCTGCTGGCGTGAGGGCTGAAGGGACTGCAAAGCGGCATCCGCGTGTCTTGCCAATCGGGCCGCGTCTCAGCTCCCGAGGCCAAGCGCCGCGAGCAGGGGTGCGACGGGCAGGCCGACCACGTTGTCGTGACTGCCGGTGATGTGTTCGACGATGAGTGCGCCGTGTTCCTGGATCGCGTAGCCGCCGGCCTTATCGAGCGGGTTGATGCGCGCGAGGTAGTCGTCGATCGCGGCGGCGTCGAGCGCGCGGAACCGCACCTCGGTGAGTTTGTGGAACGTGTGGCGGCGTCCGCCGGGAAACACGACGCAGACGCCGGTGCAGACCTGATGGGTCCTGCCCGAGAGGCGGCGCAGCATCGCGCGCGCGGCATCGAGGTCGGCCGGTTTGCCCAGCGGTTCGTCGTCGATGAAGACGAGCGTGTCGGCGCCGATCACCGTGCAGTACGGTCGACGCGAGGCGACGGCCTCGGCCTTGAGGCGCGCGTTGAGTTCGCACACTGCGGATGGCGCGATCGAGGCGTCGTGGACTTCCTCGGCGGGTGAGGGATCGACATCGAACGCAAGGCCGGCGGCGGCGAGCAGTTCGCGGCGGCGCGGCGATGACGAGGCGAGCACGAGGTTCATGGCCGGAGCGGGCGGAGGTGTCACGGTCCGGGTTTCGCCGATTGGATGCGAGCGGGCACTTCCTTGATCGGGATGCCCGCGCGGGTGAGGGCCTCCCAGACTTGCAGCAACCGTTCGAGTGGCAGGCTGCGGTCGGCCTCGAGTTCGAGTCGGCGCTCCGGGTTCTGCCTGCGGAATGTGGCGAGGTAGGTGTCGAGCAGTCCCTCGGGCACCGCCAGCGAGTCGAGCGTGACGTTGCCGGTGGCGTCCACCGCGATCACCGAGCGGGTGTCGGCGAGTGATTCTCCGGGAATCTCGCGCACGGTGGGGATCTCGATGCGCAACACCTGCCGCGGTTTCTTGAAGGTGGTTGAGACGATGAAGAAGACCAGCAGGATGAACAGGATGTCGATCATCGGGACGACCGGCACCTCGGCGCGCTTGCGATGAATGCGGTGGAAGCGCATGGCCTTGGGTCAGCGCGTGCCGTGGGCCGCACGGCATGCTTGCGCGAGATCGGCGAGGATCGACTCGAGTCGCGCGGTGAGCACCTCGATGCGGCGGGTGAAGTGGCTGTGGGCGATCACGCAGGGCACGGCGATGGCAAGCCCGGTGATCGTGGTGTGGAGCGCCTCGGCAATGCCGCGGGCGATCGCGATGTGGTCGGCGGTTTCGCCGAGTCCGCGGAAAATCGTGACGAGTCCCGAGGCCGTGCCGAGCAGGCCGAGCAGCGGGGCGACGGTGATGACGGTGTCGAGCACGCCGATGCCGGCGTGGAGTCGCGACGTTTCCTCGCGGGCGGCGGCTTCGACCGCGGCGGTGATTTCGCCGCGCGGCTGGTGGCGGTGGCGCAGCGCGGTGGCGGCGAGGCGGTCGAGTGCGCTGTGTCCGCGTAAGCATTCGGCTTCGGCGCGCTGCAGGTGGTCTTCCCGCGGTTGTTGTGCAAGCGCGGCGAGACGACGTTCGGTTTCGCCGGGGATGACGTGCCGGCCCGCCAGCGACAGGAACTTGTAGGCGATGGCGGCGAGGCCGGCGACCGAGGTGACGGCGAGCGGGATCATGAACCAGCCGCCCTCGGTGAGGAATTCCCACGGGATGCCGGTCGTGGCGGGGCTCTGCAGGATCGGATTCATCGATGGATTAAAAATAGAAGCGGAAGACGAGTTCGAGCGGTTCGTTGCCTTGCTCGCGCCGGAGGGCCGCGGGCATCGGTGGAATCCCGGCGTTGCGGATCGAGTGAAGCGTGAATCCCTTCTGCACCTCGCCGGTCTCCATGTCACCCACGAACTGCACCGAGCGCACGAGGCCGTCGGTGCCGACGAAGAACCGCACCGTGAGGAATCCGGGGGTGATGAAGTCGCGGTGCCGCGCGCAGTTGCGCTGCCACTCGCGCTCGACCGCGCGGCCGATCGCCGCCTGGTAGCGGCCCAGCGCCGTGTCCTCGACATCCAGCGCGCTTTGTCCGCCGCGCGAGATCGACCCGACCAGCGCGGTCCTGCGCTGGTTGCCGCGGAATGCGGGCGTGGTCGCGGGCGATGACGCGGGTGGCGTTGCAGGCGGCGTTGCGGACTCGCCTGTGGTGGTGGTGTCCGGCGCATCCGCGGTCGGTCCGGTATCGTCGCGCGCGGTTGGCACGTCGATCGTTTCACTGCCCGGCAACGAAGAAGTCTGCTTCGGCGGGGCGCTGGCCGTGCCGTGATCGGCAGCGCGCGCATCGGTGGCCGGAGCCGATGATGGATCGGCCGCGCGCGCATCGCCAAGCCGCTCGTCAAGTGGAGTGTTGGCGGCTTGTTCTTGATCGTCGAGAGGTCCGTCGCGGTATTGGCTCTCGGTGGTTTCGATGTCGGATGTGTCGCGGGGTTGCACGCCTGACTGCGATGGCAGCGGCGGAGCGCCGACCACCGGTGCACGGCTGCTTGCCGCGCGCGTCGCGCGTTCGCCGATGAACCGCGGGTCGGTGGCGGCGGCTTCCGGCACCTCCGCCGATGTGCGGACGAAGCGTTTCGGCGGCGCTTCGGCGGGTGCCGATTCGATCCACAGCACGGCGGATTCATCGGCAGCTTCTTCGACCTGCGGCACCGACGGAGCGGCGGAGGGTTGTGTTCCGATGGAAACCCCGATGAAGCACCATGCCAGCAGATTCACGATCAGCGAGAACGCCAACGCATACCCGCGGAGCCGGCTGTCATCGCGCCGCCACGATGGAAGGACGCTCGCGTTCATCGTCACGCGATCAAGATGCCCCGATCCGCCGATTGCGCAATCCGGGAACGTGTGGCGCCCGTGCTCATGCCCCGCCTTTCCACAGCATGCGAAGACCGAACGCGACCAGCACGCAGCCGAAGAGGCGTGCCAGCGTTTGATTGCTGAGCGCGCGCATCAGATCCGATCCAAACCAAGCGGCGACCGCCGAGGCCGCGCCCACCGCGGCGACGATTTTCCAGTCGATCCACGAGCCCGCACGCGTATGATTCACCGTGGCCGCCAGCGCGGTGACGATGATCACCGCCAGCGACGTCGCCACGGCCTGTTTCTGGTCGAGCCCCATCCACGCGACGAATGCCGGCACCATCACGATGCCGCCGCCGACGCCGCACAGCGCGCCGAGCAGCCCGGCAAGGGCACCTGTCACAAGCGCGGGAATCCACCAGTGCATCGAAAGGCCGGACGGATCTCCGCCCGAACGATCGTTCCCATAATCCGCCGCCGCACGCCAGCCCGGAATTCGATGACGAGATGAAACCGGTGCCGCTGGCCGAGGAAAGCGGCTCAGCCGTCCGAGTGTGTGAAAGCGTCGTCACTTGGTGTGACCTAGCAGGGCTTCGTCATCAGCGAAATCACAGCCTGGCAGATCATCGACTCACGAAGCTCCGTGTGGTAAGTGACCGCGTAAATCCATGGCGGAGTGAAGGATACGGACGATCTCCAAGGCCTGATCACCCGAACGGAAGAGGATGAGGTGACGACCCTCGGCTGCGAGGCGGCAACCGGGGAAGAGTTCCTTGCGAATTCGGTAGCGGCATGGATCGACACGAAGGGATTCGATGCGCGTCCAGAGCTTGCGAAGATATCGTTCCTCCATTTCCTCGCCTCACTTTTCCAATGTGTAGGCACGGATGGATCGCAGATCCTCCAAAGCGGCCTCGGTGAGGATCAGCTTCACGCCTGGTTTCGGACGAGGTCGATGAAGTGCTGCTCGGAGTTGACCTCGATCGTTTGACCAGCTTCCAACTGGACGAAACCGATCGCCGCCTCGCGTGCGATCCAGCGGTTTTCCTTCTCGTTCTCAAATGATTGGCGCAGAGCCTCACAAACGACTTCGCTGGCATTGTTGTAATCACCAGAGGCGACCTTCGCTTTCACGGCCTCCTCCAACTCCGGGGGCAATGAGATTTGCATGCTCGAAACTTACTGACGTCGATCGTCTTTGTCAAACGGCGGGTTCGATTTGCCCCGCCCGACACCAAGAATTGCAGCAATCATGCACCGCTCAGTCCGATGCATGCTTTCCAGCGGATCCGCTGCCGGAGAGCGCGCCCACCTCGACCCAGCGGATCGCATGGCGGGTGAGTTCGCCGCCGTCGCCGAGTCCGAGTTTTTCGCGGATGTGCGCGCGGTGGGCGTCGAGCGTGCGCGGGCTGATCCCGAGGCGCGCGGCGATTTCATGGTTGCTCATCGCTTGGCCGATCAGTTCGAACACCTCCATTTCGCGGTCGGTGAGGCGTTCGAGCGGGAAGCTCGGCTTGGCTTTGCCCTTGAGCGTCGCCTTGCCGGAGGAAAGCGAGTGCAGCAAGTGGTTGGTCACGGTGCGGCTTGCGAACACGCCGCCGTGCAGCACCACGCGCACCGCCTCGAGCAGGCGATCGGGCGGCTCGTCCTTCATCACGTAGGCCCGCGCGCCGGCGCGCAGCACGCGCTCGGCATAGACCATCTCGTCGTGCATCGAGAGCACGATCACGGGAATCCCCGGATGCGCCGCCACCAAATCCTTCACCAGCTCGAGTCCGTTGCGACCGGGCAGGCTGATGTCGGCGATCACCAGATCCGGCGATGTTTCCTCCGCCAGCTTGAGCGCTTCCTGCACGTCGCCGGCCATGCCGCAGACGCGCAGTCCCTTGTCGCTCTCGATCAGGCGCGCGAGACCGTCGCAGTAGATGGGATGGTCGTCGACCAAAACGATCCGTTTCATGCAGGATTCAGGATTCCTTGAAGAGATCGAGGAAGCGGTCCTCGTACTCGGCGAACAGACCGAGGCGGTCGAGTTCCTGTTTCAATTCGTAGGCACGCGAACGGTCGTTGCGGGCGGATTCGAAGAGCTGTTCGACATGATGGCGATCGGCGGCACCGGGCCGCGGTGGTTCGCTGGCTTCCGGCGTCGCTTCGGCCTCGGGCTCATGGCCAGCTGCGGCCTGCTCCATGCGTTCGAGAAACGCCTCGAGCGTGCGCTCGACACTCTGCGCGTGCTCGCGGAGTTCGCGAAAATCCAACGGCACCGAGGTGAGACGCGTGAAGGCCCCCAGCACGGCCAGCGACGCCTTGGGAAACGGAATCTGCGAGAACACGTGCGGGATCTCGCCGAGCAGGCAGCCGCCGCGCATGCCCGCCGCCGCCGCCGTACCCAACAGCACGCCGTTGAGCCCGCTGATCTCGCCCTGCTTCATCAAGTGGATACCGATCGTGTCGAGGTCGGCCAGGGTTTCCTTGTCGACCGCCGCGCCGAAGACGTGCGACTCGCTCGCCGGGCGCATGCGCGTGGCCATCGCCGCGAAGGTGAACACGCGCGACACGCCGAGCGACGACGCGTGCTCGACGAGTTTGCGGCTGAAGTCGCCGCCGCGCACGACCGGCTGCGCCTCGCCGATGAACAACACGAGGTCGTGGTGTTGCCGCGGATCCTGCCAAACGAACAAACGGCTGCGCGGCAGACGCTTGCGAACGACCAGGCCGTCCTTGATCTCGATGTGGTCGTGTTCGAAATACCCGTTGGCGGGCAGCTCGGCCAGCAGGTGCATGCCGAGCTTGGCCATCAGGTAATAGCCGGCGCTGATTGCCACCCCGCCCATGCCCGGCCAGACGGCGATCAACCAAGGATCGTGCAGTGTTTCCGGTTCGCTCATGCGTCGGTGGTGTCGGATCCCGTCTGTCGCGCGCGGCATCACGCGAACCGCTTCTCCATTTCGGCGAGCGGGCAACGCGTGAGGTCGGATCCCACGGTCTGGCCGAGCGTGCTGCGGGTGCGCGGGGCAAGGCACTGCTCGAGCCGTCCGACAATCGATTGTGGCGCGGCGAGGATCCACGGCGGGTGGCCCTCGTGTTCGACGATGTCGTCGATGCAGCCCGCCGTGCGCTTGAGCGCGACGCGCTCGATCTCCTGCCTGAGGTGGTGCTCCTCGCCGTAGGACATCCCGTTTTGGCGGCCGACGCCGTCACCTTGCGGAAAGCGCCCGGCCTGGTCGGTGACCGTCTCCCTCAGCGATGCGACGTGCTGTGCGACGGATTCGGAGCTTTGTTCGACGAGGTGCGGTTGTTCGATCGGATCGTCTCCGGGTTCCTTCAACCGGAGAACCCGGACGCGTCCGAGATTGGCGGCGATGATGAGTGTTTCCATGGATTGCGGATGGGGATGGGTGTGGTTGCTGCCGGACAATCGCAGCGTGATGCAGGATCGTCCGGAAATCCCTTCCGCGCATCCGCGGGTCCGCGTCGCGATCGCGTGATTCGTGCCCGCTCACCGACGGGCAGTGTGGTGTGCGTGTGAAACCACAGTGGTTTTGACAGCGGACGAAGACGATTGAGATGGAAAACCGTCCACGCTTCAGGAGAGTGACGAGCTGCATTTCAAGCAAGGCAGCGCGGCATGGGCGCGGTTCCTTTTGCCAAAAGAGTGCTCGCCCGCAAGTGGGTTGAATTTCTCCAACGGGAACTTGGCATTGCGGCATCCGGATTGAGAATGACCGCGTCATGCCCGAGCTGCCTGAAGTCGAGACGACGCGACGCGGCATCGAGCCGCACGTGCGCGGGATGCGGGTCACCGACGTGATCGTCCGCCGCCGTGACCTGCGCCGCCCTGTGTCGAGCGATCTCGCGTCGATCATCGGCCGCACCGTCACCGGTGTCGGCAGGCGATCGAAATACCTGCTGATCGGTGCTTCCGACGACAGCACCGTGCTCATTCATCTCGGCATGTCGGGCAGCTTGCGGCTGGTGGATCCGGCGGATCCCTGGAGGCCGCACGATCACGTGGGGATCACGCTGACCAGTGGCAGGCAGTTGCGTTTCCACGATCCGCGGCGCTTTGGGTTGGTGCTCCGCGTCATCGGCGATCCGCAGAAACATCCATTGCTTCAAGGCCTCGGGCCCGAGCCGCTCGGCCGTTCATTCACCGCCGCACGTCTGATGCACGCCTGTGCCGGCCGCAAAGCGGCGATCAAACTCGTCATCATGGATGCGAAGGTCGTCGTCGGGGTCGGCAACATTTACGCCTCCGAGGCGTTGTTCCGCGCGGGCATCCGTCCGCAGTCTCCCGCTTGCACGCTCACGCGACCGCGCATCGAGGCACTGGTCGCCGCGATCCGCCATGTGCTGCGCGCCGCGGTCGCCCGCGGTGGCACGACCTTGCGCGATTTTCTCGGCTCCGACGGTCAGCCTGGATACTTCCGTCAGGAATTGCGGGTCTATGGACGCAAAGGCGAGCCCTGCCGCGTTTGCGGCACGCCGAACCGCCATGCGGTGCTCGGTCAGCGCTCGACCTACTGGTGCCCGAAGTGCCAGAAGTGACGGGATAGAGAAGTTTCAAGTGTTCAGTGTTCAGTTTTACCCCCCCGGTGATGTGGAAGAGATGATGTGATTCGGGTGCGTTCAAGGATCTGCATTCGCTTTCAGATCACCAGCATGCAGTCGCCGTAGCTGTAGAAGCGGTATTGTTCGGCGACCGCCTCGCGATAGGCAGCGAGCACGGCATCGCGTCCGGCTAGGGCGGACACGAGCATGATCAACGTGCTGCACGGCAGGTGGAAGTTGGTAAGCAGGGCGTCGGTGACGTGGAAGTCGAACGGCGGATGAATGAAGATCGCTGTGCTGCCGCGGTGACCGGAAGGATCGAGGCGCGTTCCCTCGTTCGTCGACGGCCGCAAGCGGCCCAGTGTTTCAAGCACGCGCACCACCGTGGTGCCCACGGCGATCACGCGTTCGGCGCGATTGATTTGACCAGCCGTTTCCGCGGAGACGTGGTAGTTCTCCTCGTGCATCACGTGGTTGGTGACGATCTCGGCCTGAACCGGTCGGAAGGTGCCGACGCCGACGTGAAGCGTGAGAAACACATGCGGCAGCGTGGCAAGTAGGTCGGGAGTGAAGTGAAGTCCGGCCGTGGGCGCGGCGATCGCGCCCTCCTCGCGCGCGAACACGGTCTGGTAGCGGTCGCGGTCGGCCGGCAAATCATCGCGCCCCATGTAGTGCGGCAGCGCGAGACGGCCGTGAGCATCGATGTCGACCTCTTCGTCCCAGCGGATGATGCGGTCGCCGTTGTCGAGCACCTGGGTGACCACGCCGCGCACGCCGCCGACGCGGATCTCGCGGCCCGCCTTCATCCGCTTGCCGGGTTTGACCAAGCAGCGCCATTCGAGCGGCGATGCGGCGTCGAGTCGCAGCAGTTCGACGCGGCCGTCGTCCGCAAAAAACCGGGCCGGAACGACCTTGGTGTCGTTGAGCACCAGCAGGTCGCCGGGCCGCAGATACTCCGGCAGCTCGCGGAACCGGCGGTGCTCGATCCGCCCGCTCGCGCGATGCAGCACAAGCATGCGCGATGCGGCGCGATCGGCCAGCGGCTGTGACGCGATGAGGTCCGCAGGCAGGTCGTAGTGGTAGTCGTCGGTGCGCAGCGACACGCGGGTGTTGTAGGCGATGCCTGCGGAAACGCAACCCGCGCGGCCCACGAACGCGCGGATCCGGTCCCGCATTTTGTCCTCTACGCGCGGCGGGGTCTGCGTCACGCTGCGCGCGCAGCCCATGGCCGGATTCTTCCAATCGCTTTTCAACCGCATCGCCAACCGCGCCGAGATCGACTGGGACGAACTCGAGGCAGACCTGATCGCCTCGGACATCGGAATCCGTCTCACCACCGGCATTCTCGACGAGCTGCGCTCGCTCGGTCGCAAGGTGTCGGCCGACGATGTCGTGGAA
>Ga0169931_10003560_pt1 | contig 24668 bp, 26 predicted proteins | sample Kivu_15m_20L_FD_129675 | JGI IMG/M metagenome (GOLD analysis project Ga0169931, IMG submission 129675) | Freshwater microbial communities from Lake Kivu, Western Province, Rwanda to study Microbial Dark Matter (Phase II) - Kivu_15m_20L... | ecosystem: Environmental > Aquatic > Freshwater > Lake...
AGCCTGGAACTCCGCGCCGGTGAGGTGCTGGGCATCGCGGGTGTCGCCGGCAATGGCCAGGATGAACTTTTTGCAGCCCTCAGCGGCGAAGAATTGGCGCCCCATGATGCGGCCATTGTCATGGATGGTGTCGCGGTGGGCCGCGCCGGCATCAATGAACGTCGCCGGCGCGGGGCGGCCTTTGTGCCGGAAGAACGGCTTGGCCATGGTGCGGCGCCTGCCATGCGGCTCACGGAAAACGCGCTGCTGTCAGGCCATGCGACGAATGGTTTTTTGCGCCACGGCCTGGTGGATCGCGCCAAACTGACGGACTTCGTGGGCAAGGTGGTGCGCGCCTTTGATGTGCGCAAAGGCCCCGCCGATCCGGAAGCCCGCGCGCTATCCGGCGGCAATTTGCAGAAATTCGTCATTGGCCGGGAGATCGAGCGCAAGCCCGGCCTTTTGGTGGTGGCGCAGCCAAGCTGGGGCGTGGATGCCGGGGCGGCTGCTACCATTCGCCAGGCGCTGATGGATCTGGCGCGCGCGGGCAGCGCCGTTCTGGTGATCAGCCAGGATTTGGATGAGTTGCTGGAGATTTCAGACCGGCTTTGCGTGATGTTCATGGGCTGTCTTTCGCCCGCCATGCCAACTGCGGACGCCACACGCGAATCGCTCGGCCTACTCATGGGCGGCGCGGGGATGGCGGCGTGATGCGTTTGGTCATGGAAAAGCGTAGCGAAACGCCGATTAGCCTGATGCTGATCTCGCCCATGATTGCGGTGGCGCTGACCATGATATCGGCCGCCATCATGTTCGCGCTGCTCGGCAAGGACCCTGTGGCGGCCCTGCAAACCTATTTCCTTGATCCACTCTCGGATTCCTGGGGCTTGCAGGAAGTGGCGGTGAAGGCGACGCCGCTGGTGCTCATCGCCGTTGGGCTTGCGGTTTGCTATCGTGCCAAGGTCTGGAATATCGGCGCCGAGGGGCAATTCCTGTTTGGCGCCATGACGGGTGGTTATATCGCCATCATCACCCATGGCAGCACGCAAGGCCCATGGCTTTTGCCGGTGATGCTGCTGGTGGGCGCCATGGCCGGCGCCTGTTTCGCGCTGATCCCCGCATTGCTGCGCACGCATTTCGGCGCCAATGAAATTCTCACCAGCCTCATGCTGGTTTATGTCGCGGAATTGCTGCTGGATTACCTGGTGCGCGGCCCCTGGCGCGACCCAGCGGGCTTCAACATGCCCAATAGCGTGGTGTTCGAAGCAGAAGCGACGCTGCCGCTGCTGATGGAAGGCGGGCGGCTCAATATCGGCACGCCCATCATGATTGCGGTGGTGCTTGCCTTCATGCTGCTGATGGGGCGCACGCTGAAGGGGTTTGAAATTCGCCTGGTGGGGGAAGCGCCACGCGCCGCGCGCTTTGCCGGGTTTTCCGAAACGCGTTTGGTGATCACGGTTTTCATGATCTCGGGCGCGCTGGCCGGGCTTGCTGGCGTGCTGGAAGCCGCGGGCACGGTCAAGCAATTGCAGCCCGGCATTTCACCTGGCTATGGCTTCACCGCCATCATCGTTGCCTTCCTGGGAAGGCTCAATCCCATTGGCTGTTTGTTCGCCGGCATTTTCATTGCCATCACCTTCATCGGTGGTGAGAATGCGCAAATCATGCTGCGCCTGCCCTTGGATGCGACCCGCGTACTGCAAGGGCTTTTGCTGTTCTTCGTGCTGGTCTGCGACAGTATGCTTTTGTATCGCTTCCGCCTGCTGCGGGGTGCTGCTGCATGACATTGTTCGAAGCGATCATCCTGACCATCATCACCGCTTCCACCCCGCTGCTGATTGCGGCGATTGGCGAATTGGTGGTGGAACGCGCCGGCGTTCTGAACCTGGGCGTTGAGGGCATGATGGTGATCGGCGCTGCCGCTGGCATTGCGGCCGCGATCGCGACTGGCTCCTCAACGCTTGGCGTGCTGGTGGCGGTGCTGGCCGGCATGGCGCTGTCGCTGGTGTTTGCTGCCCTCGTGCTTGGGCTTGCGGCCAATCAGGTGGCGGCGGGGCTTGCTTTGGCCATTCTTGGGCTTGGGCTTTCCGGCGTGATCGGTGCGCCCTTTGTGGGTGTGCAGCGGGCGGGCATCGGCAAGATCGAGACCCCCTGGCTGTCAGACATTCCTTTCATCGGGCCGGTGCTTTTCCATCAGGACCCGTTTGTGTATGCCTCGGTAGCATTGGTCATCGGCGTTTGGTGGTTCCTGACCCGAAGCAGAGCAGGCCTTGTTTTGCGCGCGGTCGGCGAAAACCACGCGGCAGCACATGCGCTGGGCTATCCAGTGCGGCGCATACGCCTGCTTGCCATTCTGTTCGGCGGCGGATGCGCGGGCTTGGCGGGGGCCTATATGTCCTTGGTTCTGACGCCCTTTTGGACCAGCGGCATGACTGCCGGGCGGGGCTGGATTGCACTCGCCATCGTCGTCTTTGCCTCCTGGCTGCCCTTCAGGGCTATGGTGGGCGCCTATCTGTTCGGCGCGTTGACCATCCTGCAATTGCACGCGCAATCGGCGGGCGTGCCCTTGCCATCGCAGTTTCTGGCGGCCTTGCCCTATCTGATCACGATTCTGGTCCTGGTGCTCATTATGCGGGCAAGGCGGGGCGGCGCGGCGGGGCCGGCCTCACTCGGGGTGCCCTTCGTGCCCGATAGATAGCCCCTTCCAAATGTTGTTTGACCGCATTTTCCGAGGCGCCAAATATTGCCACCTGGCTTGAAAATGCTTACGGCATTAAATTTGCTTAATCCAACCTACTTTTCAGGGAGAGCTTCATGAACACCACCCGTCGTCACCTTATGGCTGCCTCTGCCGGTCTTGCCGGCACCGCGCTGGCCAGCCAGCAGGCCGCAGCTCAGCAGCGCCTCAATGTCGGCGTTGTCCTGATCGGCCCCGTCGGCGATTTTGGCTGGTCCCACATGCACGACCAGGGTCGCCGCCGCATGGCTGAGGTACTCGGCGACCGCGTCAATGCCACCACCGTTGAATCCGTGGCCCCGCCCGATTTCGACCGCGTGGTGACGCAGCTGGTCCGCACCGGCCATCGGCTGATCTTCACCACCAGCTTTTCCTATTTCGCGCCCACGCAGCGCCTCGCGCCGCAGCATCCGGGTGTATTCTTCGAAAACGCAACCGGCCCAACCACGCTGCCGAATATGGCGATCTACAATGCCCGCTTCTACGAAGGCCGCTACATCCAGGGCGTGATCGCCGCGCGCAAGTCGCGTTCCAAGACCATCGGCTATGTTGCCACCTTCCCGGTGCCGGAGGTGATCAGCGCTATCAATACCGTGATGCGCGGCGCATGGTCAGTGGACCCTTCCATGAAGGTGCGCGTGGTATGGGTGAATGCCTGGTCGAACCCAGCACGAGAGGCCGATGCAGCCCGCGCCCTGATTGACCAGGGCTGTGATGTGCTGTGCAGCCACACGGACGGCCCGGCGCCGCTGCAACTTGCCGAACAGCGCGGCATCTTCGGCTTTGGCCAAGCATCTGATATGACGCGCTTCGCACCGCGCGCCCACCTGACCAGCAGCGTCAACAACTGGGGCGATTATTACGCCGAACGTGCGAAGGCCGTACTGGATGGCACCTGGCGCCCGACGGATACCTGGGGCGGGCTTGGCAGCGGCATGTTCCGCATGGCGCCCTTCACCAATATGACGCCCGAGGAAGTGAGCGAGGCAACCCGCATCCGCGACGCCATCGCCGCCGGCACGCTGCACCCCTTTGATGGCCCGATCACGCGCCAGGATGGCACTGTCGTGATCCCGGCCGGCCGTCGGCTCACGGATGACGAAATCCGCGCGCAGAATTACTTCTATCAGGGCATTGATGTTGCGATGCCGTGAGGCACGGCATGATGGCCGATCTGGTATGAATACCCGGTCGGCCATCTTCCAAGAACCAGATTTATGCGTGGCTTGTGACCTGCACGCTTGATTCCAAGCCAAGTGCGGCAGCGAGGGTTTCCAAGCGCCGCAGCACGCTTTCGCCGGCGAAAACGCCGCTACCCTCAACAAGCCGCAGGATCAATCGCCCGCCGCGCCGTTCAAGCGATGTACCGGCCAGCAACATCGTCGTACCACCCGAAAGCGTATAGGCCAGGCGGAACGCTGCGCCCAAAATCTCTGCCCGCCGCAGCGTTCCGACATCCAACAGCAAACGCGCCGAGGGAAGGAAGGGCGCGTCAGCCTCAGCCTCATACCGAAGGGCCGCCGCCAAAGCGAGGAAAGCGCGGCCGTGATGATCAAAACCAACCCCGAGCTGGCGCAGCACGCGGAAAAACGCGTGTTCAGCACGGTAATCCGGATGATCATGGCTGCCGATATCACTCACCCAACAGGCGGCCTCACGCAGGCCAAGGGCAAGCGGCGTTTCATCCTCAAACAAGGGCGCGGTCCAGGCGAAAAGCGCCGGCGGCATGGTCTGATCGCGTCCGAAGCGCAGTGACATTTCATGCGCCGCGGCCAGCAGCGGATCACGCTTGCGTTCCGCTGCATCAAGCAAGCGCGCATACCAGCCTTCACGCAAACCATTGGCGCTGAAAATCACGCGGCGTGCGCCGCTGGCGCGTAGCAGGCGGCGCAATACGAGCGCAGCAAAGGGCAGATCAGCCAGGCGCTTGCTTGAAGCGCCCGGCATGCGTTCCAAGGTGCGTCGCGTGGCGGCCATCAATACCCCAGAAAGATCGCGCGCTTCTTCGCGCGTCAGCGCGTAATGATGCACGATCGAAAGCGGATAGCCGGTCTGCGCCATATGCATGCGCGCCATGGCGCGCCAGGCACCGCCCACCAGATACAAGTCTCGCCCGGCAGCGCCATGCAGCCAGGGATGACGCGCCAATTCCTCGGTGACAATTGCGCGCGCCTTGCCCATGTCCTCCTTCGCGCGATCCGCGAGACGAATGGTGCCAATCGGCAGACTGGCGCTTTTGCCTTGCGCGCCTTGGCTGAGTTCCACCAATTCCAAGGAACCGCCGCCAATATCGCCAAGCAGCCCATCCGCGCCAGGAAAGCCGAGCAGCAGACCATCGGCAGAAAGCCGCGCCTCCTCATCGCCTGTCAGGATATGGATCGGCACATCCGGCAGTTTTTCGTTGAGTGTCGCGACAAAAGCCGCACCATTGGATGCGTCACGCACCGCAGCGGTCGCCAAAACTTCGATCGGTGCTGCGCCCATGGCGCGTGCCACGGCATGGTAGCGCTGCATGATCGTAACCGCCTGCGCCACGGCATCGGGGTTAAGCTGCCCCGTATCATGCAACCCACGGCCCAGCCCCAGCACGGCTTTTTCATTGAAGATCGTAACTGGATTACGCCCGCGCCCTTCAAACACCACAAGGCGCACGGAATTGGACCCCAAATCCACGACGCCGCAGCGCGTGGCCGTGGCGGCCTTGCCTGTTCGCGGCCTGAGCGCGGCGCCGTCCATCAATCCTGCTTCACGCGATCTTGCCGCTGCCGCCGCGGCGCACGCGCCAGCGCGCTACCGCGACCGGAAAGCGATGGGTTGGTCATGAAATACTCATGCGCCGAGACGCCATTCTCGGGCGCCTCGACTCGCGCCCAATGCCCATCCGGGCCAAGCTGCCAGCTTTGCAGCGTATCCTTCAGATTGACGGCCATGATCTGGTCCAGCACCTGCGCGTGCACGGTCGCGTTTTCCACCGGCACCATGGTTTCCACACGCCAATCCATATTGCGCGCCATCCAATCGGCAGATGATATGTAGACCTTCGCGCGGCGCGACGGCAGCCGATGCCCATTGCCAAAGACGTAAATGCGCGAATGTTCCAGGAACCGCCCGACGATGGACTTCACGCGGATATTGTCTGAAAGCCCAGGCACGCCGGGGCGAAGGCAGCAAATGCCGCGTACAATCCCATCCACCTTCACGCCGGCCTTTGAAGCTTCATACAACGCATCAATCAGTGTTTCATCCACTAGCGAATTCATTTTCAACCAAATCGCCGCCGGCTTGCCTTCCTTGGCGAAGGCAATTTCCTGGCGAATCATCGCGAGCAAGGTCGGCCGTGTGGTGAGTGGTGAGAAGGCCAGCTTTTCCATCGTCTCCGGTCGCGCATAGCCGGTCATGTAATTGAACAGCTTGGCGGCATCGCGTGTCAGCGCCGGATCGGTGGTGCAATAGGAAAGATCAGTATAGATGCGCGCCGTGACCGGATGATAATTGCCCGTGCCGAAATGCGCATAGGATCGCAGATGCTGCCCTTCGCGCCGCACCACCAGACTGACCTTGGCGTGAGTTTTCAGCTCCACAAAGCCGAATACCGTTTGCACACCGGCCGCTTCCAATTCGCGCGCCAGCGCGATGTTACGTTCCTCATCAAAGCGCGCCTTTAATTCGACGATGCCGGTCACACTTTTGCCGGCTTCGGCCGCTTCGATCAGTGCCTTGGCGATCGGGCTGTCGCGCGTGGTACGATAAAGGGTTTGCTTGATGGCAATCACATTGGGATCACGCGCTGCCTGCCTGAGGAATTGGACCACCACATCGAAGCTCTCGTAAGGGTGATGCACCACAATATCCTTGGCGCGAATGGCGGCAAAGCAATCGCCGCCGAAATCCAGAATGCGTTCGGGAAAGCGCGGCGTATAGGGCGTGAACAATAAATCAGGCCGATCATCCACCACCAGCTGCGTCAGATCGGAAAGCCCGAGCAGCCCATCCACCACGAAAACCTCAGACCGCGGCGCATCCAATTCCTCGGCGACAAAATCCAGAATATCTGGCGGCGTATTGGCGGTGACGGAAAGCCGAATGGCGCGCCCGCGCCGGCGCCGCTTCAAGGCGCTTTCATAGGAACGCACAAGGTCTTCGGCTTCTTCTTCGAATTCCACGTCGGTGTCGCGGATCAGACGAAACAAGCCGCTTTCCGCCATGATGAAGCCCGGAAATAACCGATCCAGGAACAGCAGGATCACATCTTCCAGTAGCACGAAGCGCATGGCCCCCGCACCACGGCGCGATGGCAGGCGAATGAAGCGCTCCACCTGCGGCGGCAGCGGGAGCAGCGCGCGCATGGTGCCGCCATCTTCCTCACGCACCAGCTTGAAGACCAGGCAAAGTGCGAGGTTGGCGATGAAGGGAAAGGGATGCGCCGGGTCCACGGCCAGCGGTGTCAGCACCGGGAAGACACGGTCCATGAACCATTCTTCCAGCCATTGCTTATCGGCCTCGGTCAAATCGGGCCGATCCACCACCATCAGATGCGCTTCACGCAGCTTGGTCCGCAAATCCTGCCAAGCGTGCTGCTGGCCATCAATCAGCGCACGCGCGCGTTCATGAATGGCGGCAAGCTGCTGCGCTGGCGTCAGCCCATCAGGTGATGGCGTCACCACCCCTGCGCGATCCTGCCCGACCAACCCCGCTACGCGCACCGAATAGAATTCATCGAGGTTATTCGCCGAAATCGCGACGAAACGAAGCCGCTCCAAAAGCGGGTGGCGCGCATTGCCCGCTTCCTCCAAGACACGCTGATTGAAGGCGAGCCAGGAAAGTTCCCGATTGCTGAAGCGTGCCGGGCTCTCCGCTAGGGGAAAGGCTTCAATATCGGGCATGATGTCGCTCATGCGACAAGTCTATAACAGAGAGGCGAAGGAAGGCGAGGGGAGGCGGTGTTCAGTCTCGGAAACTTCACAAATCCCACGACTTTCCAGCCATTCGGCCAGGGCCAAGCGCGCCAGGGCGCGCGTGATCGGCCCACCCACGCCAAGCGCGGCATGATCGAGCCGCGCCACTGCCTCAGCCAGGCTCGCCGCATCGCGTGGCAGGCGGACAAGCAGCCAAGCCTGCACATCTGGCTCAACACGCAGCTGCCGATCAGCAAGAAACTTGCCGAGCAAAGCGCGCAGCATTGCATCCGATGCCGCACCGATCCCAACCGCCTGGGTGGCGCGCAGTCGGCTGGCCAGATCCGGCAGGCGCAAGGGCCAGCGCGCCGGGGCTTCACGGCCAATCAGTAAAAGCGTTTCGCCCCGTTCGGCGCAAAGGTTGATCACATGCAAAAGAGCGGCGTCATCCGCCACGCAATCCGCATCGTCAATCACGCTGCCTTGCGGGGCGGGCGCGGGAAGGCCGCGCAAGCCCATGCCATCCAGCCAGCGCCAGCCAAAACGCGCCGCTGCCGCACGCGCCAGATGCGTCTTGCCATGTCCCGCCGCACCAAAAAGCGCGAGCCGCCCAAGCGGCCAGCTTTCCGGCTTGGCCAGCCAGCTTCGCGCCGCTTCATTGCTGGCATCCGCAATCACATCGCGCGCGTCAGAGGATGCCGCAACGGGCAGCGGCAGGGCCAATTGGCGCGTCATTGCCCGGTCCGAGGCGGGTCGAGGTAAAGCGGGCTTTCCAGATAGCGCCTCAGCCAATAGCGCGTCACCACACCAATCGCGGCTGCAATCGGCACGGCCAGCAGCACGCCCAGAAACCCGAAAGCAACGCCCCCGGCAAAGAGTGCGAAAATCACCCAAACCGCATGCAGTTCAACCCGATTGCCGAGCAGATAGGGGTAGATGACATAGCCTTCGATCCCCTGGCCAATAACAAAAATCGCGACAATCACCAGCACTTCCTGCCAGGATCCGAATTGCCCGATGGCGAGCAACACAGCGGTGGCAAAGCCGGTCAGTGAGCCGACATAAGGAATGAAGGTCAAAAAGCCCGACATGATGCCGATGGTGATGCCAAGCTCCAGCCCCGCGAAATGCAAGGCGAAGGCATAAAAAATCCCAAGTCCGAGACAACACAGCAATTGCCCGCGCAACCAGGCGGATAGCACGCGGTCCGTATCGCGCGCGATTTGCCGGATCACATTGGCGCTGCGGCGCGGCAGCCAGCTTTCAATGCGCGTCAGCATGGCTTGCCAATCACGCAGCAGATAAAAGGCAACAACCGGCGTCACGACGACGAAGGTGAATACGTTGAACAGCGCAAAACCGCCGCCGATGAGCCGGGTTGTGGCGCTGCCAAGCCAGGAGAGCATGGAGCCCACCTGGCTGATCGCCAATTCCCGCAGGCGCTGATCAATCATTTCGGGGCCAAGCGTTTCCTCAAGCGCAGAGAGCAATTCGCGCAAGGCCTGCCCGACACCGGCGATATAGGCCGGCAGGCGCTGCACCAGCACGCCAAGCTGCGCGAGGATAAGGGGGTAGAGCAGCAGCAGCGCCATCAGCGTGATAGCGGCAAGCAGCGTCACCAGCAGAAAGGCGCCAAGGCCGCGTGGCAGTCCAATCCGTGCCAGCCGGGTCGCTAGCGGATCAAGAAAATACGCAATAGTGGCAGCCAATACGAAGGGTGTCAGGATGCCCTGGAACAGCCAAAGCGCGAAGATCAGCGCAATGCCAAACCCCAGAAACAGCGCCCAGCGCTGCCCGCGTGTTGCCGTGCGGGGTCCGGTTGGCGGCGCGATTACCGGTCGCGCGGCAATGGGCGGGCGTTGATCGCTCATGGAGCTCCGCCGGCGGTGCGCCGCGCTGCCTGCGCCACATAGGCCGCGCCAGACGCAAAAGTAGTGGCCGCGACAAGCCAGATCATGACTTCAAGCAGGACAGGCGCGCTAAAACCGAAACCCGCGAGAAACAGCACCAAAGCGGCAAGGACGATCTGCGCCGCGGTATTCGCCTTGGAAATGAAAATCGGCTTGATACGCGGCGGCAGCCCAACCGCCCACAGCACAAGCACGCCACCCACAATCAGCAAATCCCGAAACACCACCAGAATCGCGAGCCAATCAGGCAAGACCCCAATCGCCGCCAGCGTCACATACACCGAAACCAGCAAAGCCTTATCCGCGATAGGATCAAGCACCGCGCCAAGCTGGGATCGCGCATTCCAGGCGCGCGCAATCCAGCCATCCAGCGCGTCCGAAATCCCTGCACCGATGAAGACCAGAAAGGCCAGATCGAGCCGATGCTGCAACATCAACCAGATCGCTGCCGGCACGGCGCAAAGCCGTCCAAGCGTGATCAGATTGGGCAGGGTGAAAAGCCCTGCCCCCGCCAGACGCGGCGGCGTATGCGAAACCCGGCGAAGATCAGGACCGTCCGGCAAGGCCAAGCCGCCATTGATCATTCTGCGCGCCAGACCCGCGCGTCAGTTGCAAGCCATGCTGGCCAAAAGTCTCCGGCGCCATGCCAATGGGAATACGCAGCCCGATATTCAAATGCGCGCGGTCTATGGTGATCGCCATGACATCAAGCCTGGCGCCAGCAGCCACCACGCGGCGGCGAATCTCCAGCCATTCATTGAGTGACGCATAACGCGCCGTCGCTTCCAATGATCCCGTGATGGGTGTGGCGGGTGTATTGCTGATCGGCGATTCGCTCGCCGTGCCGGAAGGCAGCGTTGCGGCGCGTACCTCCGCACCCTCGGCGAAGCTTTGCACGGCATCGGCATCGAATTGGATCGTGAGCCGCCCGCTGTAGCGCTGCGGGCCGGTGGTTTCCTGTTCAATCACAATGGAACGCACCATGCGATCAAGCTCTGCATCGGTTGGGCGGCGCGGCGCATTCACCATGCCCTGAATGCGATCCCAAGCCGTGCGGCGCCCGGCGGCAAAGGCGCGTTCCTGCGCCACCACGCCATTTTCCGCGGTTGCTTCCGCCACCACATTGCGCTGCGTCAGCGCGCCCATATCGCTGAATTGCGCCAAGGCCGGCAGGGCAAGCAGGCTCAACCAGAAGCTTGCGCAAGCCGCCGCCACATGTTTCCTTCCGGCCATTCGCCAGGCGTGGCGTTTTGTCATCAAAGCCTTCCCTTCGCGTTTTCCCACGCTATAGCACGGGGACAGTCTATCAAATCGGAGGTCGCCCTGACCAGTTCCAATCCCGAACACCTCACCTACCGCGATGCGGGCGTGGATATTGAGGCCGGCGACGCCCTGGTTGAAGCCATCAAGCCCCTGGCGCGCGCCACGAGCAGGTCTGGCGTCATAGGGGGCTTGGGCGGTTTTGGCGCCTTGTTCGACCTCAAGGCGGCGGGCTTCGCTGATCCCGTGCTGGTGTCTTCCACCGACGGGGTCGGCACCAAGCTTCGTGTGGCGATTGAGGCGGGCATTCATGACACGGTCGGCATAGACCTTGTTGCCATGTGCGTGAATGATCTGGTGGTGCAGGGGGCCGAGCCGCTGTTCTTCCTGGATTATTTCGCAACTGGCAAGCTGGAATTGGCCCAGGCGCGTGCCGTGATCGCCGGCATTGCGGCAGGCTGCCGCCAGGCGGGCTGCGCCCTAGTGGGCGGCGAAACCGCCGAAATGCCGGGGATGTATGCCGCGGATGATTACGATCTGGCCGGTTTTTCCGTGGGTGCTGCCGAACGCGGCCGCCTGTTGCCGGCTGGTGTTACGGCAGGTGATGTGCTGATCGGCCTTGGGTCTTCGGGCGTGCATTCCAACGGCTTTTCCCTGGTGCGGCGGATTCTGGCCGCGCGCGGCCTGACGCTGGCTGATCCCGCGCCCTTCGCGCCTGGCCAGAAGCTGGGTCAGGCGTTGCTGGCGCCCACGCGCATTTATGTGAAGCCGCTGCTTGCCCTGCATCGCGCGGGCTTGCTGCATGCGGCGGCGCATATCACCGGCGGCGGCCTGCCGGGCAATCTGCCGCGCGTGCTGCCAGCCGGCGTCACGGCAGTTCTGGAAGCCGGCAGCTGGCCCGTGCCGCCGGTTTTCGCCTTCCTGGCCGAGGCCGGGAATGTCAGCGCTGACGAGATGCTCCGCGTCTTCAATTGCGGGCTTGGCATGGTGCTGGCGGTGCCTGCTGCCGGGGCCGAAGCCGCGACGCGCATGCTGACCGAAGCGGGTGAGGCGCCCTTCCGTATTGGCCATCTGGAAGCCTCCTCAGGGCCGGCCGGCATTCATATCCAGAACCTGCCCCAGGCCTGGCCGCGCGCATGAAGCGGAAGCGACTCGCCCTACTTATATCCGGGCGCGGGTCCAATATGGCGGCGATTCTGGCAGCTGCCGGGCCAGACTACCCGGCAGAACCCGTGCTGGTGCTGTCCAACCGCGCCGATGCAGCAGGGCTTGAGGTTGCCAAGGCGCGCGGGGTGCCCACCGCCGTCGTGGAAAGCCGCACCTTCAAGGGTGATCGCGCCGGGTTCGAAGCCGCCATGGAAGCCGAATTGGCCCGGCATGGCGTTGAAATCATTGCGCTGGCCGGCTTCATGCGCGTGCTGACGCCTGATTTCGTCCGCCGCTGGGAAGGGCGGCTGATCAATATCCACCCATCCCTGCTGCCGGCTTTTCCGGGGCTTGATACCCATGCGCGCGCCTTGGCTGCGGGGGTCAGGCTGCATGGCTGCACCGTGCATTTGGTGACGGCTGGGGTGGATGAGGGGCCCATCCTTGCTCAGGCCGCCGTGCCGGTTCTGCCCGAGGACACGGAAGCAAGCTTGGCCGCGCGGGTGCTGGCAGAAGAACATAAGCTCTACCCAGCCGTCCTTTCCTGGTTGGCGGCGGGACAGGTGCGGGTGGCAGCGCGCCGCGCCATCATCTCCCATGCGGAATCTGCGCGGGATTCGCTGCTGAACCCCTTGCCCAGCGCGGCGTTGCTTTCTACACAGTAACCCTGGGACGGTGCGTTGGGGGAAGCCATGGCTGAAAAAGAGCATTTTGATTTTGTCGAAGTGAAATCCGCGGACATTCTTGCGGATCGCCGCGGCGGCTGGGAAGATTTCACGCGGTTCGTCACCTGGTTCACCGGGGCGATTATCGTGGTGCTGGTGCTCATGGCGGTTTTCCTGGTCTAATGCCGGGCACTCGGCGGCAAAGAAAAAGGGGCGGTTCAGACCGCCCCTTTTCGTTTCGGCGCTGCGCCGAAAATACGCTTATTCGCTCAGGTTAGGCACCTTGCCGGGGCGGCCCAGCAGCCAGCCCTGCATCGCATCGCAGCCGGTCTTCTCCAGGGCGCGCAGCTGCGCCAGAGTCTCCACGCTTTTTGCGACCACAATGGTCCCCAACGCATGGGCGGTTTCCACCTGCCCTGTCGTCAGCGCCAAGGCACGCCGCGCGGAGAGGCTTTCCCCATCTAGCCCGGCGCAAAGGCTCGGGTGCAGTTTTACCATCCCGAAGGGTATGGCGCGCAGCGCCAATATGGCACCGCGCGCCACGCCGTAATCATCAAGGGCCGCAACAACGCCAAGGCCGCGCAGCCCTGCCGCCAGATTGGCCGCCGCATCATGCCAGAGAGAGACCGCATTAGCCGGCAATTCCACCACAAGCCCGCGCGGGTCCGCATCAGCTTCATACAATGCGCGACGCATCAACGCTGTGCCATCGCCGCGCAGAAACGCCTCGGCAGAGATATTGACCGAGATATAGGGCGCGGAACGCGGCCAGCGCGCCCTGATCCGACAAGCCTCAGTGAAGACCCAGGTATCCAGCGCCGCCGCCATACCCGCATGGGTCGCGGCATTGACCGTTTCCATGGCAAGGATCGGGCCAAGATCAGGATGAACCCAGCGCAGCAGCGCCTCATAGCCCACGGTTTCAAGGCCATTGGCGCTGCAAACCGGCTGGAGGTCCAGGCGTAGTCCGGCGCCATCATTGGCCAGCGCCTCGGCAATGCCCTTGCGGAGTTCCGCCGGCGAATGGGCAATATCCAGCCCCGCCGCCGCCCGATCCCCCTCGAAGCCGAAACCCTCGCTCATGCCCACACCCTCAAAAGCTTGAGGGCGCAGTAAACACCAGAACTGCTTACGGTCTGGTTACCGCCGGGGCGGGAAGTGCGCCTGGATCAGGCGACGATTTCGCTGCCGGCGAAGAAATAGGCAATCTCGATGGTGGCATTTTCCGGGCTGTCCGAGCCATGCACCGAATTCGCCTCAATGCTCTCGGCAAACAGCTTGCGGATGGTGCCGGGGGCGGCATTGGCGGGGTTGGTCGCCCCCATCAATTCGCGGTTACGGGCAACCGCGTTTTCGCCTTCCAGCACCTGCACCACCACGGGGCCAGAGGTCATGAAGGACACCAGATCCTTGAAGAAGGGGCGTTCACGATGCACGCCATAGAAGTTTTCGGCCTGTGCCTGAGACATATGGATGCGCTTTTGGGCGATAATGCGAAGGCCCGCATCTTCAAACAACGCATTGATCTTGCCGGTCAGGTTCCGGCGCGTGGCGTCCGGCTTGATGATGCTGAAGGTGCGTTCGATGGCCATGGTGGCAAACCCCTGAATGTCTGGAAAAGATGGGGGGCGGATAGGCGGGATGGGCGGCTTGCGCAAGCCCTGGCTTAGGCTTCCCGGCGCGCGGCGATGAGGAATTCCTTATTCCCGTCGGGCCCCGTAATCGGGCTTTCGGTGATGCCAAGCACCTGCCAGCCAGGCAGCGCGGCCCACCAATCAGCGATCATGCCGCAGACGCTACGATGGAGCGCTGGGTCGCGCACCACACCGCCCTTGCCCACCTGGCCGGGCCCGGCTTCGAATTGTGGTTTTATCAATGCCACCGCAAAGGCACCCGGCGCGCAGAGCGCCAAGGGGGCCGGCAGGATGGTGCGCAGCCCGATGAAGGACGCATCGCAAACCAAGGCGGCAATCGGCTCCGGGATGGCGGCGCTGTCCAGATAGCGGGCATTGGTCTTCTCCAGCACGACCACCCGCGGGTCCTGCCGAAGCTTCCAGGCCAATTGCCCATGGCCGACATCCACCGCATAGATCTTGGCCGCACCGTGATACAGCAGCACATCGGTGAAGCCCCCAGTGGAGGCGCCCAGGTCCAGGCAAACTCGCCCTTCCGGGTTCAGCCCAAAATGCGTGAGCGCATGGGCAAGCTTTAGCCCGCCGCGTGAGACCCAAGGATGATCCTGACCGCGCACTTCAAGCGGCGCGCCATCAGCCAGCAGATCGCCCGCCTTCTCCACCCGCTTGGTATCGCTGAACACCTTGCCCGCCAGGATGAGCGCCTGCGCCCGGGCGCGGCTTTCCGCGAGACCAGCGGCAACAAGCAGCAGGTCAGCACGTTGCCGTGGCGGGCGGGTCATGGGTTCATTAGTCCTTCCAGGCCAAATCCAAAGGAAGAATTTGGCACAGGGCGGGAATGACTGATAGTTTGCTCAGGTGACATGATTTGAAAGCTGGAATTGATGATGGAAAAATTGGCGAGCATCACCCTGCCGAGCCCGCATTTGCGCCTGAAGCATTGCCGCCACGGCATCATGCTCTACAGCGCCCGCGACCGATATGTGGGAGGTTCATTGGATCGCTATGGTGAATTCTCCGAGCTTGAGGCGCAGCTTTTCACCGGCCTTGTCAAGCCTGGCATGCTTGTTGTGGAAGTGGGGGCCAATATCGGGGCGCATACCGTGCACCTTGCCAAATTGGTCGGGGAAAATGGCGGCGTTGTCGCTTTTGAGGCGCAACGCGTGATTTTCCAAATGCTTTGCGCCAATCTGGCACTGAATGGCATTGAAAACACTGATGCCAAATGCATGGCTGTCGGTGCGGCGCCGGGGGAGATCATGGTGCCGCGGTTGGATTATCGTGGCGCCAATAATTTTGGCGGCATTGCGCTCGGCGGGGACAACGGCGATCCGGTTGAAATGATCGCCATAGATAACCTGCTTCTGCCCGCCTGCCATTTGATGAAGATTGACGTTGAAGGCATGGAAAAACAGGTGCTGGAGGGGGCTCGCCAGACAATCTCACGCTTCCGTCCCTTTCTTTATGTCGAAGATGATCGGATCGACAAGCATGCGGAATTGATCGCAACGCTCTTCGATCTTGAATATCGCCTTTGGTGGCATTTGCCTTGGCTCTACAACCCCGGCAATTTTGCCGGCGATCCTGAGAATCTTTTTCCTGGAATTGCCTCCTTCAACCTTATCTGCCTGCCGCGAGAATCGGCACCGGAGGAAATTGAAGGCGGAATTGAGGTCAAGAGCGCGGATGATCCCCATCCCATGGCGCGCTGAATTGGGTTCCTTGGTGCCAAGCGCGTAAACTTGGCCTTAAGCGGCGCTGGGTTTTGCCGCCCCGTAACGCATGGGGTGTTGCGACGGGTTGGCCCGTCAAGATGGCACAGCATGCTGCGCGGCATCGGATCACGCTGTAGAAAAGGCGCATGAATACTGTCCTTGCCGGCGTGTTGTTGCAGCTTTTGGCGCTGGCGCTGTTTGTCGCCATGGATACGCTGCTCAAGCTGATGACGCTCAGCTTCGCTGTGCCGCAATTGATGTGGGCGCGGTTTTTGTTCAGCTTCATCGCCGTCACCATCGCCATGCGGCTGATCACGGGAAGCCTGCCCTGGCGGTCCCGTGCGCCCGGGCTGCAAACCATCCGCAGCCTGTTATTGGCAGCGTGCAATTTCATGTTTTCCTCGGCCCTGGTGCATATCCCGCTGGCGGATGCGACGGCGGTCGGCTTTGCCTCACCGCTGTTTACTCTGGCGCTGGCGGCGGTTTGGCTTCGGGAGAAGATCGGCCTTTGGCGCTGGTTCGGCATGGGGCTTGGCTTTGCCGGGGTGGTGATCCTGCTCCGCCCGCCCTTTCTTTTCGCCGGGGAACCCGCGCATTGGGCCATGCTGTTGCCGCTGGGCGCTGCCGCGCTTTTCGCCGTTTATCAGATCCTGACCCGCAAGCTCGCTGCGCTGGATGATGCCCGCACCACCATCCTGCACACGTCTTTCGCGGCGATGCTGCTGACCTCAGCCTCGCTCCCCCTGGTCTGGGTTTGGCCGAGTGCGCTGGATTGGGCCGCTTTGATACTGCTCGGGCTGCTCGGCGGCGCATCCCATGGGCTTTTGGTGCTGGCCTTCGCGCGCGCCCCGGCCAGCCTGCTCGCCCCGCTTTCCTATACGCAAATGATCTGGGCGGTGGTGGCGAGTGTACTGGTCTTTGGCGATGCGCCGGATGGCATCACGCTGCTCGGCATGGCGGTGATTGGGCTGAGTGGGGTGCTGGTGGCGGTCTCCGGCAAAGACAGGAAGACTTGACATATTTAGTGTCAGATTTTGTGTTTCACTCCAAAGCCTAGCAAAAAGATTGACGAGACCTTATTTGCAGTGTTCATCCTCCCCGCAATCGGGGCGCAGGGAATCAGGATTCCAATGGCAAATATCGGTCTCGCCAAGGGCGCAGAAGAACGGGGTCACGCGCGTGAAGCGCTGGATGCCGATAGTGTGCGCGAAGCCTATCGCCGCTGGGCGGGCGTTTACGATCTGGTGTTTGGTGGCGTTTCCGCCTTTGGGCGCAAGCGCGCCGTGGAAGCTGTCAATCGCCTGGCGGGTCCACGTGTACTTGAAGTGGGTGTTGGCACAGGCTTGGCGCTGCCGCTTTATCGGCGCGATTTGCAGGTGGTGGGCATTGACCTGTCACGGGAAATGCTCGCCAAGGCGCATGAACGCGTGGCGGAAGACAAGCTTTCCCATGTGCGTGGCCTGGTTGAAATGAATGCCGAGGAAATGGCGTTCGAAAACGCGTCCTTCGATATTGCGGTTGCCATGTTCACGGCCAGCGTGGTGCCGGATGCGCGGAAGCTTTACGCGGAAATGTCGCGCGTGGTGCGCCCAGGCGGGCATCTGCTTTTCGTCAATCACTTCGCGGCGGAAGGTGGCCCGCGCTGGTGGGTTGAGCGCGCCATGGCGCCGCTATCGCGTCGCCTCGGCTGGCACCCGGATTTCGCGCTGCGCGATTTACTGAACCCGGAAGATGTGACCGTGGAATCGATGGAACCCTGCCAACCGGCGGGCATTTTTACCTTGCTCAGCGTGCGCAATAACCAACCGCTGCGCTTGGCCTAAACCGTTACACAAGCCGCCCCGGCACGGCGGCAATCACCGCTTCTTCGGCATTGGCGAAAGCGAGCCGCAAATGCCTCTCCTGGCCGGGGCCGAAAAAGCTGCCGGGCAGGCCGAGCAGGCCGCGTTCCACCGCCAAAGCCTCGGCAATTGCTTCAGAATCGCCAGCACCATCAGGCAACCGCAAATAGGCAAAGTAGGTGCCAAGCGCATCAATGCGCCAGGCATTGACCGGCGCCATGGCGGCGCGAAAGGCCGCAGCACGCCCGGCCATGATGGCGCGATTGCCGGCGCGCCAATCCCGCAAGGCTTCCACCCCCCAAGCGAGTGCAATTTGCGGTGCGCGCGGCGGGCAGATTTGCACCGTATCAATCGCCTTCGCCAATTCGCGCTGAAACCCTGGCCCCGCCGCAATGGCGCCAACGCGATGCCCAGGCACGCAATAGGCTTTCGAAAATGAATAGAGATGCACAACATGATCCTGCCATGCTGCATCCTGAAACAGCCTATGCGGCGCGCCGGCGGCTTCCGGGATGAAATCGCGATAGGTTTCATCCAGCACCAGCCAGGCGCCGTGATCGCGGCAGAGCTTGGCAAATTGCGCGATAAGCTCGGGTGAATAAATGGCGCCGGTTGGGTTGTTCGGTGTCACCAAAACAATCGCGCGTACGCCTTGCATCAAGGTTGCCGCCAAAGCGGGATCGGGCAGAAAGCCATCCTCGGCACAGCAGGGCAAAACGCGGCAGGGAATGCCCAGCGCTTCCAAAGCCATGCGGTGGTTGAAATACCAGGGCGCGGGCAGCATGACCGCATCTCCCGCGCCGGCCAGCGTCATCATGGCGAGCGTAAAGGCCAGATTGCCGCCGGCGGTGATGGCGATATCGCCCGCCCCAAGCGGCGCTGCATAGGCGCGCGCCATATCGGCGGCCAAGGCTTCCCGCAAAGCGGCTTCGCCTTCAATCGGGCCATAGCCGGCGGATTTCGCATCCCCCGCCGCCCTGGCAAGGCGCGCCAGCAAATCCGCATGCGGCGGATAGCCCGGCACGGCCTGAGTCATATCCAATACCGACCCGGCGGCGCCCTGATAGCGGGCAGCCCAGCCGCGCACGGCGGGAATGGGCGGGGCGCCGGTGGCGCGGATGCGGGGGGAAAACGCGAAATTCATCAGCACAGGGAACCATCACAAGCGCGCGGCGTCCATGGGGGCGCGCCTTGTATTGATCTTGGCGATCACTCCCCCGCCGGGCGGCCTGTCACATGGCGCCAATGATGCCAAAGCAGCCGCGCCGCCATGGACCGCCATGGCGACCACATCATCGCAAGCGCTGCCAACTCCCTTGGCTTGGGGCGTTCTGGCAGGCCCCGCAGGACCGCGAGCGACGCCGCCAAGGCCAGATCACCCGCAGGAAAGATATCCGGCCGGTCATGGCCAAAGAGCATATGGACCTCTGCCGTCCAGGGGCCGAAGCCCGGAATGGCGGCAATGGCGGCAACCGCCGCCTCATCCGACAGGCCCGCCAGTCTTGCAGCGGAGAGCCTCTCTTCGGCAAAAGCCTCAGCCAAGGCGCGGGCATGGCGCAGCTTCGGGCGCGATAGCCCGGCGTGGCGCAGCGCATCATCATCCAGCGCCAGCAGGCCGACGGGCGTCAGGGCCCCGGGCAGGGCAGCAAGCCGGCCCCAAATGGCCGTAGCCGCTTGATTGGAGATCATTTGCCCACAAAGGCTTCTGAGCAGGCCAGCAAAGCCCGCTTCCCGCCGGCGCCAGGGAAGCACGCCGGCGGCTTCGGGAATGGCTGCCAGTTGCGGGTCTAGTCGCTCCAAAACCGCAAGGGCCTCAACGGCCCAAGGCGGCGCATCGGCAGCAATCATGGCAAGGCGGCTTTGGGTCATGCCCCTGCATAGCCTTTGCCACCCCGTCGAAAAAGGCGATGCGCCCCGGCGCATAAGGCCAGGGCGCATCAGCGGAAACAGGGCCGGGTGAGTTTGGGGGCAGATCAGGCCCTGATCCGATACACTTTATGATGGGCCAGCAATATTGCTGGCGAAAGGCATCAGGCATGCCAAAGTGCAACGAATAGCAACCGGCACTGCGCCAGACACATTTCGTAACATGGGCCGATGAATGGCACTGAAAAACCACTAATGTGACAGGGTATGGAAAACGCACCGCATATCCTGATCGTTGATGATGATCGCGAAATCCGTGATCTCCTGTCCCGCTTTCTGGAAAAGCAGGGCCTGCGCGTGAGTGCCGCACGCGATGCCCGCGAAGCGCGTCGGCTTTGGCCGCTTGGGCGCTATCATCTTGTTGTGCTCGACCTCATGATGCCGGGCGAACCGGGGCTTGATTTCGCCCGCTGGCTGCGCACCCAATCCGATGTGCCCATCGTGATCCTGACCGCGATGGGTGAGGAGACGGATCGTATCGTGGGGCTGGAACTCGGCGCTGATGATTATCTGGCAAAGCCCTTCAACCCGCGCGAATTGCTGGCCCGCATCCGCGCCGTTTTGCGCCGCGCCTCTGGCGATGGCGCCGCCGCCAAGGAACCGCCCGCCAAGGCGATCCAGTTTTCCGGCTGGACTTTGGAACCCTCTCGCCGTCGTCTGCTCAACCCTGATGGGGTTGAGGTTCCATTGACCGGGGGCGAATATGAATTGCTGCTGGTGCTGCTGGATCGGCCCAATCGCGTGCTGACGCGCGATATGCTGATGGATTTGCTGCGCGGGCGGCAGGCCGGGCCTTATGATCGCGCGATTGATGTCGCTGTATCGCGGCTGCGGCGCCGGCTGGAAGATGATGGCCGCAACCCCGCCCTGATCAAGACCGTGCGCGGTGGCGGCTATGTGTTGGCCACCACGGTGGATCGTGGCTGAAGCCGCCCCTGTCGCCGCACCTCAGCGGCGGCGCTGGTGGCCTGGCAGCCTTGGTGGCCGCACCGCCGTTGCGCTGATTGTGGCACTCATGCTGGTGCAAGCGGCGGGGCTTACCATCCATGCCTTGGATCGCGTGGATTTGCAGCGTTTTGTGCAGGCACGTGAGATTGCCGGGCGCAGCTTGGGCGCCTGGCGCGCGGCAGTGCTGACCGCACCGGATCGCCGCGCGCAAATCATCGCTGATCTTGATCTACCCGAGGGGCTGACGGTGGATTTGGATTTGGCGCCGATTGTGCGCCTGGGCGCGCCGCCGGTCTCGCCGCATATCCTCAGGCTGTTTCGCCTGGATTTGCTGGCCTCCGGCCCGCCAAGGCTGCGCCCGCGCGAAATCCGTATTGCGGAGCTGGGCTCGGCTGGGTTTGCGGCATCGCTCCGCCTGCCGGATGGGCCTTGGCTTAACCTCCGGGCGTCCCTGCCCACGCCGCGGCCCTGGCATTCGGATACTTTCCTTGCTGCCTTTCTGGGCATGACGCTGGCGGCGGTGTTGCTGATCCTTTGGGCGGTGGCGCGGCTGATGCGCCCGGTGCGGCTTTTGGCGGAGGCAGCAAATCGGCTCGGGCGCGATGTGAACGCGCCGCCCTTGTCCGAAAATGGCCCGACCGAGGTCGCCACCGCCGCCCGCGCCTTCAATGAAATGGCCGCGCGCATCCGGCTTTTTGTCGCGGACCGCACGCAAATGCTGGCAGCCATTGGGCATGATCTGCGCACCCCGATCACGCGGCTGAAACTGCGCGCCGAATTCATGGAAGATGATGAACAGCGGCGCAAAATGCTCGCCGATCTGGATGAGATGGAAGCGATGATCGGCGCCACCCTTGCCTTCGCGCGCGATGATGCGGCGACGGAACCGGCGACACAGATGGACATCGCGGCGCTTTGCCGCACCGTGGCGGATGAGGCGAGTGACGCGCATCCCGATCAGGCGGAGAAGATCAGCTATGATGGCCCGGACAAGTTGGTGATCCGCGCCAAGCCCTTGGCCTTGAAGCGCGCCATCGCGAACCTGGTCGCGAATGCGCTGAATTATGGCGGCGCGGCGCGGCTCACGCTCGTGCAGGAAGGGGCGGGCCTGGTGCGCCTTGCCATCGCCGATGATGGCCCGGGCATTCCTGAAGCGGAGTTGGAGGCAGTATTCACCCCCTTCCGCCGGCTGGAAGCCAGCCGCAATCGCGAAACCGGCGGCACCGGGCTTGGGCTCACTATCGCGCGCAATATCCTGCGCGGCCATGGCGGCGATGTGGTGCTGCAAAACCGGCCAGAAGGCGGCTTGATCGCGGTGGCAAGCCTGCCCGTTTAGCTATAACTCCCTCAGGGCAGATCGAAGCGCACGGCAATGGCGGCTGAGGCGATTACCGCCTTGTCATGCCGGCCTTCTTCCGGAACATCCAAGCCGCCCTTCACTGCGCGCGCTGTCACCAACCCATAGGGTAGGGATTTCCGTACCGCTTCGATATCCACCTTGTCGGGCTGTTGCACGCCGATGGTCACTTCCACCTGCATGGTCTTGATATCAAGCCCAAGCGTGCGAATGAATGCCAATGATGAATGGTGCAGGGCATCCTGCACCGCGCGCAAGGCGGCCTTGGTGTAATCACCACCATGCAGATCATTGCCGCTGCCCATTTCAAGGATGATGCGCTTCAAGGCCATGGTCGGTCTCCCCTCACACATCCAGGCGCACAATGGCGCAGCAATTGGCGATCACGGTGCTATTGGTGCCCTCATCATTCGGAATTTCGAGCCCACCTTCCACCAGGGTCACGGTGCCGGTGCCATGGGGTAGAATGGCCAGCACCTGATCCCTATCCACCAAATCAGGCTTTGGTACGCCGATCAGCACTTCAACCTGCATGGCATCAACATCCTGGCCAACAGCGGCACCGATGGTGAGTGAATTATGCCAAAGCGCATCGCGCAGTGCCCGCACCGCTGCCTTGGTGTAATCCGCACCGCGAATATCGGTGCCCATGCCAATTTCAAGCACCATGCGTTGCAGGGCCATGATCCTGTCCTTGTCCAATCTGGCCGTAGCGTGATCCTTTTTGGCGGATCACGCCATAGGGGCAATTATCGCCCAACCAGCGCCGCAATCGCCTCCAACCCGCGATCACGCACGCCCATCTCCCCCAAATGATCGAGCGTATTGAACAAATAATCCCGGTTCGATCCCATCTGCCCGTGGCCCGTATCAATCGCCCGCGCCAGAATTTCCGCCGGTTGCTTGCCGCAATAAAGCCGGCACGCGCGGTTCGCGACATAGGCAATGGCCGGCACGCGCCGACCATCATCCAATAGCGTCAGCGGCAAAAGCTGGCGGCGATAGACAACCTCTCCGCCATCCGGCAATTCACGCGCATCCAGATAAGCGAGTGTCTCCGCCGCCGCGCGCCCCGGCACGCGAAACACTGCCCCCCGGCAGGCGCCACCGCGATCCAGCCCCAAAACCAGCCCTGGGCGTTCCGGCGTGCCGCGGTAACGGTGGCTCCACAGACAAAAGCGCCGATGAAAGCCGCGCAAAAGCGCCGGATGGCGCGCCGCATGGTCAAAGCCTGGTCGCCAGATCAGCGAACCATAGGCAAAGACGTAGAAATCCCCATCCGGGGCCAATAGGGATGCGATATCGGTTGTCATGGCGGGCGCACTCAATCCCCGCTATATCGGCGCGCAGCATGAACGCCAAGCAAGCCCCACCCTCCCGCGCGCCGATTCTTGGACGGGTGTTGTTTGGCGTGCTGATGCTTCTGGCCGCGCTGGTGGCCGGGCAAAGCCTGCTCTGGCGCTGGAGCACCGGGGCGCTCGCTGAGGGTTTCAGCGATTGGGTGATCAAGCATCGTGCCCAGGGCTGGACCATCAATCATGGCATCCCGGACCGCAGCGGCTGGCCCTTCGCCGCGCGACTCACGATCCCGCGCCTTTCCATCGAAAGCCCAGGCGATGAGACGGCTGGCCAGGGCCTGGGCTGGCAGGTGCAGGCGATCACGCTCGCGACCCCCCTGCCCCTGCCGGATGCGCTGAGGCTGGAAGCTACCGGCCCGCAGGCGCTCAGGCTTGGTGCTACGCGCATCCCCTTCACCACCGAACGTTTCGCAGCGCTGCTGCCGTTGGAAGCCGGCCAGCCGCCGCGCCGGGCCAATGCGTTGATGCAGGGCATCGTGGCGCAAACCCCGGATGGCGTGCTCACCATCAACCGCCTGGGCGGCGATGCCAATTGGTCGCGCAATGCCGAACCCGCGCTGACGCTTCAATTCGCGGCCGAGGATGCGGCGCTGCCGCCCGCCTGGCTGCGCGCGCCGGCGCTTGCGGGCTTTGGCCCAAGGCTCACACGGCTTGAATTTGATGGCGCGCTTTATGGCAGCGTCTTGCCGCTGCCGAGCCTGCGGGAGCAATTGGATGCCTGGCGCGCTTCCGATGGTAAGCTGGATGTGCGGCAATTGCGCCTGGCCTGGGGGGATCTGGATGCGGGGCTCAGGCTTTCCGCCCGGCTTGATCAGGCTTTGCAACCCGCCTTGGCGGGCACGCTTTCGGTAACTAATCCGAATGCGGCGCTGGACTCCCTTGCGCGTTCCGGCCTTATCCAAAGGCGCGCCTTGGATGGTACGAAATTCGCCGTGGGGATGCTGACGCGCAGGCCGCCCAATGGTGGACCGCCTGTGGCAGAAATTCCGATCAGCCTGCAAAATGGTGTTGTGAGTGCGGCGCAATTTCCGCTGACGCGCCTGCCGCCGATTATCTGGCCGCAGCATTGAGTATTGCTGGTTAGGCGCGCGCCGCATCCACAATCTGAAAGCCCACGCTCACGTCCCCATTCCAGCTCTCTGCCCTCAAATGCCCGCATAAATGCAAGGGCGTGCGGTCGGGTGAGAGCAACGCCTCAGCCAGCGGGCCTTCCTTCGCGCGAAAGCAAATGGTCTTGAGCCGCCCGCCGCCTTCACCTTCAACAAAGGCGCGGATCGTCGCCCCTTCCTTGCCGATG
>Ga0169931_10003561_pt1 | contig 24666 bp, 18 predicted proteins | sample Kivu_15m_20L_FD_129675 | JGI IMG/M metagenome (GOLD analysis project Ga0169931, IMG submission 129675) | Freshwater microbial communities from Lake Kivu, Western Province, Rwanda to study Microbial Dark Matter (Phase II) - Kivu_15m_20L... | ecosystem: Environmental > Aquatic > Freshwater > Lake...
GGCCCACAGCTCGCCATCGAATTCCCGGACACCTTGGCCTTCGGGCTCGATGTCGGCATAGCGCTCAGCGCGGGCCTTGCACGCGTTGGATTCCAGCACCAACTGGCCATTGCTGTTCAGAACCATGCACCGCTGCCCACCGGCGCTACCACGGTGCAGTTGGTCCTTGACCCGCTCCTGAACTTCACCTCGGCCACACCTGCTCCAACGACCGTTGCTGGCAATACGATCACCTGGACATTCCCGGAGATCGCCTTCACCGTTCCGCGAACGATCCAAGTGATCACCCAGATTCCGGCCGACATCAACTTGCTCGGCACACAATTGAGCAGCACGGCAAGCGTGAACACCGTGAATGCGGATGGCAACAGCACCAACAATTCCGCCACCGTGTTCCGCACCATCACTGCGGCCTACGACCCCAACGACAAGCTGGCTACTACCAGCACCGGTGGCACGCAGGTGTTCTTGATCGGTGAGGACGAATGGATCGACTACACCATCCGCTTCCAGAACACCGGCACAGACACGGCGTTCACCGTGGTGATCACGGATACCCTGCCCACATCGCTCGACCCTGCCACCTTGCGCATCGGTGCCGCATCCCACAACTTCTCGTGGTCCCTGTCCGGCCATGGCACCGTGGCCTTCACCTTCCCCAACATCCTGCTGCCGGACAGCAATGTGAACGAACCCTTGAGCCACGGCTTCGTCAGCTTCCGCATCCGCCCACGCCTGCCATTGCTGCCCGGTGATGTGATCACCAACATCGCCAACATCTACTTCGACTTCAACCCACCGGTGATCACCGAACCGAGCGTGTTGGTGGCGGTCTCTCCCATCCGCCTTGATGCGCGCGCATGGCTTGGTGGAGCGTACGATACACAAGCCGCGTTGATGCGTGACGACCTACGCGCACAAGCCTTGGTGCCGCTCACCGAACCCTACACCGCGCTGGGCTACACGCACAGTGGAAGCGGTGGAGGCGAGACCATTGCAGCTTCCCTGCTCACCATCACGGGACCCACCGCCATTGTGGATTGGGTGATGCTTGAACTGCGTGATCCCGCACAACCGGCCACCGTGCTCCACAGCCGCAGTGCCCTGCTCCGTCGTGATGGCCGCATCACCGACAAGGACGGCACCAGCCCTGTGGCCTTCAATGCACCCGTGGGCAACTACCACATCGCCCTGCGCCACCGCAACCACCTCGGTGTGATGAGCGCCGCCCCCATCGCGCTCGGCAGCACCGCAACCACCTGGGATGCACGCACCACCGCCACGGCCCTCTTCGGCACTGCTCCCACGATCGTTGACGGAACCACCCGCCAGCTCTGGCCCGGCGACGGCAACCGCGATGGCATCGTGCGCTACGCCGGTGCTTCCAACGACCGCGACCCCGTGCTGCTAGCCATCGGCGGAAGTGTCCCCACTGCGGTGATCAACGGGGCGTACAACACGTTGGATGTGAACCTCGATGGAAGCATCAAATACGCCGGCACCACCAACGACCGCGACATCATCCTGCAGACCATTGGGGGCACGGTTCCTACGGCGGTAAGGGTTCAACAACTGCCCTAAGTCTCCTACCTCAACACCGCCAACCGCTCCTCCAGCGCCTTGATCTTGGCTTATCGCTTTCAGAAAAGCTGCGCGATCAGCTGATCGCGCTCCATCCCATGATGTTGGGCCACATCGCTCAGTATGGACGACAGCGTGCCCACCTTCAGCGGCCTATGGTCAGGTACGGTGATGTGATGCGTACCGTTCACCTCCGTGGTCAACCGGATATGGCTGCCGCTCTGCCGTGTGACCGTATAGCCCAGGTCGCTCAGCGAAGCGATCAACTCCTTGCCAGTAATGGCCCGCGGCAATTTCATGCCGCAATGACGATCTCCTTCACCATGTGAAGACGGATCACTGCTGGTCGCTCATCGACCTCGAAATGTGCCGACACCGCATCCTTCACGTTCGCTTTCAACTGCTCCAAGTCGTACCCATCCGTGAATATCGAATGGCCCAGCGCACGGGCCTCATACCCGCCTTCCGGCGACTCTTCAACGAGGAAGATAACCTCCTTCATGGCTGCTGTTTCTGATCGTGAAGTTAAGCAACAAGGTGCCGGAGTACCGCTCTGCTGTCCCGGTCCCGATCACCTCAACACCGCCAACCGCTCCTCCAGCGCCTTGATCTTGGCCTCCGCGTCCGCCTTCTTCTTGCGCTCATTCTCCAACACTTGCGCAGGTGCGCCGGCCACGAAACGCTCGTTGCTCAGCTTCTTGTCCACGCTGTTGAGGAAGCCACGCAAGTAGTTCAGCTCTTCTTCGGCCTTCTTGGCTTCGGCGGCGGGATCCACGTTGCTGCCCAGATCCATGGCGTATTCCGTGGTGCCTACCAGGAAGGTCACTCTACCATCGCCCGCTTTCTCGACCGAGTTGATCGCACCCACATTGGCCAGCTTGTTCACCAGCGAAGAGACCGCGCGCTGCATGGGCGCCGCACCCTTCACTTGAACATCCAAAGTCTCCTTGGGGCTCATACCGCGCTCATTGCGCGTGTTACGCACTGCACTTACCAGATCGAAGGCGTGCTGCACCTCGGCCTCCAGCATTGTATCGCCTTCAGCTCCTTTCGGCCAAGAGGCAATAATGATGTCCTCGCCCTCCTTGCGTTCGCGCAAATGATGCCACAGCTCTTCGGTGAGGAAAGGCATGTAAGGATGCAACAACTTCAGAACGTCCTCGAAGATGGAGATCGTGGCCTCGTAGGTGGCTGCATCGATCGGTTGTGACACGCCATCCACGAAAGCGGGCTTGATGCTCTCCAGATACCAGCTGCAGAGATCATCCCAGATGAGCTTGTAGGTGGTCATCAAGGCCTCGCTGATGCGGAATTGGTCGTACAGGCCGTTGAGCTCGGCGGTACTGCGCTCCACGCGGCTGCGCATCCACGCCACTGCGGCAGCGCTACCCGCGGACTGCTCCTGTTGCGCGACCGTCCAACCCTTCACCAAACGGAACGCGTTCCAGATCTTGTTGCTGAAGTTGCGCCCCTGCTCGCAGAGCGAATCGTCGTAGGGCAGGTCATTACCGGCGGGGCTGGTGAGCAGCATGCCCACACGCACACCATCGGCACCGAACTTCTCGATGAGCTCCAGCGGATCGGGGCTGTTGCCCAAGCTCTTGCTCATCTTCCGGCCCTGCTTGTCGCGCACGATGCCCGTGAGGTACACGTTCTTGAAGGGCACCTCCTGCGTGTACTCCATGCCCGCCATGATCATGCGTGCGACCCAGAAGAAGAGGATCTCCGGTGCGGTCACCAGATCGTTCGTGGGGTAGTAGTACTTGATGTCGGCATTGTTCGGGTCCTTGAACCCATCGAACACGCTGATCGGCCACAACCAACTACTGAACCAGGTATCCACAACGTCCTCGTCCTGTCTGATGCCCGCGGTGCTCTGGCCTGCTGCAGCGAATTGCGCCTTGGCCTCGGCCTCGGTCTTGCACACGGCCACATCGCCATGCTCATTGTACCATGCCGGCACGCGCTGTCCCCACCACAACTGTCGACTGATGCACCAATCGCGCACGTTCTCCATCCAGTAGGTGTAGGTGTTCACGAACTTCTGCGGGTGCAGCTTCACGCGGCCATCCTTCACCACTTCCAGCGCAGGCTTGGCCAGCTCGCCCATCTTCACGAACCACTGCAAGCTCAGGCGCGGCTCGATCACGGCATCGGTGCGCTCGCTGTAGCCCACCTTGTTCCTGATGTCCTCGGTCTTCACCAAGTGGCCTTTCTCTTCCAGCTCCTTCACGATCTTCTTGCGCACGGCGAAGCGGTCCTCGCCCACGTAGAGCTGCGCGGCGGCGCTCAGCGTGCCGTTGGGCTCCAGGATGTCGATGGTCTCCAGCCCGTGCTTCTTGCCCAGTTCATGGTCGTTCGCATCGTGCGCGGGCGTCACCTTCAGCGCACCGGTACCGAACTCGCGCTCCACGTATTCATCGAAGATCACGGGGATCCGGCGACCGATCAGCGGCACTTCCACCTGCATGCCCTTGAGGTCGGCGTAGCGCTCGTCCTCGGGGTGAACGGCCACGGCGGTATCGCCCAGGATGGTCTCTGGACGCGTGGTGGCGATGGTCACGTACTCTTCGCCATCCGAAGCACTCGTAACCACTTTGTACCGGATATGATAGAGCTTGGAGTTCTGCTCCTTCATGATCACCTCCTCGTCGCTAACGGCGGTGAGGGCCACAGGATCCCAGTTCACCATGCGCAGGCCGCGGTACACCAGGCCCTTCTTGTGCAGGTCGATGAACACGTCGATGACAGCCTCGCTGAGATCGTCCTCCATGGTGAAGCGCGTGCGGTCCCAGTCGCAGCTGGCGCCGAGCTTCTTCAGTTGCTCCAATATCACCCCGCCGTACTTCTCCTTCCACGCGAAGGCATGCTTCAGGAATTCCTCGCGGCCGATGGCGCTCTTCTTGATGCCTTGTTCACCGAGCAGACGTACCACCTTGGCTTCGGTGGCAATGCTGGCGTGGTCGGTGCCCGGCACCCAGCAGGCGTTCTTGCCCTGCATCCGCGCGCGCCGCACCAGTACATCCTGGATGGTATTGTTCAGCATGTGCCCCATGTGCAGCACGCCCGTTACGTTGGGCGGAGGGATCACCACGGTGTAGGGCTCGCGCTCGTCGGGCACACTGCGGAAGTAGCCCTTCTGCATCCAGTGGGCGTACCACTTGTTCTCTGCGGTGGCTGGTTCGAAGCGCTTGGGGATCTCGGGGGTGGACATGCCTTGAAAATGAAGCGACAAAGGTAGCGGCCCCGCTGCGTCTGGACCGAACGAACGGACCAGCTGGGCCCTCGTTCGTGACGACGATGGCATGCCCCCCTGTTAAACTCCTGTTAAGGCGTTGGCATCCACCGAACGGGCCCTCTACCTTCGCCGTACCAAGTTCAGCAAACATCCTTCCACACCATGAAACAGCTCCTCCTTTCTGCGGCGTTCGGCCTGCTGGCCACCGCCACCTTCGCCCAGCCCAACGCCAAGCCGGTGGGTGGCAATGGCCCCATGATCACCGTGAACAAGGACAGCCATGACTATGGCACCATCAAGCAGGGCGCCAACGGCACCTGTGAGTTCACCGTGACCAATACGGGCGACCAACCGCTCATCATCACCAACTGTCAGGGCAGCTGCGGTTGCACCGTTCCCAAGTGCGAGAAGGAACCCATCAAGCCGGGACAGACCAGCACCATCACTGTGAAGTACGACACCAACCGCGTGGGTCCCATCAACAAGAGCGTGACCATCTCCAGCAATGCCACCAACGCGCCCTCGAAGATCGTGACCATCAAAGGCACCGTGGAAGCCAGCACAGCGGCCACCACGCCCTCCAGCCCCATGAAGGAGCAGAGCCCCATGGCGCCCGTGGAGAAGATGTGAAGACGTTCCGGCACGATTCCTGCTAACACTGTGGTACGCACCCAATGACCATGAAACAGTTCTTCCTTTCCCTCAGCATCGCACTCACCAGCCTCGGCGCCTTCTCCCAGGAGAATGCCAAACCCGTGGGTGGAAGCGGCCCCATGATCTCCGTGGACAAGGAGGTGCATGATTACGGCACCATCGCGCAGGGCGCCAATGGCACCTGTGAGTTCGTGGTGACCAACACCGGCGATGCCCCCCTGATCCTCACCAACTGCAAAGGCAGCTGCGGATGCACCGTGCCCAAGTGCGATACCGAGCCCATCAAGCCCGGCGCCAAGACCACCATCACGGTGAAATATGACACCAAGCGGAACGGCCCCATCAACAAAAGCGTCACCATCTCCAGCAACGCCACCAACGCGCCAGAGAAGATCGTACGCATCAAGGGCACCGTGGAGGGCACCGAAGCCTCGCCCGCCACTCCGGTGAAAGAGACCAGCCCTGTGGCCCCTGTGAATAACTGACGCCTCCGCGCGATGAACGGCCCCTCCCCGCAACGGGAGGGGCTTTTTCATGCACTGACACGAACGACGACGCAACCTGGGAACTGCAAATGGCGTAAGAAGGTGCACATCGAATGCTACATGCACCGGTCAACCGTCGTCCCGCTTCCCACCCTGCTGCTCTCCTTGGTTTTCGCATGCTTGGTCTCCGTGGGAGCCGCGCAGGAACGAACGACCATGCTGCGCGAATACGTCGCCACGGGTATCGATGACCACCTCACCGAAAAGGTGTTCAGGGAGGAGATGGCTTCGTATGCGCCCGATGTCCTCCTTTCCATCGATCGATCGATCGGTGAAGTACACATTATTGCCATCGATCCCTTCGACGAGGCCCAGTTCATCGAATACGCCCAATTCCTGGGTGTGGTCCTGACCGAACGTCCCGAGGACGAATAACCCACCTTCCGGTCCACACCCATGCCCCCTCGGAACTGCCGCCCAGCCTTGCCACAGTGCCTGCGCACCATCGCCGTCAGCACTGCCCTCCTGTTCGGCAGCGGCGTAGCATCCGCCCAAGGCAGCAGCAACGCCTGTGGCTTCAACGCAGCCAACAGGTACACCGTAGGTACCACCTGCACGTTCACCGCGTTCAACAAACCGGGTGCCTACACGGCCACCTTCACCCCAGCGGGCAGTACCTGTGGTTCCTCGGCAAATGACGACGCGTGGGGATGGTTCACCGCCACCGCCACCACCACCAACATCGCCTACGACCCGACCGACAGCCACCGGTCGATCCTGCACGTGTTCTCCGGCACATGCGCAACGCTCACCCAGGTCGCCTGCGCGAATGCAGGCAGCAATGGCGCCAACATCAACCTGACCATCACCACTGTACCGGGGGCCAGCTACGTCATCCGCATCCAGCGGCACGGGTCCAACAATGCCATGAACGGCAACCTGTGCCTGTGGTCCCCCGTTCCCAACGACACGCCCTGCACCGCCACCACGCTTCCCTTGTCCGCCTCCTGCAGCCCCACCAGTTCCACCAACAGCGGGGCCACCTACGCAGCGGTGCCCGGCGCACCCAGCTGCGGCAACTACACCACCGGAAGCCGCGACGTGTGGTTCCAATTCACCGCCGGGCCGCTCGGCTCCGTGACCCTGCAAAGCCAGGCAGGCTCGCTCACGGACGGTGCCATGGCCGTGTACACCGGCGCCACCTGCAGCGGCACGCTCCTGGAAGTGGCGTGCGATGACGATTCCGGACCGGGCCTGATGCCGTTCATCACCCTCAACAACCTCACCCCCGGCCAGGTGTACTTCGTGCGGTTCTGGGGCTATGGTTCCGCAACAGGCACCTTCACCATCTGCGCACAAGGCGTCACAGCACTGCCGCCCGGCCAATGCCACTATGTGCTCAACCTCTACGACAGCTTCGGCAACGGCTGGGGTACCTCCTCCGTGGGCGTGAGCATCAATGGCGGACCGTATCAGTACCACACGGTGACCAATGCGTACAACCAGGTGGTGATCGGCGTGAACGCCGGGAACATCATCGCCCTGCAATACAACAACAGCGGCACGTTCCAAGACCAGAACCGCTACACGCTCACCTACTTCGGAACCCCCGTCTACTCGTCCGGCACCCCACCACTGAACGGACTTGCATATGCCACCGTGGTCACCTGCCAGCCACCGCCGCCGCTCCCAGAGGATTGTGTGGGCGGCGCCACGCTGTGCTCCAGCCAGGCCTTCTCCAGCAATGCGAACACCACCGGGGCCGTAGCCGACCTGACCACCCTCAACCGGGGATGCCTCAACGCGCTGGAACGCCAGGGTACGTGGTACAACTTCGCCATCTCCGCGCCGGGAACCCTGGGCTTCACCATCGCCCCCACCAACCCCGCGGATGACTATGATTTCGCCGTATGGGGACCCTTCCCCCCGGGCAGCACGCGCGCCACCATCTGCCCACCGGCCGCTGCACCGCTGCGATGCTCCTACTCCGGCCTGTCCGGGAACACAGGGCTGAACAGCGCTGCACTGGACCTCAGCGAAGGTGCCGGCGGCAATGCCTGGGTGAACCAACTGACAGTGAACACGGGCGATGTGTACCTGCTCTATGTGAGCAATTACTCCATCAGCGGACTGGCCTTCAACCTCAGCTGGCAGCTGGGAGGTGGAGCGTCCATGGACTGCGTGGTACTCCCGGTGGAATGGCTCTCCTTCACCGGAAACCCTTCGGACAAGGGGGTGGACCTTGAGTGGGTGACCGGAAGTGAGCGGGGTAGTTCGCATTTCGTGGTGGAACGATCCACCGACGATGTACACTACTCCCCCATCGGACAGGTGACCGCCGCCGGCACCTCCAACAGCCCCCTGGCCTATCGCTTCACCGACGAACACCCCTCCGGTGGTCTCAACTACTACCGCATCAAACAGGTGGACCTCGACGGGACCACTGAACGTTCCGACGTGGTCGCCATCCGCTTCAACGGCACCCTGAGCCTTGGTGGCAAGTTCCCCAACCCCACCAACGACCGGATCAATATGAACATCCGGACGGCGGCAACGGAACAGCTTACCATCGCCCTGATGGACGCCACCGGCAGGACCGTGCGCATGCATGCCATGTCCTGTGCGGCAGGCATCAACCGGTTCAGTGCTCCGGTGGGCGACCTTGAGCCCGGCGCCTACAGCCTGCTGATCACGGACCAGCGGGGTGCGATCAAACAGGGTGGCCACTTCATTGTGGAGTAGGGGCCAGCCCAAACGCACATCCTACCTGCGGTTGGCGACACCGATGCGGGAGCGCCATGGTCCTGCCCGCTGTGCGGGAAAAATAGCGGCGTATCCATGCGCGAGGCCGATCTTCGCACCCTTAACCGCATACCGCCGATGCCTTCGATCTCCACCAAGGGCCGCCTGATGCCCGCCTCGCCCATTCGCAAGCTCGTGCCCTTCGCAGAGGGCGCCAGGGAACGGGGCACCAAGGTGATCCACCTCAACATCGGCCAGCCGGACATCGCGACACCGGCCGTGGCCCTGGATGCCATCCGGAACCTGGACCGCACCGTGATCGAATACAGCCATAGCGCAGGCTACGAGAGTTACCGCAAGGGGCTCGCAGGCTACTACGAGCGGCACGGCATCCAGGTGACCCATGAACAGATACTGATCACCAATGGCGGCAGCGAGGCCCTGCTGTTCGGCATGATGGCCTGCTTCGAGCCGGGCGATGAACTCATCATCCCCGAACCCTACTACGCCAACTACAACAGCTTCGCCCTCTCCGCCGGCGTGAAGGTGGTACCCGTGCGCAGCACCATCCAGGACGGTTTCGCGCTCCCCCCCATCGAGGCCTTCGAGGCGCTCATCACACCGCGCACCAAGGGCATCCTCATCTGCAACCCCGGGAACCCCACCGGATACCTGTACAGCAGGAATGAGCTTCTGCGCCTGAGGGACATCGTCCTCCGGCACGACCTCTACCTCTTTGCGGATGAGGTATACCGCGAATTCTGCTACGATGGCGCCGTGCACGTGAGCGCCATGACGCTCGAAGGGCTTGACCAGCATGTGGTGCTGGTGGACAGCGTGAGCAAGCGCTACAGCATGTGCGGCGCCAGGGTGGGCGCGTTCATCACCCGCAATGCCGGGCTCTATGCCGCCGTGCTCAAGTTCGCCCAGGCACGACTTAGCCCGCCCACCTTCGGACAGATCGCCAGCGAGGCCGCCCTGCGCACCCCGGATGACTATTTCACAGGGGTCATCAACGAATACGTCCAGCGGCGCAACGTATTGGTGGACGGACTCAACAGCATACCCGGGGTGACATGCCCCAAGCCCAAAGGCGCGTTCTATTGTGTAGCCGAGCTACCCATCGACGATGCCGATACATTTTGTCAGTGGTTATTGGAATCCTATTCATACGAAGGAGCCACGGTGATGATGGCCCCCTGTTCCGGCTTCTATTCCGAACCGGAGGCCGGAAAACAGCAGGTGCGGCTGGCCTATGTGCTGGAGCAGCCCCTGCTCCGCAAGGCGGTGGAAGTGCTGCGGGCCGCGCTCGCGGTCTATCCGGGCAGGCGCTGACCCCCTGTGGCACAGGCAACCAACGGTAAGCCCGTGCGTCTGAACCTTGGGCGTGTGAGGTACGTTACGGAGAATATCCACCTGCTTTCCCCCAACAGTTGCGTTCCAAAGGCGAACGCTCTATCTTCGCACGTACATTTAACGTCCATCAAAGCCACAGGACACATGTTCATCCGCACGATCCTACCCGCCATGGCGGTCCTACTTGGTCTCAGCGCCAAGGCCCAGTATCCGGAACTGCTGCACCTGCGCACCTCCGCCCCGTTGGATGCGAGCAGCTTGAAGCAGGTGGTGCAGGCCATGGTGGACATCGACCCGTTGGCCACGGTGAGCTGGAGCGATGACCTCACCATCATCCAGGTGCGGCGCAACCCATCCATCAGTTTGGAGCAGGTGCGCGCCGCCATCAGCGCGACCGGTGTTGGCCTGCAGCCCGGCCTTGTGGACCCCGCCACCCTATTCCCGGCACCCGGAACCACCGAACCTGTCTACATCGTCACCGGTGATGAGCAGTCCGATCTGGCCCGCTACCGAGCCGCAGTGGAGGCATGGAACGCGCTCCACCCGGAAGCCCCTGTTGGAGAACCTGTGCACCTGAAGGATAACCAGTGATCCGGCTGCGACCATGGAATCACGCTACACGCATCTTTTCACCGCACTGGCGGCAGTGATCTTTGCAGCACACACTTCCGCCCAAGCCCCTTGCACAGGTGCGCTGGCCGGAACGGCCCAGGTGCCCAATACATCGTGGACGGCCACGGGTCTGCCGCCCAACTTTACACCAACCGTAACCGCCACGACTACGACCGGTTCCAACGTCATCGTGGCCAATACGTCCACGGGCCTAACGGTCGGCACCGGAGTAAGCGGTCCTGGGATCCCAGCAGGGACGACCATCACGGCCATCGCAGGCACCAGCCTGACCTTGAGCAACGCAGCTACCGTCACCGGGGGCCCTGTGCCATACACCTTTACCATCTCTCCAGGATGGGCGTTCAATTATCCACCCGCCACATCCGGTTTCCCTGCCCAAGCGGGCCAGACGGCATTGAATTGCACGGCTTGTCCAGGTGCGTTCGAAACGCCCATCTGCGCGAATCAATTCGCGCGCTATTACATGTGCCCTGGATATGTCTACACCATCACGCTTTGCAATAGCTCCACATCGTGGAATTCTTCCATCTCCGTAACGAATGCGCCCTACAGCGCAGGCTTCGGATTCGATGACGATGGGTGCGGCACGGTCAATGGTCTTTCAACGGTGACCTTCGTTCCGAGCATCGGTCAAGTGTATGCCATCCGGGTGCTCAGCGACCCCTGCGTGGTCAGCGCAGCGAATTGCGGCACGCTGCAGATCAGTTGTTCGCCGGTCCCGCCAGCACCCTCCAATGACAACCCGTGCAACGCCACACCGCTGCCGGTGAGTACATCGTGCAACTTCAACCTCGGGTCCACGGCATACGCCACCTCCACCAATGGTATCCCCGTGCCTGCAAGCTGCGGTGCCAGTGCTTCAGGGCAGTTCGGTGGTTACGACGTGTTCTTCAGCGCCGTGGTGCCTCCATCGGGCAATCTGTCCATCCAAACATCGTTGATCAGTGCTGGTAACATCGCCATGGCGGTGTATCGCGCAGCCAGTTGTGTGGGGCAGTTCAACCGGAGCGTGACCCGCGTCCTGGGTAGCAACGTACTTACCACGGCAAGCACGTCCGGACTCGTGGTGGGCATGGCCATCAGCGGTACCGGCATCCCTCTTGGCAGTACGGTCACAGGCATCACGAATGCCACCACCTTCACCATCAGCAACAATGCCACGCTGCCGGGTGCTGTAACAGCCACTTTCAATATCTGGCAACAACTTGCCTGCAACCAGGACGCGGGTGGTGTTACCCCGGCCCCTTTCCTCACCTTCAGCGGTCTGGTGCCCGGTGAAACGGTGTATATCCGTGCCTGGCCGGAGGGCTTCGCGAATACCGGCACCTTCGAGATCTGTGCCTACGAGCCTGTGCCCCCACCCAACGACAACCCCTGCGGGGCCATCGTGCTTCCCGTTGTGGCCCCCTGCACACCCGGCCAATACAGCACGGAAAGCGCCACCCCGCTGGCTGCCACCATGACAGCGACCCCTGTTCCTGCCTGCGGAGCTCTGGCAGGGGGGGATGTGTGGTTCCGCGTGACCATGCCGGCCTCGGGTAGCATGAACGTCAGTACCATCGCCGGTTCGCTCACGAACATGGCCATGGCGATCTACACGCTCACCAGCGGCACCATCTGCGGTCCCGGGACCCTCACTCAGGTGGCTGGCGCGTGCAACGACAATGCCTCGGCCACCAACCTGATGCCCTCCCTGACCATTGCAGGGGCGGCTGGCACGGTATACTACGTGCGGGTGTGGAACCTTTCGGCATTGTTCGGCACGTTCAGCATCTGCGCCACCCCGAACACCCCCCCACCGAACGACAACCCCTGTGGTGCGCTGCCCTTGACCGTGCGGTTCGGGTGCATCTTCGACATCTACACCAATGCCTTCGCCACCCAGACCGGAACCACCGGTGCGGGCTGGACAAGCGCACCGAACCCTGCGGCGCCATGCGCCACGGCCACTCCGACAGCGGACGTGTGGTTCACCGCCACGGTCCCCCCGAACGGCACATTACAGCTTGACACCGATGACGGCCTCCTCACGGATGCCGGATTGGCTGTTTATTCCGCCACCGGGACCTGCGGAACCAACAACCTTTCCCTGACCCAGGTGGCTTGCAGTGCCGGTGGCAGTGCCCAAAGTGCGGCCATGCCGTTCGGGACGTTCGCTGGCCTTACACCAGGAACCACCGTGTATATCCGCGTGTGGAGACAGTCCGGTGGTAACGGGAACTTCCAATTATGCGCCCGGCGGACGGATAGCCCCACGCCCAATGGCCCGTCCAGCTGCGACTACACCTTGCGGATGACCGATACGGGAGGTGATGGCTGGAACGGCGGCTATGTGCGTGTGTGCCTGGTGCCCGGTATCTGCACCAACTACTCCATCGTGGGCGGCACGGGCTTCATCAATTTCAGCGGCAATATCGGGACCGTCGTCACCTTCCAATATTTCCCGGTCGGTGGCTTCCAGAACCAGATCTCGTACTCCGTGGCCGCACAGAACGGGTTCTCCATCTACCAAAGTCCGAACGGACCGACGGCGGGTAACAATTTCAGCTTTGTGATCAACGCGGAATGCAACGTACCGCCGGCGCCCCCCAGCGACTGTGCCGGCAGCGTGGAGGTGTGCACCAACCAGGTGATCACCGGCCTCCCCAACAATACGGGGAACACGGCGGACCTGAACGCCTCCAACCGGGGTTGCCTCTTAAGCAATGAGGTGCGTGGGCAGTGGTTCCGGTTCACCGCCTACCAGGGAGGTACCGTGGCCTTTGATATTATTCCTGGTGTTCCGGCGGATTACGATTGGGCCATCTGGGGGCCGTACAACGGTGCTCCCCCCTGCCCCCCGCCCGGACCGCCGTTGCGCTGCACCTACTCTGCCGTGGCAGGTCCCACTGGTATGAATGCGAGCTCGGTGGACCTCACCGAAGGGGCTGGAGGTGACAGCTATGTGCGCTACATCGATGCGGTGGCGGGACAGACCTTCCTGCTGTACATCGACCGCTGGACGTCGATCCAGACGCCCTTCGCTCTCAACTGGAACCTGGGCGGCGGCGCCAGCATCGACTGCCTGGTACTGCCTGTGCAAATGCTCAGTTTCGACGCGAAGCCCAACCAGCGCATGGTGGATGTAAGCTGGTCCACTGCCAGTGAGCACAACAGCGATCACTTCGTGGTGGAACGCAGCGCGGATGGGGATCACTTCAGCGAGATCGGCAAGGTCAATGGTATGGGTAACAGCCAGTCCACCACCACCTACGGGTTCGTGGACGAGCAACCGCACAGCGGCATGAACTATTACCGCCTGAAGCAGGTGGACCGCAACGGTGAGTTCATGTACACCGAGGTACGCACCGTGTTCTTCCGCCGCACCGGGCTGCCCATCGAGCTCTATCCCAACCCTGCACGTGAGAGCATCGCGCTCGCCTTCGATGCCGTGGAAGAGGGTGCGGCACAGTGGCGCGTGCTCGATATGAGCGGCCGTATCGTATTGCAGGGCAACACCGCCATGCAACGCGGCACCAACCGCATCGATATCGCCCTTGAGCGCGTGGAGAACGGAAGCTATATGGTGGAGTTGTTGGACGCGGCCTCCGTACCGATGGGCAACGGACGCTTCATGAAGCATTGAGCATCACCGCCTGAATCCGCAAGGGGGAGCCAGAACCTTGGCTCCCCCTTGTTCGTTATAAGGTTGTGTGTGATGAGAGGCTCCGTCCACGAAATGATCGTATCTTCAACCTCGGAACGATCCGTACCCCACGTCATAGGCGCATGTATCTAAACATCTCTCCGCTCCGACCAGGTTCACCCCTGCGCGCAAAGAGCCTGTTGTCGGCTATTGCGCTTCCTTTCATGTTCATCGCAGGCATGTGGTCCATGCCCACGGTTTCGCATGCGCAGTGCCTGGGCACAACCACCACCGCGGTGACCGGCACACGGACAGCGGGCTCCTCAACCATCACACTTGTTACTCCCAACACTAGCACCCTGATCGTGGGCATGCCTGTGAGCGGCACAGGAATACCTGCGGGTGCAGTGGTCACAAGTATTCCCAACGCCACTTCGTTCACCATCAGCATCCCGATCACCACCCCAGGAAGCGGCCAGATCAACCTCACCTCATTGGTACCCCTTACTGATTGGCTGCCCGCCACGGTACCCGCCACTCCGGCTTACTCGTTCAATTATCCTCCCGTGGGCTCCACGTTCTGCGCGGTATGTCCCTCGCTGTTCACCGTGGACATCTGCGGGAACGAATATGCGCGGATGTACATGTGTGCCGGCAACCTGTATACCATCAGCCTGTGTGGAACCGCTGCCAACTGGAACTCCACGATAAGCATCACCGGTGCCACCACCGCCTTCCCCGCTGCGAACGGTTTCACCACGTTCGATGACGATGGCTGCGGCAGCCCCAATGGTCATGCCCAGGTGACCTACACCCCCATCGCATCCGGCCTCCGCTTCATCCGCATCCTGTCCAACAACGGCGGCGACCCCTGCAGGCCCAACCACACCCTCTGCGGCACGCTGTCCATCAGCTGCGCAAGCATCCCGCCCCCCCCGGTGAACGACAACCCCTGCACAGCGTTCCCGCTGCCGGTGAACACCACCTGCACCACCCCCTTCACAACAAGCAGCAACTGGGCCACCAACACCTCGGTGCCTCCCCCTGCGTGCGGCACGTACGGCGGTTATGATGTGTGGTTCAGTGTGGTGGTACCCGCTTCCGGTTCCCTGGCCCTCCAGACCGAGCTCGTCGGGGCGAACGACCTGGCGATGGCCGTCTATTCCGTGCCGTCATGTACCACGCAATACCTGCTGCCCGCCACGCGCACCCTCGGCTCCAACCTTGTCACTCTAACCAATCCAGCGTCCACCACAGGAATGGTCGTGGGCATGGTGGTCACAGGTACGGGCATACCGGCGGGGACCACCGTCGCATCCATCGTGAGCGGGACGAGCTTCACGCTGAGCAACGCGGCCACCTCCACCACCACGAACAACCTGTCCGTGAACGTGTGGCCAGCGGCGGTGGCGTGTAATGCGGACATCGCGGTCGGCAGCACGGAGCCGTTCATCACCATCAATGATCCGGCGCTTGCAGGACGCACCGTGTATGTGCGCGTGTGGCCACAGACGGGACCTGCCAACGGCGGCAGCTTTGATATCTGTGCCTTTGAGCCCACTCCGCCGCCGAACGACAATCCGTGCAATGCGGTGCCGGTGCCTGTGACCGCCGCCTGCGATCCCGTGAGCGGAACCACGGAGGCGGCCACCATCACTTCGGGTGTGGCGGCGCCCACCTGTGGCAACGTGCCCCCCATCAACGATGTTTGGTTCACCGTGCAGATCCCATTGGCGCCTGCCGGTGTTGGCGTGGAGATCGACCTGGCCAGCCCCGACCTCGACGACCCAGCGTTCTCGGTTTACCGCCAGAACCCCAATTGCAGCAGCCTTACGCAGATCGCCTGCAACGACCCTGCCGGGGGCGCAATGCCCGGTCTGACCATCAACCAGAACGGAACCACGATCGTACCCGGCACGGTGCTCTATGTGCGGGTATGGAACAAGACCGCGCTGTTCGGCAACTTCACCATCTGCGCCTCGCCCACCACTCCGCCGCCCAACGATGACCCTTGCGGTGCCATCGCCATCCCGGTCCGTTATGGCTGTCTCTTCACGGGTTACACCAACGAGAACGCCAGCAACACGCCCACCAACCCCCTGGGGGTGATCAATGTGCCCAGTCCTTCGTGCGGATTGCCCAACCAGGATGTATGGTTCACCGTGCAGGTGCCGAACCCCTTCTCCTCCGGTGCCCTCCTGTTCGACGCGGACGACGGCTCGCTCACGGACGGTGCGTTCGCCATCTACCGCGTGGCATCAGGCTCCTGCGCGGGCAACAACATGGTGCTCACACAGCTTGCCTGCGTCCTCAATGGCAGCACCACGGCAGCCACCATGCCTTTCACCAGCCTGGCCGCCGCCAGCCTCACCCCGGGAGAAACGCTCTACATCCGATTCTGGCGGCAGACCGGAACCACGGGCACCTTCGCACTCTGTGCCCAGCGCACGGATCCGCCTCCGGGTGCGTGCACCTTCACCTTGCGCATGAGCGACAGCTTCGGCGATGGCTGGAACGGTAGTTTCGTTCGGATCTGCGTGGATCCGCCAGGCCCCCCGCCACCCACCTGCACCAACTACACCATCATCGGTTCCGGCGGCGTCATCAATTTCGGGGCCAGTGTGGGGTCCATCATCACCATGAGCTACACCGCCGTTGGTGGTTTCCAGAACCAGATCAGTTATCGCCTGCAAACGGATAATGGCGGCATCCTCTATGCCAGCCCCGGCCCCACGCCACCCACCGGAGCGGTCTTTGCGGTGGTGGTGGATGCCAATTGCAACCGTCCGCCAGCCCCCATCGAGGATTGCATCGGTGCCATCGAACTATGCACCAACCAAACGCTGGCCAGCAATCCGCAGAGCACCGGCAGCGTGGCGGACCTGGGCATCCCCAACCGCGGCTGCCTTATCGCCAATGAGCGACGGGGGGTGTGGCACCGGTTCACCGTGAGCGCACCTGGCCAGTTGGGCTTCACCATCGATGCGTCACCCTACGGCGGTGCCGATTACGATTACGGCCTGTGGGGCCCCTACAACGGCACCCCGACCTGTCCGCCCGCGGGACCACCGCTGCGATGCTCCTGGGGCGATGGACCCGTGCTCACCGGACTCAACTGGACGGCGACCGACTTCACCGAGGGTGCTGCCGGGGATAGCTGGACGCGCTACATCAACGTGCTTCCTGGTGAGCAGTACCTGCTTTTCGTGGACAACTACTACACGTTCTATTGGGGAACCCCGTTCAACCTCACCTTCACCTACCAACCCGGCTGTACCCCGTTGCCCAACATCGGGCCCATCCCATGCGCAGGCATCGACTGTATCCTGCTCCCTGCAGAGCTGCTGTCCTTCGAAGCAACACCGCGGGGCAGCACTGCATGGCTGAAGTGGTCCGTGGGCAGTGAGGAGAACACCGCGCACTGGGTGGTGGAACGGTCTGGTAACGGCCGTGATTTTGAGGCGCTCGGTCAGGTGAACGCCGCCGGTTCCGGAGCCGTGCAGGTCGAATACAACTGGCCTGATGCGGCTCCGCTCAAGGGCTGGAACTACTACCGCTTGCGGCAGGTGGACAAGAACGGTGAGCATACGTTCTCCGACGTGCGCAGTGTGCTCATGGGGGTGGTCCGGACCGATATGGCCGTGTATCCCAACCCGGCGAACGACCTGCTGAACGTGGTGTTCGATGGCAGCCTATCCGTTGACGAGCTCGCCTGGAGCCTGTTGGATGCGAGCGGAAGGACAGTGCTTGCCGGTCGCAACACGGTGGCCTCGAGCGATCAGCGGTTGAGCCTTCCCTTGGATGCGCTGGATCCCGGCAGTTACCTGCTCGTCATCCGCGACCAGCAGGGTGGCACCATCGCCCAGGCGCGTTTCGTGAAGCAGTAGGCGCCAACCGCCTCCCTGTCACGCCCGTTCTGGACAAGCCCGGACAGGCGTGGTATCTTTGGGCCATGCTGTGGAAAGCCTCCACCGTGCTGTTAACGGCCCTGTTGGTGGGTCTGCCCCGCGCCGAGGCACCTGCCGCGAGGCCACTGCTCGCCACGTACACCTTCGGGCTCTCCCTGAGCCCCGGTCACAACAGCCAGCTCTTCTCGCTGTTAATGGTGAAGGAGTTCGAGGGAAAAGTGATCGAGACGAGCGGCCTCACGCGCGAACAGTTCGTATTGCAGGCCCAGGCAGCCGTGCCGAGCAAGGCCAACCCGGAAGCCTTGAACCTCTTCCACCGCCATGGCGTGAACCTGTGCGTGCACCCGGAGGACAGCACCGGTAAGCGCCTGCTGCGCGACTGCGAGGCCTTCGACCAATTATGGAAGTTGCGCTATGGGGAATACCCGTTCGTATTGCGCGAAGGCATGCACCCCGGTAAGGGCTGGAGTGAGAAACGTGATGTGCCATCGGCGCGCCAGATGCTACTGCTCACGGACTACGGCATCCTGCACCTCAACGGCATGGCCAAGGGTGAGAATGTGTTCCGTCTGTTGCGTGACGTGGGCGACAGCACATGGGTTGACAACTACCGCAAGGGCTATTGAGCCATGCCCGCTGCCCCCACCACCGCCCAACTGGCTGCACTCTTGCAAGCCGGTGATCGTGCAGCGCTTGGTCGCGCCATAACGCTGGTGGAAAGCAGCCGACCGGAGGACCAGGCACGGGCCCGCGAATTGCTCAACGCCTGTCCACCACCATCCGTTCCAGCCCAGCGCGTGGGCATCACTGGCATCCCGGGTGTTGGCAAAAGCACGCTCATCGACGCATTGGGCACCACCATGGTGCACGCCGGGCACCGGGTGGCCGTGCTCGCCGTGGACCCCACCAGCCAGCGCAGCGGGGGCAGTATCCTGGGCGACAAGACCCGCATGGAACGCCTCACCCAGCTGGATGCCGCGTTCGTCCGCCCAACGGCCGCGGGAGGCACCCTGGGCGGTGTGGCGCGCCGCACCAGGGAGACCATACTCCTGTGCGAGGCAGCCGGGTATGACCGCATCCTGGTGGAGACCGTGGGCGTGGGGCAAAGCGAGTGGGAGGTGGATCAAATGACCGACCTCAACCTGCTGCTGATGATCGCCGGAGCAGGCGATGAACTGCAGGGCATCAAACGAGGCATCATGGAGAGCGCGGACCTCGTGGTGCTCACCAAGGTGGAAGGTGATCAACGGGCACGTGCCGAAGCAGCCGCCCGCGACCTGCGCAACGCCATCCACCTGCTGCCGGCAAGGCCATCGGGCGAACATCCACCGGTGCTGCTGGTGAGCGCCCTTGGCGGGGAGGGTATCACGGCCCTGGCCGCAGAACTGGAGGATCGCCATGCCCGGGCGCAGCAAGCCGGACTTTTGCAGGCGCGCCGCCAGGGACAGGCCCTCCATTGGATGCGCCAAGCGGTGCTGGAAGGCCTGCGCGACCGCCTGACCCATGACCCCTTGGTGGCCGCGCGCCATGCCGAACTGGAGGCCGCCGTGCAAGCAGGCACGATGAGCCCCTTCGATGCGGCCGACGCCGTTCTGGCCCTGTTCAGAACAGGCGACGCACTTCGTCCTTGAGCAGCAGCAGCGCCTCCTGGGAGGGCGTGGTGGACAGTTTGCCCGCGTTGTCGAAGATCTTGCGGCTGAGCTCCGTGGCGGAAACGCCCTCACCCACCTGTTCGAAGCTCAGGTTCACCAGCCGGATGGTCTCCTCCTTGGCCTGCTTCACACGCGCCCAGGCCTTATCGCTCACGTACACCTGCTGTGTCACGTTGTGGTCCAGCTCCTCGCGCAACGTGGTGATGAGCTCCCCGTGCAGCATGCGTGCGCTCATATTGTGTTTGTGTACGCGCAGCACCAGTGGTCCCGGGGCGATGCGTTCCAAGTAGAGCGTCAGGCGCTCGTAGGCCTGCAGCCGCAGGGGCAGCACCTGTTTGTGGTCGTCCTTGCGAAGTTCCAATTGCCGTTCGGCCGCCTGTGCACCGAAGAACTGGCGCAGCGTGTAGAAAGTGGTGAGGAAGACCAGCAGCGAAGGCAGCAGGGCCACGAGCAGGAGGGTCCAGGTGTCGTTCATGGTGGAAAAAGCGGTGGACGAATATCGGCAACAGCGGGGATCAAGGGGATAACGCGCGGAACGGCTTGCGTAGTTTTGCACCCTTCCGGGACCGGCCCGGCCCAACGACTGCCACCGGCCCTTGCACGCATGCATCTTTCCCCGACCGTTGCGAACATCCAGGAACCCGCCACCCTGTTGATGGCCCGTCGCAGCCGTGAGCTCCGTGCCCAGGGGCGCGACATCATCGACCTCAGCCTGGGCGAACCCGATCATGCCCCGCCCGCTTTCGCGATGGACGCTGCCCGCGAGGCACTATCAGGCCCCTGGCACAAGTACACCCCGGTGAACGGCTACCTCGACCTACGGGAAGCCATCGCCCGGAAGTTCGAGCGCGACAACGGCCTTCACCATACAGCGGACCAGATCGTGGTGAGCACCGGTGCCAAGCAGAGCATCATGAACGTGGTGATGAGCCTGGTGGGACCTGGTGACGAGGTGGTGATACCCGCCCCCTACTGGGTGAGCTATTCCGAGCAGGTGCGACTGGCCGGCGGCATACCCGTGGTCGTGCATTCAACCCTGGAGGAGGACTGGAAGGCGCCCGTGGAGCGCATCGCCGCCGCCATCACGCCCCGCACCCGCCTGCTGATGTTCAGCTCGCCATGCAACCCCAGCGGATCGGTGCTCACCCTGTCCGAGCTCGAAGCCCTGGCCGAAGTGGTACGTCAACACCCCGAGCTCTACGTCATCGCCGACGAGATCTACGAGCACATCGTTTTCGAGGGCCGTCACCACAGCTTTGCCGCCTTGCCCGGCATGGCCGAACGCACCATCACCGTGAACGGTCTCAGCAAGGCCTGGGCCCTCACCGGCTGGCGCGTGGGCTACATCGGCGCTCCGCTCTGGATCGCGCAGGCCGCCACGAAGGTGCAGGGCCAGTTCACCAGCGGCACCAACAGCATCGCCCAGCGCGTGGCCAAGGCCTGTGTGGAGGCCGACCCTGCGCAACTTCAACCCATGCGTTCGGACTTCCTGCGCCGACGCGACCTGGTACTTCAGGCGGTACGCGCGATACCAGGCTGGCGTGCCAACGTACCACAGGGCGCCTTCTACCTGCTGCCCGATGTGAGCAATTCCATCAACGGAACCACCATCAAGGGCTCGGTTGACCTGAGCCTGCACCTGCTCGATGCCGCCGGGGTGAGCCTTGTGGAAGGCCAGTCCTTCGGCGCTGAGAAAACCCTGCGCATCAGCTACGCCACCAGCGACGACAAGCTCACCGAGGCCATGGCACGCGTGGCCAGGGCCGTGGCCGCCCTTCACTGATGCCATGAACCAAGCGCTCCGTTCCTTCCTGCAGGGCATCCCCGACACCCGCATCCTGGTGGTGGGGGACGTGATGGTGGACGCCTACATGTGGGGCCGTGTGGACCGTATCAGTCCCGAGGCGCCGGTGCCCGTGGTGCAGGTGACCCGTCGTAGTGCTCGCTTGGGCGGGGCCGCCAATGTGGCCATCAACGCACAGGCACTTGGTGCACGACCCGTCGTGGCCACCATCGTGGGTAACGATACCAACGCGGGCCTCCTCGAGGGGCTGTTCCAAGAGCAGGGGCTTTCGGTACAGGGATTGCTTCGTTCGGACCAGCGACGCACCACCGTGAAAACGCGCATCATCAGCGGCCACCAGCATGTGGTGCGCGTGGATGAGGAGCAGGAGGACGACCTGGCGGCCACCGATGAGCAACGCCTGCTGACCGAGACCGCGCGCATCATCGCTCACGAGGCCCCACAGGTGATCGTGTTGGAGGATTACAACAAGGGTGTTCTCACCGGGAAGGTGATCACAGGGATCATCGCGCAAGCTGCGGCTGCCGGCATCCCCGTGGCCGTGGACCCCAAGCGGGCGAACTTCTTCACCTACCGCGGCGTTGCCCTGTTCAAACCCAACCTGAAGGAACTGCGCGAAGGCCTGAAGACCGAGGTGGATCCGGCGGACCCTGCATCCGTGGAACGCGCCATCGACGAGTTGAACAAGCGCCTGGACAACCGCATCTCCATGATCACCCTCAGCGAACATGGTGTACAGGTGAAGGCGGACGGCAGAAGCCAGCGGTTCCCAGCGCACAGGCGCAGCATCGCGGATGTCAGCGGCGCGGGTGACACGGTGATCGCCGTTGCGGCACTCGCCCTCGCACAACACATGCCACCCGCACACATCGCCCAACTGGCCAACCTTGCAGGTGGCCTGGTCTGTGAAGAAGTGGGCGTGGTGCCGGTGGACGCCGAACGATTCAGCGCCGAATGCGTGCGCCTCAACCTGCCTGCATGAGCGTCACCCCCTATTCGCCGGAAGGCAGCAAGCGTGAGCAGGTCGAACAGATGTTCGATGCCATCTCCCCGCGATATGACCTCTTGAACCGGGTCTTCTCGTTGGGCATCGACCAGGGTTGGCGCCGTCGCGTGGTGCGCCTGTTGGGCCGTGAACCCGTTGAGCACCTGTTGGACGTGGCCACCGGCACTGCGGACCTCGCCATCCTCGGTAGCACGAAGGCCAACCGGGTCACCGGTGTTGATATCAGCGAGGGCATGCTTTCCAAGGGGCGCGAGAAAGTGGAACGCCGCGGACTTGCCAAGCGTGTGGTGCTCCAACGCGCCGATAGTGCCGAACTCCCCTTTCCGGACGCCACCTTCGACGCGGTCACCGTGGCCTTCGGTGTGCGTAATTTCGAGGAGCTTGAACGCGGTCTCCGCGAGATGCTGCGTGTACTGAAGCCCAACGGCCGGCTGTTCGTGTTGGAGTTCTCCAAGCCACACCGGACACCCATGCGCCAGCTTTTCCGCTTCTACTTCCACCGGGTGATGCCCGTGGTGGGCCGATCGGTGAGCAAGGACAGTGCGGCCTACACCTACCTGCCCAAGAGCGTGGAAGCTTTCCCGGAGGGGGATGCGTTCCTGCAACTGTTGCGCAACGCAGGCGGACGGGAATGCACCGCCGAAACCCTCACGGGAGGTATCGCCACACTCTATATGGCGCGCAAGTGATACTTGGCGCTCACCCGCACACACCGATCGGCGCGTACCTTCGTTGTCCTGATGATGCCTGTGCACGCATTGATCCGTAGCCTGACACTCGTAGTGCTGCTCGCGGCACCTTCGCTGGCGGGCGCCCAGAACAGCGGTGGAGTGAAGGTGGAGAACCTGCCCAATTTCGACCTGCGCCGCTTCCACTTCGGCTTCCTGCTGAGCTACAACAACAGCGACTTCTACACACGGCTCCGCACCCGCGCGCCCTTCACTGACTCGTTGTTGGTGCTCAACCACCAGCGCCAACCCGGGTTCAACCTCGGTATCGTGGCCTCGTTGAACATGGGCACCAACCTCAGCCTCCGCTTCCTGCCCACCCTCTCGTTCCAGGAGCGCACCCTGCAATACCAGTTCCGGGACCCCCTCGGGGAGATCGAGTACTTCCAGAAGCCCGTGGAGAGCACCTACCTGGAGTTCCCCCTGCTGGTGAAGCTGCGCAGCGACCGCATCAACAATTTCGCTGTGTACCTCATTGGTGGCGGCAAGTTCAGCATCGACATGGCGAGCCAGAAGGACGTGAACCAGGCACTGGACGACGAGACCATCGTGAAGCTGGCCAAGTACGACTATGCCGCGGAGGTGGGCGGCGGATTCGATTTCTTCCTGCAGTACTTCAAGTTCGGCATCGAACTGAAGACCGGCGTGGGCATACCCAACCTGCTGGTGCGCGATGGCACCCGCTTCGACCTGCCGCTGGAAAGCCTGCGGTCCAAGACCTACGTGCTCACGTTCACCTTCGAGGGATGAGGTGGGGCGGGCATGGTCCGCAGCCCCGATCTTCGCAGCATGGAGCGCTCTGTGGACATCGCACTGTCGCCGGCCGAAGCGCATGATCCTGTCATGGTGCGTGCCGCTGCGGCCGAGGCGGCCGGAATACCGTTGGCACAGGTGCAACGGAGCAGCGTGCTGAAGCGTTCCATTGACGCGCGCTCGAAACGGCCGCTGTTCCGTCTGCGGGTGCTGGTAAGCACCGAGGCAGGGAGCGATGCCCCGCCCACCGTGCATCTGGCCGATGTGAGCGCCGCACCACCGGTTATCATCGTGGGCTGCGGTCCGGCCGGGTTGTTCGCCGCCCTGCGCTGCATCGAACGGGGCTTGCGGCCTGTGGTGCTGGAGCGAGGCAGGAACGTGCGCGACAGGCGGCGCGACCTGGCCGCCATCAACCGCCATGGCACCGTTGACCCCGACAGCAATTACTGCTTCGGTGAGGGAGGCGCAGGCACCTACAGCGACGGCAAGCTCTACACCCGA
>Ga0169931_10003562_pt1 | contig 24662 bp, 21 predicted proteins | sample Kivu_15m_20L_FD_129675 | JGI IMG/M metagenome (GOLD analysis project Ga0169931, IMG submission 129675) | Freshwater microbial communities from Lake Kivu, Western Province, Rwanda to study Microbial Dark Matter (Phase II) - Kivu_15m_20L... | ecosystem: Environmental > Aquatic > Freshwater > Lake...
CCCGACAGCACCTGCCCGAACAGGGTTGGAAAACCGAGCCCCCCCTCCATCCCCCGGTTGGTGCACGAGCCCCGCATCATACTCATCCCACTCGGGACACCTATCCCGGTCGGGGCACGCGACCCACCCGACTGCTCAAGCGCACGGTCCCCCTAAAAATCGAATTCAAAGCCCCTTCGACCTGGACTCTCCAGTGGCCCACTCGCCCCTCAAGACCCGACACCCGTGCGCGCACCCTGCATGTCCATGACCCCGCATCGCAAGTCGAGGGACCTGAGCGACTCACTCCTCCGGTGCTCAGCACCGCCACTCCACGCGATCGACTCTATTACCGAATCCACTGCACCGAAGGCCTGCTCCTTTGGGCCTACTCGCTTGCCGACGCCCCTTTTGAATCCCTCACCGAAGTGCATTTGCAGGGGTATTTTGATTAAAGCGCCCGGACCTGCTACCACTAGCTCTATGCGAGGCACATTCTTTCAGGCACCGATCGAGATCCGCATCGAGATTCAGGGCGAAAAGTGGAAACAGGGCGAAACCCTCTCCGGTACGGTAACGTTCAAAAACCGGGGCAGTGCGCCCGCCAAAGCCTCCGAGGCCACGATCTCGCTTGCCCGTGGCACCCTCAAAAAAGTTCAGAAAAAAGACCCCGAAGCGCTCGACATCGTGGAGACCCACGCTCTCGAAGCGGCAGGACTGGCAAGCGAACTTGCTCCAGGCACCGAAATCACCAAGCCTTTTAGCTTTAAGCTGGGCGCCAACGCTTTCATCACCGACACGGTGACCAGTCTTTTTGTTGTGGTCGGAAAAGTCTCTGCGGGGCAAACCAGCTGGCCCGTGCTTCAGCTCCAAGTGCAGCCCTCCGATGTGATCGTGGAATTCGTAAAGACCTTTACGATCGAGCATCACTTTGCATTTAAAGATTACAAGGCCACCAAGAACGGCGTTCAAGCCAAGCTCGATCCGCCCGATGGTCAGTCCTACTCTTCACTCGAGGGTCTGGATGTGAACTTTTGGTTCAAAGGAACCGAAGGTCACGAAGATCTCGAGGTCGACTACGGCTTTGTGGTCAAAAAAGTGAAACCCAACGTGGCTTCCGTCACCTACCTCAAAGAAAAGCGCCCCGTCTCTCAGACCTTTTCGCGTCTCCAGTACATGACCCCGAGCGGTCGTGTGAACTTTGACGAGATTCGAAAAGGAATCGAAGGCGCACTGGCCGCGCTCTCTAAAAATCCATTCTAAGTGGCCTTTTCTGCCCGCCTTGAACTCGCCCTAGACTTACGGTAAACTTACGGTTGCTGCAAGCGCCCTCTTTTATGAATTACGCTGAGCTGACCTGTCGCACCCACTATTCTTTTTTGCGCGGAGCGGCCTCTCCCGAGGCCTTGATCCAGCGCGCCTCCACACTGGGGCTCTCGGCGCTTGCGATCACGGATCGAAACGGAGTGTATGGATTTCCGAAGGCCTACCAGGCCTGGAAGCAACTGACTCCCGAAGCCCGCGCGCGCCTCAAGCTCATCGTCGGAGCCGAGCTCACGATGGAGCCCATGCCCGAATCCCATTCGGTCGTAATCCTGGCGCGCACTCGCGCTGCCTATGGGCTCATGTGCCGCATGATCACGGCAGCGCACGCCGGCAAAGAAAAGGGCTGCGCGCACCTCACCCGCACCGAACTGCTCGAGTGGCTCTCGCAGCCTCGTGCTGCCGAGCTTGAACTGCTACTCCCCCCGCCGCTCATCACTGATGCAAGTGCCTGGTGGGAGTGGGCTCAAGAGCTGATCGACAAGAGCCTAGCCGCCGTGCATTTTCCGCTTTTTCAATGGAGAGACCGGCTCGACGCTCAAAGGCTCAAGACAGCACAAAACCTTGCAGAACGATGGGGCGCTCACCGGATCGTTGCCGCAAACGATGTGCATTTTGCTGACGCCACTCAAAAACCTCTTCATGACATCGTGACTGCGATTCGGGAGGGTACGACCACCCAAGAAGCAGGAGACCTGCTTTTTCAAAATGCAGAGAACAGGCTTAAATCCGCTCAGGAGATGCTCTCTCTTGCGCCCAAAAAATCTCCTGATCGCGAGTTCTGGATCGATGCCATCAAACGAGCCCACGCGCTCTCCCAGCGTTTTAGTTTTGATCCCTCTGAGCTTCGCTACCGCTACCCTTCTGAATGGATCCCCAGCCCTCACACTTCTCAGAGCTATCTCGAAGAGCTCACTTGGATGGGCGCCCACCAACGCTACGGCAGCGAGCATCTGCCTCCTGCCGTTCGTAAACAGCTCGAACACGAGCTCTCCCTCATTCATGAGCTGGGCTTTTCGGACTACTTTTTGACCATCTGGGAGATCGTTGAATTTGCAAAATCGCGCGACATCCTCTGCCAGGGGCGTGGATCAGCAGCCAACTCCGCAGTCTGCTTTTGCTTAGGCATCACGGCCATTGATCCCGTTCGAATGAATCTTCTTTTTGAGCGCTTTATTTCAGCCGAGCGAGGTGAGCCCCCCGACATCGATGTCGATTTTGAACACGAGAGGCGCGAAGAAGTCATCCAGCACGTCTATGAACGCTACGGTCGCGACAGGGCGGGAATGGTGGCGGCCCTGATCACTTATCGCTCACGCTCGGCCTTCCGCGAAGTGGCCAAGGCGCTCGGCGTACCCCACGATGAGGCGCGCGAGAACGCAACCGTGCAGCAATACGCCGAAGAAATTTACGGTTCTCCGCGACACCTCTCGATTCACTCAGGCGGCTTCACACTCTCGGCTGATCCGATCATCGAGACTGTGCCCATTGAACCGGCTCGCATGGAGGGGCGCACGATTGTTCAGTGGGATAAAAATGATCTCGATTTTATGGGGCTCCTCAAAGTGGATCTCCTCTCACTCGGCATGCTCTCGGCTCTGCACAAAACGCTGAGGCTCATCGACAAAGAGCTTCATGAAATTCCTGCCGAAGACCCTGCCACTTACCGCATGATCCAGCGGGCCGATACGGTGGGAGTGTTTCAGATCGAGTCGCGCGCGCAGATGAGCATGCTGCCCAGACTCCTTCCTAAAACTTTTTATGATCTAGTGGTCGAAGTCGCGATCGTCAGGCCCGGGCCCATTGTCGGAAAAATGGTTCACCCCTACTTGAAGCGCAAGCGGGGTCTAGAAAAGATGGAGCTTCCGGATCCGAGGCTTGAGCCCATTTTGGGACGCACGCTCGGGGTGCCGCTTTTTCAAGAGCAGATCATGAAGATTGCGATCACTCTGGCAGGCTTTACGCCCGGAGAGGCCGATCAGCTGAGGCGCGCGATCGGCGCGTGGCGTTCCACGGGCAGCATCAGTGCGATGGGGCAAAAGCTCATGCAAGGGCTTCTGGATCACGGACTTCCACAGACTTTTTCGGATCAGATCTTTGAGCAGATCCAAGGGTTTGCTGAATACGGATTTCCGGAGAGCCATGCTGCTTCATTTGCGCTCATTGCCTATGCATCGGCCTGGCTCAAGTGCCACCACCCTGCTCAGTTTGCAGCTTCGATCATCAACTCTCAGCCTATGGGATTTTATTCCAACTCAACCCTCATCGAAGACGCGCGCAGGCATGGAGTAAAAATCCTGCCCGTGTGTGTTCGCGAGAGTGAGTGGGACTGCAAATCCGGGCCAAAAACGATTCGCCTCGGATTTAGGCTCATTCAAGGCATGCAGAGAGCCGAGTACGAAAGGCTTGCTCAGGCGAGAGCCCAAAAGCCTTTTTCGTCCCTTGCTGATTTTTCAAATCGGGTGAGTCTCAGGCGCCCCATCCTGCATCAGATGGCCATGGGAGGGGTGCTCGACGCTTTTGGCCTCGCCCGTCGCGAAGCGCTCTGGGAAGTTCTAGGGTGCGAAGTGAATCGACTGGGGGGTCTTTTTAGGGCGGCTGAAGTGCAGGCAGCCCAGCACCAACCCCAACTCAGCCTGGATCTTCCGGAGCTTTTTGCTCCGCTCACGCGCTGGGAGTCGATCGAGCAGGACCTGCGCACCACAGGCGTATTCACTTCGGGGCACCCGGTCCAAGAACTGAGGCGCCAAAATCCACGCCTCCCCCAGCTCACCACGCGTGAGGCCAAGCTCAAGTCACAGTCGCGCAAGCTCTCGGTCTTTGGGCTTGTGATTGTCATGCAGCGACCACCCACGGCCAAAGGCACCTGCTTTGCCACGCTCGAAGATGGCGATGGTTTTTTGGATCTCATTATTCGCAAAGAAGTCTTTGAGGGCGCTCGCGAGCTCTTTGAGTCCCAGTCTTTTCTCAAAGTAACGGGCAGCCTTCAGCGCTCGGGAGGGCGCGAATCCCACTCCGCCTCTCTCCTCGTTGAAGCCATTGAACCCAGCTAGGAGTCAGGGCTTTGACAGTTGGCCTAGGACAGGGTTCGTGGCAGGCTTGAGGCAACTTTTAAGACATTCAAGCCCTTGGAGAAAATTGAACATGAGTCTCTGTCAGCGCGTTGCACTTTGATCGATCACAGCCGGAACCCTTGCAGCAATTCTGGCCATCACCTCTGCCACCCCCGCACAAGCCTTCACTTTTACGATCACTGACAAGAACATCGCATTCAACTCCCAGCTCACGGATCTCGAGAATCAGGTCAACTCCACCTTCACTCCAGGAATGGAGGACAAGTTCATCAAGTCCATGGCCGAAGCTTCACGAGGCACCACAAGCGGTCTCGGTACAGACGGTATGGTCCGGGGAAGCAAGTTCTCAATTTCAACCTCAGCAGGAACAAGCATCGCTACACAGGGATCGTTTGGCTCTTTTGAGGCAGGAAAAAATCAGCTCCCAGGCGTGGGATTTGGAGTGCAGCCGGCAGTGACGATCGGAATCAACGCTTCAAAATTTAATAAGGCAGCAACCCTGGGTCTGGATCCCGCAAAAGTGGATTACTTCATTCACTTTATGAAACTCAATCTCTCGGATCTCACCCCAGAGGCAGGATTTAGCCTCACGAACTTTGGACTCATGGGCCGGTATTGGATCAAGGATTCAGTCACCAAACTCTGGGCGTTTCGCTGGGATGGTCTTTCGGTGACTTCGGGTTTTCAGCTCTCGAACATGACGGCCAATTTTAGAAGCAATCTGGATTTCGCCGCCGGCACCGCCCCCGCGGACGTGCGCTGGGCGCCTGTTGCTGACTTTGGGATCCAAGCACAGACTTTCTCGATACCGCTTGAGCTCAGGACCGGTATGACCCTCCTTAAGTTTTGGACCCTTGCAGTCGGTGCGGGCGCTCGCTTCAACTTTGGCTCTGCTCAAACGGAGGGTGCGATCTCGGGGGACATTACCAACACCGCCACCGGCAAAGTCGGCACCGGAACCCTCGATCTCAACTCCCAAGAACAAAAGCCCAGCACAGTCAGCGCTCGCTTTTCGCTCGGCAACCAATTCAATTTTGGGCCCGTGAAGCTCTTTGCCGATGCAGGCTTTGCGACTCCTAAAGTGGCCGATCTCACTTTGGGTCTCCGATTTGTTTGGTAGGCCGTTTGTTGATTCGGGTCTAAGCTGACACATCTTTTTGCAGCACCCTGCCTGTGGGAACCTGAGAGGACATGGGGTTTTTCACTCATTTCCGCGCGTACGGGAGCTTGGCCCTCGGGTCGGCTCTCTGCCTAATGAACCTTTCTGCCTGCCAACCCAAGCGGGACGCCTCACCGTCTGTGGTGAGTCCCATCGTTGCCGCATCTGAACCCCGAACGACAAAGATCGTCTTGGCGGAGATCGAGTTTCTGACTCAAGACCTGGGCTGCTCCTCAGATGCCGATTGTGTAGTCCAACCCGTCGGAACAGACGGCTGCGGAAACGGCGAATACCCCTATGACCGACTGATCTACTCCGCACCAAGGACCGACGTGGCCTTGCTGACGGAGAAGATTCGGGAGTTTAACTTCCTACAACTTCAAGAACTTGAATCGCGAGGGCCCCCGGCCGTCTGCTCCAGTGAAGTGTTAAAAATTACACCGAGTTGCGATCGAGCGACCTTCACTTGCTTGGGTTCCGCGACGGAGCGACGCCGGTGAGTTTCTTCTAACCAAACCCTAACCAAACTCCAAAGCCGTCCTGACGGTTTCTGCGGCAAATGAGCATCATGCTTACTGCCGATTTTCACAGTCACAGCCGATTTAGCGATGGTCATCTCACGGTACCCGAACTCGTGGACTGGTACGGTGCGAGAGGGGCCAAGGTGCTAGCGATCACGGATCACTGGTGCCAGAGCCGCACCCCCCTGGGCCGGGTGGCTCAACTTCTCAAGCGTACTCTCACTTCTCAAAGCATTCCTCACTACTTCAATACGCTCGCGTCCGAAAGCGTGCGCGCTTGGAACACCTATGGGATGCGACTGATCCCAGGAGTGGAGATCACCCAAAACACGCTCTCCCACTCGCGCTCAGCTCACTTGCTGTTTCTCGCCCACCACGCTTGGGATCTCGCCATCCTGGATCCCGATCTCACTCCGATGGAACTTTTACTTAGAGCCCGTCGAGCGGGTTTTCTCACGATCGCAGCACATCCGGTTTCTACGGGTAGGATCGAAGCGCAAACTTACCACCTCTGGGACAACCGCAAACTCTACGCGCCCCACATCGACGCCTGGGAGTGTGGAACTCAGGAGCGCTACTTTGCCGAAGTGGCGGCCTCAGGCCTCCCCATCATTGCCAATAGCGATTTTCACTCGACCAAACAGGCTCGAGCGTGGAGAACACGGCTCAATTTAAGCCTCAAAGAGGAGCAAACTCTCCGAATTCCTGAAATCTTTCAGGCCATCCGTGCCCGAAGGCTCCAGCCCATCTGGACGGATTGGCGGAGTGCTCCCTCAATTTTAGGGTGTGTCAGCACAGACATCTCGCCAATAACGCTCGGAGCCTGACCCTCGATCATGAGATGCTTGGAGGGATGCGCTCTTTGTGGGGAACACTCTGGTCCGCTGCTTTGTTGTGTGGGTTTTTGCCACTCGCTACCCATGCCGCTCCTCCAGTCCGAGAGCGAATTAAAAGTTCAGAGTACCGATTCAAAGCCACAGTAGACCCCCTAGTCCTTGATGATCGAATGACCGAGATCTGGGCCGCGGTTGTGAGACCTGCCGCTCTCAAGAAAGAAAAGAAATATCCGGTGGTCGTCATGCTTCATGGCAATCATCAAACCTGTGGCATGCCCCACCCGAGTGGTTATCGAGTGGATTCTTCGTGCGAATACACCGATACCGGAACCTGCTCCGATGGCACCGTCGTGGTGCCGAGTCACTTGGGGTACTCGTACTTTGCCGAGCAATTAGCCTCGCTGGGTTATGTCGTAGTCTCCATTAATTCAAATCGCGGGATCAACTGTGGCTTTGAAGTCGAAGGCGACCTTGGCCTCAACCTTGCTCGTGGGCGATTGATCCTTCGTCACCTGCAGCTCCTCAGCAGATGGAATCAGGGCACCGAATCCACACCTCAGGAATTGGGAGTGAGCCTCAAAGGAAAACTCGATCTCAAGAGTATCGGCCTCTTTGGCCACTCACGAGGAGGCGAAGGCGTTCGCGCTGCTTATGCTCTTTACCGAGACGAAAAAAGTCCCTGGCCCGAAATGATTCCAGATCGCCTCAACTTTAAGGGAATCTTCGAGCTTGGCGCAGTCGATGGGCAGACGAGCCGAGTGCTCGATGCGCTCGATGTCCCGTGGGTTCAACTCACTCCCTCCTGCGATGGGGATGTGCGCTTACTCGATGGACTTAGGCCCTTTGATCGCATGATGGACAATGGCCATGCTGAGTCCAACCCTTCGATGAAATCGATCTTTTACGTGCATGGAGCCAATCATAATTTTTTCAATACCGAGTGGCATCGCTCGGATGCCGTCGGTTGCCTCGTTCATCCACCCATCTACCATTACGACCCCGATCCCGAAGAAGGACCCGATGGCCTTCCGGTCTATCACTACTTTGGAAATTCACCGAAACAGCGCGCGATTGCGACTCAAGCCGTGACTTCCTTCATGCTCGGAAATGTGAGCAACGAGCTCGTTCGCCCAGAGTTTAACCACCTCTTTGATCCAGGTTACCCGCTGTCTCGACGCCTCCAGAGTCTCACACGAATTGAACGAGCTCACCTCTCCACGCCTCACGCGGGGATCAACCCAGTGCTCGAAAACTTTAGTGGCGAGAGCGGCCTGAGCATGCGCGAAATCCCGAATGACCATTCGAACGTGAAAGTTGAGCATGGAACAGACCCCTACCTCATGGATCAGATCATCCGTACGGCGATCATCACTTGGACCAAGCGCTCCAATCTGACCTACTTTCAAAATAACTGGGCCAAAGAAGGCCAAGGAATCGACTTGAGATCGCATCGCACGCTCTCGTTTCGCGTGGCGAGGAGTCCGCTCTCGATGACGGATGTGTATGCTGACGCCGGGATCACGCTCGTGGATTTTAGAGGAAGACTCTCTCAAGAAATCCGGCTCGCAAAAGTTGCAGCGGTTCTTGAGCCCGGTGGCTATGGCCTTGCGCACCCCGTACTGCAAACGGCAAAAATTCCGCTCGCGTGGTTTAAAGGCGTGGATCTCAGCCAAATTCGAGGCATGCGTTTTACCTTTAACGGAAGCAAGTCGGGAACCCTCTTGCTCGATGAGATTCGGCTGCATTCGGAGCAGGCTGAGCTGGTGGACTTACGCGGGTCTCCTGGCACTTGGGGAGTCGCAGGTGGCGCTGAGAGTGTTCCTGTCAAAACAGCTCGGATTGAAAAGATTCAGACCCGCCCAAATCCTCGAAATGGCGCCCCAGAGTCCGAAGTGGTGATCCGCTCGTCCGAGGCGTTTCCGGTGGGTGGATCGCTCCTCGTCCTCGGTGTGGATGGAGTGGAGAGCAAGCGCAGCTTCTTTCCGAATCCCAAGGACTTGAGAACAGTGGCATTTAAGATCAGCGACGATCAGGCCAACCGAGTGCGGGGAGCCAGCAAAATCGAACTCAAGTTGGGCTCCCAAAGTCTTTATCGCATCGAAAAATAAGGCCCCGTCTCTTTTGCGTGTCTCGGATGACAGGCGCAGGTGATCGCTCGTCTTCCTGTTTTAGAGGTGTCAGACTGTGAAGATGATTTTTTCTCAAACCGGTCGCCAAAGGTTGTTAGTGATTCTGGGCCTGATGCTCGTCCTTGCCCAAGCCTGGTCCCAGGCGAGAGCCCAAGAGGGCAGCGAGGGTGGGGACCCCCAGGGCCGCAGGCCCAGGCGCCAAGAGAGGCGCCAAGAGCGACACGAAGACCGCCGAGAGGCGCGCCAGGAGCGGAGAGAGGACCGTCGTGAGCGCCGACAGGACCGGCGCGAAGACCGGCAAGAGAGGCGCGAAGACCGCCGCGCCAGGCGCCGCTAAAGTCCAAAGCCTGCTTTGAATTCCCGCCAGGCCCATGCTATCCCCTAGGGACGTTTTGCATCCCCAGTGGAGAGGTGGCCGAGTGGTTGAAGGCGCACGCTTGGAAAGCGTGTTTACGGGTAACACCGTAACGAGGGTTCGAATCCCTCCCTCTCCGCCATTCTTAATCAGGGTCGAAAAAGCAAAAGTCAAAAAACGTAATTGTAATAACCAATTGAAACCAATGAAGAGGGCCTGGTGGTCCTCGGTCTGATCTTTCGTAGAATTTCACGAAATGTCGTGAGTTTGCTCACAGGCTGCAGATCAGGCGAGCTATATAGCTTGCGCTGGAGCGATGTAGACCTTGAAAATAGGACCATCAGTGTGAGTCGAAGCTGGAATTCAAAAAACGGCTTCACAAGCACTAAGAACCAGAAGTCTCGGATCGTGCCCATTTCAGAAGAACTGCTTCAGTTTTTAAAAGAACTGAAGCTGAGCCGAGGCGGTGAGGAGTTTGTCCTCCCGCATCTAACGGAGTGGACACGGGGCGATGCTGCCAAAGTGATTAGGAAGTTTTGCAGATCACTTGGGATCACAGATATTCGGTTCCACGACTTGCGAGCAACCTTCATCACAAGCCTTTTGGCCCGTGGTGAGTCGCTAGCGAGGGTGATGGCCATAGTTGGCCACGCCGACATGGAGACGACGAATGTCTACCTCAGAAAGGCTGGCATCGAGCTTAGGGGCGGTACTGAGAAGCTGGGGTACAAGATCCCCAACGCCCACAATGGAAACGTCCTAAAGCTGCTGCCGGCCAAATAAGGCTTGCCAAATATGGCAAGTTATGAGAGGCTACCCATATGAAGCGTCGTGAGTACGCCATCAGCATCAAAGTCAACGATGTGCGGGTGAACAAAGTCGTCATTGACCCTCACTTTGAAGAAAAACATGCTGAGAGTATCAACGATGAGATCATCATTGAATTGGTCAAAACTCTGGATGGCGAAAGTTTTGCTCCGGTCGATCAGAGCCCACCGTTTGCTTATTTTGTGACCGATAAGATTGATCTTTACGGCAAACTTTATAAGCTCGTGTGGCTTTTGGAGGATGACCAAATCTACATTGGCGTGGTGAACGCCCATAGGAGATGAAAAATGGGAATGCCTAGCAAAGCTGAGATTAAGCGAGTTTTAAAGAAGCTGGAAAATGCCGAAGGGAGTTTGGCCGGGCCTGCCAATCCCACGCCTTTGCAGAAATTTCGCCACGATATTCAACAGAAGTTTGTGAGGTACTTGCTCAAAACGGAGATATCGCAGCGGGACATGGCAAAGTTGCTTGGGATTGACGAAGGCAAAGTCTCCAAGATCTTGCACAATCGCTTGGACGAGTTTTCAACCGACAGGCTCATTAACCTGTACGAGAAGTTGAATCCAAGCGTGAAGCTGAAGGTCAGTTAACCCAATTGCTTCTTTGTGCTTCTCCAAGCTCCCGAGGAGGGAGGAGACACAAACGATTTTCACTATTTACGGCGTAGTGAGGGCCTAAAACTCTCTCTCCGCCATCGAAGAGGGATCCGTTCCCTTTTGGTCTAGCACCGCGTCAGAGGAGTCAGCCTCATTTACGTCTCTAATCTAAGTGGTGACGCACAGAGCTCATCTGGGGTTGCGTCATTGTCTTTGCTGATTCGTTCATGCCCTTCTCCTTAGACCTCTCCCTGGCGTGATCTTCCGGGGTGATCTCACTCCGTCGCACCCAATATTTTTGGGTCGAAATGGAGGCCTTAACAATCAGCGCGTTTTGTCGCGCGAAGATGCTGAAAGAGCGCAAGACCACATGGAACGGTCTGTAGGTCTCTGTCGTTTTCTGCATTCATTTGCAGGTTTGCGTCTTAACAAGATTTTTTGCGAAACTTTGGGATGCGGCGGGTTACTCGGGGTTATCCGAAACAGACGAGAGGGACAAAGATTAAACGTTTTTACGGCGGCTCTTCTGATCATCCCCGTCCATGGGATAGCAGCAAGCCTGCATGGACGGGGTCGTAAGCCTTAGCTCTGCCTACTATTGGGGGGCTTAGCGCCACTGAGTAGGCAGAGGTTCGAAAAAGTCATTCAAAAGTAAGGCAAGGATGGGGCGGACTTGGCCTTGGACAGTGCTCAACTATATATCGTTGACCATGAATCCAAGCTCTATCTACGGTGCCCCGGATCCTCCCCTCTCCGGCACCGCAGCTACTTAAGACCTTCCATTCCACTCCCCCATCTGCACCCTTGGCGAGATACTCCAGCCTCCTCTCCCCCATCTTGTTCAACGCTTTCCGGCACCTCGCCATTTGGTTTGACCCCGCAAGCTGATACTACTGCGTCATATGGAGACAATTTTTCATCCGGTGTTGCCCTAGGTCTCGACGAGCCACAACGCTCGTTCACACCGATCGACCAACATTTCACAATGCTGGGATTGGGATTTATTGGCCATAATTGGGGAAACTGAATATCCTTCGGAATGGTGATGCTCTCATCCGGCGCTTCATCTGCTGGGGCATCCATGCCGGGGTCAAGGGCCGGCGGAGCTTTGGTCATCTCCTGCCCCACCGCCACACTAGGCCACTGGGGCAACAAGATTGCGACACTCAGTAACCCGCATACCCACTTCTTGCTCGAGATCATGACAGGCTTCCCTCCACATACGTTCCACAAACCCACACTCTTTTGAGGATCGGCTCAAAAAAAACAAAAGCTCAATCGCCGTACTGTCACATCCGACACACCCAAAAAGTATTTTCTGAGCGGGAATTCAGTCCGCGCCTCGGACGAACCCGCACTATGGGCTAAGGATCGGAGTATGGAAGGATGGGAGGCAGGTGTGCGAAATCGAGTTGACTCCACTTCACTCGCGAGTAAAGTGGATTAATGTCTACTTTACTCATAGACCGTTACCTCTCTCCCTATGTAAAAGAAGACCTCGAGAAAAAAATGGTTTTTGTTGGCGGCCCTCGGCAGGTGGGCAAGACCAGCTTGGCGTTATCGATTCAATCTTTTTACCTCAACTGGGACGACCCCGAGCACAGAAGGATGATCCTGTCCAAGAACTGGCCCAAAAGCGCCAGACGGGTGACCTTTGATGAGATCCACAAGTACGCCCGATGGAGAAACTTGCTCAAAGGCTATTACGACACCCAAAAAAAGACCCACTCGTTTCTGGTCACTGGCTCGGCGAGGCTCGACCATTATCGCAAGGGAGGCGACTCACTGATGGGTCGCTATCACTACTATCGGCTTCACCCGTTTACCCTTCCCGAGGCAAAGTTCCAAAAATCAGCTCTAGTCAGGCTCCTTAAGCTCGGGGGATTTCCTGAGCCGTTTCTTGAGGGAGACGAGCGCGCGCATCGCCGCTGGCAACTGGAGAGACTGGAGAGGGTCATTCGCGAGGACCTGCGCGATCTGGAGCGAGTGCGAGAGATCACGCTGATCGAGCGACTTGCCGAAGCCCTGCCGGAACGTGTTGGAGCGCCTCTCTCGATCAAGAATCTTGCTCAGGACCTTGAGGTGGATCACAAAACTGCGTCACGCTGGATTGAGATTCTTGAGAGCCTCTATTTTGCATACCGGATACCGCCATTCGGAGGACCGAACGGTGCTCCAAAGATCCGTGCAGTACGCAAGGAGCAGAAGCTCTATCTCTGGGACTGGAGCCAAGTGCCCGAGGGCGGCTTCCGATTCGAGAACCTGGTGGCAGGCCATCTGCTCAAGTTTTGCCACTTCATTGAGGATACGCAGGGGCATCGGATGGAACTTCGGTTCCTCCGCGACATTGACAAGCGCGAGGTGGACTTCGTCGTTCTCCGTGATCGTAAACCTATTTTCGCCGTGGAGTGCAAGAGCGGAGAAAAGGCCCTCTCACCACACATTCCTTATTTCAAAGCGCGCACTTCGATTCCAAAGTTTTACCAGGTCCACCTCGGAACTTCGCACCGCGCCCCTATGGACGGGGTGGAGATCCTTCCTTTTGCCGAATTTTGCAGGAGTGAGGGCCTGGTTTAGGCTGGAGCAGCCCTTTATAGCGCCGAACAGGGATCCGTTCCCTTTTGGTCTAGCACCGCGTCAGAATAGTCAGCCGCATTCACGCCTCTAAGTGGTGACGCACAGAGCTCCTGTCCCATAGCTGTAGCGGTACCTGTTACCGCCGCCGCTCTACTCGAGGCACACGCCGGAATCATCAAGCAAGCCTGGAGCGTCAGTCCACCGGACGCCGCGGCCACTACGGCCTTTAGAGCCGGGACCAAAGCCAGAAGAAGTGCTGTGAGCCCCGCGCACTCAGCTGTCTTAATTGCAAGGTCTGCAGCTTAGCGATTACAACTGTCCAAAAAAGATTTCGAGAATGCTCGATTCGATTGAAGTGCCACAAAGCACTGCCATCAACTGAGAAAACTTCCTCCCATTTGATTGACCAACGCCACACCGTCTCATACACAAAAGGCAGTGCTGCGATTTTTAAGTTTCCATCTAGGACTCATCGCCTGCTTTTTATTGGCAACTGCCGCGATTGAACGTCCAGCGTTTGCTGAGTCTTGGACGGTGCTCGTTTATTGGGCCGTGGATAATGATCTTTACCCCGATTCCGTCCCCTATCTCTCCCAGTTTCAAGAGGTGGGCTCATCTTCGAATCTCCGGATCGTTGCCGAAGTGGATTACCCTGGATCCCTGCGCAAAACCGAACGTCTAGAAATCTTCAATCCCTCGCAAGTCAAGTCGGACCCCTCGCTCGATCTTCCTTACTCAAGAGTGATTGAACGCTTTAAAAAAGAGACAGACTCGGCTGACCCAGCAACGCTCACGGATTTTCTCCTCTGGGGAGTCCGCCGATTTCCGGCAGATCGATACCTCGTCGTTTTGGCAAGCCACGGCATGAACTGGCGCGGAATCATCGAGGACCATGACTCTGGAACGGTCATGCCCCTGGAAGGCGTCAGACGCGCGCTCTACGCCATGAATCAACAGCGGGGCCAAACGCTTGAACTTCTGGTCGCCGATGCGTGCCGAATGTCCTTTGCAGATACTTTGCTCGGTCTTGCAGGACAGACTCAGTGGATGGTGGGATCTCAATTTGATGTGAATGGTTTTGAGCACGCACGCCCCCTCTTGGAGCTCGCCAGGAGGCCCGGACTTTCGCCCGCTCAATTAGGTCTCGAATATGTCCGCTCCTACCCCAGGAGGGATGCACTAGAGCCCAACTTTTCTGCCTCTCTCCTGCACCTTCAAGACCCGGGACGGGATCCAATGAGGGTTTCGTGGAGCCAGGACATGCGATGGATCCTCGACCGTCTGCTGGAGCTGAGTCCGGGACAACTCCTCCTGGTGAGAGATCAACTTCAGATCACTCAAAACGACTTTGCCGACCAAGCCATTGATTTTGGTAATTTGATGGGCGCACTCCTGTCGCTCCTGGACCCAGCGACACCAGGACTCAAGGCCATCTCGGATCGTTATCTCACCTACTCTCAGCACCTCGACCCACAGGACGGCTCCGTACTCCTCACCCAATTTCACCCACAGTCGGTGATTCAAGCCGCAAGTTTTACGGCCGGATCTCAAAGCGCCACGGGACTCTCACTCAATTGCCCAAAAGACCTGAACGCATACCGCAGCTCCGTTTTTGCGCTCCTCTTTCCTGAGTGGCTGGAGGTTTGCGCAAAGGTGTCCGCCACCTTTTACTTAAGCACCGCGTCAAACGCCCGCCGACTATGAGTCAGAATCTGGGCCTCATCCTCCTTGCGACTTCAGCTTTTCTTCATGCGCTCTGGAACTCGTGGATCAAGCGCGAGGAGCACAAAGAGACGTTTCTCATCACGGTCATTGCCCTAGGATGTGCGCTCGCATGGTTGGGAGTGGCCACCCTGGCCCGGCCCAACGCCTTTGCGGGTTTGGATTGGTCGCTTGCCGCGGGAGTTTTTGAGGGACTCTACCTCGCCTCTCTCACCCGAACCCTGAGCTTGGCGCCTCTAGCTTGGGCGTATGCCCTGATGCGCGGCGGCGCCATGGCGATGGTGTGGCTTCTCTCCGGCCTCATCCTCGGTGAACGCACGGGCGCCTACGGCTTTCTCGGCGCACTCCTGATTTTTGCGGGTCTTTGGGTCCCTGTGATGGGCATTAAAATAACGGGGTCCGCGCTCACGGGGCTCACCGGCCAGGGCCTGCGCGCTGCCCTACTGAGCGCCACCTTCATCTCGGGCTATCACTTCTGCTATGACCGCGCGCTCGAGTTTGGCGCCGAACCCTATCGCCTCTTTGCCGTGAGCCTGAGTGTTTCGATACCGATCATGGCGCTCAACCTCCTCAGACTTCGAGCCAAGGCACACCTCCCGTCCCCCGCCATCATTCTTAAAAACAGGCCTGCCTTTTTGCTCCTCTGCGCAACGGTCGTCTATTGGAGCTTTATCCTCTTTTTGATGGGCCTCGAATCCACAGGTGCCGGTTTTGCGATCACCCTGAGAAACACTTCGATCTTCTATGCTCTCGTGCTGGCACACCTATCAGGAGAAAAAATCCAAAAGCTCCAGATTTTGAGCTGCATTTTGATCTTCGTGGGCGCAGTATTTTTGGGAATCAACAGATAGGCCGCTCACAAGTACCCCGCTCATGAAGAACTCCAGCAAGACTTCACACCAGAGTTCACACCCAAGGTTAAAGGGGAGCGCACTCGGAGTCGGGATCGCATTATTAGGAGCCTGCAGCACCATGATCGGAAATCCACGCTATCCCAAGTCCGATCATTTTGATGGCAAGCGGTTCTTTAATCCCTGGGGTGTGAATGCCAACAAAAGCCTTTGGGAAGTATTGAATTGGAAACTCAAAGGAGAAGCCAAAGCCTGGCCCACTCCACCCGTGCCCAACACAGCCACCGCACGCCTCCTTACATCCGCTCCGACTCAAGCTCCTTCGTCGCGCCCCATTCACATCACCTCCATCGGCCACGCAACCGTTCTGATCCAAGATCAAAATCTCAACATCCTGACCGATCCTCAACTCAGCGACCGAGCAAGCCCGGTGAGTTTTGCAGGCCCCTCTCGCATCAGAAAGCCTGGCCTCACTCTCGATGAGCTGCCACAGATCCACTACGTGGTGGTGAGCCACAATCATTACGATCATCTCGATCTGCCCACCCTCGTGGCACTCCACAAAAAATTTAAGCCCGTTTTTGTTGTCCCTTTAGGAAACGGATCACTCCTCCGGGATGCGGGCGTCACCTCCGTCGTCGAACTCGACTGGTGGCAATCTCATCACGAGATCACCCTTGTGCCCGTTCAACACTGGTCTGCACGCGGAGTCATGGATCGCAATGAGGCGCTCTGGGGAGGGTTCGTGATTTCTCTTGCGCAAAAGAAAATCTTTTTTGCGGGCGACACAGGATACGGCCCCCACTTTAAGATGATCCGCGAGAAAATGGGGCCCATGGACATTAGCCTCCTCCCGATCGGAGCTTATGAGCCTCGCTGGTTTATGAAAGACCAGCACATGAACCCCGAAGATGCGGTCCAAGCCCATCTCGATCTCGAAAGCCGCCAAAGCGTTGCCATTCACTTTGAGACCTTTCAAATGACGGATGAAGCCTTTGACGAACCCCGAAAAGCGCTCTCAGACTCGATTGAGCGGCGGAGCACTCGGATGCCGCCTTTCACCGCGCCACAGATCGGTGGGACCGAAATTTTTCACTAAAAAGAATTCTTTTTTGGAAACGGTATTTTCTAGTTTGGAAAGAACCCCAACCTCGGTTAGCGTTCGATCACAAGGCAGAGAAACGAATGTCCAAAAGACAAACCCTCGGACTGCGCAGTACCGTCAACCTGAGTACTCCCGCAGCCGCGGTACTGATTTTCTCCCTGTTTACACCCGCTCTCAGCGCCCAAGCCAAGCTTCCCGTGAGAACCGTTAAAGTGAGAACGGTTAAAGTGATTCGCGCCCAAGTCACTCGCGTGGTGGATGGCGACACGGTCCACGCTCTGGATAGCGATGGCGAAGTGATCAAGATCCGCATGCAGGGGGTGGACGCGCCCGAATCCAAGCTCCCGACCGACCAAGGAATCGTGGGACAAATGCCTTGGGGAAAAGCGAGTTCCGACTCGCTCACCCGCATGCTCCCCAAAGGCTCTCGCGTGCAACTCGAAGTGTTTGGTACTGACAAGTACGGACGAACGATTGCTCACGTCGTGCTTCAAGGCAAAAACCTCAATATTGAGCAGCTCCGCAAGGGTCACGCCGTGAGCTACATCATCTGCGAGCCGGGCGAGTGCTCCGAAAAATACCTGGACGAAGTTCGCTCCCAAGAAATCATCGAAGCCTGCCATGCTGCCCAAAAAGCGGAGGTAGGAGTTTTTGATCCTGAGAATCTACTCACCGAGCTGCCCTTTGAGTTTCGATCGAGGATGCAAAAGCGCACCCCCGATAAGTTTGTGGGCGATGTCACCACGCGCGAGTACTTTAGTCCCGAAGATTATCGAAATGTGCCTGTCTGTGACCGCATTTTCTTTATGTCTGAGGCTGACGCCCAGGCGGTCGGCTTCACCCCGCATCACAACTGATTGAAGCTCGTTCCTTTCTCTCCCCATCCGCTCCAGGCAAAAGGCTCTCTCGAGGGTGAGCTCGCTCTCACGGATTCTCAGCTCTCTCTCGAATGGACCTGGCCTCGGAGCTGGCAACTTCACAGAGTGCACCGAGAGGTCAAGGCCCCGGGTCTGCGAGCCCACGAACTCTGGAGAACCACCTGCTTTGAGGCCTTTGTCTCTGCAGGAGCGAGCGGGAGCTACTTCGAGATCAACCTCGCCCCCGATGGGAGATGGAACGTCTACTCGTTTGATCGCTACCGAGAGCCGCAGCCCCCGCGAGAAGCTGAGGGCTGGATCCTCAACCAGTTTGAGTGTGCTCCGGGATGGCTTCGGGCGACGCTTGAACTTCCAGACGGACTGATCCTGAGTCCACGACGTTTTGGACTCACGGCTGTTCTTGAGACGGACACTTTAAGCTACTGGGCACTCGCTCATACGGGATCAGAGCCCGATTTTCACGACGCAAGGTCCTGGTTTTAATTTCTTCATGCTCTGTCTTTTAACGAAAAACTCTTTTGATGGGCCACCATTTTCAAAAACAGACGCATCATGTTTTGACTCTGCGGTCGCGCAGCCTCCCGCCCATGAACGAGCTCTAGCACTCGCTCCATGGCCTCAACCGAAGAAAGGCACTCAGGCCGAGGTTGTTTGCGGATTTCAAACCGAGAGCGCGATTCGGCCTCAAAAGAAATGCGCTCGATCCTTTGAAGAGGCGGCGAGTGATGCAGCATCTTCTGGGCAAGATCCCAAGTGGCGTCAATCACGATCACGACCGCTTCTCTCTCGCCTTCAAACCAAGAGGCCCGCTCCTCCCCGCTCATGCGACTGAGATTGTGACTTTGGGGACCTGGAAAAAGAAGCAGCGGGCGGAGGGTAGGGTTCCTCACTAAAAAACCCAGCTCCGAATCCTCCCCAAACTCCGCGCCCACCCAGAGTGTGGAGTTCGATAAACTTCGGTGCGCAAGCCTTCCCGTACCCACGGGGTGCCTAGCCTCAAGGGGATGCATCAAGATGACAAATCGTGGCCGACTCTCCACAGGCAAAAGCTCCTTGCAGTAGCAAGTCACCTGGGGCTTTCGACAGGCGTAGCAAGTGGGGCGGCCAAAGCCGCTGAGTGTGGGCACACCCCCATGCTACCCCCATTTTACGTGCGAAGTTTTGTCAAAAATGGAAAATCACCCACAAAACCATGTGTTCAAGACTTCTTGAACTAAAGCTCCCACTTTGAGATACACTGCAATCATGGCTCAGATCACTTCGCTTCGACCCTTTTTGAGTCTAGGTGAGTTCAAAGCTCGGGTCCAAGGCACTCTGTCTCAGTGCCTGGAGCACTCGCCGATGCGCCAAAAAGTGGCGCCTTTATTACTCAATCCTCAGGCCAAGCTTTTGAGACCCGAATTGGTCTGGAGCTTTGGGAGGCTCTCCGGAGCTCCTCCTCAAGCGCTCATTGAGATTGCAGCCAGTGCGGAGCTCCTTCATGCGGCAAGCCTAGTTCACGATGATGTGATCGATGAATCCTCTGAGAGAAGAGGCTCACCCACGCTGCACATCACCCACGGGGTTCGAGTAGCGATCTTAGCCGGCGATCACCTCCTGGCAAAAGCTCTCGAGCTCACCTCCTTTCACGGACCCCGCATCGTGAGAGCTGCTGCACGAGCTATGGCTCAAATGTCAGGGGCGGCCTCACAAGAGCTCGAGGCGCGTGCCCAGTGCAGAGGTCCGATTCTTTTTCTGCCCAATGCCGAACTGAGGCCTCTGGCTAGTGGCAAAACGGGAGCGCTCTTTGGTTATTGTCTGGAGGCAGTGGCCTGCCTCGAGCCCGAATCTTCGCCCGCAGCCTTAGACGCTCGCTGCCTAGCGCTTCGCCAAGCAGGAGAGCGCCTCGGTGTGGCCTTTCAGTACTTAGATGACCTGCAAGACCTGCGTGGGGGCGCCGGCAAGCCCCGAGGTGCGGACCTTCGTGAAAAAAACCCAAACGCGGTCGTGACTGCCGCAGGCGAGCTGGGCCACTACCCTCAACATCTGGGTGAGCTCATCACCCATGGCCACGTCGTCGAGGCGTGTGAGCTCCTCCTCTCCCCTCCCGCCCCCCTCGAGGTCGAAAGCTGGATCAGCAGAGAGCTCGATGAAGCCGAGCTGCTTCTTGAACAATACGCGTCTCATTTTGCTCAAGATCCGCAGATCCAGGCCCTGATCGGCAAGCTTCGCTCTTCGCAAATCTTTACTCAAAAACAGGAGAAATCCCGCCATGCAGGAAAGCAAAAGCATCATCACGTGTGACCTCGAAGGAAGAATAGAAACCTTTAGCAAGGGAGCCTCCGAAGTTTTTGGATACGCCCCCGAAGAGGTGATTCAAAAAAAGAGAGTGTCCCTTTTTTCTCCAGGCCTCACGGTGCTCGAGCATGTGCCTTTTTGGCTCTCTCAATCCGTCAAAAACGGATCTCACGAGACCAAGACCGTCTTTGTGCGAAAAGACGGCACTCGGTTTCCTGCTGAAATTAAGATCACCCCCACTTTCAAAAACGGAAAACAAATCGGCTATTGTGGAATGACCCGAGCCCTCCCCAACACGCCCCTGGAGGCTGCTGCTCCACCGATCAAGCTCTCCACCAGAATCTTTGCGGCTCTTGTCATCACACGAGCGCCGTTTTTGACCGCCTCGCTCATCCCAGTACTGCTCACCACGGCCTGGGTGCAGGCTCAGGGCCTGGCTTGGCAATGGAGTCATTTCATCGCGGCGTTTTTGGGAGCGGCCACTCTGCACCTCGCCTCCAACACGTTTAATGACTACTTTGATTGGAAGAGCGGCACCGACCAGGGCAATAATGACTATTTCTTGCCCTTTTCGGGAGGCAGTCGCTCGATTGAACTTGGCCTGATCACCGAGGGCAAACTCCACACCCTCTCCTGGGTACTCACTGCAGTGGCAGCCTCGTGCGGTGCTTGGCTTGCCTTGAGTCAAGGTGCCATCATTTGGGCGTTTGGTTTTGCAGGAGCGCTGGGCGGATACTTCTATACGGCGCCCCCTTTAAGACTGGTGGCCAGGCGAGGGCTGGGCGAAGCCATGATCGGACTCTGCTTTGGTCCTCTGATGACAGGCGGCACGTTTGCTGCGCTCACGGGAGAGTTCTCGGGGATGGCGCTTGCGCTGGGAGTTCCCGTGGGGCTTCTCACCACCGCCATTCTCTGGATCAACGAATTTCCGGATGCAGAGAGCGATGCCAGAACGGGCAAGAATCACCTCGTCGTGACGCTCGGAAAAAAACAAGCGCGCTGGGGCTATCTGGCCCTCCTCGTTGGAGCGTTTGTGACTCTCACGGCGCTGGTCCTTTCAGGAGGCCTCTCCCCTGGGGCGATTGTGGCCTGGATCTCGGCCCCTTGGGCGATTCTGGCAACGCGCCAACTCTTTAAAAATTATGACAGTCGGGCGCTCGTCTCGGGCAACCGAGATACGATCTTGCTTCAGGCCCTCTTTGGGATCGCGATGACAGCAGGGATCCTGATTTGGCCCTGAGGGGCTCACTGCAAACGCGGCATTGATGAGACCCACGTGAGAGTAGGCTTGAGGAAAATTGCCGAGCTCAAGCCTGTGCCATCCAAAATGAGCAAATCAAAAAGGCTGAGCGTGGTTTTCCAAAGTCGTCTTTTCGGAGGTAGCGGAGCCAATCGATGGACCCCTCGGCGGAGACGAGGGCTGAGATCTGGCAGTTTCTGATCAGACCATAGGGATACACCCCCCATGCCGCTGCAGTTTTTCAGCCACCGCGAGTCACAAGCTGATTGCCTAACGTGCCTCCGCATGGTCTTTAAGGCCTATGCTCCAAACCATTGAAAAGCTGACGGGTGATTTTGTCGGAATCGTTTGGGGAGTGCCGCTCGTGGTGCTTCTCGTCGGATCGGGAGTTTTCTTTACGGTTTACTTTGGTTTTCCGCAGCTCCGATTTTTTAAGCACTCCATCGACATCATCTTTGGCAAGTACGACAAGCCAGGCGACAAAGGTGAAATCTCTCACTTTCAGGCCCTTTGCGCAGCTCTGTCGGCAACCGTGGGACTGGGCAATATCGCAGGCGTTGCAGTGGCCATCTCTCTCGGCGGCCCTGGTGCCGTGTTCTGGCTCTGGGTGGCTGGATTTATCGGCATGTGCACCAAGTTCACTGAGGTGACGCTGGCTCTCAACTACCGAGACATTACCCCCAAGGGCACGGTCCATGGCGGCCCGATGTTTGTGATCAAAAACGCACTCTCCAAAAAGTTCTATCCCATTGCCTGGATCTACGCGTTTTTTGTCGTTCTCTCGTCTCTGGGTGCAGGCAACATGTTCCAGAGCAATCAGATGGCAGCTGTCATCAAGACCTCGGCAGGGATCCCTGAGTGGGCCTCGGGCCTGGTGTTCTGTGTGGGAGCCTTTTTGATTTTGATCGGCGGAATCAAGCGCATCGGGAAAGTGGCTGAGACGATGGTGCCTGCGATGGTGGGACTCTACCTTTTTGGAGCGATCTGGATTTTGATTGCTCGCTTGGATGCGATCCCAGCGATGTTTGGCCAGATCTTTGCGGGCGCTTTTGCAGGCACTGCTGCCGTAGGCGGTTTTGCAGGAGCGGCTTTCAAAGAGGTCGTAGTCCTCGGGATCCGGCGCGCCACCTTTTCAAACGAAGCGGGCATGGGCTCTGCCGCAATGGCACACTCAGCTGCCAAGTCCACTCCAGTCCAAGAAGGGATTGTGGCGCTGTTTGAACCCTTCATCGATACCATTGTGGTGTGCACGATCACTGCGATTGCACTGCTTCTCACCGATGCCTGGAGTACGCCGGGCATTCAGGCTGGATCGGAGATGACGGCCTACGCTTTTGAAACCGTCATGGGCCCCCTGGGCAGATGGATTGTGACTGCGACGGTGACGCTCTTTGCCTTCTCCACGCTCATTTCGTGGAGCTATTATGGGGAGCAAGGCGTGACTTTTATTGCGGGCGAAAAATGGCTCCCGTTTTATCGTTACGCTTTCATTGGATTCATTTTTGTAGGAGCAATCGCCCAGCTCAACATCGTGCTCAACATCTCAGATGCGGTGTACGGACTCTTGGCGCTCCCCAACATCATGGCCTGCTACCTTCTCCTGCCTAAAGTGAAGCAGCAGGTGGATCAATACACCGCCAAGCTCAAATCGGGCGAGATCAAGCCCACTTCGTGAGGGGTAGCTCAGTCCCATGAAACGCGCTCTGGGTAGCCTGGATTCGGTTGCACTGGTGGTCGGCACCGTCATTGGGACGGGGGTCTTTTTAAAGACGACCCCCATGTCGAATCTCCTGGGCTCTCCCACCCTCGTGCTCGCCGCTTGGGTGGCCGCTGGGGCTCTCTCCCTGATGGGAGCACTCGTGTACGCGGAGCTTGGCGCCCTGTACCCTGAGGCGGGCGGTGAGTTTGTGTACCTCAAAAAAAGTTACGGAAACGGCACTGCGTTTTTGTACGGCTGGCAGCGCTTTTGGATCAGCGGCCCAGGCAGCATTGCCGCTTACGGCGTCGGTACTGCCACCTTTGCCAAGGGCATCTGGACTCTGGATGAAGCCACTCAAAAGATGCTGGCACTCGGAGTGGTGGCGTTTTTTACGGCCCTGAATTGCCTCTCGGTTTCGGTGGGAGGCAAGATTCAAAGTGCTTTGACCGTCCTTAAAGTGGGATTGGTTGCAGGACTGGCCCTCGCAGCCCTCCTCCTCTCACCCACTGGATCTTGGACGCATCTCGCAGAGTCTGAACCTTTGATTACAGGGGGGATCGGAGCGTTTGGTGTGGCCATGATCGCAGCACTCTGGGCCTTTGATGGATGGAATAATCTTCCCATGGCTGCCGGAGAGGTTCGTAACCCCGAACGAACACTCCCCGTGGCACTCATTGGCGGAACCCTGCTCGTGCTCGTGATCTACGGCATGGCCAATATCGGGTATTTTTATGCCCTGCCCTTCTCTCAAGTCCTCAATCCGGGGGAGCTGTCGGTTGCAGCCCGCTCGGCTGAGACTTTTATGGGAGCCGGAGGGATCACTTTTTTGTCCGTAGCTTTTGTGATCAGTGCTCTGGGTGCCATGAATGGAGCCATCCTCACCGGCGCCAGGGTCCCCTACGCCATGGCTCAAGAGAGACTGCTACCCGCTTGGATCGGTCAACTCTCAAAGAAAGCCCAAGTCCCTGTCGCTTCGGTTGTGATTCAAGGCGTTTGGGCGGGGGTGCTCGCACTCTCCGGTACCTTTGAGACGCTCACAGATTGGGTGATCTTTAGCTCCTGGATTTTTTACGGCCTCTGCGGCTACGCCGTGATTCGACTTCGCAAAACCGAACCCGCGCTCTTAAGACCCTACAAAACGCCGCTCTATCCCGTCTTGCCCTGGCTCTTTACGTTGAGCTCGGTGGCCCTCCTCGTAAACTCGCTGATTGAGTTGCCCAAACAAAGTTTATTTGGCTTAGCATTTATCCTGGCTGGGCTGCCGTTTTTTCTCATCGGCCAGCGGTCCGTATTGCCTCAAAAATAAACCGCACCGGAGCTGAATGATCTGGACTCACGCCGCAAGCTTGAGTGCTTCGCTCTGTCGCTGCTCGTCTCGGAGGATTTTGACGAAGGATTGAAGTCTTTCTTCAATCCTTGCCTTTAACTCAAAGGGGTCCAGTTCCTCGTACATTGCCCTGAGCCTGGTCTTCTGCTCTTCCGAGACTTCGGGGCTTTCTAATGCGCGTTGATA
>Ga0169931_10003563_pt1 | contig 24659 bp, 16 predicted proteins | sample Kivu_15m_20L_FD_129675 | JGI IMG/M metagenome (GOLD analysis project Ga0169931, IMG submission 129675) | Freshwater microbial communities from Lake Kivu, Western Province, Rwanda to study Microbial Dark Matter (Phase II) - Kivu_15m_20L... | ecosystem: Environmental > Aquatic > Freshwater > Lake...
ACGTGGACGAGCATCCGTTTGGATGCTCGTCAGCGGGAGCGACCTGCAGGGTCGCTGAGGACGCCGCACGTCGAAGAAAACGCCGCAGGGCAGGATGATCCGGCGTTTGCAGTAGCGGGCTCATGAATAGGTCGGGCTAGACTCTCGTAGAGCTCGGCTGGATTGGGCTTTTCGCAGTGCTCGCTGCGCTCGTGTGGATCTTCGCGCGCTCGGACGGCCGCGGCGCGGAACTCGCCCACGCGGACTCGCGTTCGACTCCGAGCCCCCGCCCAGCGCAGGCCACGGAGCTCGTCGAGTCGGAGAGCGAGCAACGCAGAGCCGTCACTGTCGCGCAGACGTCCCAGGCCCCCACGCCCGCTGCCGTCGAGCCGGAGAGTCCGAGGGAACTCGCCACGCTCACCGCGCGCGTCCTCATGCCTGATGGAACGCCGTGGAGCGACGCCCGGGTCCAGGTGACGGCGGGCCCGCTGTCGCTGTCCGGCGTGCGCTTCGACATGGGGCCACGCAGCGACGGGAGCTGGCGACACAACCGAGTATTCTCGGACGTGCTGGTCAGCTACGCGATCGTCGATGTGGACGAGCAGGGTTGCGCGCGCCTGCGGCGCATCATGCCAGGCGTCGCGTTGGAGGTGCGCGCAAGCGACGTCCTCGGAACCGTCGGCGCGCGAGCCGAGCGAGTGGTGCTCGAGGCGGGCGAGCAGCGCACCCTCGAGCTGCAACTCGATTCGTTTCCGCGCGTGCTGCGCGGCCGCTGCGTCGACGAGCGCGGAAATGGCGTGGCAGGCGCCGAGGTTGGTATCCGCGTCGCCGTCGAGTCCGACGACGAACTGGCGCCCACGCTCGGGGCGCGTTCCGACGATGCGGGCGAATTCACCACATCGTGCTTGCTTGCTTCGCCGTTGGCGTTCCGCGCTTAACACAGCGGTCGCAGCGCCAGCGTCGACACGGCGACGCATGTCGGATTCGTCGAGTTGCTCCTGGCGCCGGCGCGTTCCCTGCACGTCGAGTTGCAGGACAGCGCCGGCGATCCGCGGCCGGACCTGCGCGTGAGCGTTCACGAGCTGACGGGCGAGGAGCTGTTCGACACGCCTCGGACAGCGGACGACGACGGGATCGTGTTCACGGCCTTGCCGCGGCGACCGGTCGAATTGCGCTGGGGTTCGCGTTGCGCTCCGCAGTCGCAATTGGTTGCAGAGCACGTGGACCGAGTCCTCGTGAGCACGCCACGCAACGGAGAACTGCAGCTCTCCGTCGGCGCGCTGCCGGGCGGCGAGCGCACGCGGTACGCCGCGCTGCTGCACTGCGCCGATGCGGAACGCGCGGCCGCCCAGCCTTGTTCCTTTTTCAACGACGGCCGCTTCGAAAGCTCCTGGGAGCTCGCGCCCGGACGCTACGCACTCCAGCTGGTGCGCTGGCCGAGCGACGCCGCAGAGCAGGTGCTTGTGTGGGGCGAGCCGCTGGGCGTGGAACTTCGCGCTGGCGAAACAACCTACGCGGCGCTCGGGCAGTAACGCAGCGAGCGAATCCGCGGCCGAATCTCGCGAAAAACTCGACAGCCGTGCGGCGCTCTGCGGTTAGCCTGAAGGGGATGGAACGAGCGCTCAACGCACGGCGGCGGCAGCCCTGATGGCCGCCGGGTGTGAGTACCGTCGGCGCAGGCTCGCAGTCGCGCGCAGCTACGGCGCGAGCAGCAACGCGATCGGACTGCTCCAATCGGCGACCACCCTTGCGCCGCTCGCCGCGTTGTGGGCCGCGGCGGTCTGGGGACTTTCGCACAACGTGTACGTCATCCTCGCGGCGGCGCTCGGCATCACGCTCATTCTGGTGCGAGTGTTCGCGATGATGCACGAATGCGGGCACAACGCACTGTTCGCCAGCCGTGCGCTCAATCGCGCCTTCGGATTCGTGTACGGCGTGCTCTCAGGGATGCCCCAGTACGTGTGGTCGGTCCACCACGAGTTCCACCACCGCAACAACGGCAACTGGGAGCGTTATCGCGGCCCGCTCGCAACGCTCTCGACGCACGAGTACGCCGCGCTGAGTGAAACGCAGCGCAAGTGTTATCGCCGCATGCGGCACATGGCCTGCGCGCCGCTCGGCGGGTTTATGTATTTGATCCTCAACCCGCGCGTGAACTGGCTGAAGGGCAACGCGGCGCTGCTCGGACACCTGCTGCGCGGGCGAGGGCTCGCGAGCTTTCAGACCCGACATTGGAAATGCTGGCGCGAGTATCTGCACATGAGCGCGAACAACATCGTGCTGCTCAGCGCATGGTTCGCCGCCAGCTACTACCTCGGTCCGGGTCCCTTCTTCGCGCTGTATTTGCCGACGCTTTCGCTCGCCGGGGCCGGGGGGATCATCCTGTTCACGGTCCAGCACAACTTCGAGCACTCCTACGCCGCACCGACGGCCACGTGGGACTACGACAAGGGCGCGGTCGTCGGCACGAGCTTCCTCGTGTTGCCGGGTTGGTTGAATTGGGTCACGGCCAACATCGGCTACCACCACGTGCACCACCTCTCCTCGGCGATCCCCAACTACGCCTTGGTGAAGTGCCACGAAGAGAACGCCGAGCTGTTCGCCGACGTTCCGCGGCTGCGCCTGAGCCAAGTGCCGGCGTCGTTGCGCTGCATCCTGTGGGACCCGGAAGCGGAGCGCATCATCTCGTTCGACGAGTACGAGCGCAGCGTGGCTTCGCCGCAGCGGCAGACGGCCTGACGGACGGCGAGCGCGGACCGCAGCCGCGGAGTGTGACTGCGTCCGAAGTTTCGACTAGCCGAGATCTTCGAGCACCAGCTCGGGCTTCACCGTGCGCGTTCAAGCCGTTCTCGCCGTTTCGATCTGTGCAGCGCTGCTCGTGTGGCTGTTTTCGTCGCGGATCGAGCACGAGCAGGTCGTGCGGCCCGCTATCGCCGCGTCGATGCCAGCGAACGCGACGAGTTCGGCCGTCGGCGACGCTCCTGACGAGCTGCAGTCAAGCACGCCGCAGCGCACGGCCGCCCCCACAGCCGTCGAAGCGTCGTCGATCGAGGACGAACTCGAGCCGGCATTCATCCGCACCGTGCGCGTCGAAGTTGTAGACCGCCATGGACACCCTGCGTCTAACGTCGTGGTGTCACTCTTCGAACTGGATCGCGGAGAGTGGAGCGACCAGGACTCAACAACCAGCGACGCCACGGGCGTCGCGACGTTGACGATCGAAGCCGACGAGCCGTTCGAGACGGACGGACTGTGGCGCATCGCGACGCCCGTCGTCGGATGCGAGCCAGAGTTCCTCGAGCTGTCGCTCGCGAATCCCTCGCACCCCGCGCTGCGGCTGACCATCGCCGAGAGTGCAACGCTCGACGTTCAAACGAGAACGTTGGCCGGCGCTGCGATCGAACTGCCGAGCGACATCGCCCTCCAACTCGTCTCCAAGCGTGGTCAACCGTTCGGCATCGCGCACAGCTGGGGCTGGCCGAGCGAGCGCGCCGCGGATTCGCTCGCTTCGAACACATCGGCTTGGGCCTCGAGTTCAGAGTCACCGCGCGTTCTGACTTCGCCAACTTCACCGCGTGCACTGTCGAGAGCCCGCGAACGCCGGACACCAAGCTTGCTGTCGCGCTCCAGGCCGAGACGCACTTCACTCGCATCCGCGCCCGGCTCCACACCACGTCGAGCCGGCCGCTCGCTGACCAGTACGTCCACGTGCGCGCGTCCTGCGCCGACTGGCGTGAACACTCGGCGGCGCGGTGGCTCACCAACCGCGCCGTCGTCAACAGCAACGGCGAGCTCGAGTTCTTCGTGGAACACAGCCTCTTGGGGATGGGCCCGTGGATCGAGTTCGTGGTGAACACGAACCGATGTGCGCGCCTGGCGGGGCGGACGGCACTGGGGCCACCGGCCCTCGAAGACGGCCCGCTCGAACGCCACGTCTTCGATGTCGGCGATGTCGTCCTATGCGAAGCCCCCTACTTCGCGTGCGGCCGGGTGATCGACGACGACGGCCGTGGTATCGCGCGAGCAGCGGTCCTGCTGATCGATCTCGACGCGTACGGATTCGAGCGCGTGTGCGCACGCACAACGGCCGACGAAGAGGGCGCGTTCGAGCTTGACCCATCGTGCGAGGCCGACGAGCACGAGATCCGCGCGAGCCGCGGCTATGGCGAGCCAAGCGCATCACGAAAGGTGCGACGCGGAGCCGCCGCGCTCGTACTGATCCTGCCGGCAAGGCCTCAGTACGGCGACCTGCGGGGCGAGTTGCTCGTTCCAGAAGGCGTGAACTGCGAGTTCTTGGAGCTGACGAGCGAACTGCTCCCATCTGAGTCGGCGCCTTCCGAGGGAATTTGGCTGGAGCCCACCGGGGAGTTCGAGACGAGCCTCCGCGCTCCCGGCGACTACACCCTCTCTGTGAGCTTCCAGGGAACGACGCTAGTGCGAGGCGCGGCGTTCACGGTCGTGGCAGGCACGACCACCGTGCTCGAGCCGATCGACCTGAGCGATCAAGTCCACGCCTTTGCCGTGATGGTCACGAACGCCGCTGGCGAAGCGCTGCCCGATGCGTTGGTTCAGATCGTCGAGCCCGACGGCAGCGGCTGCCAAGAAGCCGAGTACGACGCGAAAGGCTTGGCGATCCTGACCACACTGCGGCGCCGCCACGATCTCGTCGTGCTGGCGGCGGGCTACCGCACGCAACTCGTGAAAGACACCGAATCTGGAGCGCGGATCGCACTCGAGGACGGCGTCTGCGCTCGCCTGCGTCCTCCCGAACTCGGACCCGACGCGACCGGGTTCGCACTGAACGTCACGCTCTGGCGCGAGACGCGCGAGGACGAGTTGCGGGAAGCCCCAGTCCGTCTCACCAGCGTGGGCGCCTCGCCGACAGACGTGCGCTTCTCCGCGCCCGGGCAATACCACGTGGCGAACGCGAGCTGGCGCGAAGTCGCCACGGGCATCGAGACGCCGATCGAATGGCCTCCCGAGTTCCGGCTCCACGTGCCCGAGCAAGGCGGAGAATTGGCGTTCGAGTGGCCTTTGGACACGCTGCGCGAGGCGCTGCCGAGAGCGCGTCCGAAGTGAGTTGCTGCGCAGACATCTGCGTTGAAAGAGACCTGTCGAGCACCGCGCAGCGGACTCAGCTCTTGCGCACCAAACCCGCGGCGCAACGCACGCGCGTGGAACGCTCCTCCTCGGCCACGCGTTGCTGGATCGCGTCCGAGTTCGGCCGCTCGAGGTGGTGCAAGTGGTAGACGATGGCGCGGTTGACGAGCGCGACAAAGCGCGCGCCGCTGCGTTCCAGCCGCAAATCGAGATCGCGATCGCCGCGCCGGCCCGGCCATTCCTCGTCGTAGCCGTTCACAGTCTCGAACGCCCGGCGCGAGAGCGAGAAGTTCACTCCCATCAGCTTGCGCGGCCGCGGATGGAGCACGCGCGCTAGCGGGTCGGGCAAGCGCAGACCGAGCGCAACTCGTTCGCTGTCGCCGAACAGTCCGTCCCACGCTAGCGGGCCCAGCGCGCGCTCTAGGGCGCCGCTCTCGACCAGCGCACGGTCGACGCGCGCCGTGAAGCGCGGGCCGAGCTTCACACGTCGGCCGCACAACACGTCGCCGCGCTTGCTCCACGCCAGGTGGTCCTCGACCCAGCGTCGATGCGGAATCGAATCGCCGTCGAGAAACAGCAGCCACTCTCCGCGCGAGCGCCGCACGGCCTCGTTCGACACGGCCCACTTGCGAAAGCCGCGGTCTTCGTGCCACACACGCTCGAAGCGCAGCCCCGCGGGCGGGCGAAACGCCTCGATCACGCGCGTGGTCTCCTCGCCCGAGCCGTCGTCCGCCACGAACAGCTCGTCGGGCAGGCACGTTTGGCGCGTGAACGCCTGCAGAACGAGGGCGAGCCGGTCGGGCTCGTTGTAGGTCGTGACGACGACGCTGGAACGCATGGCGAGGACTTCGGCGCGGATCCTAGCAGCCGAGGATCGGGCGCCGCGCCAAAGGCCGCACTTGCTCCTCCGCCGTGCTGTTCGCAGCATGGCCGCGCGCCTTGAAGCCCGTCGTCCTGCACTCGGTGAACCCCTACCTGTTCCGCACGGGCAGCTGGGTATACGGCCAGGTCTCGAAGCTGCGGCGCTGGAAGCCCGTGGTCGTCTCGACCAAACGCGAGAACATGGACGAGTTCCCGCTCGACGACGTGCACGCCTGGGTCGATCTGCCCGCGCCGCGACGCTGGTTCGAGCGCACGCTCAAGTCGCTCAACGGCGGCTACTTTCCGTTCATGGTGCGCGTCGCGCGATCGAGCGGCGCCAGGCTCCTGCACTCGCATTTTGCGGGCAAGGGCTGGAAGGACCTGCCCCTGGCGCGCGCGAGCGGTCTGCCTCACGTGAGCTCGTTCTACGGCGCCGACATCTGGGTCAACGCGCGCTCGGAGAAGTGGCACGCGCGCTTCGCGCAGCTCTTCGAACGCGGTGATCTGTTCCTGGTCGAGGGCGGCGCGATGAAGGCCAAAGTCGTGTCGCTCGGCTGTCCCTCTGAAAAGGTGCTCGTGCAGCATTTGGGCGTCGATCTCGGCGCGGTCGCCTTTCGCGAACGCCGGGCGCCGGAAGACGGGCTCGTGCGTGTGCTGATCTGCGGCCGCGCGACGGCGAAGAAGGGCCACGAGCTCGGCATTCGCGCGTTTGCCCGCGCGCGGCGCGACAACAGCAAACTGCGGCTGTCGGCCATGCTGCTCGCGGTCGACGACGAGCAGCGGCGAGAAGTTGCGCGCCTCGAGGAGCTCGTGCGCGAGCTCGGCCTCGAAGACTGCGTGGATTTCCCGCCGCCGCTGCCGTACAGCGCGTGGCGCAAGTCGCTCGAGCGCTACCACATCTTCCTCGCGCCGAGCCTGCACGCTCCCGACGGCGACGCGGAGGGCGGCGCGCCAGTCGCGCTGATCGACATGTCCGCGCAGGGCATTCCGATCGCCGCCTCGAGTCACTGCGACCTGCCCGAGGTCGTGCCGCACGACGTCGGCGGGCTCGTGTTCCCCGAAGGCGACGAAACCGCCGCGGCGACGACGTTGCTCGAGATGGCCGGCCGGCCGCAAGATTGGCCGCGCTGGGGCCGCGACGGCCGCGCTCACGTCGAAGCGCAGTACGACGCCGACCGCCAGGCCGCCGCGCTCGAGCGCATCTACGACCGCTTCGCCTGAGGCCGGGCGCGGCGGCGCGCGGCGGGCGAAATCCGCGCGGATTACGCGCGAATTCGTGATCTCCGCGGCCCGGCGAATGCGTTTCAGTCGAGGACGCTCGCGGGTGCATCCCCCGCGACGCCGCACCTCGACAAGCTGCGCCACTCCAGGAGTTCGCCCATGTCCGCCCCGGCCTTCGTTCGCCATCTCGCCTGACCGCTCGCCAAACTCGCGCTCGCCGCTGCGCTCGGAACCGCGGGCGCCGAGTACGCGAACGCCGCCGACATTTTGTACGCGACGGGGACGGGCTAATCCGGCGCGCTGAGCGGCCTTTACCGCGTCGACACCGTGAGCGGCGCCGTCAGCCAAGTCGCGCCGCTGCCCGGCATCAGCGTCTACGAAAACGGTCTGGCTTACGACGCAGCGAACGATGCGCTGTACGTGATCGGCCGCCAGGGTTCGCTCGGCACGCAGAGCCGTCTGTTTCGCATCGACTGCTTCACCGGGCAGGTGGTCGCGTTCCCGCCGATCAACCCCGCCTACAACTTCCACGGCGGCGGACTCGCGCTTCACCCGCTCACCGGAGAGCTCTTCGCGTCGGGAAGCAACGGCTTTCAGAGTTCTGGGATCTTCCGCATCGACAAACAGACCGGCTTCGCAACGTTGATTGGTCAAGCGGGCGGATCGTGCTGCGTTCAGCCCTTCGGCTTCAACGTGAACGGCCTGGGATTTCGCTCCGACGGGACGCTGTTCGCGAACGGATTCACGCTGCTGAGCGGCTTGCCTAGCGGCCCGAACACCAAGCTCATGACCGTGAACACCGTCACCGGACTGGCGAGCGTGATCGGGTTCCACCGAGTCAACGTCGGCGGACAGCTCAGCTCGAGCGGACTGGCGTTCGGCTCCAACGGCGTGCTCTACAGCCTCGGCTCGACGAGCGCGAGCACGACCGGGCTCTACCAGGTCGACCCGCTCACGGGAGCGGCGACGGTCATCGCCAATCTCTCGTAGCAATTCGGCGCGAACGGCGGGCTCGCGTTCGCCCCGGACGGCGCTCCGCAGACCTTCTGCACGGCGAAGGTGAACAGCCAGGGCTGCACTCCGGCCATCCAGGCCGCGGGAAGCGCGAGCTTGTCGAGTGCGGCCCCCTTCCACGGGCTTGCGACCAACGTGCTCAACCAGCGCACCCGCCTGCTCTTCTACGGCTACGCGCCGCTGGCCGCGCCGTTCCAGGGCGGCTTCAAGTACGCCGCGGATCCCGTGCGACGCACCGCGCTGCAGAACGCCGGAGGCACGCCTTCGCCGACGAACGACTGCTCGGGCGAGTATGTGTTCGACTTCAACGTGCTGGTGCAATCCGGCGTCGATCCGCAGCTCGTGCTCGGCCAGCGCGTCGTGGCGCAGTACTGCTCGCGCGATCCGATGAGTGCGAGCACCACGGGCCTCACCGACGCCGTGCAGTTTCACGTGTTGCCCTGAGGCGCCGAGCGCGCGCGAGGGATTAGAGTCTCATGCGTGCAGATTGCTCGGGCAGCGCTGGTGTTCTTCGCCTGCGGGGCGGGGAGTTGTTCGCCTGACGAGCCGTCGACGACGAAGCAAGCCTCCCACGAGCAAGACGCACGCGCCGAACTCGCGGCGCTGCTCGCGCGCGAAGGCTTCGCGGCGCTGCGCATGAGCGAAGAGGAACTCGCGAGCCTGACCGAGGCCGCAAAGGCGTCGGGTTGGAAGGAGCTGCGAGCGGATGTGTTCCCCGAGCGCATCCGGCGTTTCGACGGCGTGTCGGTGCGCATCGAAGGCTGGATGATCCCCGGGCGTGTCGAGGGCCGCAAAGTGCTCGACTTCATGCTCGTGCGCGACAACGCGGCGTGTTGTTTCGGCGCGACTCCCAAGGACGACGAGTGGATCCAGGTGGTGATGACGGGCGGCGCCCACGCGAGCTACGCGCGCTACGCGAAGATCGCGGTCGAGGGCGTGCTGTCGATCGGCGGGCCGGTGTTGGTCGAGGGGCTGTCCCCGCCGGCCCTGCGCATGAGCGCGACCCGCTGCGACGTGATCGAAGCGCCGCGCTGATCGGTCGGCTGCTCGAATCAAACCCGGGCCCGAGAGGCTTGCATGCGGCCGCAACGGCGCTACATTGCTGCGACTCGGTCTCAATCTCGCTATCAACCGACTCCGCAACAGCACGACCATGCACACCGCCAACTCCACCGCCCGAACCCGTTCCCCGCTCCTCCTCGTCGGCGCCGGCGCAACCCTGCTCAGCGCGCCCGCGCTGGCCCAGACGCCTTTCGTGCCGCGCGCCGACATCTGGGTCACCGACTCGAGCAACGACCGCATCACGCGCCTGCGCGACCTCAACTTCGACGGCGACTACAACGACGCGGGCGAGAGCGTCGTGTTCTACAGCGACCTGCTCGGCGCCTTCCCGCTCAGCAACAACGTCAACATCGAGTCGACGCGCGACGGCGCGCTGTGGGTCAGCGAGACGAACACCGACCAGATCCTCGTGCTGCGCGACCTCGACAACGACGGGACCGCACACGGCTCCAACGAGGCCGCGATCTTCTTCCAGGGCGGCGTCAACGCGGCGGGACTCGCGCTGCCCACGCCGCAGGGCCTGCACTGGGATGGAGCGGTGCTGTGGGTCGCCAACGCGCAGGGCGGTACGAGCGGCAAGGACACGATCCTGCGGCTCGAAGACCTGAACAACGATGGCGACGCGCTGGATGCGGGCGAGGCGCTCGAGTTCTACGTCAGCGACGATCTGAGCCAAGGTGGAAGCACCAACGACTCGAGTCCACAGGACGTGCAGATCGGCCCCGACGGCGCGTTGTACTACCTCGACATCGCCTCGAGCGGCGCGCTCGCCAAGGGGCTCTACCGCCTCGAAGATCTCGACGGCAGCGGCGTGGTCGACGCACCGAACGAAGTGACGGCGTTCTTCATTCCGCCGCCCCAGGCCGCCAACGCGTTCTTCTGGAACGTGAGCCTCGACGCGCAGGGCTACTGGTACCTCGCCGACACCGGCAACGATTTTATTTGGCGCGCGCGCGACGACAACGGCAATGGCGTGATCGACGTCTCGACGGAGGCGAAGAAGTACTGGACGTCTCCGTCTTCGAGCCTGATCTGGGACGTACGTGTGGCGGCCGACGGCGCGCTCTACGCCGGCGAATCGCAGAACAATGAGCGTTTCTTCGTGATGCGCGACCTCGACGGCAACGGCACGATCGACCCCGTCGCCGAGGTCACCGTGGTGTTCGACGAGTTGCTCGCCCAGGGCGACGCGATCGGACAACTGCGCGGCTGGTGCTTCGACGCCAAGCAGCAGAACCCGGCCCAGAGCTACTGCACCGCGCAGGTCAACACGCTGGGTTGCTCGGCGAGCTACTCCTTCGCGGGCTGGCCGAGCGCGAGCCAGTCGAGCGGTTTCCTGCTCACGGTATCGAACCTCCGCAACCAGAAGACGGGTGTGCCGTTCTACGGGCTGTCCGGTCCGGCGAGCGCGCCCTTCAACGGCGGAACCCTGTGCGTGCAGCCGCCGATCAAGCGCATCGCCGTGCTCGCTTCGGGCGGCTCGGCGAGCGGCGACGACTGCAGCGGCAGCGTGACCTACGACTTCAACGCGCGCATCGCGCTCGGCGTCGATCCCGGCCTCGTACTCGGCTCGGTCGTCCACACGCAGCACTGGTCGCGCGACCCCGGCGCTGCGCCGAGCAACACCAACCTCTCGAACGCGCTCGAGTTCTGCATCCTGCGCTGAGGGCGCTGTCGCGCACACGCGAGCCGTCCGACGGCGCCCGGCAGGTCTCGGGCGGCGCCGGCCGGCTCGCGGCCTGTTCAGCGGCCCAGAAGAATGCGCGCAGCCGCCGGCAATTCCTGCGGCGCGACAACGCCGTCGCCGTCCAGATCCCAGCGCTCGGTGAAGCGATCTGGAACGGCGTCGATGCCGACGCCCGTCACGCCTGCGATGCGTTGAGCCAGTTCGGCTTCGCTTACGACGCCGTCGGCGTTGAGATCGAGGTCCGTGAACAAGTCCAGGCGCTTGCGCAGGTCCCGTTGCGAGAGCGCGCCGTCCTTGTCGGCGTCGAAGCGCGCGAGCACGGACTCAGCGGTCGCTGTCGGCGGGAGCGGCGAGTACAGCACGCGACGCGTGGGCCACTCGCTCTGTGTCCCCAAAATCCCGCGCTGCTCGAGGTAGCGATTGCGCGGTGCATCGAGCTGGACGTAGCCGTCGCGATCGACGTCGAGCGCCTCGAAGTCTGCGGTTTGCACCACGAACTCACGCGCCTGCACCGCGCCGTTGCGATTGGCGTCGAGTTCGCGGAACTTCTTCAACGCCCATTCGCCGCCGTAGCGCAGCTGGCGCCAATCGCCGGGGTTGCGCGACATCTCCGACGGCGAGAGCGCACCGTCTCCGTCGAGGTCCAGCGCGGCGAAGAACGCCTTCGAGGTCTCTCCGCGATCCAGGCGCCCATCTTTGTTCGCGTCGAACGTGTATGGCCACAGGCCGTCGAACAAGCGGGCGAGGTCTCCGTCGCGGTCCACACGTGTAGCCAGCACTCCGCGCGGCGTGGACTGCGTGGCTTCGGTCGTCGGCGGGCCGTGCAGACCCGCCACTCCTGCGAGTTCAGCGAGCAAGATGCGGCCGTCGCCGTTCGCGTCGAAGCTCGCTCCGGCGGCCTTGACTTCCGCGCCATCGAGCACGCCCGAACGATCGACGTCCAGGCGCGCGAAGTGCAGCCGCGCGGTGTGCGCCGGCAATTCGTCGTCGCGGCGCAAGCTCGTCACCGTGCCGAGCAACTCGCCAGGCACGCGCAGGATGCGATCGATCTCGCCGAGCTTCAGCCATCGTGAGCCGACGTGGCTCACGTCCTTCAGCGGGCGATCCGCCTCGTCCAGCATCTGGTCGAGCGGAAATTTCTCGAGCGCGACGACATAGGCCGAGCGCAGCGCCGGCAGCGCGCCGGCCTGCTTGGGCGCTGCGGAAACCGTCGCGTCGACGAGCGTGACTCCGAGCTCGCCTGGAACCAACGCCACGGTCTGCAGGAACGGCGTGTTGTAGAACGAGCCGAGCGCGAACATCTCGGTCGAGAAGCCGGCTTCGGTCTGCCCGACGCTGCGGGCGCGGCGCGGCTCCGTGACGTCGAACACGTGCAGGCGCGAGCGCACGTTGCCCGCGCCGTCGTCGACCTCGCCGAGCAAGTACACGTAGTCCCCTTCGCGCGTGCGCGAGCCGCCCTGCGGCTCCGCGAGATCAACGTGGCTGGCGATGTGCAGTCCGTGCCACGTGAGCGGAATCCGTCGCGCGCGGCTGCGCCCGTCGGGATCGGGAAACATGCGGCTGGTGCGGCGCGGTTCAGTGGCGTCGAACAGGAACAGCCCTTCGCTCGCGTCGAGCGCCGCAACGAGCAAGCGCGCTGGCGTGCGCTTGGAGTCGTCGAGTTCGCCGTCCCTCAGGCGTGGACGCGAGTACTGGAACAGCGCGGCGACCTGCACGACGTCGTCCTGCTTCTCGGGATTGTCGTTGACGCGGAAACCGCCCGCCAGAACCGGAGCGGCCGGATTGCGCACGTCGACGATCAGCACGCCGCCAGGTCCGTCGGCGACGTACACGTACGGCCACTGCACGAACAGATCGTGCGCGTCGAAGGTCGGCAGCACGCTCGCGAGCGCGAGCTTGCGGTCTGCGCCGTAGGCGAAGGTCCGCAGGCCGCCGACGCCGTCGGCCACGAACAGGTGCTCGCCGGCAAGCTCGAGCGCCTTGGGCTGGATCGCGGTGACGAACTGCGTGCGCCGCAGCTCGGTGTTGTCGCTCGCGTCGAGCACGTGGATGCCGCGCTGTCCCTCCGCGGCGAACAGCGTGCGCGCTCGCCCCTGGAGCGGGTCGCAGTCGAGCTCGAGCGCCACGATATCCGGCAACACGAACTTCGAGATCGGAGTCGACGCCGCGAGATTGGCGCGCTCGAGCGCGACGATCTCGATGCCGCGCCGATCGGCGACGAAGGCTCGCTGACGCGTGAGTTCGAAGTTGGCCGAACCCAGTCCCCACGTGGCCGAAGAGCGATGGCACTCGACACAGCCGCGCGCCGTCGCGCGCACGGTGTGCATCTGATGGTGGACCATCGTCATGCCCGAAAGGCCGGCGGCCGTGACCGGCAGTCCCTGGTCGACGAGCACCTCGCCGTCCGCGTCGCGCGCCGTGCCCATGGTCGAAAAACCCGTCAAATACGGGGCGAAACGGCCCGCTTCGTTGAGCCCGGCGTAGAAGCTCTTCCAGGTCGCGAAGACCTTCTCCTGCGTCGTCACGCGCCCCTTGGTCTTCGCACCCGAGAGCAGGTCGAGCTGCGTGAGCGACTCGTTGCGGTCGAAGTGGAAGCCCAGGAAGTTGGGGTTCCAATTCGAGTGGCACACGTAGCACTCGAGCTTGCCGTGCGCCTTGGTCATCGCCGCCGCGGCGTCGGGGTTGAACTCCGGACGCTTGGGATCGACGACGTACGCGACCTGCGTCACCTCGTGTTCGCGGCCGTCGACCTTGCTCTTGAGCACGATCCTTTCGCCCACGCGCTTCAAGTGCGTGAGCGGCGTGCCGCGCTCCGTGCGCAGCGTTGCAGGCTTCTCGAACGTTCCGTGGCAATCGATGCACGCGATCTCCACCGCGTGTTCCATCGCGCCGTAGAGCTTGCCGTCCCCCATCACATCGTTCTGCGTGTGGCAGTCGATGCAGTGCATCCCCTTCTCGTGGTGGATGTCCGGCGGGCACAACGCGGGATCGTCGAGGTAGAACTGCCGGTTGAGCAGCGCGTCCGTCGTGCCGGGGATCTCCGGGCCGCCCGGAGCGCCGGGCGGAAGCTGGGAAAGTCCGCGGAAATTGAGCCCGATCGTCGCATCGCCGTAGTGGCACGACGTGCAAGTGTCCGTGGTCGGCGCACGCGTCATGGCGTGCACACGCGGATGGCCGGGCTCGCTGCGGCGCGCGCTGCGGTCGGCGCTCTCGGACAGGCCGTCGCGCGCGTACGCGACGTGGCACGCCGCGCAGCCTTCGCCGCGGTAGTCGCCGTCGAAACCCACGCGCCCGCGCACCGCGCGCCCCTCCGACCACAGGTGGCACTGCATGCACTCCTTGCGCGCGAGGTCGGAGTAGTGCGAGGCGATCTGGTTGCGCGGACCGTTGTCGCGGTGCGCCGGGACCTGCGTGAGCGACTTGACGTCGCCGGGTTCGGCGAGGTGCGGCGGCACGTTGAAGACCGAGAAGGTCGAGCCCTTCTTGGGGGCCAAGCCCATCTCGTAGTAGCCGTCCGAGAGGTGCCCCGCGGTCGTGCCGTGCAAGCTGGTGTGCACGTCGCGCACTTCGCTCTCGTGGCACGGCGAGCAGGTGAGCGTGGCGACGCGCAGGTCCATCGGATTGCGGAAACGCCGCCACGGCAGGTCGTCTTCCCGGCCGGCGACGCGCTCGTCCTTGCCGAAACCCGGCGGCGGCGGCACGTGCGCCTCGAGCTTGGTGCGCGACGCGCCGTTGCCGCCGTGGCAGTCCACGCACGAGAGCTCCGCCTGCGGATGCATGCTCTCGATGCCCTCATGGCACGCGACGCAGCCCGAATCCGCGCCGGAGCGCGCGCCCTGCTGCGACGGCGCGCCGTGGACGGAACCTTGCGGCGCGAGCAACGCAGCGAGGCCAAGTACGACCACGGCGAGCACACCCGCCGCTCTTCGCGCACGGCGCGACGCTGCCAACTTCGCTTTCACGCGCTCAAGCGTACAAGCGCGGAAGCGCCTTGGCCTTGGCCCGCGGCGCCGTTGTTCCGAGCAGCTGGCACACCGTCGGGCACAGGTCGACGGCGCGCACGTCGTCCTCGATCACTCGGTTGCGGGCGAATTCCGGCCCCCAGGCGACGGCCGAGACGAACTCGAGGTCCTCGGAACCGTCGCCGTGGTCGAGCCCGCGCCGCGAGTTCAGATCGCGGTCGCGCCCGAACTCCGGACAGGCGATTACCGCCGTCGAGTCCCGCAAGGCCGGATCCGCCCGAATGGCCTTCATCAAGTCGCCGATCGCGGCGTCGTTCTGACGCACCACGTCCGCGTAGCCGTTGAAGTTGCCGTGCGCGATGTCCGCGCTCTGGAGCACGATCGCGACCAGCCGCGGCTTGAACAGCACGAGCAGGTTGCGCGCGACGCGGATCGCCTTGGCGTCGGCCGCGTTCGGGCCGCGCAGGCTCGCGGTGCCGCCCGTCAACTCCTCGAGGATGAAACGTTCGACCTGCGCCGCCGATTCGGCGTTGTTGAGCGCCGCCTTGGGGTCCGCGCCGCCGATCGCCGCGCGCATCTTCGCGAGCAGATCCGCTTCACGCTCATCGAGCTTCTTGGGCCGTCCGAGCGTTTCGAGGATCGACTTGAACTCCGCGTTGAAGAGCCCGTCGCCGTCGACCGTGTTGGCGCCGTAGCGCTCGCCGTAGTCCGCGTGCGTGCTGTAGCTGTAGTTCGTCTGCTGCGCGCCGCCGGAGGTCGCGATCCACACGTCCTTCGCCGCCAGCCCCAGGCCCTTGCGCGCGTACTCGAACAGCGTGGGCTCCTCTCCGCGGCCGTTCTCGCGAATTCCGCGCGGTTCGGCCACGCCCGTGAACAGCGACAGCGCCGCGCCGTAGTGCCCGAGGTTCGAGCTCTTCACGCGCTTGTACAGCACGCCTTCCTTGGCGAGCGACACGAGGTTGGGCACGTTCGAGGGCGAGCCAAAGGTCTCGCGCGTGCGCACGCCGCCAGCGAAGCCGATCAGCACGACGTGTTTGGTCTTGCGCTCGGCGCTCTGCGCGCCGAGTCCGGCGCTCAGCGCGAGCGTTGCCGCCGTGGCGCCGAGAAAGGTGCGGCGATTCATCGATTCGAACGACATGCGATGCTCCTGGTGGACTTCAGTAGAGCTGGTACTCGGCGTGGGTGACGAGCGCGTAGAGCACGGTTGCGGGGCGACAGGCTTCGTCGGCGAAGGCGGCGGCGAAGGTGTCAAGTTCCTGCGCGGACGGCGTACGGCCGAGCAGCGCCTCGAAACGTTGGGCGATCCACGCGCGCGGATCGCGGATCGACTTCTTCTCGGGCAGCGCGACCATCCCGGAGTCGATCAGCACGCGGGCGAACACCGAACGCAGCGGGCCGGCGTCGCTCATGCCGTCGAGCGCCGTGCGCAGGCGCCGCGCTTCCGCCTCGTCGGGAGCTCGATCGAGCAAATCGACGTACAGCGCCCGCGCGAACAGTCGGTTGGACACGGGGCGCTTGAGGGCCGCGCGGCGATCCCAAGCCTCCGAGAGCATCCACTCGCGCACCAGCGCCGCGTAGTCCCGCGGAGTTTGGTGGAAGCGTCGCGCCCAATCGGCGCGCTCCTTCGCCGGCGCGCCCTCGCCGAGCAGACGTTCGTACTCGCGTGCGACGAAGGTCTCCGCGAAGGCCCTGTGGTGAACGGCGATGTCGACGATGTCCGCCTGGCGTTTGCCGAGCTTGCCCAGGAACGTGCCGCCGGCGCCGTCGTAGATCGCCTTGCCGACCTCGAGCTCGCGCACGTTCTTCTGCACCGTGATCCCGGTGAACTGCTCGAGCACCACGGTGACGAAGGTGTCCGCGCCGGGATTGCGCTGGTCGAAACTCGGCGAGAGCGCGATGCGGTGCGTCGCCTCGCGCGGGTCGAGCTTGCCCGCCGCGAGGTCGGCGGGGATGGCGAGCACGCGTTCGCTCTCGGGGCGGAAGTTGTCGATCAGGAAGAAGTAGTAGAGCTGCTCCTCCAGCCACTGCGACCAGAACGGCTCCGTGCCCAGCAGCGCGTCGATCAACGTGTGGCGCGCCTGCCCCAGCCAACGTTCGCGCTCGGCCGCGAAGGGCGGCCGGCCGAGCAGGTCGCAAAACACCGAGCGCAGGGTCGCGGCGTCCAGCGCCCGGGCCGGCGAGGCCTGCGTCCGGCCGTCGTCGAGCGGCGCCTGCGCGTCCCGCGCCGCACTTGAGGTCCAGGGGCTCGACGGTGCCATCGCAGGCAGTCTATCCCCCCCCCGTGGAACCGCACTACACGCGGTCTACAGCCCCTGGCGAATGGTTCGATAAGCAGGAGAACGAGGCGCCGCCCCCCAACCGTCTCGATACTTCCCCCGTGAAGAACTCCACACGCAACGGCCTCTACGGCTTGCTGACCGCGCAGTCGCTTGCGAGCTTCGTCGATTACGCCTGGAAGTTCGCGGTCACCCTGATGCTGCAGCGCGGGATCGAAAGCGACGGCGCGCGCCTGCAGAGCGTGATCACGCTCGTGACGGTCGTGTTCGGCCTGCCGCTCGCGCTCGGCGCGTTGCCGGCGCTCGCGGTGGTCGACCGCTTCAGCAAGCGCAGCGTGGTGATGGCCACGCGCGTCGCCGAGTGCGCGTTGCTCGCCACGGGCGCGCTGCTACTCGCGCGCCGGCCGGAGGGTGGACCGGAATTGCTGTGGATCGTCGGCGCGCTCGGCGTCTGCGCCGCACTGCTCTCGCCGGCGAAGTACGGCCTCTTGCCGCAGCTCGTGCCGCACTCCGAGCTCTCGCGCGCGAACGCGCTGCTCGAGTTGTCGACGCTGGTCGCGATCGTGGCGGGCACGGCGGGCGGCGGCTGGTTGCTCGAACAAGCGGGCGGTTCGACCTGGATCGTGCCTGCGTGCCTCGCGGCGCTTTCGGCCTTCGGATGGTGGAGCGCGCAACGCATTCCGGCCGTTGCGCCGAGCGACGCAAACTCGCGCTGGAGCGACGCAGCGCGCAGTGCGGTCGCAGCGATCCGCGGTGATCGAGTTCTAGCGCTGGCCGTCGCCGGCTCGGCGCTGTTCTGGACCGTCGCGAGCCTGCTCGGCCAAAACATCCTCGCCTACGGCAAACTCGAGCTCGCGCTGAGCGAACGACTCGTCGGCGCCCCGCTGGCCGTGATGTCGATCGGCGTCGGCCTGGGGTGTTTGCTCGCGGCGCGGATGTCGCGCTCGAAGGTCGAAGTCGGCCTGCTTCCGCTCGGAAGCGCGCTGCTCGCGGCGCTCGTCGCCGCGTTCGCCGCTGCAAAACCGGGGTTCGGCGGTTCGATCGCCTGGATGACCGCGATCGGCGTCGCAGGCGGCCTGCTGGTGGTGCCGCTCAACGCGTTGATCCAGTGGCGCGCGCCCGAAGAACGCCGCGGCGCCGTGATCGCCGCCTCCAACGTGGTCGTCTTCGCCGGCGCGCTCATCGGCTCGCTCGCCTGCGGCTGGCTCGCGGAGATGGGCCTCTCGACGCCCGCGATCTTCGCCGCGAGCGCTGCGCTCGTCGCGCTGTGCGCCGCGTGGGCGCTGTGGCTCGCACCGCTCGCGCTCGTGCGCCTGGCGATTGTCGCGCTGACGCAGAGCGTCTACCGCCTGCGCGTGCGCGGCCTCGAGCACGTGCCGCACAAAGGCGGAGCGCTGCTCGTGCCCAACCACGTGTCTTTCGCCGACGGGCTGTTTCTGCTCGGCAGCATCGACCGCCCGATCCGTTTCCTGGTCGACGCGCCGTTCTTCGACAAGCCCGGCATTGGGCACGTGCTGCGCTGGCTCAACGCGATCCCGATCTCGTCGACCGGCAGTCCGCGCATGATCCTGCGAGCGCTGCGCGCCGCGGGCGAGCACCTCGACGCAGGCCACGTCGTGTGCATCTTTGCCGAGGGCCAGATCACGCGCACGGGCATGCTGCTGCCCTTCCGCCGCGGGTTGGAGCGCATCGTCAAGGGCCGCAACGCGCCGATCCTGCCCGTCTATCTCGAGGGCGTGTGGGGCTCGATCTTCAGCTTCCACGGCGGCCGCTTCGGCTGGAAATTGCCCGCGCGAGTGCCGTATCCGGTGAGCGTGTCGTTCGGCGGGCCAATCGCTCCCGGAACGCCGCTGCACCAGGTTCGTCGCGCGGTCCAAGCACTTGGCCAGGACGCCTGGCAAGAGCGCTTCGCAAACGCGCAGCCGTTGCACCGCAGCTTCGTGCGGCGCGTGCGATCAGCGCCGTTGCGCATGCTCTTCGCGGACGCGAACAAGCCGCGTGTTTCGCACTTGCAGGCGCTCGCCGGCTCGATCGCGCTCGCACGCAAACTGAACGAGCGCTGGCGCGGTCAGCAGCACGTCGGATTGCTGTTGCCGCCGTCGGTTGGCGGCGCGCTCGCGAACCTCTCCGCGTCGTTCGCGGGCCGCACGACGGTGAACTTGAACTACACCGCCGGCGTCGCGGGCATGGGTTCGGCCGCAAAACAAGCCGGGTTGCGCACCGTCGTCACCAGCCGCCTGTTCCTCGAGAAGGCGAAGCTGACGCTGCCCGAGGGCCTCGAGCCGATCTGGCTCGACGAAGTCGCTACGCAGGTGAGCACGTTCGATCGACTCACGGCGCTGGCGCTCGCGCTGTTCGCACCGGCGCGTTGGATCGAAAGCGCCTGCGGCGCCGAGCGCGCTGCGAGCGCCGACGATGTCGTCACGGTGATCTTCTCCAGCGGTTCCACCGGCGAGCCCAAGGGCGTGATGCTCAGCCACGCCAATATCGCTTCGAACTGCTCCGCGCTCGATCAGATCTTCCACGTCGGCCCGCGCGAGAAGGTGCTCGGCATCCTGCCCTTCTTCCACTCCTTCGGCTTCACCGCAACGATCTGGTTCCCCGCGACCAGCGGCCTGGGCGCCGTGTTCCACCCCAGCCCCATCGACGCGCCCGCGATCGGCGAGCTCGTCGAACGCCACCAGGTTTCGTTCCTGCTCGCGACGCCGACGTTGCTCTCGATCTACATGCGCCGCATCGCGCCGGCGCAGTTCGGTTCCTTGCGGCTCGTGCTCGCGGGCGCCGAGAAGCTCTCCGAGCGGCTCGCCAACGCGTTCGAAGATCAGTTCGGGATCCGCCCGCTTGAAGGTTACGGCGCGACCGAATGTGCGCCGGTGATCGCTGCGAGCCAGCTCGACTTCCGCGCCGCGGGCTTCTACCAACCCGGTTGGCGCCGCGGCTTCGTCGGACAACCGCTGCCCGGCGTCGTGTGCCGCGTCGTCGACCCCGACACGTTCGAAGATCTGCCGCCCAACACGCCCGGCATGTTGCTCGTGCGGGGCCCCAACGTGATGAAGGGCTACCTCGGGCGGCCCGATCTCACTGAGAAGGCGCTGCGCGACGGTTGGTACGTCACTGGCGACATCGCGCTGCTCGACGACGACAGCTTTCTCAAGATCACCGACCGTTTGTCGCGCTTTTCGAAGATCGGCGGCGAGATGGTGCCGCACGGGCGCGTCGAAGAAGAACTGCACAAGGCGGCCGGCGTGTCCGTGCCGACGTTCCTCGTCACCGCGCTGCCCGACGAGAAGAAGGGCGAGCGCCTCGCTGTGCTCACGACGATGGCGCTCGATGCGGTGCCCTCGCTCGTCGACAAGCTGTCAGGCTCAGGCCTGCCGAATCTGTTCCTCCCGCGCGCCGACGCTTTCGTGAAGGTCGACGCGTTGCCGGTGCTCGGGACGGGCAAGTCGGACCTGCGCGCCGCCAAGCAGATCGCGAGCGAAAAGCTGGCGGCGCGCTGAACGGTCCAATGGCGCGCGTTCAGTCGCGCTTGGGCTCGGTCGACGCAGGGGCCGCGGGCTTGGGTGCGGTCAGCGCGTCGATCGCCGCCTGCGAAGCCCTGCGCACTTCGCCGCTCGAGTCCTTGAGCAGTCGCACGAGCGCCGGCAGGTGCTCGACGGCTTCGAGCGCGCCGAGCGAACGCGCCGCCTGCGCTCGGATCGTCGCGTCCTTGTCGGCAAGCATCGGCAACAGCTCGGCAATCGCGGCTTCGCGCGCGGCCTGAGAGGTCTTGCGCGTCGCCCAGCGCTCGCGTTCGTCTTCGTAGCGCCGGATCGAGTCCAGCCCGGCGAAACAAGTGTCGCGCACGTCCCTGTTCGTCGTCGCGCCAAGCCCCTTGAGCAGGATCGCAGCCGCGCGCTCGTCGAGGTACGACGCAAGCGCGTTCGCCGCGGCGACGCGGTCTTCGACCGAATCGGGCCCGCCGCCCGGCGGGTTGCCGAGCAGCACTCGCTCGAGGAACGGCAGGTGAACGTCGAGATGGGCGCGGGCGACTTGCGCCAGGACGTGGGAACTCAGATTGTGCGGGTAGACGCGCTCGAACAACTCCGTGAACGGCTTAGCCTGAGTTGGCACGAGGCGCGGCAAGGCCTTCGCACCCGCTCCATACCAGTGCCCGCTGCCGTTGGAGGCGATGCGCTCCAGCACGGCCACAGCGAGCGGCTCTGACATGTCGTGCTTGTCTGCCAGTCGCATGAAGAAGCGCGCGGCCACTTCGTCTTCGAGACCCGACGCGGTGAGCACTTGGTGCAGCAACGCATCGCGCCCGTCGACCGTCAGTTGCGTGCGCGAGTTGAAGCCGACGACAGCGTCCGCGCCATCGGGACCCGTGAACACCTCGAGCAGCGCGGCGCGCCACTCAGCATCCGCCGTGCTCGCCGACGCCTCTGCGCAGATTCCCCGCAGCGCGCTTGGGGCTGACCGATCGAGCAGCACGCTGCGCAGCGCTTCGCGATGAGGCTGAGGCAAGACGCTTGCGAAACGACTCGGGACATCCGGGTGAATTCCCCAGCAAATGCGCACCAGTGCAACAGCGTCCTCCGGCGTCAGCGCACTCCACGCCGTGCGCGCTGGATCATGCGTCAGGCCACCGACGACGTCCCGGCAAGCTGCACCGCCGCGCTCGAGCGCCAAGCGAACCAGCGTGCGAACCCCGTCTGGCTCGCGGCAGGCGGCCGCAGTTACTTCCCAACTGAGTCCCACGCTCGCAGCGCTGTCGCTGGAGAGCCAAGCGACGAGCGCAGGCAGGTACTCGTCACTCCAGCGCCAGGGCACTTGGGGAGAACGGCGCTCGGCCCCGCTCAACACTCGCCAGTCAGGACCGCGCTGAACCAAGTTGCCGAACGAAGAAGCGACCTCCTCCAGCACCGCGCGCTCCGCGTCCGCAGCCAATGCCTCCAGCACCGCAGGCGGTACCGGATCCGCTCGCCGCCAGCGCGCAAGTTCCTGCCGCACTTCGACGCTGGGATCGCGCGCGAGCGCCACCATCCGATCGACGTGGACTACGACCGCAGGGTTGCGCACGAACGCGTCGAAAGCCAAACGGCGCACCGTCTCCTCCGAGTCTCCGAGCAGCGCTTCCACCACTGCGCTGTCGCCGGCTTCGAGCGGCGGCCGGGCATCCTGATCCCAGGCGGCCAGCACGTCGCCGGCTGCACCCCGCTGGTAGGTTGCGGGATGGCAGACGCCCGACAGCGAACTCGCAACTGCGACGCGCACGCCGGCATTCGGGCTCCCGAATTCCCGCAGCAGCGCCGCGCTGCGCGGAAAATGCTTGAGCTCTTGGGCGACGCGCACTTGCAGCTCGGGTTCCGTGCGGTTGACCAGACGCTCGAGCACCGTGCGCAAGCTCTCGCGGCAGCGGCCCGCTTCGAACAGCTTGCTGGCCGCGCGCCACGCCGAGGGTCCGCCGCGTTCGATGGTCGCGATCAGGCCCATCTGCAGCGGCGTGTCGAGCGCGTCGTGGGCCGCGAGCTTGGCGATCTCCTCGAAGCTATCGACGCCTACATCCTCGTCCTTCACAGCACGCGCAAGCAGTTCGCGCCAGCCCGTGTCGACGAGCGTCGGGGACATTCGCGTGCTGGCCTGATTAGCCGGCACATCGAGCAACCACGTGCCGGGATTCGTGAGCACCGCCGCCTGGCCCATCGCCCGCAGAACGCGCTTGCGCCAGAGCAGCCGACCGCGGTTCCAGTGCTCGAGCGCGAAGGCCGCGCCACGGGCTTCGTCGACCATGAAGAGCAGCGCCAGCGGATCGAGCCACGCCTTGGACGGCAGCGAGTCGAACTCAGCGCGCACCAGCGCTTCGAGCGCCGGCGCTGCGCGCGGCCCCAGTTCGAGCACCAGCGCGGGCTGATCTTCGAGCAGCGCGCGGTCGACTGCATCTTCGATCGAGCGCACGGCCTGAGCGGACTGCCGAGCGCCGCCGCCAGCGCCACGCGCCGCGGTATCCAATCGGCTGCGCAAGGCGACCAAATCGGGGGCCGCGGCCGCCGCGCTCGCCGCGTTCACGAGCTCCGCTCCCGCTGCAACCAGCTCGAAGTTGAGCTTCTCGGCTTCCAGTTCCTCGCGCAGCGCCGCACTCAAGAGCAGTTCGTCGGCCGCGCGACGAGCGAGCGTGAGTTCGCCGCGCCGTTCGAACTCGGTCGCGCGTGCCGCTGCAACTTTCGCGAGCACGTCCCAGCGACGCGGATACTCCTCGCGCAACGCGGCGCGCACCCACAACTCGCGCAAGCCGGCGCGCAGATCGACGGCCGGGCCATCGACTTCGCGCGCGACCTGCAGCTTCGCCAAATCGCGCTCGAGCTGCGCCGCGTAGCCCGCGAGCTCGCCCGGCTTCACGCGCTGCCCCCCGTCGCGCACGCCGGTCCACACGTACTGCGCCTGCGTAGGCGTCCCGCTCTGGGCGTGCGCGTTCGCCAGTTCGCTCCACAAGATGCCGAGCAGCGCGAGGATCAGCACGCGCAGCATCACCGTTGCATTCTGACTACCGTTCATGGGTTGGTCCTGTTCGTGTTGAGCTGGGCGTTGAGGGCCGCCAGCGACATCGGCCATTCGACGCCGCAGGTCGCGTGCGTTGGCCAACGCGCGGTTCCCGCGCCGTCAACGGCTTGTCAACTCGAAGTCGGCCCCTCGCCGCTGCGGTTGAAGCGATAGTCCACGCCGTGCACGGTGAGGATGTGCCGCGGCCGCTCGGGCTCGCGCTCGAGCTTGCGGCGCAGCTTGAGCACATGCATGTCCACCGTGCGCGGCGTCGACTCGTTGCCGCGCCCCCACACCGCGTCCTGGATGCGCATGCGGTCGAGCACTTGGCCTTCGTGCTAGAGCAAGTAGCGCAGGAGCTCGAGCTCCTTGCGCGACAGCCCCGCGCGCGCGCCGTCGCGTTCGATCGTGTAGGCCGCGAAATCGACCTGCGCGCCGCCGATCGAGACCTTGCCCACGTCGGCCGGCAGACCCGGCGCGCGACCCTCGATGCGTTGGAGCACGGCGCGCATGCGGCCGAACAGCTCACGCGTCGAAAAGGGCTTGACCACATAGTCGTCGGCGCCGAACTCGAAGCCCTGGATGCGATCCCACTCCTCGCCGCGGGCGGAGAGCACGATCACGGCGGACTGCAGGCGGTCCTCGCGGATCGCGCGCAGCACGCTGAAGCCGTCGCGGCGGGGCAACATGAGGTCGAGCAGCACGAGTTCGGGCGCTTCGCGCAGCGCGAGCTGCAAGCCGCTTTCGCCGTCGGCCGCTTCGAGCACGTCGTAACCCTCCGAACGCAACGCGTCGACGAGCGCGAGCCGCAGCGCATCTTCGTCTTCGACTACCAACACCCGCGCCTTGGTCATGCGCCGATCTCCGTGGGTTGCTCCGTGGGAAGCTCGACTTCCAGGCGTGCGCCGACGCCGTCCAGCGGCTCGAGCGCGCGCGCTTCGCCGCCGTGCTCGCGCGCGATCTCACGCACGATCGCCA
>Ga0169931_10003564_pt1 | contig 24655 bp, 23 predicted proteins | sample Kivu_15m_20L_FD_129675 | JGI IMG/M metagenome (GOLD analysis project Ga0169931, IMG submission 129675) | Freshwater microbial communities from Lake Kivu, Western Province, Rwanda to study Microbial Dark Matter (Phase II) - Kivu_15m_20L... | ecosystem: Environmental > Aquatic > Freshwater > Lake...
CGCTGGCCATCATCGGGCCGATCAGGGGCAGGCTGATCCGCCCGTCAGGCGCGAGGGTGAGCTCAGCGGAAAGTTCAGGCGCCGTTCGAACGTCGATGCGCAGCCTGTCGCCCGGATAAAAGCGATAAAAATCATCCTCTGTGCGCCAGTCCGGATAGGCGGCCGCAGCAAAATCGGCCGAGGGATTGGGGAGCGGATCGCCCAGACATCCCGACAGGAGCGCAGCTGTCAGGGGGATGAGCAGGCGGAGGCGGGCGCGACGAGGTGCGCGGCCGGCGCCCCCGCCCGGGCGGGTGGTCAGCGTCGTGCGGGCGCAGGGTGGGGCTGGCGACATGGCCGGCCGATGTCGCCCGTTAATGGATAACGCCTTCTTAAGCGGCGCAGGCGAAGGCTTTCCTCTTAACGATGAACGGGTCGCAGTTGAGCGCAACCAGCACAGCCCAGCCTGCCAGGGCCGGCGCCTCCCCGGCGGGGAGCGCCGTGCGTCCGGCGCGCCTGCGCGTCAGGCTGGGCTGGGCCGATACATTGCTTCAGCTGTGGCGAGCCAAGTGGCTGATGGCGCTCGTCTTTCTGCCGCTCCTGCTGGGGGGGCTGGCGATCAGCCTGATGACGCCTGTGAGGTATATGGCGACCACCCGTCTTCTGGTTCAGCCTGGCGAGGCGTACGGGTCGCAGGCGCCAAGCCCGCAGGCTGGCCCGGGGCTCGCAGGGCGCTATGAGGCGATGCTCCTGGCGGAGGTGGAGCTGGCGCACTCGCCGGTCATCGCCGAGCGGGCCATCCGGCGCGTCGGGCTCAGCCAGCTCTATCCCCGGCTCGGCGAGGCGCGTCTGCGCGCTGGCGGGGAGGAGGGGTATCGGATCGATGCGGAGGCTCTTGAGGCCTTCGCCCGGGACATCACGGTATCATCGGTCCCGCCCTCTCCGGTTCTGCGGATGACGTATTCCCATGAGCAGCCCGAACTTGCCGCCGATACGCTCAATGTCTTCACGGAGGAGTATCTGCGATACCGGCTTGAGGTCGCCTCAGGCCGCGGGGCTGGCGCGCTCAGCGCGCAGCGCGACATCACCGAGGGACGTCTGGCGCAGGCTGACAGGGCGCTGCAGGACTATCTGCGCCTCCACGGTCTCAGCGACTTCGACGCCGAAGCAGAGGCCGCCGCCCGTCTGTTCAGCGAGCTGTCAGACGAGCAGGCGCGCGTGGAGGCGTCCCTGCGCGAGGCGGAGGCCCGTGTCGCCGGTCTCAGTCGTCAGCTGGCCGCCACACCGCGGGAGGCGGATCTTTACGTTGAGACGACCTCCGAACAGGATCTGGCGCGTCTGCGTCTGGAGCGCGAGGACCTGCTGACGCGCTATCTGCCTGACAGCCGCGCCGTCCAGGATATCGACCGGCGTATCGCCCAGCTGGCCGCCTATCTTACCGCCGCGCCTGCCGGCGGGGTGCGTCGCAGAGGCCCCAATCCGACCTATCAGGCTCTCGAAGCCGATCATGCCGTCGAGAAGGCCGATATCAGCGCCCTCAGCGGACGTGCGAGGGCTCTGGTTACCCAGAAACAGACGGCCCTGGCTCGCATCAGCGAGCTGGCGGGGCTTGAGCCGGACTACCGGCGGCTGAGGCGCGAGCGCGATTCTCTGGATGCTTCGGCCAGCGCCCTTGCGGAACGCGATCAGAGCGAACGGGCCAGAACCGAACTGGCGCGGCGCAATGTCGACAATGTCTCGATCTATGAGCCGGCGCGCACGCCGGCCCGCAGCGATGGCCTGCAGCAGATCATTCCTCTGGCTGCAGCCGTCATCGGTATGCTGATGGCGCTCCTTGTCGGTTTTTCGCGGAGCTGGTCGGTGCGGACCCTGTCCAGCGCCTCCAGCCTGGAGCGGACCCTGGGTCTGCCGGTCCTTGCAGCGACGCGGGAGCGCTGATGAAGGACGTCCGGCCCGATCTTGGCGATCTTTATCGCAGCCTCGTCCGCACCCCGCCGGAGACGGGCGGTCGCTCGGTCATGTTCCTTTCGGCGCGCTCAGGCGAAGGCGTCTCAAGCATCGCCGCCTCCTTTGCGCTCCTCGCCGCCCGTCAGGCCCGCCGCGCCGTGTGGCTGGTTGATGTCGATCTCCGGCGCAATCATCTGTTCAACAGCTTCGCCGTTGGACGTTTTGCTCAGTCATTCGGAGGGGTGGGGCCGCCTTATTCGGCCGCGCTGAAGACCCAGCCCTTCTTCTCCATCGAGCCTCCGACGTCTGAGGGTGAGGCGGGCCTTGGTATGTTTACCGCCCACCGGGTGGGTGAAACACGCCTGATGGTGACGCATTTTGACGCCGCCCGGCTTGCCCCCGGACAGGCCCTGCGTATCCGGTCCCAGCCGGCTTACTGGCAGGCCGTTCGCGCCGTGACGGACTGGGCGGTGGTCGACGCACCCGCCCTGGAGCTGTCAGGCGCGGGCCTCGCTCTGGCCTCGCAGATGGATCATGTTCTCATCGTCGTGCGCGCCGACGCCACGCGCCCGGAGGAAGTGGAGGCGGTCCGTCGTGAGGTCGAGGCGCATGGCGGCCGCGTCACAGGCGCCGTTCTCAGCCGGCGCAGGGCTGATGCGCGTCTTACGGACAGCCTGCCGTGAGATCGCGCCCCGCCGGTCGGCGTGTCGCCGGCCGGGCGGGAGCGTGCGGAACCAGGGTGGCCAGAGCCTCTGTGCGTCCGCCTAAGAGCGGTTCTCAAACGTCAGTATGCAGCCTTCAGGGGCGATGTAGGAGGGCTGTACAGCCTTGCCGGAGAGCATGGCGTCGATGACCGCAGAGGCGTAATGCACATCCGCCCGGGCGCGGGCGCGCCCGTAGGTGACGCGGTCATTAATGGGCCCCTGGTAGAGGATGCGCCATGTCCCCGGTTCGATGACCAGCGATTCCGTTGAGCGCTCGACGCCCAGCGGTTCGCCCACCGACTGATCCGGATCCTTGAGAATCGGGATGGTGACGCTGAAGTCCCTGGCCTCCTGCGCGATCATGGCCGGCGTGTCATAGGTGTTGGAGTTCATCATCAGGAATCTGACGCCCAGCGGCTCATACTTCGCATGCAGAGCATTGAAGTCGGGCATGAGCTGCTGGCCGATCGGACAGCCCTTGGTGTGCATGGTCAGCACGATGACCTTCGCGTCGGTCATCTTGTACAGCTCGTGGGTTTTTCCGTTCTGATCCTTGAGCCTGAAGTTGGCGATCCTGGCGATCGGGAGATGGTAGTTGGTGACCGTATTGGACGACACATAGGGCACGCTGGCCGGGCCGCGCGGCGCTGCGCCCGCCTGGGCTGGCGGGGCAGGGCCGGCCTCTGCGGTCTGTGCGAGCGCCGCCGCCTCCGCGCCGGAGGGGGGCGCTGAGGTCATCATGGCCGGGCGTGCATCCGGAGCCTCGGCCGCCGCCAGCGCAGTGGCCTGCGCCGAGGCCGCCGGGGCGGCGGCGGCCACCTCGGGCGCGCTCGCGCCGGGAGTGGGCGTATCAGCCGGCGCGCTCACGCCGGAGGGTGTTTCATCAGAACAGGCCGTCGTCATCGCCAGCGCTGAGGCTGCGATCAGAAAGCGTGTGAGCATGGGAGTTGCTCCTCGGTTTGTCACTGACATTACCCCTTATATCGTGTCCCGCCCCGGGCGCGTCAAATAGGGATGGCGCCGGCCCACCGGAATGTGTTCGGTCTTGATGTCCGGGCCGGCGGGTCTGAGCACGCCGCCAAAAGAAAACAGGCGGCCGGAGCCGCCTGTTCCCTCAGGTCTGCGACTGTCAGTCTAGAAATTCGTCTTCAGTCCGATCTCGATCGTTCGACCGAGGGGGCTGCCGACCAGCGGGTCATAGCTCAGCTCCTGGCGCGCGAAGGGCGGCTTGCGGTCGCCGATATTCACAACGCCCACCGTCAGCTTCATCATTTCGTTGATGTCGAGGTTATAGAAAATGTCCTGGCTGAACCAGTCCTTCCCGATGACGCCGAAGGTTGAAGCCCCGACCGTTGATCCGGCCGGTGTGAACGGACCGCGTTCATCATCGACGCCGCTGACATAGTTCAGCTGGAGGCGCAGAGAATGCTCCTTCCAGCGATACGCGGCGTAAGCGTTGACGCGCCACTCGGAGGCAGAGTTGGCCGCGGCGGCAAAGTTTGCAAAGCCCAGACGATCATCCTGGGCGCTCACCACGACGCCGTCGAGAACACGGGCCGTGGTCAGGAGCTTGATGACATTTGTGCCGGTTACATCAAACGTCAGATCGCCTTCCCAGAAGGGAAGCGAGTACTGCGCCTGGATGTCGAAGCCAGCCGTCTTCTGGCCGAAGGCGTTGCCCAGGACCGTACGAATGGTCGAGAAATGGTCGGCTGTCGTAGAGCCCTGAACGCACACCCCGCCCGGCGAGGACGGCGTGTCGCTGAAGGTTACGCGACCGATCAGGGGATGCGAACAGTTCGCCGTTCTGAATCCGCCCACCGAAGGTCCCGTGAAGATAGCATCTGCAATCTGATTGAAGCCGGCCAGCGTGCCGATTTCATCCTTCGTGACGATGTGGAACCAGTCGAGGATCAGACGGAAGTCGTGATCGGGCGCAAAGCCTTCTGACTGCCAGATGGCGCCAATGTTCGACACATCGGCGGTTTCCGGCTTGAGATCTGAGGCGGTAACAGTCTGGCTGCCACGCCAGTTGCCGCCCGCCACGGTATAGCTTGTGTTGCCGAACGTCCGGTTGCCGGGGATAATGCCCAGCGGGGGAGCGGAATAGTTCGTACCCGTTGAGGCGCGAAGCGACAGCGGACCCCAGACATTCCAGTTGCCGGACACCTTGTAGACGGTCGTACCAAGGCCGCCGGAGAAATCCTCGCGCCTGACGGCCGCCTGGAAGTTCAGGTTGTCGAGGACAGGTATCTGAAGTTCGCCGAAGAATGACAGTTGCTGGCGGTCTGAGGCGTCGGGTCTATTCGTGGCAAAGAAGACAAAAGGACCGGGTTCATCGGGCGTGCACCCGTTGAACAGCGGGGATGTGGGGTCGCGCGGCACCTGGTTGACGACCTGAGGCGCCGTTGACGTTCCGCGGTTTGAGGTAGCCGTGGCGGGCCATTCGCAGGGCGTCTTGCCGTTGAAGAAGTCGCTGCGGACGGTCTCAGCGAATTCAACCTGTCCCCACTGGCCGCCCAGAGCCCAGTTAACGGTTCCGCCGGGCAGTTCGATCGGCGTCTTGCCGTCGAAAACAAGGTCAACATAGAGCGACTGGGTGGTCGTCTCGGTTTTCCTCGGATCGATGATCCACCTGTAGAGCTCAGTCGCGTTGTCCGCCCCGGAGACATAAACCGGGTTGGCCAGGTTCAGTTCAGGCTGTTTTGAGAAGGCGGAGGCAAACGGGTTCCACCAGAGACAGCCATTCTTGCCGGCGGCGGCCGGGTTCTGGGTGCCGAGGCGGTTAGGGTCAAGGTCGACGGCGTTACAGGAGGCGCCGCCAAAACCGTTGATCGCTTGCTGCAGGCGGAAGCCCATGATGTCGGCCGCATCGCCTTCCGTCTGGAACTGGTTAAAGGTGCCTGCCAGGTTGAAGTTGGTGTCCTTCAGCGGTCCGGCCCATTCGCCAAGCGATCCTTTCAGTTCTCCCAGCACGCGCCAGGAGAGGTTGTCGATGCGCGATGGCACGCCGTAGCCATTGCCTTCGCCCAGAACAGGATTGCCCCCGTGGGCGAGCGCCCGGTAGCTGAGAGCGGTGACCCCGGAGACCTGGGGGTAGAAGCTCTGGGCCGCAAGCCCGCTGCGTGTTGCGAATTCAGCAAAGTAGGGGTTCGTCCTGGGCACGTAGAACTGGTGTGAGAGGCCCTGTGTCTGCGCCGGACCGCGGATGACCGGCTGCGAGGGCGATCCGAAGACCTGCGGAGCGCTTACCTTGCCAATGCTGAACTCGCCATGGAAGTCGAGATCATCGTTAATACGCGAATTGATCTGACCGAACAGGCGATAGATGTCCTGATCCTCAACCAGGTTGTAGTAGGAAATATAGTTGTAAGCGCACGCCGTCGAGCTGACATAGAAACCGCCGACAGCTGCGCAGCTGGTGGGGGTGAAGTCAGAGAAAACCGCAGTTGACAGGGGCGTGCCCCATTCCGTGTTGGCCGTGTTGCCAGGGGCCGCGGGCAGAGCCGGTCGGGCTGTCCACCCGGCGAGGTTGGTCAGCGTCGACCAGGCGGCGTTCGACACACGGTAGTCCTGATACGCCCAGTCGCGATCGATCACATCGAGCCGCGAACGGTGCTCCCATTCGGCCGACCAGATGATGTTCGTGTCGCCTTCGCCAAAGCCGCCGAGAATGCTCAGCCCGTAATCGCCGTCAGAGCCGGAGATGTACTTGTACTGACCGCGCACTTCGAGGCCGACGAATTCGTCCCGCGTAATGAAGTTGACAACCCCGCCTGTCGCATCCGCACCGTAGATGACGGCCGCTCCGTCCTTGAGAATCTCAGTTCGCGCGATGGCGGCTGAGGGGATGTTCGAGGCGTTTTCGCTCGTCCTGCGCCCGTTCAGGAGGGTCAGCGTCTTGTCGGCGCCGATGCCACGCAGGTTGAACTGTGGCGCGCCGGTCTGCCCTGCACCTGCAAAGTAGTAGGCCTCGCCCGCCGTTGGGCCTGAGACTGTCAGCGTTTTCACAAACTCCAGCGCAGTGGGAGAACCCTGTTCCTCAAGTTCCTCTGCGGTATAGACCTCCACCGGCAGGGCCGCGTCTTCAGGCGTGCCCTGAATGAATGAGCCGGTGACGACGACGCGGTCGCGTGACGTATCTTCCTCAGCGGCAGGCTGGGACACTGTCTGAACGGCCTGGCCCCAGGCCGGAAGCGATCCTGCCAGACCAACAAGAAGCGCAGCGCTGGACGCGCCGCTAAGCGTGAACTTCATTACTGTAATCTCCCCTTTGGGTCGTTAGGCGACTCTTGATCCTTCTAGTGATGACCGGCGCGAAGCCCTTCGTCAATGCCATGTGTGACGAATCACTTAGCCGCTGGTTTTTGATGGGGCTATGTGATTGCGGGGCATCACTGCCAACGTCCGATCGCAGGCGCACGGTGCGTGCGTTGTCTTCGCGGCCGGTGCGAGGCTGATTCCCCGCTTCGCCCGCAGACGACATCGCTCACGATCCATTCGGCAAGCGCGTCAGACGTGTGTGTGCCGCAGCGGAAGGTTCCGTTGGGGCAGTTGCGCCACATGAGGTTCGGGGCGAGCCCAGCCGGGCTGAGACGGGCGAGAGCTCGCTGCGCCGGCGGGGCGGGGTCTGTGCCCCTTCGAGGCGGAGACCTGCAGTTTGACGTCGGCGGGGGAGGTGCGTAACTCGTCAGTTTTGGTCTGGCGGATCGCAGCTGATGCTCGAACTGAGGGATGTTTCCCTGCGCGTAAGCGGCGTTGCGCATCTCAGCGACATCTCGCTTCAGCTGCAGCCGGGCTGTCTTAATGTGCTGCTGGGGCCCACCCGCGCGGGCAAGACAAGCCTGATCCGTCTGATCGCAGGCCTTGAGGCGCCCACGTCGGGCAGCCTCAGCCTCCACGGAGAGGACATCACCGCCAGGCCGGTCTCCCGGCGGAATGTTGCGATGGTCTACCAGCAGTTCGTCAACTATCCGGGCTGGACGGTCGCCGATAACATCGCCTCCCCGCTGAGGGTGCGTCGCCGCCCTGAGGCCGAGATTGCCCGCGAGGTCGACAGGGCGGCAGACCTTCTCAGGCTCAGGGATTATCTGCGTGCAAAGCCTCTGGAGCTCTCCGGGGGGCAGCAGCAGCGTGTGGCCATCGCCAGAGCCCTCGTAAAAAAGGCCGACCTGGTTCTGCTTGATGAACCCCTCGCCAATCTCGACTACAAGCTCCGCGAGGATCTGCGCGCCGAGCTGCCGCGCCTGTTTGCGGGCTCGGGCTCCGTTGTCGTCTACGCCACGACCGAGCCGGCAGAAGCGCTCATCCTTGATGGCGTGACAGTGGCGATGCGCGAGGGGCGCGCCATCGAAGCCGGGCCTGCGCGCTCCCTCTACCGCCAGCCGCAGAGCCTTGCGACCGCCCGGATCGTGTCTGATCCGCCGCTGAACACCCTGCCTGTGGCGCAGGCGGCTGATCCTGACGCCTTCGGCGCCTTCACCGGCGCTGAGACGCTGGCTGTCCGGGCCCATCATGTGCGCCTCGCCCCCCGCACCCCGGCGGCCGTCAGTTATGACGCCAGTGTCGTTTCCATGGAGATCAACGGATCGGAGTCCTTTGTCCGGCTGTCCCTCAGGGGGCGGTCCTGGGTGATGCTCGCACACGGCGTCCACGCGTTTGCGCCCGGGACGAGCCTGCGCGTCTATGTCGAGCCGCAGGATGTCATGCTGTTCGACGCACAGGGACGCCGGGTCAACGCCATGACGCAGGAGGCCTGAGCCATGGCGCGCATTGATCTGTCGAATATCCGGCACGCCTACAACCCTGCTGAAACCGACGATGCCCGGTTCGCCCTTCGGCACGTCAATCAGGCCTTCGAGCATGGCGGGGCCTATGCGCTGCTGGGCCCCTCCGGATGCGGTAAGACCACGCTGCTCAACATCATTTCCGGTCTGGTGCGCCCTCTGCAGGGCCGCGTCCGTATCGGCGAGGAGGATGTCACCGACCTGCCGACGGAAAAGCGCAACATCGCCCAGGTTTTCCAGTTCCCCGTTGTCTACGACACCATGACGGTGCGGGAGAACCTTGCATTTCCGCTACGCAACCGCGGGGTGGCGCCGGCGCAGATCAGGCGGCGTGTCGCCGAGGTCATCGACATGACCGGCCTTGCCGCCCTGGCGGACCGCCGCGCCCGTGGGCTTTCAGCAGATGAGAAACAGAAGGTGTCGCTTGGTCGCGGGCTCGTACGTGAGGATGTGGGCGCCATCCTGTTTGACGAGCCGCTGACAGTCATCGACCCGGAGGTGAAGTGGGCGCTGCGCACCCAGCTGCGGGAGCTGCAGCGGCGTTCGGGCATGAGCATGATTTATGTCACGCATGACCAGACCGAAGCACTCACCTTCGCCTCGCGTGTGGTTGTCATGGATCAGGGACGCGTGCTCCAGGTCGGATCGCCCAAGGAGCTCTTCGAGACCCCCGCTCATACCTTTGTGGGCTATTTCATCGGCTCGCCGGGCATGAACGTCATTCCCGCCCAGCCGGACGGAGCCGGTCTGAGGCTGGGCGCCTACAGGCTTCCCCTTGGCCCGGGGGTTCGCCTTCAGGGGGCTGAGAGGCTCGAGCTCGGGGTGAGGCCCGAGTTTGTGCGGCTGGCCGCTGACGGGATCCCCGCCCGCATCGAGCGTATTGATGATGTCGGGCGCCATCGCATCGTACGCTGCAGCATGCTCGGCCATGCCGTGATCGCGCTTCTTCAGGAAGACGAGCCCGTTCCTGCCGACCCGCACATCGTCTTTGATCCTGCTGGCGTGCATGCTTACGCTGACGGGTGGCGCGTTCAGGCCGGTCAGGAGGTCAGCTGATGAAACCGGTCAATCAGAAGGCCTGGCTTCTTGTCGCCCCTGTCCTGGTGCTGGTGGCGATATCGGCTGTCATTCCACTGATGACGGTGGTGAACTACTCCGTCCAGTATGTCGGCTCCACGGGACGTTTTACGTGGGTGGGCGATGAGTGGTATCGCGACGTGCTGCACAGCGAGGCGTTCTGGAGCGCGCTGTGGCGCAATCTTGTCTTCTCCGGCGTCATTCTCGTCATCCAGATCCCCCTCGGCGTGGTCATTGCGCTCTGCATGCCGCGTCACGGCTGGGGCGTGCCGGTCTGCCTCGTGCTGATGGCGCTGCCGCTTCTCATACCGTGGTATGTGGTGGGCATGATCTGGCAGATGTTCGGCCGCGTCGATATCGGCCTCATGGGCGTCATGCTGAAGGACTTCGGGTACAATTATGAGGGCGATCCCCTGGACGCCTGGTTCACCCTTGTCCTGATGGATGTCTGGCACTGGACAAGTCTGGTGGCGCTCCTGGCCTATGCGGGCCTGGTCTCCATACCTGACGCCTACTACCGCGCCGCACGCATCGATGGCGCCTCTTCGTGGTCCGTCTTCCGGTTCATCCAGCTGCCGCGCCTCGGCCGTGTTCTGACCATCGCCGTCCTTCTGCGCTTCATGGACAGCTTCATGATTTTCACCGAACCTTTTGCGGTGATCGCCGGCGGCGATCCGGTCTTCCTGTCTACGGAGCTGAAGCAGACGGTTGAGCTCGGCAAGAAGTCGGCGATGTCGATCATCTATTTCCTGATCATTCTCGCGGTCTGCTGGGTCTTCTACGCTGTCATGACGCGCAATGAGCAGGAGACGGGGCGGCCTCAGACGCAGGGAGGCGATGCATGAGGCCGTCCCGCTTCGCCTTCATCGTGCCGGCGCTTTACATCCTGTTCCTGATGACGCCGGTCTACTGGCTGGTCTCGATGAGCTTCAAGACCAATCTGGAGATCACGACGCGCTTCACATTCTTCCCGGAGGCTTTCACCCTTGAGAACTACGCCAAAGTCTTCGGCGACGAGCGCTGGCGTTCTGTCTTCGCCAATTCCCTGATCTATGTCTGCCTGAATACGGCGATCTCGATCCTGGTGGCCCTGCCGGCGGCCTACGCCTTCTCGCGCTACCGCTTCTTTGGCGACAAGCACCTGTTCTTCTGGCTCCTCACCAACCGGATGGCGCCTGTGGCGGTGTTCACCCTGCCATTCTTCCAGCTCTACTCGGCCTTCGGGCTGTTTGACACGCATATCGCCGTTGCTCTGGCGCACTGCCTGTTCAACGTACCCCTGGCTGTGTGGATCCTTGAGGGCTTCATGTCAGGGGTGCCACGCGAGATCGATGAAACCGCCTATATCGACGGCCACTCTTTTCCCGGTTTCTTTGTGCGGATCTTCATGCCGCTCATCGCCAGCGGGATCGGCGTGGCGGCGTTTTTCTGTTTCATGTTCTCATGGGTGGAATATCTCATCGCCGATGCGCTGGCCCGTTCGGCGGTCGTGCCGATAACGACGCGGCTGCAGGCCCTGTCTCAGGCTTCAGGCACGGACTGGGGCGTGCTGGCGGCGGCCGGCTCACTGACGCTCATCCCCGGCGCCATCGTCATCTGGTTTGTGCGGAACTATATCGCCCGGGGCTTCGCCCTCGGGAGGGTCTGAGGCGGTCATGGCCACGCCTGCTGACGTTCGCCGGCTCGCCCTTGCTCTTCCCGGCGCCCTCGCCGTTGAGGATCATGGCGGGGTCTGGTTCAATGTCGGCCGTCGGACCTTCATCGTCTTTGGTTTTCCCCATGCGCGCTGGATCTTCAAGCTGCCAAAGCCCCGCCAGGAGCTTCTGTTCGAGGCGCGTCCTGACGTCTTCCAGCCCTATCGCGCAGGCGCGATGGTCTGGAGCTATGTTGCAATCGAGGCGCTGGGGGAGGCCGAGCTGGCTGATTATGTCCGCGACGCCTGGGGCATGGTGGCGCCGCGCGGCCGGGCGCGGTCGGCTGGCCCGGACCGCTAGGACGATCGGCCCGTCCGCCCCCGACCCGTCCGCCCCCGACCCGTCCGCCCCCGACCCGTCCGCGCTGGCCCATCCGCGCTGGCCTGTCCGGGCAGGCTGTCACGGCCCTGTAACAGGCGCAGATCAGTCTGCCCAACCGGTCTGACATGGAGCCCGCCATGATGCGTTTCATCCTCTCAGTTTCCGCCGCCGTTCTGTCGGGCCTTGCGAGCGCATGCCTCGCGCCCCGCGGGGAGGCGGCGGCCTCCGATGGTCTCAGTGAGGATCTGCGCATCCATCAGATACAGGCCGTTGGAACGCATAACTCCTACAAGCTGGAGATCCCGCCGGCGCTCATGCAGCTGATTGCTCAGAGAAACGCTGATACGGCCCTGAGCCTTGATTATCATCACCGCCCGATCGCCGAGCAGCTGGAGGCCGGCGCACGGCAGATCGAGCTGGATCCCTATGATGATCCGGAGGGCGGGGCCTTCGCTGATCCGATGGGCGCGCGGATGCTCGGCCAGCAGGGCCTCAGCGCGCCGCTGTCGGATCCGGAGGTGATGAGCCGGCCCGGGATCAAGGTGCTCCACGCCAGCGACATTGACTATCGCTCCAGCTGTCTGACGCTGGTCGCCTGTCTTGAACAGGTCAGGGCCTTCTCGCAGGGACGGCCCGATCACACGCCGATCCTGATCATGATCAATCCCAAGCACACGCCGATTTCCTGGCCGGGCGCATCGCCCGTCAGGCCCTTCGGGGCGGAGGCGTTCGAGCGGATGGAAGCGGATATTCTCTCGGTGTTCCGGCGGGAGGAGATCATCACCCCGGATGATGTGAGAGGCGATCATGCGACCTTGCGGGAGGCTGTCATCGCCGGCGGCTGGCCGAGGCTGGCCGAGGCGCGCGGGCGCGTGATGTTTGTGATTGATGATGCGCCCGCACGCTGGGCGGCCTATGCTCAGGCCCATCCCTCGCTTCGCGGGCGCGTGGCGTTTGTCAACGCCCACGATGCGCCCGATGCGCCTGAGGCCGCCATCTTCGTGAGCAATGAGCCGGTGAGGGATTTTGATCTCATACGGCGGCGCGTCGCGCAGGGTTTTATCGTCCGCACGCGTGCAGACGCGGATACACGCGAAGCGCGCTCGGGCGATACGGGGCGGCGGGACAGGGCGTTCGCATCCGGCGCACAGTACGTAACGACCGACTACATCTGGCCGGATCAGCGATTTGGAACCGGATTCAGCGTGCGTCTGCCCGGCGGGGCGGAGGCGCGCTGTAATCCGGTCAGCGCTGCGGGTTTATGCCGTTAAGCCGTGGCCCGCCGACAGCGACCGCCGCCGGCATGACTTTTCCGATCAATGTGGTAGGATCTTACATCCCCGGCCCGTTTGCATGGGCGGCAGGATAGCCGGTCCGATACGAGCCGGTTTAAACAAACAAGAGCCAGGAGACCCACATGGCCAGATATGGATACACCCCTCCCGAGACAGTCCACGCCCGTAAAGAAGCCGAGGGCCGTCAGATGACGCTCATCGGCGCAGTGCTGATGGGGGCGGGGGCTATCGGTATCATTCTGGCCACCGTCCTCAAGGCGGTCTGGCTGGGTATCCTGGGCGGTCCCCTGGGCGGTCTGTCCTGGCTGGCGCTTCTGGCGGGCGCAGGTCTCTTCTGGTGGGGCTTCTCGACGATACGCGCCGCGCGCGCCCACCGGCGCTGAAGGGACTGACGCGCCCATGACGGAGCTGAGCGAGGAACAGGCCCTGCGGTTCAGGAAGGCTCAGCGCCAGTTCCTTCTGGGCGTCGGGCTTGTCATGTTCGGAATGATCTTCGGCGGCGGTCTTGCGATGGTCTTCTATTTTCTGAACCTGCGGCTGCATGGCGTCATTGCAGGCCTCTGTGGCGCCGCCTTTGTGCTGGGCGGCATGTTCATCCAGGCCGCCGGCGCACAGGCTGTCAGGGACAGCAAGCGATGACCTTCGCCTGGATGGGATGGACCCTCCCTACGGCGCTTTTTTTTGGCGCGATCGGGCTGGGCTTGGCTATACTCGCCGGTCTGGCGAGGCTGGCGCCCGGCAATGCGCCCCGCCGCGGCCTTTTTGGCGTGGCGACCCAGCGGGGCGACCGCTTCTTCCTGAGCCTGCTGGGGGCGGCCTTTATCCATCTTGCCTGGATCGCCCTGGCGCCTGCGGAATGGACCCTCTGGCCCGCTTCCCTCGCGGCGGTGGTTTACGCGGCGGTTGTTTTCCGCTTTGGATAGAGGCGATTCTGGCGCCCGCTGAGGCGCCTCAGGGAGGATAAGATGCCGCTGAGAGCACGCCTGCGGGCGTTTGGCGTATGTCTGGCGCTGGCCGGCGCGCTTGGCGCCTGCGGGCCCGCCAGTGAGGCGCCCAGGACGCCCAATCCTAACGCCGCCGCCGAGATTGCAAAATTCCTGGACGCCGAGATCGGCGATCTGTCGACGCTGGACCGCGCCGCTCAGGAAGCTGAACTGACCTGGTTCGCCAACGCCGCCGCCCCCTTCCAGGGCATGGAGATAACCGTTGTCTCCGAGAACATCGCCACCCATGACTATGAATCGCGCGTCCTTGCGCCGGCCTTCAGCGCCATCACCGGCATCAAGGTCGAGCATGTGCTGATCGGCGAGGGAGATGTGGTCGATCGCCTGCAGCGTCAGATGCAGTCGGGTGAGAATACCTATGACGCCTACATCAATGATTCCGATCTGATCGGTACGCACTGGCGCTATCAGCAGGTACGCAATCTCACCGACTGGATGGCCGGAGAGGGCAAGGACGTCACCAGCCCGACGCTGGATATTGCTGACTTCATCGGCGCAAGTTTCACGACCGGTCCGGATGGCAAGCTCTACCAGCTGCCTGACCAGCAGTTCGCGAACCTCTACTGGTTCCGCTATGACTGGTTTACCGACCCTAAGAACAAAGCTGATTTCAAGGCCCGTTATGGCTATGACCTTGGCGTGCCGGTGAACTGGTCAGCCTATGAGGACATCGCCGCCTTCTTCACGGGCCGTCAGATCGACGGCAAGGCCGTCTATGGCCATATGGACTATGGCAAGAAGGATCCCTCGCTAGGCTGGCGCTTTACCGACGCCTGGCTGTCGATGGCGGGCAATGGCGATAAGACGAACGGCCATCCGAATGGTTTTCCGGTCGACGAGTGGGGTATCCGCGTTGACGAGAACTCGCGGCCTGCGGGCTCCTGCGTGGCGCGCGGGGGAGATACAAACGGGCCGGCGGCGGTCTATGCCGTCACAAAGTATCTCGAATGGCTCAAGGCTTACGCCCCGCCAGCCGCCCAGGGCATGACCTTCTCTGAATCAGGGCCGGTTCCCGCCAATGGCGAAATCGCCCAGCAGATGTTCTGGTATACGACCTTCACGGCTGACATGGTGAAGGAAGGTATTCCGGTCACCAATGCGGACGGTACGCCCAAATGGCGTATGGCCCCATCCCCGCACGGCGCCTACTGGGAGGAAGGACAGAAGCTGGGCTATCAGGATGCCGGCTCGTGGACGCTGATGGCGAACACGCCGTCTGAACGCGCTAAGGCCGCCTGGCTCTATGCGCAGTTCGTCACCTCCAAGACAGTGGATGTGAAGAAGAGCCATGTTGGCCTCACCTTCATCCGTGAAAGCACGATCCAGCATCAGAGCTTTACGGACCGGGCGCCCCGGCTGGGAGGTCTCATTGAGTTCTATCGCTCGCCGGCGCGCACCCAGTGGTCGCCCACGGGCACGAATGTGCCTGACTATCCCAAGCTCTCGCAGCTCTGGTGGCAGAATATCGGTGATGCAGCGGCCGGAACCAAGACGCCGCAGCAGGCGATGGATGCGCTCTGCCTGGCGCAGGAAGAGCAGATGGCCCTCCTTGAGCGCACGGGCGAGCAGGGTGAGCTGGGTCCCAAGCTGAACCCTGAGGAGCCCGCGCAGGTCTGGTTCGACAGGCCCGGCGCCCCGCGGCCTAAACTGGCCAATGAGGATCCTGCTCCTGAAACCATTGACTACGATACGCTGATCCAGAGCTGGAAAAAGTAGCGACAGCAGGCTGCCTGGTGCGCCTGCCTGGTGCGCCTGCCTGGTGGGTCGGTCTGGCGCGCGAGGCGGGCCGCGCGCCTGTCCTGTCTGCAGATGCGATCGAACGGAGCCGCCATCAGGCTGGCGGTGCTGGTCAGCGCGTGAGCCTGATTGTTCCTCCGGGCGACTGGTTCCCGACCCCGTCGGGTACGGGCACGTCGCTGTCGGAGTAATTCGTGTTCAGGACGATGTTGGGACCATAGGCCAGTTCGAGTGAGCTTGCGATGATGATGGTAAAATCAGACCGGTCGGCGACCGTGTTCCCGCCGCTGATAAGCAGCGGATACTTTGGCAGATAGATCGTCCCCTCGAACTTTCGCGCGTTCCTGCTGGCGATCGTATGGGTGATACTTTGTTGGTTGTTCCGATCCTCGAAAAAGAGGAGGCCGGCCATGTCGCCTGTCGTCGGCGCTAATAGCGAAATCGTGCTGTCAGCCGTGAAGTTGATACCGGTAGGCCTGTTAGGGCCGGTCAGGAAAAACCCGACATAATCGCCTGTCAGCTGCCCACCGCCTTGAACGTCCAACAGACCATCCTTGATGATGTAGGTTCCAGGAAGGAGCGTTACTCTCGCATTCGACACCTGGAGGCCGCCGCAATAAACGCCCGGGGAGAGGGTTCGGTCGGACTGAACGCTCAGCTGGTCATAATCGCAGCGCCCTATGTCAAAGGTCGGATTGGGTCGGTTTTGGAGCGGGTCGTCGATCCCCGGACAGTCCTCCACGGGCCTTGCGCGGGGGAAAGTTACTGCACCAGTTGTGTGCACTCCACCGGCGATGCAGGCGAATTCTGCTGACAGGGAGGCTCTGCCCGTCATAAACAGGGATCCGGGGCCCTTACTGTTGGAATAGACGACGCATGTCCCCGCGGTGATTGTGGCCGCGTTTCCCATTGAAATCGTTGTCCGGGTTTGAGCGTTGAGGCCGATCAGGCAGATGTTGCCACCACCGGAGACTTCAGCGACCGAATTGGCTGTAACGACCGCATCGCTCCCCGAGAACGCGCTGTTCAGGAAGGCCCTGGGCTCGGCGGTGATGCTGACCTCGACGGCTTTCCCACCGTCAATGACGCGGGTGGACGTCGTCTGGGCGCCGTCATAATTTGCCGCGACGTAGCGGGCCGCGACAGCGGAGACACGGGACTGGCTGCTATTGGCGATAATCAGTTCCTGAGCGGAGGCGAGCGCCGCCCGGTCTGCGACCGACTGGAGGAGGACGCTCTGGTTGGACACCGAGATGGCGTCGACCCCGCCCGCGAGCACGACAAATGCGCACGGCAGCACCATCGCCGCCGTCAGCGCCATGTTACCCGCACGGGATTTCCAGAAACCACGCATGATCGGGTGCATACAACAGGCGAGTTACCGGCCCGGTAAGCGGAATGATCATATTCGCCCGAGCGCGTTAACCGCCAGGGACGTCAGGGCGTGCAGCCGCCTCGGCTGTCAGGCATGCAAGGCTGGCGCCACCACGGCGGAGGAGCGCCTCAGTCCAGCCGGATACGCGCTTCACAGCCTATGTATGCAGACAACGACAACACACGCAGGTTCTTAGCCATGTTCGTTCTGCAAGGGCGTTGAGGCCGGCTATGTCCCTCACCTGTCCTGGTCTTGAGGCATCTTTCGTCCTCTCGGGTCATCCCGGGACGGGTCTGCCGGCTCGCGTTAGAAGCTGATCCGGGTTCGGCGATACTGTCTCTTTCCGGGAGCCGCTTCACCTGCCTCGCTGGCGGTGATCGTTAAACCGAGTTATCCTGCCCCGTTGACATGGGGAGGAGATCGCAATGCCGCTTCAGGTCGGGGAGGCTGCGCCCATGAGTGTGGCCGGAGATAACTGGCTTGCGATCCTGACGGCTGCGTTTGTCTTCTACGCCATCGGGTTTCTCATCTACGGCGTTGTTCTGTCGCAACTGTGGCTGCGCCTGAGCGGTTATAGCCGCGAGCAGCTGAAGCCTCATATCTGGAAAACGGCGCTGTCGCCGGTCATGCCGCTGCTGATGGCAACGGGTCTTGCCATGGTTATGAAGTGGGCGCGGGTCGACAGCCTTCCATCAGGCGTTCTGATTGCCGGACAGGTCTGGCTCTTTATTGTCGCGCCTGTCAGGCTCTATTCTTACGTCTATAGTCCCGAGAAAGCGGGGTTGCTGGCGATGGACGCCATTCACCTCCTGCTTGGCTGCCTCACAGCAGGCGCCATCATCGGCGCCTGGCGATAATGGACAGGTTCTGATGAGCAGCCAGTGAGGTGCGCCGCCAGATCCTCAGTCGGTCAATGTCATCTGGCGCAGCCTCTGATCGTCACCGCCCCGCAGGGCGGAGGGAACTGATGCCGGGCGCGCGCCCGTTCAATCATCCAGCCGGAAGGCAAGAAGAAGATTGCCGTCTTTCTGCCCAAACTTGTCATAACCGGAGGTGGCGTAAACATATCTGCCCGAGAGGACCGGACCGCTTGCGTCAATCGAACCGCCGGCGCCTTTAACGCCGTTGACGCCGTCAAACTCACGCCGTGTGTCGAAGCTCCACAGCACCGCCCCATCGCGCGCGGAAAACGCTCGAAGAACGCCGTCGAGAGATCCGCCGAATATGACGCCGGGGCCAAGCGTCACGGCAGCTGAAATACCCGGGGAACACCGCCAGGTCTCACCCTTGCAGGTATCGGGCAGCAGCGTTGACCAGACAGCCTGTCCCGTCGCCACATCCAGGGCGTGCAGGCCGGAGCGGGCCGGCAGGTGAGCATCCTCAGGATAGACGGAGATATCAGAGACCGGAACAAAAAGCCTGTCGCCATCACTGGCCATACCCCAGTGAACGCCTCCCATGATACCGCCGCGTCCCGGCTTTGCCGTCCACAGGAGCGCCCCGCCATTGTCCGGATCAAGCCCGTAGACATGACCGGACTTCTGTCCGGCGAGGATGATGCTGCGCCCGTCATCGCGTTCAGCCAGGACGGGCGCTGCGCCAAAATCAAAGTCGGGACCCGTGTTCGCCGGGCAGTTCGGGCCGGACGGGCAGGCGGCGTTCCAGACATCATTCGCCCGGGCCTGGAATGTCCATATAACGGCGCCTGATGCGAGATCGAGAGCCATGATCGCATCGCTCGCGCCGGTGGCCGGATGGGAGTAGTTTTCACCTGTCCCGATATAGAGACGGCCACGTTTCTGGTCGATTGTCGGCGTTGACCAGACCGGCGCTCCGGAGGGACCGAACATCGGCGCGCCTGCGCTGTTGCGTCCCTGCATGCCCGGCGTCTGTGTGATGGTGTAGGTCTTCCAGACCATCGCGCCTGTCTTCGCCTCGATCGCCGCCACTGCGCCGCGGAACGTGCAGCAGGGATAGGCCCCATCCATCGCCGCGACGACCTCAAGGGAGGACAGGGGAACATAAAGCCGGCCCTCGTGCAGGCGCATGGCGCCCGTAATCGTCGCCTGAGGGTGATCATCCGGGCGGGTGCTCCACAGGATGCGGCGGGTCGCAATATCAATGGCGTGCACGCGCCCGGCTATGTCGCCGACATAAAGCGCATCCGGCCGGCCTGCGGCATCCCTCCCGATAATCAGGGGTGAGCGGATCTCACTGTCTGACTGAACCGTCCAGAGCAGGCAGCCTGTCTTCGCCTCCAGCGCATAGACAGCGCCAAACTGATCGGCTGTGAAGAGAGCCTCGCCTGCAAGCGTTGGCTGCACCCGCGCGCGGGTTGAGCCGGGAAAGGCGAAAACCCATGCCAGCCGGAGGCGGCTGGCGTTGTCGGCATCAACAGAGGTCTGGTCGCTGCTGACGGCGCGGCTGTTCTGCGGGGTCATGCCCCAGTCAGAAACCCCGCCGCCCTCATAGGACGGGCTGTCAGCCGCCGTGCAGCCGGGCGATCCGGCCGCCGCCGGCGCCTTAGACCCTGAGAGCCAGGCGGCGAGGTCTTCCTTTTCCCGAGGGGTAAGGCTGCTGGCCTGGGCCGACATGAGGCCGGTTGTAAGGGCCGCCATTATGCGTGTCCGGCTGAGGCCGGCGAGGGCTTCACGACGCGGCGCCTGCGCAGCGCCGCCCTCATGGCAGGTAGCGCAGGCGCGCTCGTAAAGGAGCCCCGCCGATGGGGCGGCCAGCCAGGCAGTATCATGCGGCGGGGTGGGCGCTCCCTGGGCGCAGGCGGCAAGGAGGGCGCTCATCAGAACGCTGATCCTGAAGGCTCTCAAGCCGAAGAGGCCGCGGGGGCCGGTCGCAGTCGGTGCGCCTGATATCTGAGACGTCATGGCCTGTCCGTCCTTGAGGATGAAACGGCTCAGCGAGCCGGCGTTCCGCTGCGCTAATGGTTCACGGTTTTGACCATCGCCCCGTCAATGCGCAGGTTGGCGCCTGTTATGAAGCTCGCCCTCGGGCTGAGAAGGAAGGCGATCGCATCTGCGACTTCCTCAGGCCGGCCATGACGGCCCAGGGCGCTCATCTGGGCGGCGCGACTAAACAGGTCGGGCTGATGGGTGCGGATCTGATCCCACACGCCGCCTGCAAAGAAGATCGGGCCGGGAGAGACGGCGTTGACGCGCACCCCCAGGCGGCCATGGGTGGCGGCAAGCTGTCCCATGAATGAGATGAGCCCTGCTTTCATGGTCCCATAGGCGCTTTCACCTGGCGGCAGGATCGCCAGTGTTGCGGCGATCGAGGAAACGAACAGAAGCGATGGCTCTGATCCGGCGGCAAGATGCGGCAGCGACAGGTCAGCAAAGCGCACATGCTGGAGAAAGTCTGTCTCGAAGGCCTCCCTCCAGCCGTCTTCCCCCTGCAGGGTCGGCCGGGTGGAGACGTTTGAAACAGCCATGTCGATACCGCCGAGTTCGTGCACCGCCTCTGCATGCCAGCGGGTGAACGCCTCCCGGTCGCGGACATCGAGCGCCGCCCCGAAGGCGCGTACGCCCAGTGAACGCAGCGCCGTGACAGTCTCGCTTACAGCTGATGGCGTACGCGCGCACAGGGCGATATCGGCGCCCTCCCGTGCGAGCGTTTCAGCAACCGCCCGTCCGATGCCCCGTGTTCCCCCGGTGATGATGGCTCGCTTGCCTCTGAGGCCAAGATCCATAATGGCGGTTCCCTTTAATGCCGCCGAATTGGGCGGTTGGTCTGTACCTGCGTCATTTGCCGCCGCCGCGATGTTCTGCACCGGCTCGGACGGCGCCAATGATCATGGCGCAGGTCGTGTCCTCGACATCCTCCCTGCGGGCGCCGCCGCGCTGGATAAGCTCTCCTGCGGCGATGGTCAGTCCGAGACCTATTTCAGTGAGCTTCAGGGCTTCAGCATGCGGGATACCGAATTCCTTCTGAATGCGTCGTGCAAGGTAGCGGGCGTTGGCGTCATGCCCTTTCATGCGGACGAGCCCCGCCGCATCGGTCAGGCTCGGCTCATTGAGGAGACGACGCAGAAGCGCGCCCCTGCGTTCAATTTCGCTGAGTGCAATGTGGGTTGTGACCTGTACGAGCTCGCAAAAGGTTCTTGCACTCTGCGCCGCGCGCGCCTGTTCCGCCTGTATCCGGTTGAGGTCGGCCTCGAGAAGCGCGACGAGGAGGCTCTTGCGGCTGTCGAAGTAGGCGTAGACCAGGGCCTTCGAGATCCCTGCCTCCCGGGCAAGGCGCTCCATGCTGAGGACATCCAGTCCCTCAGATGTAATCAGACGCGCAGCGCATTCCAGAATCTGGGTACGACGCTCCTCCGGGGGCAGTCGCGTTCTGGGTCGGGGCTGACGGGGCGCTGGCATCAGATGGGGTTCACAGTGATCGCGGTGGTCTGTCGCTATTGACGAATAGTCCAATAGCGCATCTACTGCGTCCCGCAAGTCCGCTCTGTGGCGCATATCCCGCCGGCGGCGGCGACCGTTCGCGTGGAAGCGTCGGTGAGGGTTGCGGGTCGCTGCGGCGAGGGGAGGTTTGAGGAATGGTGTTCAGCCGGCGAAGAACGCTCCTTGGCCTGTTTGGCGCCGCAGTCATGGGAACCGGCGGCTGTATCAGCAGCCTGACGCAGGCGTCTGCGGTCCCCGATGCAGGACCTGTTGTTCGCGGTATCAGCTATATCGGCATGTCTGTCAGCGACCTTGACCGGACAGCCGCTTATTTTTCAGCCGGGGCGGGTCTGCCGGAGGTTGCGCGCGGCGAGCTGAAGAGCCCGGCCCTTGATCGTATCGCAGGCAAGCCTGTCAGGGCGAAGACGCTGACACTACGCAGCCATAGCGGCCAGATACGGCTGATGCAGTTTGACAGGCCTGCAGAACAAGCGCGTGCTGCGGGTATCGTACCGGTGCAGGGACCGGGTATTACGCATGTCTGCTTTCAGTCGCCCGACAGCAAGCCCATCTTTCCAAGGTTCCTCGCCGCAGGCGCAAAGCCATTATCCCGTACAGGCGATCTTGTGCAGCTGAGGCCTGATGTGCCCGTGCGCTACGCCTACCTTCGCGATGCCGATGGCGTCATGATTGAGATCGAGCAGCTTCTTGCCGACAATCTCGACTTTACCCATCGTATGCGTCATGTGGCGATCGCTGCGCTGGATATCGACCGCACCGTGAGCTTTTACGCCGCCGTGCTGGGCAGGGAGCCCCGTGAGCGCCGCTCCAATCTTGTCAACAAGACACTGGATATCACGGCTGGTCTTGATGACCTCAAGCTGGATGTCGCCTGGTTCCAGGTTGGCAATCTTGAGCTTGAGATATGGGAGTATCTTAATCCGCAGCCGGTGAAGCCGGTAGCCCCGAGACCTCTTGAGGCTCTGGGCCATACGATGATCATGTTTGATGTCACCGATCCTGCAGCGGCGCTGGCGCGGCTGCGGGCGGCCGGGGGAGAGGCGCTATCAGGGCCCCAGCCCATGGATGATGGCCAGGTGGCGTTTGGTCGGGATCCTGACGGCAACCTGCTTGGCTTCTTCCGGCCGGCATCCGACAGCTCTGTCTTCCTCACGCGTGGGCTTGTCTACTGATCTTAGGCTATCACTACTGTTGGTATCAGCCTGCCAGCACGCGCCAGCATGTGGCCAGATTTGGCGCCGCATGCTCTGGGCGCCGACATTGACGTTGAAACGTCACATCCTTTCGACTCCGGGCCGTCGCCTCTATCTGCATGTGAATGCGCGACATGCGTTCCATCATCCTGAGTAGAGGCAGGGCCAGATTGTCCCGTCTCGTTGATGACGTCATCAGGGGAGAGGTCGTGACCATCACCCGTCATGGAGGGCCTGTGGCGCCCCGTGTTTCGGTTGAGGCGGCGAAGATCGCGCGCAACTCGCCAACGCGCAGATGTGCGGGACTGGTTAGCTATCTCAGGACGTTCCCTGCCGGAGAGTTCCCGCGTAACTGCGAGCCATTACGGGATAGGGTGCTTTGAGGCGCTTCCTCCCCGGCGCGAATGTCGTCTTCATGCTGGAAGCGTCGAAATGAGAAGCAGGTGTCGCTCACTGACCGGACGGCCATCGCCGGCCTGGCGTGGGCGGAGCAGGTTGCCACCGCCTTCGGCCCTCCCCTAGCCAGAGCCTCACACCCTGCGCCAGATGAGCGCCCGCAGGACGACGCTCCGACGTTTGAGAAGGGTGGTGAACGGCGATGGGTGCGGTCCAGGCAAACCGTGCCGGCTGGCGAGCTAGATCACGATCCAGATCAGCGTCCCACCCATAGCCCAGGATATCGGAGCGATCAGGCGGACGGCGGCGACCGGGATGTGGCGTGACCACCAGGTCGAGTATGCTGCATGCCAGCGTCGGGGGAGCAGTAGCAGCACCAGCGCCGAGACAATCAGGAAGCTGCCGATGATGCTGATGGCGACCGGAAACCGGGACGCAGCCGCCGTTAAAACCATGGCGGCTCCAACGAGAATACGCACCGCCATCTCCCCAATGTGGACGGCCGGCGAGCTGCCCATCTGCCCGAGGGCCGCAAGCGCCTGGCGCGGCTGGATGAGCATAAAGACACCCAGTCCTATCAGCCAAAGGCCGGCGGCGATGACAAGCCATTGGGACGCTGTGGCGAACATGGGAATTCTCAGTTTTGACGTGACGGGCCTATGTTTAGCACCCCTGGCGGACATGTCCGCAACGGGTCGAAAGCCAACCGTCGCCTGAGGTTGGCAAGCAGACGACGTCCGCCCCCTGCGAGGCTGGAGCTGGCGATCACTGTGTGAGCTGGGACCAGACGTAGACGCCGACGAGCGACGCGACGACGAGGATCGGCAAGACCAGATGTTTCGGCGGGCCCTTCGTCCTGGCGAGCGGGCCCCGTGCTACGGGCGGAGCGTGCCGGGCGATGTAAGCTTCAACATCCCGGGCCAGTTTCGCAGGCGAGCCGCGCCGATCGACATGGATCGCGTCAAGCGAGGCGCCGGGCCCCCAGCTGTCTTCCGGGGGCAGCAGTTCATCCTCAATCACCATCCAAGCCCGATAACGGCGTCCCATGACCTCCTGTATCAGGGTGACGGTCTGGGCGGACAGCGTGCCCTTGCCACCAAAGACCAACACGGTGTCACCGGCCTCGGACGCACCCGGCGGCAGTTCAGAAGGGTCGATTTCCGCCAGCGGCTGGACGCCGTAGTGGAAGCCGCTCGGCTCACCATCGACAGTCACCGGCGCCCAGCCGTCTACGTTCTGGTCGAGCGCGAAATCTGCGGGGAAGGCCACGGCTACGCCAGTTTCCGCAATGTCGAGGGTCAACTGAGCCGCCGTGGGCAGGGCGGCCTTTCGAACGATCAAGGCGCTGTCGATGCTCATCAGATGGTCTCCACGAGGTCAGGTTGATGTCCGGAAGGGCGGCTGACAGCGTGACCCCCCAAGCCGGCAGGCAGTGAGCGGTTCAACGTCAGGTCCGCAAGGGGCCCGATGACAGGTTCTCTCCACCAGAAGCCTGAAGCGATCGGTCAGGCCAGCGATTGCCGTCCGGACGGATATGCCATGTGCGTCCGCAACTGCGCGCCAGCACCTCCACGTCAGCGTCTCCGACTGGACATTGGGTGCTCTGTTGGTCTTGCCCCGTTTCGGTGGAGTGGTTCGGTCTTGGGATGTCATCCCTGAACTGACATTACGACCTCCCGTTCGCGGGTCAAAGCATTATCCCTTTGTTCGGTCTGTACGGCGTCCATCC
>Ga0169931_10003565_pt1 | contig 24650 bp, 23 predicted proteins | sample Kivu_15m_20L_FD_129675 | JGI IMG/M metagenome (GOLD analysis project Ga0169931, IMG submission 129675) | Freshwater microbial communities from Lake Kivu, Western Province, Rwanda to study Microbial Dark Matter (Phase II) - Kivu_15m_20L... | ecosystem: Environmental > Aquatic > Freshwater > Lake...
GTTGGCAATCGCGCATTCTGTAAGAGTCTGTTTTATCAGTAGCACTGGCTTCTAGCGGGTATTTAGACAAGCAAGATGCTTGTGTTACAGGCGATTGGCTTCGCCAGTGCCGTTGGCAATCGCATGATCCAGAGAGCATAGATCATGTTTTTTGTCAATGGGTAAGTCCTAGGAGTTAAAAAAAAATCAAATAAGAATCCTATATTGAATAGTATAGAGGAAAAGACCTAGGATCTTTGGGCTTGACATATACCCGTTCTTGTGGTTCTAACTGTAACTCGTTAAAGCGATCGCGTGTTAAGTGGGCTGCCATGACTTGCCCATCATCTAATGTTAGTTCTATCTGCACCTCCCAGCCTAAATGTATTAAGCGAGTAACTGTAGCTGGTGTTGTGGTAGGATTGGCGTGTTTTTCAATGACTACATCTTGGGGGCGGAGAAATACTTGGCTATGTGCATCAAAGTTACAACTCTGGAAAATCTTGGAAGTATTAGATAAAACATTCACAGGACCGATAAAGCTCATCACAAATGCTGTGGCTGGATGGTCGTATATTTCTGCGGGTGTTCCTATTTGTTCCACACGCCCTTTATTCATGACCACAACTTGATCGGAAACTTCCATGGCTTCTTCTTGGTCGTGGGTGACAAAAACAGTGGTAACATGAACTTCATCATGGAGGTGGCGTAACCATGCCCTTAAATCCTTACGGACTTTGGCATCAAGTGCGCCGAATGGTTCATCTAGTAATAATACTTTAGGTTCTACAGCCAAAGCTCTGGCTAATGCTACTCGTTGTCTCTGACCACCAGAAAGCTGTGATGGATAGCGATCGCCTAATCCACTTAGCTGGACTAATTCTAGTAGCTGGTCTACTCGTGCCTTAATTTTCTTGGCTGGTGCTTTGCGAATTTCTAAACCAAAGGCAATATTTTGTCGCACAGTCAGATGTTTAAACAGGGCATAGTGTTGAAACACAAATCCAATATTTCGCTCTTGCACAGTTTGAAATGTAGCATCTTTGCCGGTGAGAAATATTTTACCCTGATCTGGCATTTCCAAACCAGCAATTAACCGCAGTAAGGTGGATTTACCAGAACCAGACGGACCTAATAAAGCCACCAGTGAACCGCTATTAATTTCCAGGTTCACCTGATCAACGGCTTGAAAACTGCCGAATTTTTTAGATACATTCTCAACTACTATGCCCACTGCTGCACCTCTACAAATTAATCTACGGCTTGTTGACTGGATTACCGTGTTTTACATATACCACAGATGGTTAGGTTTGAATTAATGAAAACCCCAAGAGTCAGGCAAATATTAAGGAATATTGCATTTACGGTGAAACTAGCCACCAAACCACCAAACCAAGCAAAACTCCGTGATAGGATGCTGGAGATAAACATTTTTATAAACTACTGGGAGAAGACCTTTGACACTACGGGTTGCTGTTGTTGGGTCAGGCCCTGCTGGATCGTCCGCAGCTGAAACCCTGGCCAAAGCCGGGATAGAAACTTATTTATTTGAGCGGAAGCTAGACAATGCCAAGCCCTGCGGGGGTGCTATTCCCCTGTGTATGGTGAGTGAGTTTGAGTTACCACCAGAGATTATTGACCGTCGGGTGCGGAAGATGAAAATGATTTCACCTTCTAATCGTGAGGTTGATATTAATCTAATCAAAGAAGAAGAATATATAGGAATGTGCCGACGGGAGGTGCTGGATGGGTTTATGCGCCAGCGCGCTGCTAAACTAGGGGCGCAGTTAATTAATGCGACGGTTCAGAAACTGGATATACCCACAAATAACACCGAACCTTATACCATCCACTATGTTGATCATACAGAAGGAGGGGCGCAGGGAATTACTAAAACTCTAAAAGTAGACTTAGTGATTGGGGCCGATGGGGCGAATTCCCGCATTGCCAAAGAAATGGACGCTGGGGATTATAACTATGCGATCGCTTTTCAAGAGCGGATTCGCCTACCTCAAGACAAGATGGACTACTATAATGATTTAGCGGAAATGTATGTGGGTGATGATGTTTCCACGGACTTTTACGCTTGGGTTTTCCCTAAATACGACCATGTAGCTGTTGGTACTGGCACAATGCAAGTGAATAAAGCCAGTATTAAACAATTACAAGCCGGCATCCGGGCCCGTGCTGCCCAAAAACTAGCGGGTGGTAAAATCATCAAAGTGGAAGCGCACCCAATTCCTGAACATCCGCGCCCCCGGCGTGTTGTTGGTCGCATTGCTTTAGTGGGAGATGCGGCGGGTTATGTGACTAAATCCTCTGGGGAGGGTATTTACTTTGCTGCTAAGTCTGGGCGGATGTGTGCTGAAACTATTGTAGAAATGTCCAACAGTGGGGCGAAAATTCCCACGGAAAAAGACCTCAAGGTTTACTTAAAACGTTGGGATAAAAAATACGGACTCACTTACAAAGTGTTGGATATACTGCAAACAGTGTTTTACCGTTCTGATGCGACCAGAGAGGCGTTTGTGGAAATGTGTGATGACCTAGATGTGCAGAAGCTAACTTTTGATAGCTATCTATATAAAACTGTGGTTCCCGCGAACCCCATCACCCAACTCAAAATTACTGCCAAAACCATTGGTAGCTTGCTGCGCGGTAACGCCTTGGCTCCTTAATACCATGTAGGAGATGAGGTGAAAAAAATGCCCCTCATCTCCTGACCAATCATGGGTTATCTCCGCAAACTGCGAGGATCAAGAGCATCTCTCAGGCCGTCTCCTAGCAAGTTAAAACACAGTACTGTCAGGATAATTAACACAGCTGGCGGCCAAATTAACCAAGGTTGCAGCACTACAATAGAAGCATTAGAGGCTAAGGATAGCATATTACCCCAAGAAGGATCAGGCTGTTGGATTCCTAAACCAATCAGACTTAAGACAGCTTCTGCACTAATGAAACCGGGAACGGCTAATGTGGCGGAAATAATTACATAAGTGGCAGTTTGTGGCAAAATGTGGCGGATAATAATATATATAGGCTTACCTCCCATGGCCTTGGCTGCTTGGACAAATTCTCTCTCTTTAATGGATAGCACTTGTCCGCGAATTACTCTAGCTAAACCTGCCCAACTAATCACAGAAGTAATTACTATAATTAATAAAAAGCGCTGGCTACTGGTTAACCCTGGTGGTAGTACTGAACCTAAAGTAACTAAAAGATAAATTCCTGGGAAAGTCATTAGCACTTCGGCCAAACGCATAATTACGCTATCAGTCCAACCGCCGAAATAGCCGGAAATTCCGCCGATGATCAGACCCAGGGGAAAAGTAATCAACACGCCAATAATACCAATAAACAGACTAATGCGGCCACCATGCACTAAACGGCTGAATTGATCCCGGCCTTGGTCGTCAGTACCTAAAATATTTAAGGTGGCTGGTAAGTTGGCTGGTAAGTTGGCTGGGTCTGTTGTACCAAATAAATGCAAATTTAGAGGAATACCAGGTAAAATTGTCACTTCTTCCCATTTTGGGGGTAGTGGTAATTTTAATTGCAATAACCGATATTCAGCCCCAGGGACAAACAAACCTATGGGTGTAGGCTGTTGAAAGTCTACAATCAATTGGCGATCGCCTGTTTCTAGGTCTGTGTCTCCCTGGATGGTGGGGTATACATGAGGTCCAATAAACTGTCTGGTCCCTGACTGAGAAAACCAATAAATTTGAGTTGGTGGTAGTAGTGAACCATTAGGCTGTGGGGTGAGAGGGGGATAGGGGGCGACAAAATCAGCGCCGATGACTGCTACATAAAAAAATAACAGCATCACAGCGCCAAACCGCGCTAAAGGATTTTTCTCAAGTTTTTGCCACCAATTCATGGTTGTTTATATCTAAGTATTGTGCTGTTCTACTAAATATAAATTTTCTGCTTGGCTTTTTTCATGCTCCACCACAAACACATTAGAGTAAAGATTAGCAATAATTTGTTTGCCCTGCTGAGTGAGGGACAAATAACGTAGTCCATCTTTTATGTAGGGATAAACACCATTCCAATAAAATTTAGCATAGTTTTTGCGTAAATCTGCTGGTGTTTGGTAACCCAACACTTGGTTTGTACCAGTTTCTTGGAACTCGTAGAAGAGAGAAGTAATTTTTTTTAGGTAACGTGGGTCACTGAGTTGACCAATCAAATCCGCTGCTCGTACTAGGCCAGCATAGCTAACGGTGTCTTGATGGTCTTCTGCTGCGGGTACTGGAAAGCGGGTTAACTCAATATTAGTTTTAATTACTTCTGCATCAATTAACTTGTGACCACCAAAACGTTCATCAATAAAAAGTTTAGCGCGATCGACGTGATAGGGAGTTAAGGCTGCATCAGAAGACCCCGGATGGAGAGATATCATTTTACCATCTTGAGCGGTAGCATATAATCCTATTGATTCTCTATCGTCCCGGCAAACTCCTTTAACATAGCCAATATCATGACACACCAAGGAAATAATAAAATGTAGCCAGTCTTCACTAGAAACACCACCTTCCCGGATGTGTTTACCGCGTAATATTTCCTGACCTACAATAGCAACTAAGACAGTATGTTCTACATTATGATAAAGAGCATCGCTATTGGCAATATTTTCTAAAGCCATGTTACCAGCCCAAGCGATGATATCTTGATAATCATTTTTTAAGCAGCCGTAGGTGCGTCGGTAGCCTTCCCGGATTTGTTCAACAAAAGCATCAATTAAAATTTCTGTGGCATTGAACATATTAGTTGCTTAGAGATATTTGGTAACTTTATCTTAATGTCCAGATTACACTGTTAGGTTTACTTGTGCTTTGACATACTCACCGACCTTGAAGGTCGGTAATTCTTGACAGTTCACAGTAACTCGCTGACGAAACAGTCTTACAGTCACTCCCTATCCATTTTAGGTCGTGCCGATGCCCCATGCCGACCATTGTTATATTCTGAGCAGCATTCTCATCTCTGTCTGCAAGAGTATTGCAATTTAAACACAACACTGAGCGAACAGACAAATCAATCTGGTAGGGTGGGCATCAATGTTGCTAACACTCTGCTTTGGCGCTCACCTCACCATCATAAGCTATGCTTTCCCATTTTAAAATCGGCTGCTGCCAATTTGGTAAAAACCGTTTGACCATTTACAATTTGCTAATATATTGCTATTGTAGTATTGGTATGAACTAATAACTTGTCGCGGGTGTAATTCAGTGGTAGAATGTCATCTTCCCATGGTGAACGTCGTGGGTTCGAGTCCCATCGCCCGCTTTGATGGTGCATTGTCAATTGCCAAATTATTTGACCGCGTTGACAAATTAGTGTCTGTAATGTTTCCGCCCTAAACCTTGAAATAGAGGAGAAACTATGAACTCAAGCACCCATGAAAATGATTTTTATGCTTGGACGCAAGAACAAGTAAACCTGTTAAAAACAGGACAACTCCATCAAATCGATTGGCAGAATATTGCCGAAGAAATGGAAGACATGGGACGCTCAGAAAAACGACAATTAGAAAGCAGATTAGAAATTTTAATTATGCACCTCTTAAAATGGCAATTTCAGCCTAACTTGCGCTCTAGGAGTTGGCAATTAACCATTAAAGAGCAACGCCTGCGTTTAGAAAAACTCCTGGAAAAAAACCCTAGTCTTCAAGCTCATCTAACTGAAGCAACGGAAGATGTTTATCCTCTGGCTACCATTAGCGCCGAAAGAGAAACGGGATTGTCATCATTTCCCGAAACCTGTCCCTACAGCCTCACAGAGATTTTATCCCCTGAATTTTTACCAGAGTAAATCATGACTTAAATTTTTTCAGCCACTAAAAAGCCTACTATGACCCGCGGACGTGCCTTAATCATTATTATATATATTCTTATATGTTCAAAGCAGCTGGTCTAATTTTTGTAGGTCTCGCTGCACTTCCAGGGACAAAGCTTGATTATGAGGATCTGTCTTTAGGGCTTTTTGTAAATAATTCCTGGCTTTTAAAAGTTGATTTTCTCTCATGAGAGCTTGTCCCCAGATTTGATAAGCAATTGCTCGCCATTGGCGCACTTCTGTATCTGTGGGTAAACGTGCTGCTAAGGCTTCTGCTAAGGCCACGGATTGGGGAAATCTCCTGGCTTTTAAAAAGCGTTGTAGTTGCTCATAGGTCTTCCATTTCAGCCTTTCTTCTATTTCAAAAATATCAGATGGCTTTGGTGTGGGGGTTTTTTCGGTGGTAACTGTGGTTGTTGGTGCTTTTTCTGGAGGTGTGGATTTGCTGTTACTACTTGTAGAGGTAGAATGGTTTGTTGATGAGTTTGTTGATGGGGATATGTCCTGGGAGGGTACTACTTTTAACAGGAGTTTGTAGGCTTCTGTGACAGCAATAAATTTATCTTTGGCTTTGATGTCATGGGGGTTAATATCAGGATGATAAACTTGGGCTAATCGCCTGTAGGAAGCTTTGATGTCAGCAAAAGAGGCTCCTGATCTTAAACCCAATAATCGGTAGCAATCTCCAAGGTTCATAAAGATACGAACTGATGTAAAAATGATTTTTGAATGTTCTATGGGGGTTTTCACCCTTAGTGAGGTACATGATTAACAAGCAGGATGCTTGTGTTACAGGAGGATTATTCACATTTGTATCTCACATTTGTATCTCAAGTGTTGATTAAATGCTATACCATGGCTAGTTTAGCATAGATCCAAAAATGATTTTTGAATGTTCTATGGGGGTTTTCACCCTTAGTGAGGTACATGATTAACAAGCAGGATGCTTGTGTTACAGGAGGATTATTCACATTTGTATCTCACATTTGTATGTCAAGTGTTGATTAAATGCTATATCATGGCTAGTTTAGCATAGATCCAAAATCGAAAATTGAATAATCTATGTGACCCGGTTGATGGGAGAATGGGAAATTATGCCTGTGTGATGTTCCAGCCCAAGGAATTTTGATGAATGTGGAAAAAAATTGTATTTATTTTGCTATTGGTGTTCAGTATCAGCCTCAGTAATCCTGGGTTGGCTACTGCTGCGGGACTGAAAAGCTTTGTAGACTCCTATGATGGTTATGAGTTTTTATACCCTAACGGCTGGATACAAGTTAAAGTTTCTAACGGTCCTGATGTGGTGTTTCACGATTTGATTGAAATATCGGAAAATGTTTCTGTGGTGATTAGCCCCGTACCCGATGACAAAAGTTTAACAGAAATAGGAACACCTACGGAAGTGGGATACAAACTAGGAAAAGTGGCTCTTGCGCCTCCTGGTTCTGGTCGTTCAGCAGAGTTAGTTAATGCTTTTGAACGAGAGTCTCAAGGCAAAACCTATTATGTTTTGGAGTATAAAGTGAAATTTCCTAATATGGGGGATAGGCATAATGTAGCCAGTGTGGCAGTTAGCCGGGGTAAGTTGTTCACTTTTAATGCTTCTGTCGCGGAAAGACGTTGGCGAAAAGTTAAAAGACTAATGGAAGATGTGGTAAATTCCTTCACTGTGTATTAATGAAGATATAGCGGTTTTCACGCTTGAGTGAGATACATCATTAACAAGCAGGATGCTTGTGTTACAAGACGATTATTTACATTTGTATCTCACGTATTTAAGAAATGCGACAGGAAGGAGAAAAAGCAGATTTCTCTTTTGTACCGGATTAACAGTTTCCACTTGTAGCTAAAGTGCCATGAAAAAACCTCAATTTGTACTAGCTTCAGCTTCTCCAGCCCGTCACCGGTTGCTGCAAACTGTGGGGATGGAAGTTATAGTCAGACCTAGTGATTTTGATGAGTCCCAAATTCAAGTTAGTGAACCAGCGCAGTTAGTACAAGTTTTGGCACAATGCAAAGCGGAAACTGTGGTCCCCCAGTTTGAATCAGCTTTAATTATGGGTTGTGATTCGGTGTTGGCTATGAATGGTAAGATTCATGGTAAACCGGCTGATGCTCAAGAGGCGATCGCTCGTTGGCAATTAATGCGGGGTCAATGTGGGGATTTATATACAGGTCATGTATTAATTGACCAGTGCCAAAACCAGACTTTAGTCAGGTGTCAAGTAACAAGAGTATACTTTGCCTCAATGAGCGATCGCACTATTCAAGCTTATGTTGCCACGGGGGAACCCCTCAAGTGTGCTGGCGCTTTCGCCCTTGAGGGTTTTGGTGGTTTATTTGTGGAAAAAATCGCGGGTTGTCATAGTAACGTGATGGGATTAAGTTTACCTTTGCTGCGGCAGATGTTAGAAGAACTAGGATACGATGTTACTGATTTTTGGCGGTAAGTCAGATGAATTGGCGGTAGCGCCGACGGAAAAGAAAACCTGCTCCTGTTAAACCTAGGGTGACTAGTGGTGTGATGTGTGTTGATTCTGGGACTGACTGGGGAACTTGAATAGAACCATCAACTAAAGCCACGCCGGTTAAGACAATAGTTTCTCCTAAGTTTACAGTGTCTTGTTGGACAAAGTTTAATGTACCAGTGGCATTTTTAAACATCCCTGTACCGCCGGTGATATTCAAAACTCCAGAACCCTGTCCTGTTAAATTCTCAAAATCAACCGCAGCAGTGGCTTCAGCATCTCCAAATATTTTGTTAGCACCACTACCAAATGAGATGTAGCCTAATGGATATCCTTGTACACCAAATACTTCTGGGTTAATATTAAAAGTTAGGTTTCCTTGCTCATCTAGGAGAGAATAGGTCAAACCTTCATATAACCCTAAGTCATAGGGCGCATCATCACTTATTGCGCTCTCAAAGACTTGGGAAACATTATCGGAGATGGGTTCGATGGTAATGGTGGTATTATATTCAGCACTAAATGGATATACTGTTTGTGCTGCTGCTTTAGCTGCATTTGAGCAAAAACTGACTGTGGTTAACACCAAGGGAATTAACCATGTATTAAATGAACGGAGTACCATTGATAACCTCGAATAAAGATCATTGAATTTACAAAAGCTCTATGTTCAGGTGTTGAAAACCTGTGAACATAGGTTGATTTCGTTAATCAATTCAGTGCAGTTAAGCCGAAAACTTGAGAACTAACGCTTATAAAATTTAGAATATTTAAGATATATTTATAATGAAAAATGTTTTGATTAGGGTATCAATTTTTTATCAAGCAAAAAGTCTCACCCTGTTTGGTAGTTATGGAGAAAAAATATTTTCTTATATTGCTAACTGTCACCAAGAGGTACAGCAGAAGGTAGACTGACAAATACATAGTGTTTGCCAGAAAAAGATGTCAATTACTCCTACTAATTCGCTGCGACAACAACAACATCCTTTAATTCATCAACTAGCCAATTGTATTGAAACTGTTTGGTATGACCATTTAGAACTCTCCCCATACCCTTTACCTTGTGACCTAGGGTATGTAGAAGGAAGATTAGAAGGGGAGAAGCTGATTATAGAAAATCGCTGCTATCAAACACCACAATTCCGTAAAATACATTTAGAATTGGCTAAAGTGGGAAATATGCTGGATATCTTGCATTGTGTTATGTTTCCCCGTCCAGAATATGATTTACCTATGTTTGGCTGTGACTTAGTTGGGGGTAGGGGTCAAATTAGTGCGGCGATCGCAGACCTATCTCCTGTGGACTTAGAACGAAAGTTACCACCGGCATATCATACCAAACTCACAGCACTAAAACAGGTCAAGTTTTCCCAACCCCGTGAATTACCAGAATGGGGGGATATATTCTCTGAATTTTGTCTTTTTGTGCGTCCTGGTTCCCCAGAAGAAGAAACCATGTTTTTGTCTCGTGTCCAAGACTTTTTAGAAATACATTGTCAGGAAGCCGTAACTTCCGGTGCAGTTTCTCCAGAAAAGTCGTTGCAAATCTTAGCCGCACAAAACAACTATTGTATGCAGCAGCAACAAAATGATAAAACCCGCAGAGTATTAGAAAAAGCTTTTGGTCAAGAGTGGGCAGAAAATTACATGAATACAGTATTATTTGATCTACCAGAATCAAAAAATCTTGTTTATTAACTTAATTATCCAGATTTACTGTATTTCTTCCATCTGTAGGTTCTGTTACGTTTTACCATGACTAATAAATGTAGAATTTATGCACCAACAGTTTAATGGAGTCAGAAATAGCAGTAATATCTGGGAATCAATATTCTCCAGAGTAAAGACCAGGTAAAAAACTTACTAATTGGTTGGGCAAACAGTTCAAGAAAAAAGTTTTGTGGCGAAGGTTGGTGTAGTCTTTAACTAAAAAGCATCTCTAGCAAGCATCTAGCAGTAAATTTCAGCAATTAGCTTTTTTTAAACAACTGTTGTTTGTTTTGGTTATCAGTGCGCTAATTACTAATTGGTATAACCATCCCTGAATCACTTTTTTTATTTCCATAAGCACAATTCAACAAACGGGCAACAACCATGTCAAGGGTGAGTGAGAAGCAAAGCTCAAAAGAGCTGCTACTTAATCCGGAACAACCTAAGATTTGGTGGGGTATCGCTCTAGCCCTACCAATTGTTATCGCTGCTGGGCTACTAACTACAGCCAAGGTTGAGCAGTTGAAAAAAGTTAATTTACCAATACCTGTCAAACCACTGACTAACAGCATTAGTGCTGTGGGGCGTTTAGAACCAAAAGGAGAAGTTTTAAAACTTTCTGCTCCCGCAGCCGGTTTACAATCCTCATCACGAATTAAGCAAATTTTTGTCAAAGAAGGTGAGCGAGTCAGAAAAGGTCAAGTGGTGGCGATTTTAGATAACCATGATACGCAATTAGCGGCTTTAGAAGAGGCAAAAGCTAGACTGCAAGAAGCCCGGGCTAATTTAGCTCAAATACAAGTCGGCTCCCCTAGAGATATTGAGGCTCAAACGGCGGTGATTGCTCGCTTACAAGCTGAATTAAACGGGGAAAAAGAAGCTCAACAAGCCACAATTGGCCGAATAGCTGCCCAATTAAGTGGTGAAAAATTAGCCCAACAAGCAACTATTAAGCGCCTAGAGGCTGAACTGAGGGGACAACAGGAGAATTTAAGAGCGACTATTACCCGCATCCAGGCGGAAAGACGCAACGCTCAAGTTGATGCACAAAGGTATGAGATGTTATACCGAGAAGGGGCTATTTCTCAGCAGGAACGGGACAGAAGAAGACTGAGTGCGGTAACTGCTAATCAGCAAGTTATAGAAGCCCAAGCGACACTGGGACAAGTACAGGCGACTTTACGACAACAACTGGCGGAGGCGAGAGCCTATCAAGTACAAACTCTCACAACGTTGCAACAACAGCTGGTTGAGGCTAGAGTTAACCGTGATAAAACTATTACGACTTTACAAAGTCAAATTAATGAACAACTGGCGAGACTGAAACGAATTCAAGAATTTACCCCTACTGATATTCAGAGAGGACTAGCTCAAGTTAGTAATGCTTTGGCTAATGTTAAGAGAGCAGAAGCAGAACTAAAATTAAGCTATGTTCAAGCGCCAATTGCTGGTGAAATTTTAGCAGTTCACACTAAATCAGGAGAAGCCATCAATGCCAATGGTATTGCTGAAATTGGGGAAACTGATCAAATGACTGTTGTTGCTGAAGTTCCAGAAGACACTATTGCTCAAGTACGTATAGGTCAAACTGCTACTATTACTAGTGAAAATGGGGCGTTTAGCGGGGAATTAAAGGGAAATGTCATTGAAATTGGTAGAAAAATCGGTAAAAAAGATGTTTTAAGTACAGATCCGGTGGCGGATGTGGACGCTAGAGTTGTGGAAGTAAAAATTGGTTTGATTCCTGAAGATAGTCAGCGCGTTTCTGGGTTCACTAATGGTAAGGTAATTACCCAAATTAATAAAGATACCAATTCTGATTAATGTGTAAGTAAGTCGGCGCGATGTGCTGGAATTTTCGCCAACGCCGTCTTACTTAAAATTGCCACTTTTATAAATTTCTTAATTACGAATTACAGATCATGGCTGGTAAAATTCCTTTGTCTTGGCTACAACTAACCAGAGAAAAAAGTCGCCTGGCGGTGGCGCTGGCGGGTATTGCTTTTGCGGATATTCTCATGTTTATGCAAATCGGTTTCCGGGATGCACTTTATTATAGTAATGTTCGGTTACATGGTAGCTTAAAGGGTGATATTGTTTTAATTAATAAACAATCTAATGCTTTGCTAGCAATGGAGCATTTTTCTCAAGTAAGGTTGTATAAGGCTTTAGAATTACAAGCGGTGAAGTCTGTACATCCGATATATTTGGATTACACTACTTGGAGAAATCCTTTTACAGGTCGTCCCCGGAGTATTCTGATATTTGGTATGAATCCAGAGTCTAATTTGTTTGATTTACCTGGTGTGCAGAATAATTTAAATAAGTTAAAACTACCGGATGTGGTTTTATTTGACAGTTCTTCTAGAGAGGAGTATGGTCCAGTGGCGGCGGAATTGCAGCGTGGAAATACTTTAACAGCAGAAGTACAAAGAAGACGAGTTAAGGTGGATGGACTATTTACTTTAGGTACATCTTTTGGGGCTGATGGTAATCTGATTACCAGCGATGTTAATTTTTTGAGGATATTTGCTAACCGCCAACGTGGATTAATTGATATTGGTTTAATTCGATTGCAGCCAGGAGAAAATAGTAGTATTGTTGCTGAACAATTGCGGAAATATTTACCGCCGGATGTTAATGTTTTAACGAAGCAAGAGTTTATAGATTTTGAGCGCAATTACTGGGCTAGTAGTACGGCTATTGGTTTTATTTTTAGTTTAGGTACGATTATGGGTTTTATTGTGGGTACGGTGATTGTTTATCAAATTCTGTATACGGAAGTGTCTGATCATTTATCAGAGTATGCTACTTTAAAGGCAATAGGTTATACACAAAAATATTTATTAGTTGTTATTCTGCAAGAAGCAATGTTATTGGCTTGCTTGGGATATATTCCCGGTTGGATAGTTGCTATGTTTATGTATTCTAAGGCTAGGGAAGCTACTCTACTACCAGTTTTGATGAGTTACGAGCGAGCAATAACTGTGTTAATTTTAACTGTAACTATGTGTTTTGTTTCCGGGGCGATCGCTGTGCGTAAATTACGTTCTGCTGACCCGGCGGATATTTTTTAATTGTCATGGATGGTTAGAGAGTATTTGATGAAGTTAGGTACAGTAGGGGGTAAGATGTCCGCAATTAGGATCTAACTAGGCTCAAAAAGGCTATAAGTATTACCAGGGACTACGGTTAATTATCGGAACTACTAACACCATTACATTGATTTGAATATGAGACACGAACCTGTAATTGCTATAAAAAATCTCAATCACTACTATGGCAAAGGCGCACTAAAAAAACAAATTTTATTTGACATTAACTTAGAAATTTATCCGGGGGAAATTGTGATTATGACTGGTCCTTCAGGTTCAGGTAAAACAACTTTATTGAGCTTGATTGGTGGGTTGCGATCTGTACAGGAGGGAAGTCTGAAGTTTTTAGGTGTAGAAACCTTTGGTGCTAGTCAAAATAGACTAGTGCAAATTAGGCGTAAGATTGGTTATATTTTTCAGGCTCACAATTTGTTGGGTTTTTTAACTGCTACACAAAATGTGCAAATGGCGGTGGAATTGAATGATTACATCAGCCCCAATCAAGCAATTTCTAAATCACAGGCTATGCTGGGGTCTGTTGGTTTACAGGATAAAGTTACTTACTACCCAGATAGTCTTTCTGGAGGACAAAAACAAAGAGTGGCCATCGCTCGCGCTTTGGTGAATAATCCTCCATTAGTACTGGCAGATGAACCAACAGCTGCTTTGGATAAACAATCAGGACGGGATGTAGTGGAAATCATGCAGGGTCTGGCTAAAGAACAGGGTACTTCTATTTTGTTGGTGACTCATGATAACCGCATTTTGGATATAGCCGATCGCATTGTGGAAATGGAAGATGGTATTTTAGCCAATGATTCCCAAACTAAAATCAGATGAAAGCTATGGTCTGGCGGAACCGGATCTTTTGATTTTACCCGGCTGTGCAGAAGAACTTGGTTGGCGAGTTGTGCGAAAAGTCACATTTACCCCTTCATGAGATTGTTCTAGGACAAGTAGGGGTGTAGGTTTAGCTTTTTGATCCCATTGCATATGGGCAATGCGTCCTTGAATTGTCGGTTGCCAATTATCCTCGCTGTCTAGGGGGCTGAGATAAGTTTCAATACAGTCAATGATTTGGCTGACGGTGGCAGAAGTGGCTTGTGTTGGTAACTTGAGTAACCGAATGTGAACGCGAAACAGTACTCGTTTAGCTAAATTGGCACCTGTACCAGTTTCATATTGTACATCAAAAATTTCGTCTACTTGCCTGGCAGCGCTGCTAGCAATGCCGATAGTTCCTTGGCTGGCTTGATTTGGACGCAGCGATCGAGATATTTTTTCTTTGACTTGGACTTTAATTTGATTGACAATGGCGAAGTGAAACACGTCTTCTGACATCCGCATTCGCAAATAATCTAGGTTAAAGTCTCTTGAGTTCACCAGGTCGGGGTTAGTTTCCATTTTGCCAATAGTTTCTAGGGCTAGTTTAAACTTCTTTTCTAGTTCTCGAATGCGGATCTTTTCAAAGTTGAGTTTTTTCTCTAATTTCTTGATTTTCATTTTTCCGTAGACAATCAAAGCTACTACCACTAACGCCAGTCCCACAGAGGTTATAACTAAAGGTGGTGGTAGTTGAAGTTGACCTTCTGCAACTGCTTGGGAAGCCTTTGTGGGGTTTTTTCCGGATGATTGGGCAAAAAATATGGATTTTAGCATGGTGGCTAAGTATAAAATCAGCAAGGTTTAAGTTATTATCTTATAATGCCCAAATCTTGAATGTATATTTACAGCCATCTACATCTCCCTATGGAACATCCTTCAACTCTAAGACAACTTTCTGAGGCTTCATTAGGTAATATTCGTTTGGTGGCCACAGATATGGATGGTACACTGACTATAAATAACAAGTTTTCGGCAACATTGCTGCAAGCTTTGGAGGATTTGGCTACTGCTGGTATAAAAGTATTAATTATCACTGGTCGTTCTGCTGGGTGGGTGAGTGCATTAAGCCACTTGATGCCGGTGGTGGGTGCGATCGCTGAAAATGGCGGTTTGTTTTATCCGTCAGGGGATGATCAACCTATTATCCTCACACCTATTCCTGATTTAGCAGATCATCGCCACAGTTTAGGTATGGTTTTTGAAGAATTAAAAAGCAAATTTCCCTGTATCCAGGAATCGGCTGATAATGGTTTTCGTGTTACAGACTGGACGTTTCGTGTAGCAGGTTTAAGTTTAGATGAATTAGAAGTATTGAGTAATCTTTGTGAGGAAATGGGCTGGGGATTTACTTATAGTAATGTACAGTGTCACATTCAACCGCTAGGGCAAAATAAAGCTGTAGGATTATTGCAAGTGTTGAAAAAACATTTACCGGAATTTTCACTGGAGGAAGTGCTGACTGTTGGCGATAGTCCCAATGATGAAAGTTTATTTGATCAGGGTCGTTTTCCTGTTTCTGTGGGGGTAGCTAATGTAATTAAATATGCAAATCAATTACAGTATTTACCTAGTTACCTCACTACGGCTGCTGAAGGGGAAGGATTTTGTGAGTTATGTAGTTATATTCTTCAAAATGGGTTCTTACGGTAAAGCATTAATATCATAATCCCCAAGCAAATTAAAGTATAATGGAAAACAAATAATCTTAACAAAAACACACACAACAGATGGAGAATAGGAGACTCGAACCCCTGACCTCTGCGGTGCGATCGCAGCGCTCTACCAACTGAGCTAATTCCCCTGATGCAGAGTTATTAACTCCACACAATACATTCTAACACTCTGGCGCTGTAAGTTTCAGGTCTTTTTTAGCATAAAGTTCTTGTACTCGTGACCATTCTAAATCTGTTAAGTAATCCACTGTCCAGTTACACCAGCGCTGAAGCATATGATAGGGGTAGGTATTGGCTAAACCAACCACCTGCATTTGCGCTTGTTTAGCTGCTTTGATTCCGTCTGGGGTGTTGTCTATGGCTAAACATTCTTGTGGTTGTAGATTTAAATCAGGGTATTTTTGGTTGAGACGTTCCACTGCTAAAACATAGCCTTGTGGTTGAGGCTTACTGATGGTAATATCATCACCGGCGACTATGACGGAAAAATATTCTGTTAAATTGGCGCGTTCTAGTACCAGAGTAATTTCTGCACCCATAGCACCACCTACTAAACCTAGTTTAAGGTTATGCGATCGCACTTGGTAAATTAAATCTTCCACACCTGAATATAAAGGCAGTTTGGATATTTTAGCTATTTCTTGGAGATAAGCCTGAGCTTTGCGGTGTAGTAGTTTATTGATATACTCTTGACTGGCTACTCTACCACGGTTTTTTAGTAATTCTTGCCAATAACCGCCATCACTGCGTCCCAAAAAAGCTTGAATTTCCTTCACTTTTTGGGGTTGCAGATTTTCCTCAATCAGGATTTGATCTATTAATTGTGTGTTGATGTGGTCATCCTTAATGATTACCCCATTAAAATCTAACAAAACTGCCTTTAAACTCATCTTACTAAACCAAACACTGGAGATCCAAAGTCCTCCAAATCATTATTATCTATTGTGGTATTTATTGGTGTTGGTGTATGGCGGGCGTAATCTTGCATATTCCCATTTACTACGGGTATTGGTTTAATACCGCTTGTGACTTGATTTATCCACCACACATTCTCACTTCGCACTGCTTTAAACCCAGCAGCCCCCAGGCGTGCGTCTAGATTATCATCAGCATACTCACGTATATACGGTTCTTCAAATATATCATTAAGCCAACTTAACTGACGTAGGGTCTTTTGATTACCATCGAGGATGAGTATTTGCCCCCCAGGAACCAATAAGCGGAAACTTTCCCTTAGTATTGCTTGACATATTACTCTGGGTGTTTCATGAAATAACAAGGAGGCGGTTACTAGTTCAAAATTTCCCTGTGGGAATTTAGTGGTTTCGGCGTTGCCATGTTGCCAGTGTATATCTAAATCGGCTTTTCTGGCTTTATCTGCTGCTCTCACCAGCATATAAGGAGATAAGTCTAAACCCCAAACTTCAGCTTGGGGAAAAGCCTGTTTTAACATTAGGGTTGTGGAACCTGTACCGCAGCCTAAATCTAGTACCCGTGTTGGTTTTACTTTCACTGCATCAATTAAAGCCTGACGCACCACATTTTCATTAGGTAGTAAAACGTATTGAGTAATAGGATCATAGGAAACAGCAGCGCTGGAGTTGAGATATCCCCCGTTAATACCGTGAAAGTTTTGCTCAGTGTAGTACAAGGGCATTATCACATCAGATTGTCGCCAGCGATCGCTTTCTTGTTCCCAGTCGATGCTATCAGCATAACGCCTTAAGCCTTCCTCATCAATGAATGACCGCACCACGGGGGAGAGGAACTTTTCCCAAATTGTGTCTTTACTGGTAGCCATAGAATATTACCAAATTCTTTACAAATTTTAACCAATTCTGTGGTCAGATATATGTGTAATATACTTGTATTACAAGATTAAATCTCAAAAATATATTGCTTAAATAGGTGAGATACAAATGTAAATGGTGGTTTTGCCTGCTCAGGATGTACTTTACTTGGGTAGAGTTCGCTATGTTGTTTAACCTAGAGACGTAGCATAGCCACGCCTCTGATTAACTACATAGTTAAAGATTGAGCATTGGTTTCAATCAACTTAGCTAAATCTTGTAAGAAAGCCGCAGCATGAGCGCCGTAAATAATTCGGTGGTCACAGGTAATATTAACTTGCATTTGTGGTAGCACACCAAATAAACCGTCGCCGGTAGCTACTACTTGGGGACGGGAAGCACCAATGGCTAGAATAGAACCTTGTCCGGGTGGTAAGATGGCATCAAATGTGTCTACTCCAAACATCCCTAAATTAGAGAGAGTAAATGTGCCGCTGTTGTATTCTTCCGGTTGCAGTTGTTTAATTCTAGCCCTTTCTACTAAAGATTTCCATGTGCGGGAGAGGGAATAAATATCTACTAAGTCTGCATTCTGCAATACTGGTGTTATTAATCCTCCATCATCCATAGCTACTGCCACAGCAATATTAATGGCGGAATGATGTACAATTCCTTGGTCAGAATAGCTGGCGTTGAGTAATGGATGTTTTTGTAATGTTACCGCTACAGCTTTAGCCAGTAGCGCTGTCATAGTTACACCTTTAGATTTAATTTGTTTGTAGAGTCGGTCTAAAGCATCGGTGGTAATTGTGTAACTGACACGGAAAACTGGTACAGCTAGGCTGGCTACCATATTCCGCACTACCGCAGTTTGGAAGGTGGTTAAAGGAACTGTTTCACCAGAAATAACCGGAGCGGGTGCGGGTGCAGGGGTAAAAGTGGGTGCGGGTGCGGGTGCAGGGGTAAAAGTGGGTGCTGGTTTTGCTGCGGGTACGGGGGGTTGAGTTTTATTAACGGTTGACTCTACATCTTCGGCGACGATGCGACCATAGGGGCCACTACCTTTGAGGTTGGTTAAATCAACTTTTAGTTCTTTGGCTAGTTTGCGGGCTCTGGGTGAAACTATTACTCTTCCTTCCCGGTGGTTAGAGCCATTTTGAGTGGCGAAGGCTGGGGTTTCTACCGCTGCTGTGACTGCAACTGGTTCTGGCGTGGGGGTGACTGAACCTGAGTTAGCCAAGGTTTTGGCGGTGGTAATTTCGGCTTCTGTTTCTGCTATGTAGGCAATGGCAGATCCTACTTGTGCAGTTTCACCTGCTTGTACTATGATGTGGGCAAGATATCCTTCGTAAAAGGCTTCCACATCCATATCCGCCTTATCTGACTCCACCACTACCACGGTTTCGCCTTTTTCCACTTTTTCCCCTGGGGCTTTTACCCAGGAGACGATTTTACCTTCTGTCATGGTGGAACTAAGGGCGGGCATAAATACTTCGTGAATGCTCATATGATGGTATCAGAGATTAATGATTAATAAATTTTAACGGCTTTTGCCAATTTAAATTGCCAATTTAATTTGCCAATTTAAATTGTATCCTGGTTAAAGATGTTTCGACTACCTACTGGTTCGGCAAGCTGCTAAATCGGGAACGGGGAATAACACACCAGATCATACTTCCATCCCAATTGGGATGGAAGTAAGGATTATTTATGTTTACACCTTAAATTTCGCCGCGAATTTCTTCGACAATGCCATCACGCAGTAGGATTTCTACTTGCATTTTACTAATTAAGTTATCACCTTTTTCAATGTTGAAAAAGCCTTCCATTTGGAATTGATTAACTTCTTGATCTAACTCAAGATACTGCACTTGCTGGAGGTTCTGTAGCATTTGATTTTTTTGCTCTAGTAGTTCACTTTTCTTTTGATTGACTTGGGCTTGGATACCGTCAATTTGTTGGAGAGTTTGGGGACTGGGTGGCTGTATACTCTGCTTTTGAATGGCAGAAATTGCTCTTTGTGCTTCCAGATCGATTTGTTGCAGCTGTTGATCAGTTTGATTGATTTGTGCTTGCAGTTGTTGTTGTACTTCTTCTTTCCACAGGGGAGTAACAACGACTTTGACGTTAACAATGCGCTTCAGCAGTAAGTTAGGGTTGGAGACATCCATAAAAATTTCACGTTCACTCTATATTGGGCAGGTGGAATGATTATCGGGTATACATTCCGTCAATAATATGGCCATAGCGTTCTGAGACTGCGTAGCGGCGAACTTTCAGGGTTTGTGTCATTAAGCCGTTTTCTAAAGAAAAGGGTTCTAGAATTAGCCTGAAGGGGCCAATGCGGTCATCCGGTCGATAACCAGGACGGTTTTGTACTTCCCGATTCAATTCTTGCCGAAACAAGTCCTGAATTATTTTACTCTCCAGATCAATAGATGCGCTGATTTCTGGTGAGTTTTCTGGTGATAGATGCAGGTGTAAATTTTGACTTTTTGCCCATTGAGTGAGGGCTTCGACATTGGGAACTATTAAAGCGCCGATGCAGCGCTGGTCCTGTCCCACTAACATGATTTGATCAATGTAGGGCGATCGCAAACAAGCATCTTCAATTGGTTGCGGTTCGATGTTTTCTCCATTGGTCAAAACAATTGTATCTTTTGCCCTGCCAGTTAGCACTAAGTTGTTATCTGGTGTCACCCAGCCCAGGTCGCCGCTATTAAACCATCCCTCTGGATCAATTACCTTGGCGGTTGCTTCTGGGTTTTGGTAGTAGCCCTGCATGATTTGTGGACCTTTCAATAAAACTAAACCTCGTTGACCCACTGGTAAAGGGGCTTTAGTTTCTGGATCAACAATTTTGACTTGTGTACCGGGGATGGGCTGACCAGATGAACCACGCAGGTTACACCAATGACGACGGGCGTTAGTCACAGGAGAGGTTTCTGTTAAGCCATAACCTTGCAAAATCTCTACACCAATAATTTCAAAGAAGTTGTCTATGTGTGTGGGTAATGCACCACCGCCGCTAATTACTTGTTTGATGCGTCCGCCGGTGGCTTGGCGCACTTTGCCATAAACTAACCGTTCTCCCAGGGTATGAAGGGGCAACAAGGCCAATGCTATGATTTTAGAGATGATTTTCTCTACAGGTGAAGCGTCAAGATGATTTAAACTCAATCCCTGGGCAATGCGTTGTTTTTCAATGTAGGCGTGACTGGCTCCCAGCAAAAACTTAATCAACCGTTGTTTTTTGGCTGGTTGTTCCCGGAATTGCTTTTGCACTCCTTCATAAATTGATTCCCACAGGCGGGGTACTCCTATCATGTAATGAGGTTTAAAGGTTTTTAAGTCCTGTTTTACAGCCCGTAAGTTAGTATAAACTTGTGTACAACCTTGAGAAAGTAGGAAATACTCACCACTGCGCTCGTAAGCGTGCCAAGAGGGCAGGATACTAAGGATTATATCTTCTGGCTGTGGTTGGACTATTGTACCCAGGGTTTTGACTTGGTGTAACAGGTTGTCGTGGGATAACATTACACCTTTTGGTTTGCCTGTTGTACCGGAAGTGTAAATCAGAGTGGCTAGAGTGTCCCCTGTTTGCTCAACTCTGGTGAGGCGATGATTACTGCCAATTTCTTGGACTTGGGAAAAGTTTAATATTTTGAATGTGGTTTCTGGTGGAGTTTCATCTGATAGTAATATAATCAGGTTAATGGGCAGATCCTGGAGACCTAAACTAAGTTTTTTGAAGGTGTTTAGGTCTTGCAACACTAGGGCTGTACTGCCACTATTAGCGATGATAAATAGCAGTTCTTCTCGTTCGGATTGGCAACTACGCACGGCATTAACTACCCCAGCTGTCATGATACCTTGATCAGCTATCAACCATCGAGGACTGTTATCGGCAATTAAGGAAATGCGATCGCCTGGTTCTACTCCCAAACCTTGTAAACCGGCTGCAAATTTTTGGATTTGTTCTGCTAGTTGCTCATAGGTAATTTTTGTTTCTGGTTCACTGTGGGGGTTATGCAGAGCAATAATATCATTAAATTGCTTGGCTGCTAATGGCCAAATTTCGGGTAATGACACTACATCGCTGTAGTTGACTAAACGCTGTAATGCTTGGCTTTCTCTCTTGGTGACCTGAGATAAATAATCAGGTGCTGCTATGGTTTGGGACACAATACATCTCCTGAGTGTGGTAAAAAATTGTTTCCTATGAATAATTACAATAGTTCAATGTGTAAGTTATTTTATGAATTTAAGGGTTGTATTGATGAAAATTTATGTTAAAGTTTATATAGCGGGTTTGGCTTGAGTGAGGTACATCATTAACAAGCAGGATGCTTGTGTTACAGGACGATGATTTACTTTTTTCTGCCTTGGAGGTGGTTCTGCTTTGGCTTGAGTGAGGTACATCATTAACAAGCAGGATGCTTGTGTTACAAGACGATAATTTACTTTTTTCTGCTTTGGAGGTGGTTCCCCATTAGTCTAGAAGTCGCTTTACTCCTGACTCTGGTCAATGCCATTGTCTGCTTAACATTGCCTAAATTACTGTCTCAAGCTAGTCAAATGTGGCCAAGGGATGCAGCTTCACAGCGGGTTAAAAACCAGGTGGCTAGTTTCCCCTACTGTACGAGTTACTTAGTGACAGGGAAGCAACTTTGTAAGTTTAGACCTCGATTTTGTCCTAAGTGTTCCCTAAGCTGATTTATTTTTGATTCTGTTCCCGGTTGGCTCGCCGCCACTTTTCCCTCACTAGGCGAATTTCCTCAAAGGTGTAGTTTCCGCCTAATTGTTCTTTGACTGGAGTCAGGGGAATATCACCGAGAACTTCTAAAACTTGCCAAATTTTTTGTTGATGTTCTATGGGTACTAACTGATTTAAGTCCACAGGCTGATCTTTGGACAATAATTCGGCTAGGTGATTAGTAATTGTACTGGGGCTAAGATGGCGTTTTTTGGCAATTTCGGCAACACTCAAGCCTTCTTGATGTAGTCTTAGTGTGATAAACTCGGTTTGAGTGGGTTGGTTTTTGAGGTCAGACCCATGTGGGGTGAGGGTTTGTTGTTGTGTGTGGGCGGTGATTTCCTCTAGAAATTTTTTTCCATATTGAGCTAATTTGTGACTACCAACCCCGGAAAGTTGACTAAATTCTGCTAAAGATTGGGGTCGTATTTGTGCCATTAATTTGAGGGTAGAATCTGGAAAGACAAGGTAGGGTGGTACAGACTGTTCATCGGCTAATTGCTTGCGGAGCGATCGCAATCTGTGGAGTAATTCTGGTTCTACAGGTTGTTCGGTTGCTTCTACTAAACTCAATTTTTGCACTACGGGAACAGCAATAAAAACTTGACGTTTTCGCTTCATGACTTCCCAACTCAAGGCGTTAAGTTTTAAAACTGAGTAACCGTCGTTGGTTTGCTCTAATAAACCTTGATGTAGGAGGGAACGGGCTAAGATGCGCCATTCATCTACACTTCTATCTTTACCAATACCGTAGGTGGAAAGTTGATCATGTTTGTTTTGAGTAATTTTTATATTTTTAGCTCCCCGCAAAACATCAATAATATGTACCATCCCAAATCTTTCTTGGGAACGGGCGATACAAGATAAAAACTTCATAGCTTCAATGGTCCAATCTTCTACAGGTTTGGGATATCGGCAATTATCACAGTTACCGCAATTACCTGGAAAACGTTCGCCAAAATAACCGAGTTGAATAGTGCGCCGACAGTCAGTACCTTCGGCATAATCAATCACTTGGCGTAGTTGCTGTTTGGCGATTAATTGTTCTTGGGGGTCGGTTTTTTGGTTAATACTCCATTCAATGGTTTTCATATCACTGAAACTGAAAAACAAGCTACAACGGGAGGCTTCGTTATCTCTCCCGGCTCTACCTGATTCTTGATAATAACTTTCTAAATTACGTGGTAAGTCGTAGTGAACTACTAAGCGCACATCTGGTTTATTAATTCCCATACCGAAGGCAATGGTGGCGACGATCACACGCACATCATCTCGAATAAATCTAGTTTGGTTTTTTACTCGTTCTTCATCGCTTAAACCTGCATGATAGGGTAAGGCGACGACTCCATCATTTTGTAATTTAAATGTCAGTTCATCAACTTTTTTCCGGGTTAAGCAGTAGACAATTGCTGCACCGTCAGTTTCTCGAATTAGTGCTAAGATTTCGCCATAAGCTGTTTTAGTTTTAGACCGAACTTCGTAATAAAGATTTTGACGGTTAAAGCTGGCTAGATGAATACTGGGTTGCTTAAGTCCTAATTGCTCAATGATATCACCCCGCACCCGATCTGTAGCTGTGGCTGTGAGGGCGATGGTGGGAACATTTGGGTAACGACTACGTAGAGATTTTAATTGGCGGTATTCTGGGCGAAAGTCATGTCCCCACTCTGATACACAGTGGGCTTCATCAATGGCAAAAGTGGAAATTCCCACTTGGTGATGTACTAAGTCTAAAAATGGCAGAAATCTTTCGCTTAGTAGCCGTTCCGGGGCTACGTAGAGTAATTTAACTTTACCATTGCGGATGGCTTCTTCCCGCGATCGCACTTTGTAGGGGTTGAGACTACTATTGAGAAATGTAGCGGCAATATTATTATTTCGCAGTGCTTCTACTTGGTCTTGCATCAGGGCTATTAACGGTGAAACCACCACTGTTAACCCTTTTTTGATCAATGCTGGTAACTGAAAGCAGATAGACTTCCCCCCTCCTGTGGGCATTACTACCAGTAAATCTCGATTTTGTAGCGCATCTTCAATAATTTGTCTTTGTCCAGGACGGAAGCGATCATAACCAAAGTGATATTTTAGCGCTTTTTCGAGATTGGGGTACTGAAGCATGGCGGTGAGGCTTTGTTGATGGTTACCAGGATAACAGCATTATTATAAAAGCCTTGGCTAGTGAAAGTCTCGCCACAGTGGGCAGTTAACTATGGGGGTTCTTTACATTTGTATCTTACGTGTTTCAGAAATACTATATAATCCCATCATGATATCATACCCTCGCAACCATGTCAAAACTTTTAATCAGTCAATACCACACCGAACTAGAGAAGATCATCCGGTTTGGCGGGTCGAGAAAAGAAACTTCTATTCGGGTGGCTTTTCAAAATCTCTTAAATGAATACTGCAAACCCAGGGATTTTTTATTAATCCCTGAATTGGATTATAAA
>Ga0169931_10003566_pt1 | contig 24648 bp, 21 predicted proteins | sample Kivu_15m_20L_FD_129675 | JGI IMG/M metagenome (GOLD analysis project Ga0169931, IMG submission 129675) | Freshwater microbial communities from Lake Kivu, Western Province, Rwanda to study Microbial Dark Matter (Phase II) - Kivu_15m_20L... | ecosystem: Environmental > Aquatic > Freshwater > Lake...
GTATGAATGATAACTTTAAATGATTCTTTATATCGATATATATATATATATATTTTATTTATATTTTTTATGCTTTCTTTGTGTTTTATTTACAATTAAGTAGATGATTAATCTTACTTTCAAATAATAAATAATCTACTAATGAAACCCTTCTTGCTGCTACTACTATTCATCTGTGGCACTCTAGCCTCCTAGCTCGCTTCGGCCACTGTTGTTGGCGAAGTGGAGGGCTACCTCAGAAAGAAAACACGATTCGGAGACATCTTCCTTCATCGATAACAAGGTGACTACTAAGATGTAGTCCTATAGCACACCGCCAACCCTGTTTAAGCAGAATAGACATATAAAAAAGTGCTAGATACTGTGCTTGATATTACTCAGAACCCCCAAAAACAAAAAGATTTCCTTCAATGCAACAAGGGAAAACACTCTGAGTTTTTCAAGTTCGGAGCAGCCCACATGGGCTACCTTGGCAACCAGTCCAACCACTAGACCCTCATTCTGCCCAGACTATAAGACGACTGCTTCTAGAAAGTAGTGGTAAGCTTCACCAACAAGAAAGTGAACAATGTCAATAACGTGTAGCTGTAGGTTTGGGCCGAGGGTAGACGCAAGGAGTTCTGTACTTAAACATACGTATTCGGAACTGCCGCCAAAATACATATTCATAGTTTTACTTTGAGGAGACACACTAAGTTTACTTGGAAAAAGATGAGTTTGATAGAGTACAACAATGTGATTACCTGGGGCATTCATGTATTCAGACTATGCGACTCACTCAAGCACTGGATCCCTGATGTACTCAAAACTGTATAGGTCTTCCTTGGTGGTCTAGGTACCAACCCTAAGATTCCTTTTTTCGGAGGAAAACCACCGAAATATCAGCAAAAACTCAATATCGACTTCATCTAGGCAGGCACTGGTTTCAGGTGGAAGTAAAGAACACCACATTTCGTCAACCTTTCTTCCTACTAGGTCAAATCTGGAGACTTTCTGTCTATTACTCGCTTCGACGGTGTCGATCAGATCATACAGTATGGCGCAGGATCGCATGCTGGACATTCTGCTGTGATACTTGAAGTTGATGGAGTACTCAGTGTGGTTTAGAGTCAAGATGGATGGTACTGGCCTAAGCATGGCATTCAGCGTAACAGTTGGTAGCAATGGAAAAAATGGGCTTTAAACTGCGATATGAACGTGGCTGTGTTGCCTCTATCTGAGTAGTCTAGAAGCAAATTCAATGTGACTAAGGCAGCTGCCTTTTTCAAGTAGATGTAAGGCTATCCTTACGGCTACCACAACTTCCTGTTCGGATGGATCGACACCCCTAAATACAACATGCCTGCCTTGCTCGACCCTGACTTCGTCTTAGCAATCTTCAGTTACCTCTAGCGACTTTGGTAGTTCCCTATAAACAAAATACTAACTCAGGCCCTGAACAAGCGTCTTGGCACTAAAAACCTCAAACTGCCTTAAATTGGTATGATAATGGCAAAGCGTGGCATGACTATGGGTGATCTTATGGCTATTGTGTAAAAAGACGGATGGATTTACAGTGATGGACCTTCTTATGTGTGTTCTTCCTTTGTGGCTGCAGTGTACAAGGCAGGAGGACTGTTGTTTAAGGAAATATAAGGCACTTAGATGACTCCCAAGGATGTGTATACGCTGAGCATATTTGATCGCAACTATAAAGTGCCCGAGAAATGTCTTAGAAACGATCCTACTCTACCTTATTGCCAGATTATGGGTCACTATTTGATGGAGATGCCCAAGTACGCAACGATTGAACAGTACCCACACATGGCCGAACACTGCCCAACTATGACTCCTGACTTCTGGAGACCAGACGGCTGCTGATGAAAACATCAAACAATAATCTAATCAAATATCACTAATAAAAGAGAATTGAATATACTTTTCAAACATTTTTATTATTTTTTTGCATTTTTCAAGTTATTTATAGTAAACGATATAAGATTGTATTAAAAGACGGCATCACAAACGACTAAAGTACTGATTAAATCTTGACTATTAGTTATTAATAGTTTTTATAATATTATTTGAACAAGTATGTCTTGCGTACCGCCCTGCCTCACCTGCACAGCTGCCACTTTTTCATCTTGCTCTACCTGTGACACTTCAATCGACTCCACTCTCACTCTCGATGGCTCCTTATGTGTAAAATACCCTATTTGGTTCATCCAGTTGGCCTGTACATGCATGCTTGCCCTTTTCATCTTATTTCCTCTTCTGCGCAAACGAAGCATGGTACTTATGCGCATATTTGACGTAATTCAAACTGCCAGCTACCTGAAATATGTAAATGCTTACTGTTTCTACCGCCATAACTACCTGTACCTGGGCATGAATGGAGTTTTTCCTTGGAGCTAGGGCATCAAACTCATCTCCTTCAGTCAAGATCAAACCATCGCAGTTTACACTCTAGCAGAAACCTATCTCAACATGCTAGTACGCATTGCATGCATATGGCTTACAGTAATACTTCTTCTACTAGTAGTGGCACTATTCAAAGCGTGCTGTAGCGACAACAGAGTCACTTTTACAACTTTTATGAGCAAAAATATACCAAATGCCCTTAGCATATGCTTCTATATAACTATTCAAGATATTTCTTTCTACATCTTTTTGAACATTTTTTCAGCTATTCATCAGGTAAACACCTTTGCCAACTACATGCAAATCATTTTCTTTGTCTTTTCCATAATATTAGTGATACTTATTATCATTTTGATTGTATGGCTGACAACTGTGGTAAATTCGCCTTTGTAGCACTTACATCAGTATAGAATGATGTTCATGCTGAGAATGGACTACGATTTGTTTTAAAACTATTCACTTACCCACCTTCCCAACACTCAAAAACTCATACACAGGTACTCGAATGTGGCTATTATTGAGTTGATTAAAAAAATAGGATTTTCTGCAATAATGGCTTATAATTTGTTCATCACCACCACTCTCGAAGAAGAAATGTTGTTCATTATTGGCTATTTATTGCTTTTCATGCTTTTATGGTACGTAGCTTTGCCTTTCGATCAGAGAAAGTAAGTTTTGCAGCTGATTTTAAGTATTCTGGCTGACTTAGTACTACTTTTTCTTATCATATTTCCCTTAGTAGTCAACAGATCTGAGGCAGACACGCTATACATGATCGTATGTCTTTCTCTTTTCGGCTTGGCTTTCCTGAGTGGACTGCTCTAGGTAGTCATGGACCTCTACTGTTTTATACCTTACGACTTGTACTAGACGGGGATGAAGATAGTGATATAAGACTAAAAACTGAAGAAATAATTGCAAGAGAGAAGACAACAGCAATAAATGAACTAACGCAAAATAAAGGGCATACAAGATTAGGCATAAAAGTAGAAAACAAAGACGATTCTAAACAAGGCTTCGACAAAGAGGGCCTAGACTCAGCTTGTAAGGTAGAACTAGAGCTAGGAGTCAATAGTTGCCCCTAAAGACTAGATAAACGAATAGGCTGAAAGCGTAACCAACGTAAACAATAATATACTGTACCCTGTGTAGTAGATATCCAATAACAGCGATGATCTGGGACAGTACAAGATAGACCTGCACAAGAGAAGAAAGGTCTACGCTTTTGACAAGAAAAAACCGTTTGTTTACTCAAACAAAGTGTAGTCTTGATCTATAGTTCTCTATTAGTAACAAATAGTAAAACAATATAAGCAGTTGAAACATAGATTAGAAACGTAGGTAAAAATTAGATGCTTTATAGTTTTTTTTTAAATTTCTTTAAATCGTACTATAATTTTGATGCATTAAGGGTAGAGTTAGGCCAGAGTGCAGTAGTTGAGACAGTGGATGCTATCCAAGGGCTGTCTTATCCATCCTAGTGTGTAGATTCCTTCTCGCATTAACGGAGTACAGGGCATAGCCACTAACTGCCCTATATCCCATAGCACTCTCATCATAGCTATTCCTTCTTCCCTCATTCTGACTACTTAGCGATGCTACAACGACCCTAAACTGCGCAGATTGTTCCTGAAAAACGATGATTTGTTCGACTACTAGGCTTCATAAGACAACTAGTTTAACGTGATCTGCGTGTTTTTAATGTACCACAAACTCCACATATAATAGAGTGAGTGGAAGACGTATCTGAATAGCATAGCTTAGCCTTAGACTGCCATAGATTGGAGTGGTGTTTAACTCAAGGGACTCAACAGATCGCTGGTTGAGGAAATAGTGCATGTAAGAAAGTAATGTGATATTCTGCAACAACAAATAACATAATATTTGCTTAGTAGAAAGGAATTCGCAGGAACTAATAAGTAGCAACTAAGTTAGTTATTTAATTACTGTTATAGGGCAGTGATGACAAGGTGTTTTGGCTACTACTTCGGCCAGTCCTCACTCATACCCATAGCTGACCTAATAAACCACAGCTGCTAGGTAGTAAATCACCAGCTGATCAACACTCGCTTCGAAAAAGGATAAGAAATGCACGAGTCGTACAATCCAGTGAGGGACAAAATAGACTGTAGTCTGCTACGACTGCCCACGCCCAACAAATGCAAACTGCCCTTTAGATAACGTTTTCTAGTCGACAAACAACTCATTAAATAAGATTAGTAATAAGCGTAAAGACTCACTCGCATTAGAATAGACAGTTTGATTGACGGATGGAACGAAGAAAGGTTCAGGAAGGGTTAAGAAGTGTAGGCTTTGTAGTTTTGCGACTAGGACGACAGCGAGGACAACGATACTGACTAAGAGATGGTATACGATAAAAGCAAGGAGCTGTAAATGTGCAGGCAGAATGAAGCGTAGCAGATGTAGCAGTTCATGAAGTACTACGTGACTATCGAAAAGTACGAAGACGTATAAAAACAACTAGCAAAGCTATAAGGCAACTCCAATTAAAGTACACAATAAGCAAAGTAAAGCACAAAGAGTGAAAAAAAGCAATAAGACAGAGAAAATGCATAAGAAAACGATAAGAATATATATTTTTCTAGAAAAATGGTGTAAAACGAGTAAAAATAGAAGGCAGTTGTAAAAGATTAATAACAAAATTAAGAGTAGTGGTAGGATATTGACTAAAATAATAAACAATAGCCTAAAACATAAAAGAAGTAGTAAAAACCAACAAAAAAGAAATAATAACTATAGAGAAACCCTTTTGCTGCTCACGCCGGCAGAGGAGTACCCATCCAAATGGTAGAATCATCCTCGGAATAGGAATCAGGCACATCTGAGTGGGGTCTACAGTAAGGATCTTACTTCACCATGTCGACCAGCAGTGCAGTACCAGCCAGTACTTAACTATACAACTCATACGGCTCACGCACTAACAAATTTCTACTCATTTGGTACGGATTTGCCTACCCTAACAACCTCTACGACTCAGTCAGCTTCAGAATGCAGGTGCAGTTCGGATCTAGCCTAAGAAAAGCAGAGTAGATAGTTCTGGATAGTTACGTGGGAGGTCAGGGAAGGTCATTTCGTAAGCCAAACATGTAGTTGGTGAAGGAGACTTAGATCAGCAGTGAATTTAGATTAAAAGCTACAAAAATAAACACCAAACTAGTGTATTTCCTTAGATTATACTTGCTACACTACTACAAAGGAAAAGACCTTTACAAAGTATTGGTGACTTTTCCAGCAAGTATCAGCTATGAAATATACGTTTTTTAGTTCTACAGGGATATACTCACTTCACTCTATAACAGGTATCCACTTGAAGCGATCGATGAGCTTAGAAAGGAAAAAGAAATGAAGTAGTTTTAGGGAATAAGACATAAGATTGGCTTTAAGTTGGTGTATTTGCAGTAGCAACGAAAAATACTCGATCGTCAGATAGGGGCAGTAAATACAATATTAGATATACTGTAGAAGTGCAAAAACAATAGCAATGTGCTCACCAAAGACATGTACGGTAGTTTGTCGATTGGAGACGTAAAAATGGTAAGATAGTACTTGATCACTCTCAAAAAGTATTCGTATTATATGCAGTATTAGCAGGATTAAACATATCAAAAGGATAGCAGAGATTAGCTTAATGACAAACAAGCAAAATAATAAAATACTTCTGAAAAACAATAGTGATTGTTTATTAGTATGTCAAAAAATACTAAAAATTATAGCAAATATTAATTTTTTGCATACATTCAAGCATTTTTTATCTTTCATTCAAGCATTTTTTTATCTTTCATTCAAGCATTCTTATATTTTTCTTTAGATATTGATTCGTTACTGGTGCTAATAAGTTATAAAGTGTAATTTAAAAGATGTAGTTAGCTGAGAGCTCATTCCCCCTCCACGTCACTATTCTCTTCATCGTGCTTATCCTCTCTCTCATATTCAACATCTTCCTCTACCGAAGAGGCCACTAGTCCTACTCGGTCAAGTACGAACTCATGCTTGCTCGCAAAATATTCAGAACCAACCAGTGTCTCTGCACTCTCATTGAAATACTCTACAAAAGCTTCTTTGTACTGCCCTTTCTACTACTTATAGCCATAGCTATTCTCAGAGCACTTGAGGACGCAGCCTAGTTTGCGACTATAATGGTCAACGGCCTTATTCTGATACTCACTGTCTACCCCTTCAAGACTGAGTTTTTCTATACAAAGGAAATCATCATGTGGGGGTTAGCCATAGGAGCACAACTCATTCTTTATTACTTGTAATCTGCCAGCAAAAATGACTCAGAAGACTACTTGCTACTATGTTCTATTTTCTACCCCTGCAACAGCATACTCTTCTGCGTAGCCTTGCTAGCCCTTTAAACAAACTATTGGGAAATCGCATAGGCAGTCAAACTATGTTAGTAAAAACTGGGAAAAGTGTACCCACCTTTTGTATAGAAATAAGCTAAAGAAGTTTTTGTATAGTAGAGGTAAGTAGATAGATAGGACAAGTATGTGTCTAACACTGTCGTTAAGACAAAAACAGTTCAGCAATACAAAAATATTCCTTTTCTGTTCAATGGAGGACTCTATGGATTGCTTTGTCGCAATAGGCTTAAGAGAAAGTTCAATATTATATACTTTGTGAGCTTGTTGATTCTTGTCTTGAACGGAGTGCTCATTTGGGTGGCCACTGGGGGCAGTTTGGGCTTCATAGGACTCATAACTAACTTCGTTTACGACTTGTTCATTCTCACTTTCAACACTCTAGACACGCCCTAGCGGTCAGTGCGCAATGTCTTCATACTAGTGTTCGTGGGTCGCTTTTTTTCTTTTGTGTTTGGCTAAAACTTGTGGATCTTCGGCTACTGTGTGCTATACTTCTGCGTGGGCATATTCATAGGTCGTATTATCATAAACAAACGGCTTCCTTTAAGAGTAAGCAAGCAGAGAAAAGAAAACGAAATGATAAATGCTTTTCGTACGCCTTAGTTCGTTATTTTTATACTTACTCTATAGATATTCGTGTTGGTCTTGGTGGCATCGTTCGGAGTGGGAGGTGGAGTCAGGTAGTTTCAGTTCGAGGAAGGAGTCTATGTGCCTTTGTGGCAGTTTGCTTTGTTAAGTGTGTTTTCAACTTGGATAGTGGTTATGTACATGGCCAGTGTGCGTATGTGGCAGCGCTCGAAAAACAGTATTCAAGAATACCCCAAGTATTTCTACGGGTTTTAGTTCCTGAAAGAGTACCACATATACATTCTAGTGACCTACATTTGCATAATTCTTCTAGGAGTTTACTGTACTGTCTATTTGCATCGTCCAGTAGTGCTTTACGCCTGCATTTTCATTCCTCTGATAATACTTTCTTTGTAAAAAGTGTAGACATAGTGGGTGCGCAACTAGTATCAGATACTGGCCTAGATACCCATATACAACGCTAAGGCGTAAAAAATGGTGAGAATAATAGAGAAGAAAGAAAGGGCTTTAAGGAACAAAAACAGTAAGATGGAAGATAGAATGCAAAATACTCTCAAAATGATATAAAGCGGTTAAGATACTAATAAAGTTTTTATCGGAGGTAGCAGTTTAGATATATACAACAATCCAGGTATGAAGAACACTATCAGTTTGCTTTAAACGCAAAAATAACAGTCAAACTTATAAGTTGGCATATATCAATAATCAAGTGATCTCAAGGTCAATCATGAGTCCAGCGATATAGCTTTAAACCCAGTATAGTAAGCAACAACATAAGCCTAGTAAGAACTAGACGAAGCCACTTACCAATTTAGAGCACTATAGTAGTAGAAACGCACTTGGAAGATCCTACCTGACTGGCGAGAACCTGGCACTTACCGCTCTGCCACCTAGATATGGATGTGTCTTACTTCTAGCGATAGATGGATCCTTATAATGCTGCCAGTAATTGGCATTCTCATAGCTGGTCTCGTTATCACCAGCTACATTCTCGCAAACTCCCTTTTTGGAGTATTTTTTTCAATAACATTGCTATCAGTGCTGTCTACTCTGCCTTTCTACCAGCATCTCAACACATACAACTAGCTGACACTAATGAACTACATATGGTACTAACTCGGTTTGGCAATTGGTGTTATTTTTTGGTCTATTTTCCACACTTAGCTTGTTTATACAATGGTGTGGGCTGGCATATACATCCTCACTCTGGCGGCCATCATAGTCATGGCTATAGCTAAACTTATTCAAAAGAAATACGTGTACTGGCTTATAATCAATGTCTCGCTTACTTTGCTGTTCGTGTGTGTGTTTTTGGGACTCACTCAGAAACCTTATATTGCTGGAATAGTGTCGATAGTTGTGTTTATGGTATGCGTGGGAGCCATTCCTGTGGTTCATCTGCGTCTATAGGGTCACATTCCGATGGCTATGAGGGTTGTTATTGGTATTATAGTGGTAGCAAGCGTGGCCGCAGTGGCAGTAATTGCCATAATATTTGACATAGTGAGTCGTTTCATCGTGTTTACGTTCATCATGGGCGCCATCTATCTAATTTTATTCATAATTGCAACCATCATTTTCAATCAAAAATAAGCTTAAAAGTACTAAACACCCCATGTATACTCAGCGTTCGGAATGCCAATCTACCGATTCTAAAGCAAAATATAACAATTAAAGACAAGTGCCAATCACAAGATGCTCTATGATGTGGCTTCTGCTGTTTTGGTCATATACGCGGCTACTGTGGGTCTCATCTTTTAAACTAAATCTTTTGCCATTTTCGTATTAGGTTTCTATCTATGCATCACATACTTCCAAGGCATCATTTTTTCAATCAAAACATATAATAAACTGTCATATTCACGTGGTGATTTAACCAAGAAGTTGTTATAGGACGCCCTGGATGACTTGACTGCCAAATACATGGTGTAGTTCCATTAAAATAAGTTTTCATAGGTGATTGACAGGGAAAAAGACGAAATCAAGAAGACTTTGTAGGGAGAAAACGATTAGTAAAGGCTTGATACTTAGTGGATGCGCATTGCAAAAATGGATCAGTAGCAGACACGCACAGCTTAGTAATAAAAAAAGTTTTTGTTTTTCTGGCTAGCCCTGATTAATCTGCACTACTTTGCCCTTAAGAAGGCAGAAATGCTGAAGCTGATAAAGCAAGTGAAGTAGATCCAGCAGTAGCTGATGGAAGTAGGCATTTTTCTCAACGCAGTCAACACAACTCTCGACTTTTAAGCCAAACACGAACTTCTTAATAAGGAAATATAGGGTCTCAACCCTTTTGATTACATTTGTTTCCAAAAAGTACTATAAGCACATCGACAGAAAGGGATCAAGTAATCAATAAAACAACAAGAAAACTAGGCTAAGATTGAGAATTCAAAGAAAGAACACACTGACAAAATATTCGAGGAGTACAAGGAAGAACTCAAAAAGAGTAGCAATTAGAAGATAGAAGAGTTCAAACAAATGCTTAAAGATATACCAAAAGGAAAAATGTTCACTGATTAAAAATTCAAGCCGGACAATGACTCGCTTGGACTTACTCTGGCTTCAGTGGTCCGCGATTGGCGAAGAGTCAAACCTAACTAGTTGCTAATCAAAGACTCTATTGATGCCTATGATGCCAAACAAGGGTCTATTGGCGACTGTTACTTGATTAGTTCTCTAGGAGTGCTTGGTCCACAGTGGATTTAGCCTGCCCTGGGTCTCGGGAAGGATCCATAGGAGCAGTGGACTAACTAGAAAGGAGCCTACATGGTGCGATTCCACAAATTCGGCAAAAAAGTATACGTATACGTGGACAGTCACTTGCCAGTAAAGGAAAAAGATGAGTTCGTGTTTGCCCGAAGCTAGCAACCAGACTAGGTATGGCCCTGTATATTTTAAAAAGCATATGCAAAACTATACGGAGGTTATGGTAATATTATAGCAGGAAAGTGCCATATAGTCCTCGCTTAGCTTACAGGTGGCATTCCTTTCTAGATATTGCTTTAAAACTACAAAACAAATCCGAATGGTCTTTGGTAAAAAATATTTTCTTCAAACAAAAATGGGTATCTTATGGGGGCAGGTTCGCCACCAAATGATGCTGGAGATTCAGTTGCATCGCCTCAGGGTATCGTTCAAGGTCACGCCTACTCAGTTCTAGACGCTAAGTAAGTATAAGGCAATAAACTTATCAAACTGAGGAATCCTCACGGCAAGGGTGGACAAGAATGGACCGGAGATTTTTCAGACTAGTCATAATATATGAGCAAGCGCATCATGGATCTACTTCAACACAAAAAAGAAGACGATGGAGCCTTCTGGATGAATCTATAAGACTTTTCACAGTAGTTCCGTTCACTATACATCTGTGCTATATTTGATTCTAAACTATGGAAATAGTAAAGGATAGATACTGGCAGATTCACTAAACAAAACTCTTTTGGAACTCCCAATCTTTCTCTCTAGACCTTCAAAAACCCTCATTACGGTATCACTGTAACTCGTCCATGTACTTTTTTCGTGAATATGGTACAGAAAAACTAGACTGCTTTGTAGGGATAGAACAGCATTTATTTGCGAATTCAGAGCAATTAGGGCAAAAGAATCAACAAGGATAACTACAAGATAGGAGATGTATTCGGCAGTCAGCTCAAACCAACAAAATTGGTGTCAATTTCCAACTAGGCCAGTCTCATGGCCGACAAATACCCCTACACCTTCACTCTTTACGTAAGCTGCAAAGAAGAGGGCGCGTAGGGCTAGTATACGCTCAGAATGTATTGCAACGATAAGGACTGGAGTCTTATAAAGGATCAAGACTTCGATAGAGAGCTCTTCCGTCAGTGATAGACTATTATATGATAATAACAATCATTTTATTGCTATATTAGTATCAGATAAGATATCTATCGGTATTTTGTATATGTATTGATAGCGGATCCTATATATCTATCATACTGTTGCGATGGTGTTGACAACCACTCAACAAAAACAACTTAATAGAGACATCCTAGAGTACCTGGTCAAGAACGGCTACCAGTCAAGTGCCTAGCGATTCGCCTAGTAAATCGAGGTCAGCCTGAGCGAAGTGGATCCATAGGGCAATAAGCTGTAGATCAAGTGGAAGTCCATCCTTACTCTCCAAAAAAAAATCAATAAGCTCGAAGACGAAAACAAAAGTCTTAAGTAGGAACTATAAAAGGCCCCTTCAAGCAAAGAAAAAGGTATAGCTAATATAGAGGATCTGTTCATTCCCAAAGTTCCAGCTAAATTCGAGCTAAAAGGCCATAAAAATAGCATTACTAGTCTCGCCTTTCACCCTCAGTTCACTCAGCTTGCCAGTTCCTCATAAGACGGCACAGTCAAGATATGGTAGTTCGAGACGGGGGACTTCTAGAGGACCCTCAAAGGTCACACCAGTACTTATGTCTGCATCTAGACCCTGTAAACTGCGTTAACTACGATCGCCAAGGCAAGTACCTTATATCTTGTTCTTCGGATTTGACTATAAAGTTGTGGGACCTCAACAACGACTACTTGTGCTTTAAAACTCTTTTCGGCCATAATCATAACGTTTCCTTTGCAACCTTCACGCCCTAAGGCGATTCAGTACTTTCTTGTTCTCGCGATAAAACTATCAAACTATGGTAAGTATCAACTGGTTTCTGTAAAAGAACATACACTGGTCACTAGGGTTGGGTGCGTAGTTTGTGTCTGACCCAAGATGGACAAAGTTTTGCTAGTGTTTCTGACGATCAAAGTGTATGTTACTGGAGCATAGCTAAGTAAACGCCTTCAAATCGTTTTTTTGCACATTAAAATGTAATTTAGAGTGTTTTGCTTATATAAGGATAAGGCAGCGCTAAACTAATGAACGCTTAGTTTCTCAAACATAAGTTCACGCCCTAGGCTAGAATGAATGCCTTGAAACAACTCAACGAACAGGGTCAAGAAGGTGTGGCAAACTACTATCAAATATTCATACTTACGGCAGGCAGAGATAAGCTAATCAAATTGTTTCTGGCACAGTCTGGTTAGTTGCTTCACACCTTCTATGGCCACGACAATTGGGTCCGTTCACTAGCCATGCACTCATCTGGAAACTACCTTTACTCAGTTTCAGATGACAAAACTCTTCGTATTTGGGACCTGGCTTTCGGTAAGGAAAAGAAAAAATTATAGGCCCACGACCATTTTATATCATCGGTTAGGTTTAACTCGAAGTATGGACTCATGGTGTCAGGTGGCAACGATCTAGTAATAAAAGTTTGGCATCTCAAAGGACTTTGATGTATATTAGTTTATATAATTAAAATATAATGTCAAATTTTAATAATTTTAAAGAATTTTTGGTTTTTATGTAGACCTTATGTATACCTGTATTGTTGTGATTTTTATGTCAAAATCATATAAAATAGATCAGTCTTCTTAAGAAGAACTTGAAGAAGACTAGCTAGGTTGCCTCTTCTCAAAGGTCTAAGAGTGCAAATGAGCAATAGTTGGCGTCTAGGGCACTACAGCTCTTCTATCTTTTTCAATACGTCCAAATCGTATAGCGAAAACACTGCCTGTGAGCACTCCACCGATCATTATGATGATTAAGGCAAGGCAGCAGAGACCTAGCTAAACACTAAGGTACCGAACTGAACCGATCGATGGATGAAATTGACGCAAAAAGTGTTATAGAAGAATCTCATACTATTGGCGATGACTGTGCAATTCGAAGAGTAGTCGATTCCGTTGATCTGACTGGTCACCAGGGTGCTCAGGGTTCTGCTGTCAACGTTGAACGTGTTGACTGCAGTAGTGAAAGTGGCTATTCTGTTATTGAAGTTGGTGTTAAAAGTGTGTAGACCTGTGAGTTGATCCTTAAGGTTCTGATAGAGGTTCATTCTGGAGTCTCTGTAGTAAATGAGGGAAGTTGCGTATCTTAGTATACATCCATCTACCTGAATATTAATACAATTACCTGAGTATATCGTCAAAGTTGGCCATGCTACCTGAACACTGTCGTTGCGATACATATCTATGCGAGATCTGATCAGTACTCCATATAGAAGGTTAAGAAGACCCAAATCTTTGATTAAAAGAAATACACAAGAAACCAGTTGAAGCAAAAGTGGTTCCACTAGTACTAGACTATATATATCGTGATTCCGTTGCATTTTGTGAGCAGTTAGCGGCATTGAATACCCAATGGTCATTGGTACATGATGGCGGTATTCCTCCAGTTTTGTTATTGGTGTGCTTGTTAAGGCCATCTAGAGATCTGTAAGGGTTGTCTTCAGTAGTTATTAAAGGATCAGCGTCTAAGTATAGACCTAGACGGTAGTTTTACATGGCGTTGATCCATCCCGTTATCCTGCTAGTTGAGAAAGCCAAATCTACAAACGAACCAGTTTTAGTGCTATCACGCATATCCAAGTATTTGTTTATCTAAGCGTAAAGATTGCTCACTGTCTGCATCTAACTTCTTAGCTGGAACTATTAGGCGATGCTGCCGTTACCGTAGAAACATACTTATAGACGTTTGAAAAGACGATTGAATTGACTTTGCTAGCGACTTTAAGAATAACTGTTGAAAGCTATTTGGTTACTGATCAGGGACTGATAGTATTGGCAGAAATTGTAGCTGACTCCTCCGATAGAGAAGAAAATAAAGGTAAGGAAGACAACTCCGAAATAGGTGACTCCATAGATGATCCATCCGAGGTGCACACTGGCCTTGCAAGCGAACATTTAAAACTTGTTCGTAGCCAGCATTCCTATAAGTATCATGATGCTTCCCACTATTATGAAGCCTAAGAGTCCTTCAATCAAGTAAAACCCCCAATTGAAGGCTAAATCGAAAAGATTAGCTGATATTTAGTCGAGAGATTTTCGAGCAGATACTAGGTAATTGGCGTTCATGGAAAAGCTATTCATGGCTATGTTTGTATTTGTTTGAATGCTGTTGGCTGAATTAGCCAGAGTGCGAGCTGCCTGGACTACTCTATAGCCTTGGCCTGAGACTCTTTAGGTCACTGCTATGCCTGCATCGATGTCTGTAGTCATCGTGTTGGCAGTACCATTAGGTCCCAGCCCTTGAGTAACGAATAGCGTAGACACAGTAGGTAGAGGGTTGTTACCAGCTATCGCGGATGCTACTGTTGTTGGATTAGGCGATGTGACCCTAGAATTTTGATTATCTGTGTATATATTCAGATTGAGTTGCTTAAGTGCAAGCATATCAGTGTTCAACCACTAATTATTAGCAAGATTAGTGCTTATAGCCGTACTTGTAGTGGTCAACAACGAAGACATGTTTCCTATTTGGTTTTTCAAAAGAGTAAAGCCGCCCCAGTTGCTAGGCTGGTCGCCATTCAGAGCCACATCTAGACTGTAGTAGAGACTGCATTTAGTTAATTTGACGTTTTTTTCAAGTTGTGGAAAGTAGACGAAGCCCATGATGGCAGTGATGAGTATGCCGAAGGTAAAGATGGCTGCAAATACTGTCACACATGTAAGTTCAAATTTTTAGTAGGGTCGAATCGTGAAATCGCGTTTCCATGAGGCGCATGGAGGACAGCTTTTTTAAAAAATACAGCAACAAAGCGCAATCACATAGGTGATGAGAAAGGCTATTCCTATTGCGATAAAAGGTCCTAGAAGATGCAGACTGAATAGTTTTTGCGTGACTATTTGAGTGTTGCCGCTGGTGAATGCTGCGTCTAGGGCAAGTTAGTCAGCTGGAGAGTAGATTCCTCCGTAGATGAAGTTGGGCAACACCATATCGTTGGCTATGGTGGCGTTGGCAGAGGGTAGGCCGAAGTCAGTAGGACAGTTGTTGGTTGTGATGGAAGTGATGGAGAGGGCAGACGATAGCAGCAGTGCGAGTAGTGTTATGCGCAACTGCAACATATATAATATATTAGATATCATCAGATGACCGTCAAAGAGTCTATCTATGTATTCTACAATATAAATAAAAGACTCAATCAAACGCTAGTATATAAGTTATAGAAGTATTTTTGATATAAAAGTATCTTTTCTATCATAAGAAGCATTCTTTTATGTGTTTTTTATTCATTCGAAAAGGAACTTTAAATTGCTGAAGAGCGCCTATACGGCTTCATACTAGTTGCTAGAAAGAGTCACTTTCATGCTTTTTTACTAGACTTTGAACACTATTGTGTACTAGTTCAGTAGGGTAGTCGTGCTGAACATCCCTATGAACACTCCTTAGCAGATTTTTACTATACTCTAAAAATAGCGTTGTATTTCGTTGACTAGTCCTTTCTTGAACAGTCCGCTTTTGATGTTTATTTGAAGCTATTAGGTGTACTCGTACTTATTCTACAACCAACTTTGCAAACTGCTTTAGTTCTGAATGCCAGCTGGAACCGACTCGCCCTGCCTGAACACACAAAAACTCAACAAAGTTAGTGGAAGTGGTGTGGATCTGAGGGTGACTTATGGCGAATCAAAATCCATTAGTAAAAGTATTTCCTATTGCAGTTGAATGCACCCCACGATGATTCTTTATTTGTACTGAGTGTTTCCTGCAACAGTTCTATCTTTTTCTTACAAATACAGTTCTAAATTGGAAGTTCCTTTGAAAGAAAGGGCAAATCTATCAATGGGGGTGGCTGTTTTGTTGCCTACGAACATATTGATCTGCAGATAATGCTGAGAGGAGTAGAAGTCGTAGATGGGCACTATCTTGCAACCAATCTGCAATTTTTCGTTCTCAAATATTATGTTTTTAGCACGCAGACACTGTTTTTTGAACTTGGCTCGTGCCTATGCTGTGGTTATGCACTTTTGAAATTTAGGGTAGTTCATGTAATATTAACAATAACCATCAAACCAATAGCATCATCATAGAAGAGTCAATCATCACAATTATCACTAAAATATACCATTTATGACCCTTTTTGTGCCTTCTTGACTTTTTCTTGGTTTTTCGCCTTAAATAATTATAATAAGACCACTGCAACATATCCAACAACATCCCCTAAATCTGCCTAAGATCGGCAAAAGCATAGCGTGAACATAATGGAGCGAAACGGGGAGTCTTTTGCTGCAGTTTGGAGGGACGAGGGGTGGTATATGTTGTGGGTAGTTTTGGAGGGTGTTGGACGATGATAAGATTCAACTTTTTATTTGTGATTGTCCACAAACTATTAATAAGATGTAAACCGCGCTGGCTCACAACATCCACTCTGGAGTGTATCAGGTGCAGTCGGGACACCGTAACGACATCGCCATCATCGACTGCCCCTACATGTCTCACAAAGTCTAGGTCTACGATGCTCACGGACTTAAGATACTCGACGGAGCTTCAGTCTATTGGACTTAGGTGCGAAGACAGCATTTGCCTAAAAAAAAGGGCAATCGTGAGGTCATCTGTGCAGTGGTGGTGGCCGTACAGCACTGCGAGTACATCACTGGAGCCAAAAAAATACTATGCACGCTCTAGATCAGCCAGGACGGAAGCAGAGTGCAGGGAAGACCAGTGAATTCCAAACTGCCTCGTTTCGACATTGCGGACTGGGATTTTTTAAAGGGAAACGACCTGAGTTGCTGGTAGACTCGTGAGTGGCTGCAACACCACTATTTCTGGGCGAGGTTACTATGCTGGAACTACTAGGAATAACATCCTAAAGGAATGATTGTGGAGCAACTGGCGGGAGACTATAAAAGGTCAGATGTTGAGGGAGAAGCCCTGCTTCATTCTCTAGAAATCAGCCAAAGACCAAGTGCGCTTCTTCACAGAAAAGTACTCCAGCAGAGCTAATAATACTTGCCTGTCAAAGATCACCAATAGTTCCCTCATATGGTTTTTACTATAGATCCGCCTACCAGCTAAGACATGGAAGATGCCATATCCATAGAGCCCCTTTCCGACGGTCTTTACGAACTAGGAGTTCACATTGCTGACGCCACTTCCTACAAACATTTGATAAACCGTAAACAAATAATGGAAAAAGGAACTTCTATATATCTTCCTCACAAGACCATCCACATGATGCCACCGTAGTTGGTGCAGTTGCTTTCTTTTTTGCCTGGAAAACGCAGACTGGCCTTCACTGCTTTCCTCAAGGTCGACCAGCAAGGCAATATCTTGTCCTCTCGTTTTGAAAAAACAATTGTCAAGAGCAGTGCTAGACTCAGCTACGAATAAGCACAAATGATGCTAGATGGCTAAGTCACCAAACAGGAAGTCATGAACAGCAAAAATCTTAATGAAAATGAGTACTAAGGTCTGCTCTAGAGACTAGTTTTACTGAGGAAAATAGCAGGAAATAGACGCAAGGACAGACACCCTTCATAGTTATTCGACAAGAACGAAGTAGTGTTCCATTTGGACTCTCAGAACTTACCCGTTGAAATTGGAGTCAAACGTAGACTGTAGAGCTAAAAAATGATAGAAGAGTTCATGATCATGGCCAACTGTCAGGTTGCACAAAAACTAATCCGCTAGATGGGCGTAGACGCACTCGTTATGTATCATCCGAAACCCCAAGAATACAACATTTCCAGTCTTAGCCACTACCTGACTGGTCTAGGTGTCAAATTCAAGCCATAAAACGTAAAAGACCTGCCTCATCAATTTTAGCAACTTTTCTAGAGTTAGCAGCTCGACGATGGACTTAAACAGTTGTTGATTCTGAAGGCTATTCAGATCCAATAGCTTGCGATATATACTCGATACCGTAACATTTTCAAGGGTCATTTTGGTCTCAACCTGTAGTACTATACTCACTTCACCTCGCCTCTTCGACGATTTGCTGACTTCATCGTCCACTAACAACTATAAAAATCTATAGTGGGTGGCAGATACACTCCTGCTTAGATCACTCAGCTCTAATAATAGATAAGTTACGTGAACAGGGCAAGAACTAAAAACAAAAGACTGAAACAACTAGTGGTATAGTGTTTCATTAATCTCTACTTGCATCACCATTCAAAGAAAATACGCACAAAAGGCTTTATAATTCAGCTAGGGCTGAGGAGTGCAACTATATACGTGCCGGCTTATAACTTGATAAAGGAAGTTCCGTGGCGAGGATCTACTTCATACTTGGACAGAGAGAGGGTGTAGGTGAGTCTGGGTCGCAACTAGCAAGCAGTTGTGCTGTAGTTCCAGAAAAATGATACAGTGGAGGTGGAAATCAGCAGTGAAGTGCACCAGGAAGTGCAGTTGAGCATAATAGTCACTCAGGGCGACAACTAGATTGTAGTATGAGTAAAAGGATGGCTAATAGTCTTTCTCTGATAAATTTTCAACATTAGCACATATCTTACATATCATCACATATATATCAACTAAAAATACATACGAAATCATATTGAATACATATGAAATGGCATTAAATACAGAAAAGATTATCATTAGGCTACGTTTATAATGCTTTGTTCCCATAGTACCTTTCTGCCCCCTATCAGCATACTCGGAAGCAACAACTGACCACTTCTTAAAGGCAGCAAATAAAAATTAAGACAACCGTCATTCTGAACTGAGAGGTCTCCTTCGACCATGCCCAAAACTTCGAAGCTGCTGTCCTTAGATAATATACTTATAGCACCCTGTACTTCTCCTCTTACTTTGATGATCTACATTCTTTTGTAAGAATTTTTATGGTTAGAATGCTTCTGTATAGCTAACTTACAGGTTTATATCTTCTATGGCTTGAGCAGCTCTTTTTTTATGTATTTTTTTAGATCCATGCAGCTCAGTAACTAATTTTTGTTGATTATAGTCTGTTTCTGATGTTAATCTTATATTTTTTGCTATTCCTTCTAGCTTTTTTATTTTTGACTTTGAATAATCATGACTTATAAGCTTTATACACCCAGTTTGATCTATTCCGAAGGAAATATGCAGTACTACTCATCTTCAGCGACTCTCACCTTCAGAATCTACTTAGATACATTAGTAAGTGTATACTCCTACAAGTTTTGTTGGTAGTAGTAGTCTACTTTGATAGGCTCAAGACGATTATAGTGTACATCGTGGTTCAACTTGTAACTGTAATCATCTTGCACTATCTACAACTACATCTTCAACAATTAGTGCTGCTACCACGAAGCATTAGAAGAAAAAACACTATGACTCATCACACTTGCCTTGCGAGACTTAAATTTAGATTGATGCTCACTCACACATTTCACCAAAAAAATAATATGAATTCCTTATTCTTTTGGCAAAAAACTTACTATTTACTGACTTTCTCTATCAATCCACTGTCCGTTCAGACACATCCATCTGTTGACTTAGTCTTTGCCGCAAGCAGAAACGATTATTGATTTTAGAGAAATAGCGATACTTGCAGGTTGATGGCTGGGGTGGCAGTGAAGTAGGATTGAAACTGGAGTCCACAAGTGGTAGTAGAGCATAACGAAATCAGTTTTGTCCCTTATGTGCTGCGAATGCGTAGACCTGGCAGAACTCATCTACCTTACAGAACTAGTCTAGTCATTATTTTTTACTTGAAAAGAAGGTCTTTTGACATGATAGATCTGATTATATGAAAGTATACATGATAGTAAATGAACTCGTCGGTGAGTACTGAGTGTTCTTGCGGATACATGACTTCTTCTTCCTTGACATTCATTTCAAACGAACTGTACCTTCTGTTTTTTTTCGTCAACAAACCTGACTACTGCTCCTACTACATTTGTCTAATCTACTATAATTATAGTACTTTATTGATGTAGTAACAAGTTAGGCCACCTAGTCGTATTTGTAGTTAACGCAGCATAAAGATCAAGCATTTGCTTTAGTTTATCTAAAAAGTAAGTTATAGAATGTTGTTGTTGCCGCAAGGAATAGATGACACCAGTATGAGCTTTAGAGATTTGTTTTGATTGGTTTTATCAGTGATCTACAGATTGAAGGACAATAGCTGAATATGGGCTGTGCTAATACACGATAGTTGCTGATTGTTGAGTCTTATGACCAATACTTATTTGTCTGTTTGCATTTACACTCTGGCATTCAACAAAATGCCCATCCTTATCTTCACAGCCTCATTTTCTTTAATCGCTTTCCTTTATCCTCTCTATAACAAAAACAGCTCTCTGACTAACCCAATCGTGCTTTCCCAAAACGACTACAACTGCATGAACTACTTATTCAATAACATGGGCACGATATGGTCGGTTCTTAGCTGAATCTTGTTGCTGATCCTTGAAAAACTAAGAGAAAATGACATCTACTACTTCTAGGTCTATATCTGCTCGTTCCTTAGAGAAATCAGTAAGAGGATGAACTTGTAAAAATCTTATATAAACTTAAGAGACGGCCATAGAGTCTCCTCACTTCTGTTCCTGTCGAAAAAGTAGTATTAACTCTATGCATCTGTTTTGATTCTTTTAAGCGAATCAGGACGGATGTAGTCTTCGTCCTAGTAGAAAGCTATTCTTTATGCCTTGCGCATTATCTGATCGATATATCCCATGAAATCATCAGAAGCACAGTATGTTTCTAGTACTTTTTTGTCGAAGTGAAAGTTGTGAAGCTGAGGGATGGACATTTGCAGCTTGAGAAGCAGTAATCTTAGGGCTCTTGCGTTGCGACGATGCATGCTCGAACGGTTAAGCATATCGTACAATTTGATCACACTGCGCAAGTATAGCACTCTAAAGGCATCCTCTCCGCTAACAATCAACATCATATTCTCACCAACTTTCTAAGCAAAGTACCTACATTTTCATTAAAAATACCTGCATTAGTCTAGCACATTTGCTTTTATATGAGTTTCACTGCGTTAAAGTTGTTTTAAGCTGAGCTATATTTATTATTTAAGGGTTCTAGGGTAAAGGGCGATGCTTTTGAATTGATATAGCATAGTTCCTAGAGTCTATACGCTGTTTCTGTATATTTTTGCTATTTGAATAGCACTTCCATGATACTACTGCTCTCTTGTACTGTTCAGAAAAGTCGGATATGATCTACCCAGCTTAGCCATGATCTAGTATGCCTAGTCGATGATGGCGACCACCCAAATATTACGAATGAAGTCTTGTCTTGATTTCATTACATAAAAAACGTTAGCAAAAGAGAACTATAGAAACTTTTTAAGATTACGCATGGCTTTAGTGAAGTTATTTAGCTATATTTATATCTAAAAACTGCGCAAAAAGGCAAAAGAACATACTTTCAAGAAATTAGAAGGATTGAGGAACTACCTGACCAGTTAGTGGTAGTTTCTTTAAACAAAAGGCGGCAAATAAAGTACTTCTTTGACACTAGATGAAGATTGATCGGTAAAGTACCTTTGATTGTATAGCATGTCCTGCCATAGCAGCTATAGTATCTATTGAGTCTTGTCGTCAACTCCGATACGCCTGTAGAGCTGAGCTAGACCTAGTTTGCTTCTGAAAATAGCCAGGAGAGTTCTCAAGTTGAGCTCGCTGAAATTCATCACGTTTGTTTCCTTACTATATGTCTCTATTCTCCGCTCAATACTAGTCTTGAACATAGCACTTAGTAAGTCTGAGCATTTACTACTTTGTTGCTAGATAGAGTTCTCGTGGCTTCCCTGTTCGTATAGTATGAGTTTTCCGAAACAATTTTTATAGTTTTTTGGGACTTCTTTCATGAAATTTTAAAAACTGTTCAGATATATCTTCTGCTATATAATAAGTGAGTACGTTGACGCGTTAGTCGACCACTATGTTCGATGGAAAGTAAATGTACAGCGTATTGTCCTTAAATACGTATCTATTTTTGAAAATTGCTTCTTTTTGTGGCTCGCCTATGACCTATACAGCTAGCAACGGTTATATGAAGCTATCGGGAGGTAGATTGTCTTGAGGTAAAAGAGCCTGGATGGGTATGCTTGTCACGAATGATTTTTGGACTACTATGGTCATGTTAAGTTTCAAGTTGAGGTAAGAAAGAATCGATTAGTCGCCTTTGAAAGTAAAGTACAGCCCTGGCTTGGCTTGTGATCTGGTCCTTTATAAGCCCAGCATCAGATATTATTATATAGTGCATCTATATAGTTCATCTGTATATAAATAATCACAACAGATTGAAAATGAATAGAAGTTCAAGCGTGCATTAAAAATTCTAAAAAAACGTCAACAAATGCGACATCTGTTTTTCAGCATATGATCGTTTCGACCACTAGCCTGTGATCATATGTTCCAATCATCACACGATATGTCGTTCTTGTATGAAAGACCTCTAGACCACCAGAAAATGTCCTTTTTGCAGATAGAATATAAGATTTGAGAAAATAGTGAGGAACAATTACATATACTAGTTGCTCTCAACTCAACGGCCAGTTCCGTAGCCTGCCTTGCCAAATCAAAGGATACAAGTATCTAACAATCAGGTACCCCATATTTATGGTGTAATTAATCAGCCACAACAGCCTAACGCTAACAGTATAAACAACCAGCCAGCTCACCCCATGTACCCCAACAACTACCAGCCTGCCTCGATCAACTAATAAGACTAATACGTAGATATGCCTGACCATCACGATGCGTACTAAGAGGGTGGAGCTTTCAATGATTTTACAAGTACCAATTGCTGCCAATAAATACATTACAGATTAGGCCTCAATCAATCACAATAAATGACAGCATTTTATATCCATATCTTAGTGCTGCAAGTTCCCTTCATCATCTGCGATTTCGTTATTGCCCTTACAGCCGAGTAGTCATAGTGCATGGACAAACCGCATGCAAGTACTGCCTACGTGCTTAGACCCTGGTTGCTTGGAGTTGGAATTGCACAGCTAGCCATCACTGCTGCTTTGATCATCTTCGCCCTGTTGAGGATATGCAAGTGTATTAGTCTAGATTGTCTAAGAAGAGCAGAAATTGGTGTTCTTATTGTTTACTCTTGTAAGACTTGTGCTTGGATTTACGTGTAATTGAATTTGTTCGCAGTTAATATCGCCAAAAACTGTTCCGGATGGATTTCAGCGTATGGTTATATACTTACAATCATCCATGGTATCGTTTTACTTAGTTTCTTTTGTGCAGTTATGTGCAAATGATGTCTTTATATATATTTTTATATTTTCAAACAATATTAGATACAAATGATATTTATATCGTATAATCAATCAAAAATTAATCAGATTTTTATTAATGACCATACAGAATTATATGACAGCTGCTCTTATATCAAAAATTATCGTTTTTTTATCCTTTGTGTCTAATTTTTATCTAAAGGCATCATCGACTACAGTTTGTGTTAATCCAATATTTATAATTGTAACTTAAATGTAGGAAGTGGCATACTACCCGCCTTCCCAGCAAGCCTACCAACATCGAGTCCTCATCTACGAAGCCAACAGACTAGTAGGCCTGCGTTTGCTCGAACAGTTCCGCAATGATCACTAAATCGAAGTCAACCCCAACGTCATGCGAGGCACTATTGACCCCACTCAGTAAACTAAAAACTCTCTAGATCTCGACCAGTAAGTAGACGTAAAAATGCCATAAACAAGCACACAAATGAAAGACTCCTCTCATCGGCTATACTTAACAGCGATATCATATTGTTTGCGGCACACAATAACAACACTTAACTTCTCTAACAACTGCTCAAACGTACATCATTCAGTACTTAGTGCTCAAGTGCGCACAACTGACACATCATGTGAAAGTCATTTTAATTTCGCCCATTTTCAACCACAAGAACAGAAATGGATAAAAAATATTCAAAAAATAACAGTTTCTAAACCTAGTAGGACTCAACTCAGCACTAGACTAACTCTAAAAACTATGCCTTGGTCTACCCAAGCTCAATCCTAAGGTGTCTTCATGCGTTATAAGCAGCGGAATCGTATATGGGTCAGGCTAAGACATCCTTTTTCCCTCTTTTAAACAAGCTTTGTAACAAAAAGTTCCCTTGAAAGTCTATGGAAGAGGCTAGAATGCCATACCGACGATACATGTTGATGATTTAGCTGCTTTTGCCTTCAAATTAGCATTCTCAGATGCCCAAGGATTTTTCTATGGAGTTGACCATAGCAGAGTCACTCAAAGAGAACTGATCGAAAGCATATCAAAAAATATAGGAAACGGAAGCACTCAGCAAGTGCCTATTTAGGATGGTTTTTTGCAAGAATATTTTGATGTTTTTACAGCAGATATTTAAGTAGACGCTACATCGAGGCCACAACTTGACAGTTGGAAGTGCAAATAAGGTCTTTTGGCCAATTTTGGTGCAGTGGTAGGCGAATTCAATACGTCTCGAGGACTAAAGCCAAACAAGATACTCATACATGGCACACCTGCTTCAGGAAAATCACATCTA
>Ga0169931_10003567_pt1 | contig 24646 bp, 21 predicted proteins | sample Kivu_15m_20L_FD_129675 | JGI IMG/M metagenome (GOLD analysis project Ga0169931, IMG submission 129675) | Freshwater microbial communities from Lake Kivu, Western Province, Rwanda to study Microbial Dark Matter (Phase II) - Kivu_15m_20L... | ecosystem: Environmental > Aquatic > Freshwater > Lake...
AAATCGCTGATAATCCCGTTAAAGCCACGGCAAACCAGTCGTTCTTGACTAAGTTCTCCGTTCACAATAACCTTGTACTTCTCGATCGGGACTGGTGTAACGGTAGCACGAAAGATTCTGACTCTTTTAGTTGGGGTTCAAATCCCTAGTCCCGAACTGTTTTCGAATGAAAGCCGCCCTGCCCGGGGCGGCTTTTTTCGTTTTAAAAGTGCACCCGAAGATATCCGATCGGCAAATCGACACGGAAGGCGTTTGCGCCAGCTAATTGAAATTCTTTTCAAGCCAGTTCGGGTCGACTCCCATGACGGCCGAAACGTACTCTAGATCGGTGGGATAATCGGTCTGTTTGACATCGCACTCGTATCGCATCTCGCGCAAAGCCGCTTCGGCCCGTTCGACGGAGAGCCTTCGGGCGATTTGTTTGAGAAAGACGTGGAAATCATCTTCCTTCAAAGCCGTCTCGAAATCAGGCCAGCGCCGGACCATATGCCCCTGATTGTTCCGCAAAATCAACTCGCGGCAAAACCCTGCAATCGGGCGGAGCTTAAGCAAGCCAGCCGCCGATCCAGCCAGCACCAAGGCTCGGTCTCGATCGGGCATTTGCAGTTGCTTTTCGAACGCCTGAGCTAACCGAAGGTAGAGCACAAGTTCGTTGAGGAGATTCGAACTCATTGCTCAAAAAAACCTTGTCGAGGCAGGATTACAGCTCAAACTCTTTCACGGCGGCCCAGAGTTGTTTTATGATGACTCCTCCGACGCGATTGAGCAAGCTCGGAGGAGGTAAAAGCTGGAAGTGCCCGCCACACTTCGCCGATTATCGCCCCAGCCTCCCGTAGCACGCCTCTCGCTTCACAAAATGCGCACCCTAAGCCTCCGCTTCCTCAATCCCCTTTTGCGACATCCGTGAGTCTTACTCCCGAACATCAATGGCTTCTCAGTCCAGAGGCGGAACCTTTCCTCGCGAATGCCGCCTCCGATCTTCGGGCCAATGTCAATATTCTCAAAATCGTACAGCGACTTCGGAAACAACTCGCGCCCCCAATCGCAGCCGTCGCACTCGAATTAGCTCAGCTTCGCCTGCGAGCCACAAGTAAATTTTCTCGAGCTGCGGAAATGTTTTTCACGACGCGGGGCTATGAACAAGCAACCTCCGAGCGGCTGGCGCAATTCAAATCCAGCCTCCTGCCTGAAGGAAGCAAAGTTATTGATATCTGCTGCGGTATCGGCGGCGACTTGGCTGGCTTTCACTCGCGGCACCAAGCAACCGGTTTAGACCTCGACCCTTTGATGTGCGAGTACGCTCGACGCAATTCAACTTCAAGACAAAGTCCCACGCCGAGAGTCCTTTGTGCAGATGCCCTAGAGACGGACTGGAATGGATTCGATCTGATTCATATCGATCCAGACCGACGGCACGAACAAAGGACAACCGACCCTCGCTTCATCCGTCCCTCGCTGAAACAAATTCTCGAACGAGCGGCTGGTCGACCACTGGCTATCAAACTCGCACCTGCGACCAAACTCCCCGACGAGCTTAAGCCGCGCGTTCATCGCGAATGGATCGGCGAGGGACGGGAGTGTAAACAGCAACTCGCGTGGCTGAATTTTGAGCCTCGCGCAACAAGCAGAAAATCGGCAACCCTCGTCCGAGACGATGGCAGTTACATCACAATCCAGCAATCCAGCATTCCGGCACGCAACGTTCCAAAACATTGCCTCGATGCGGCTGACCTTTCAGAGTTTGTCTATGAGCCCCACTCCATTGTCCTGGCAGCCAGGCTGGTCGATAGCCTTGCGAGTGAAAACGGACTGCGCAGAGTCGCCCCGGGAATCGGGTATCTTTCAGGCGGCCCGATCGCAGCAAGTCCGCTGCTGGCAGCCTTCAAGGTGCTCAGCATCAAACCTGCTGAAATTCGTCAGGTCTCTGCCGAATTAAAGTCGTTGGACGCAGGCTTGATGGAATGGAAAAAACGAGGCGTCGAACTAAGTCTTTACGAATCACTTAAAAAGATTCGAACCAAAGGCCAGAGGCCGCTGACCGCGATCGTGACGCCTCTTGGGGAGCAGATCGCTTGTTTGATTTGCGAGCGAACCTGACCGAAGCTGAGGAGGCTCATTTCATTCCGAAAGGATTTAAGCGTTCGACTTTAGCATCGCTATCAAGCAACCAAGCTGTTGGGTCGAGGTCGAGCCCGGGCGGACACTCTACGCAGAGTAGTGCTGGGCTCATACCGCATGCAAGTTGCCCCCATCTACCTGCTTGTCCCAGGGCCTCTGAACCATTCACCGTGCCAAGTCGGAGAATTTCTTCTGGCTTGAGTTCAGGAAAGACTCGGCGGATGAGCCTTAACTCCCCGAGCACATCCAAATCCGGATTGGAAGCGCGAGAGTCCGTCCCGATTGCCACGTGAACTCCCTCTGCGAGCATTTCAACCAGCGGGTATCGCGGGTGGCCAAAATAATGATGGGTTCGGGGACAGTAGACGACACTGAGACGCTCTCGATTTCTGGCTAGCTGCTGCCAGTGCGGCCGCGACAGGTAGTTTCCGTGAATGATTAACGCCCTCGGGGCTAAGGCCAATTGTTCAAGCAGCCAACGTAAATCTGGACGCCACTGCTGCTGATTCGGTAGTCCCAGCCGCTCTTGCAGCGAGGAAAATCCATTGACCGCTCCAGCAAGCCATTCGATTTCTTCGCGAGTCTCCGCCAAATGCATCGCCAGAGGGACCTGTTCTCGGCAACCAAGTTCAATCATCCCCTCAAACAGCGACTGGCTAAGTGAATAGGGCGCGTGGGGGCTGAGCCCCACTTGTATGTCCGATTTGCCATCCAGCTTGCGAATTTCCCCCAATCGGCCAGCCACCGCACTCAGTCTCTCGGCCGCTTGACCGGTGAGAATCCCCAACTGTTCAAGAAAAACGACGCTTGGCAACCCTCTTTGGTAACTGCCAATTGGCCACGGTGATGTCGCGATCTCGCCGAGCAGCCCGACTCCATGCGATAAACTTTCTGAAACTCCGTCGGCAATCGCTGCGGCGTGAGGTGATAACTCCTCTGGGAGACCAGAAGCATCACGCTGCTGACGCCATTTGATTACCTCTCGAACCCAACTGGGAAATCCTCCCTCAGCTGCGAAAGGACTTTTTAGAGAGCTGAACTCCAGATGAGTGTGAGCGTTAACGAAACGAGGCAACACGATCCGATTACCCAAACTTTGCACTGTTTGGCCTGCGGGTCGCGATTTTGTGACTTCGACAATCTCTCGGTTGTTGACCGTGATGAAACCGTCGGCGATCGGCGGTCCAGTGACGGGAAGTATCCAGCGAGCTTGAAAGGTGAGTCGGGGTTCCATTCCGCCAATTATCGACTGCTGCCCGCTGGGGTTGCAAGTCGCGGTGATAAGCTCGGCCCCGCATCTCGCTCGGAGGGCTCTCCAACCGGCTCGGCGCTGGTTTGCTGGAATAGCCAATAGAGCAGCGTGACTCCCAGCATCGTCAGTAACAGTGCCGGGGCAATTCGGTAAGCCGTCACGCCTCGCTCGGATTCGTAAACCAGCCATTGAAACGCACCCCAGCCTCCGACTTTCAGTTCGCCGAGGAGGATGCTCATCGAGTTGTGCATCGCATGACAAGCAATACAGGGGAGAATACTTTGCGTTCGCCAAGCAATTACCCCGAAAATCAGCCCCGCCACAAACGCCAACACTGACTGCTGGAAAACGGCATGGGCGAGAGCGAAGAAAAAGCTACTTGCGATGACGGCGCCGAGCGAAGACTTCATCCTTTGCATTCCTGAGAGAATGAATCCACGAAATGCAAGTTCCTCAAACGCGGCTGGCAAGACGGCCAAGACAACTACGATAGCAACCAGTCCGGGAGCCCCACTCATGACGGTTGCCATGATGGATTGCAATTGCTGAACTGAGTCATTCATCGGGTAAATCGTAAGCACCAAGCCACTCAGCCATGTAAATAGTGGATTGAGTGAAATGCCAATCAGGACCGCTGCAGCAATCCACGCAGGCCGACAAGACTTTACTTTGAGAGCCCAGTCAGGTCGTTTGGTCAAAAACATCGCCATCAAAAGGGCAGGCATAAAGACTGTGGCGAAAAGAATGATCACAGTTTGCAGAGCGAATCCCGAGAAACTCGTCGGCATCGAAATTGCAAATCCAGCAAAGAACTTCACAACCAGAATTGTGACCGCACAAAGTAGGGCCTGCCCCACCGACGGGAGCTCCTGTCTTTGAAGAAAAGCGCGAGTCAACCAATTCCGCAAGCTGAATCGTTCGCTTGCCCGGAACAGGACAGTTTCACTGTTAAATTGAATCACCACCCACCGGACAGCTAACCAGCACCCCGCCACGGTTACTAGGAAGACTGGTCCGCAGTACTGCAGGACCTGACTCACTTGTCCCTCAATCAGGCACCGCAGCAACAGCATCAAGCCGGTAACGGGAATCAGGCTCGTCCCTAACTCCAACCGCGTCGCAGGAAACATCGGGATCGCCATCAGGGGGAGGCAAATCATGATCAGAGGGACAAGGTAGTACTGCCCTTCCTTGCTGCTTCGGGCAAACGCTGCTGCTGCGAGCGAGAGGGCTGAGAACAAAGCGGCGATCGGGACTGTGGCAACTAATAGCCAAATGAGACTTTGAGTCGGAGGCAACTCCATTCCACCGAGGGGACCGAACCCGCCCTTCGCGGGGTTGCCGGCAATAACAAAGAAGGAAGTGATTCCCAAGCTCATGAAGTTCAGCAAGCAGGTCGCGAAACTGAAAATCATCACTGTCAGCAGTTTGCCAATTGCGATTTCACTCCGACTGGCTGGGCAGCTCAATAGCGTCTCCAAAGTCCCTCGCTCTTTTTCGCCGGCGCAGAGATCGACCGCTGGATAAAATGCACCGGTCAAGGACCAGATCATCAACAGCATTGGGAGGATTCTAGACCAAGCTGCTGCGCGGCGACCTTGGCCATCGGCGATATCCATGCTGCGCAAGACGAAGGGCTCGACTAAACGCGGCGATAGATTCGCCTCGCGTAACGACTCGTCACGCACCGCATTTTTCCAATTGTTCGCAGCCGAGAGAAAACGTTCGGCTGCCACACGAGAACGATCCGACGATGTGTTCAGGAACAAGTAAGCGGCCGGAGTCGAGGTGGCTCCTCCTTGTTCCGCATTGGGCTGGAAGTCGAGCGGCTTGGGAACGAGGACTGCCAAATCGGAATCTCGTCTCTTCAACTCCTGTTGGATGTAAGCGTTGACCAGAGCCTGCGAGACTTCTCCCGCATTGTCTCGCTTGAACTCGCCAACCAAGCGTTGAAACTCGTCGCCACTCCGATCGGCGAGTTGCACCTCCAGCAACCTGGCTTGGCTGCTATCCAACCAATCCGACGCGATTCGCCCTGCTTGAAGAAAAGGAGGCGAACCGCTCAGGTTTTCATGTCCAACAACCCAAACCTTTGTCGGATGCTCTCGGAAGAACTGCGTTATCTGCAGCATCGAGATTCCCATTAAGGGATACAGCAGTAACGGCAGGACAACTACAGTGAACAGAGTTCGCCGATCACGCAACTGGTCTCGCAGTTCGCGACTCAACAAAAGAAAGACGTTTGTCCAGTTCATCGCTCGACTCCTGCGATTGCCGCTTCCTCGGATTCGGCAATCAAGTCAAAGAAGATGTCCTCGAGATCTCGACCTTTGGCGCCAGCTAACAATTCAGCCAGCGGGGCTTGCAGGAGAATTTTCCCTCGATTCATGATGGCGACTTCATCGCACAGGCGGCGAACCTCGGACATGATGTGCGAGGAATAGATAATGCACTTGCCTTGGTCGCGAAGTAGCTCGATGGTGCGAAAGACTTCTCGAGCTGCGAGGATGTCCAAGCCAGCCGCAGCCTCGTCGAAAATCAACACGGGTGGGTCGTGGACTAACGCTCGGGCAATCGAAACTTTCTGTTTCATGCCGGTAGACATTCTGCCGCCAAGGACTTGGCGAAAGTCATTCATCTGAAAACGCTCAAACAGGTCATCCATTCGAACATGGAGCGACTCGGAGCTAATTCCATTGAGCCGCCCAAAAAGATAAACCATTTCCCACGCGGTCATGCGATCGTAAATCGCGGTGTTTAGGGAGACAAAGCCGATTTGACGCCGGATTTGCTCTGGCTGTCGTACGACATCGAAGCCGTTGATCAGGGCAACACCAGAGGTTGGCTTCAAAACGGTACTGAGGATTCGTAAAGCGGTTGTCTTGCCCGCTCCGTTCGGCCCGAGCAGACCGAAAACTTGCCCCGGCATGACGTCAAAGCTGATCCCCCCGAGCGCGACGTGTTCCGACTCGTCGCAGTGCTGATAGATTTTTGTCAGACGTCGTACGTGAATCATTTTGGAGTTGCCGCACGCCTGGGTGACGAGAGATGGGGATATAGTCCGGTTAAAAGTTAGGTCATGCTTTAGAAGTACCCCTTCGATTCGACGGGAAAGACCGTCTTTTCCGGTTATTCCATCCCAAAACCGTTGGTCCGCCCTCAAAACGCGATATTCAGATGACGAATTCAGCGTGGCCAGCGACTCAGGCCGATAAATGGCTGTAACTGGCCCCCTCCACCTGCCGAACAACTGCAATCGCACCGCCAGTTCACCGGTTGCCCCCACCGGCGGTATCAAACCGCGACCCCTCCCTGCTTTTCAATCCTTTTCAAAGCAGTCCTCAAGCGGTGCGCTAATGACTTCTGAATTTATACGCTCGACATTCCCCGAAGCATTTGGTTTGGGCGGACAGGAATCTCCCGTTGCAGCAAACACGTTCTTTGTTCCGCGAAAGCCAGAATCCCTTGCTGACGCCGGCCTCGATGCGCGGGTTCTCCAGCCGCTCGTGCTTCGCTATCTCTACCAGCACGGCAGCCAATCCGGATTGGCAATCAGTCGTCAATTGAAATTGCCCCTGAATTTACTTGAACCGCCCCTACACATGCTCAGGGCTGAGCAACTGATCTTCCCCAAAGGCGCCGCCGCTGGAAACGATTTCGTTTACGAGGTCTCGCCGCGCGGAGTAGAGAAGGCTCAACTCGATATTGGACTGAGCACCTACTGCGGTGCAGCACCCGTATCCATCGAGCAGTACACCAATTCGGTGTTTCGACAGTCACTAAAAAATCATCGCATCAAACTTGCTCAAATGATCAAGGCGATGACCGACTATTCGGTTTCCAATTTGCTCCTCAGCCAACTGGGCCAAGCGGTCAATTCGGGTAAAGCCCTCATGCTTTACGGGCCGCCGGGAAATGGCAAGAGTGTGCTCTCGCGGCAACTACTAAAAGCCTCAGAGTCCAACATCTGGATTCCACGTGTCCTGGCTGTAGGCAATGAAACCATTCGAGTGTTCGATCCGTCGATTCATCAGGAAATTCAATTCGAAGGCCGAACTCTTTTGCCACCCGGGTTTGAAATCGACCAGCGATGGGTCTACATCCAACGCCCAACTGTGGTGACAGGCGGCGAACTGGAACTGAGTCATCTCGAGGCGACTCAGAACCCGATTACAAGAATTCTGGAAGCTCCCATTCAGGTGAAGAGCAATTGCGGCTGCCTAGTGATCGACGACTTCGGACGACAACGAATCAGCATCAACGAGCTGCTCAATCGTTGGATCGTCCCGATGGACACCGGGTTCGACTATATCGGACTCCCCTCAGGACGTCAGATCCGCCTCCCGTTTGACCAACTCCTCGTTTTCTCAACAAACTTGACGCCGAAAAAATTGTGCGATGACGCCTTCATGCGGCGGATCCCCTACAAGATTGAAGTTGGAAACCCATCCGAAGAGCAATTCCGCGAATTGTTCCTCGATCGCGCCTCAAGATTCGGTGTCGCCCTCGAACCGGGAATAATCGAATACCTGATTGAGCAGCTTTTCAATCAGCAGCAGCGAGAACTAAGATTCTGCCACGTCGAGGACCTGTTAAATCAAGCCCGAGACTATTGCAGCTTTCATGACCAGTCGCCAACCTTCACGCGAGAAATCGCCGATATGGCCGTGCTGAACTACTTCAGCCATAGCTAGGAGCGAAAGGTAACTGGAATATTGAATGCGGAAAGTGAACCGCAACTTTCTGATATTTAGCTACTCCCCCCTCCCTCACAGTGGCACTGAGAGTCTCGCAAGTCCTCGGGCCATCCAGCTAAAAAATCAATTGCGCGGATGCTAAGAAATCGCCTCTCGAGAACTTACTCGACGACGCGAAAACTTCGTTCATCGGTGAAACTTTTTCCGTGCATATCCTCAGTTCGAATACGCAGCAAATGAGTCCCGGATGTCAGCCCAAGCGGCAACTCAGCTGCCCAAAGGTGGCTGGAAATCGTCGGCTTCGTTAGTTTTGGTTTGGGTGGTAATTGCTGGGTTTGCTCGGCTTCCCAAAGCGATTGAAATAGCGGATCGGGCTCCGCAACCTGCTGGCATTCCGCCCAGTCCACTCCATTCAGCGAGAAAGCCACTTTCGACCGGCTTGAACCGTCGAACACATTCACATGAAAACGGGTCTTCTGCTTGGCCGAAACCTCGTCCGGCAGATGAATCCGCATCTGTCTGCCGCGATCGTTGCCTGCGCCGACGAACTCCAAGCTGTATTTGTTCCCGTCAAACGAGAGGACTGAATAGCCGTTTGGCGCACCATCCGACATCGTCGCGTGCGGGATTCCTCGCTCGTCTTTAATTCCGGACCACCAACTGCCACAAACGGTTACGTTGATGATGTGGTGATGCGGCTGAGGACCTCGCCAGCCCTGAGCCTGATCGAAAAACATGTGCTGGTGGTAATGTTGATGAGCGGCGATTGAGAGCGTAAATGGCCGTTGCTCAATCAGACGAAACAAGTCTTGATGGTCTTCCGTCAGATTCAACGGGACGTGCATCATCATCACAACCATCTGGTCTGCCGGGATCAACTGGAGGTCTCGTTTGAGAAACTCCAATTGTTCGCTTCCGAAACCACCTTTGAACCCGTATTTGCCTTCTGGGGAAGGAGCGTACTCGATATTGTCCATTACTACGAAATGAACTTTCCCGTAGTCAAAGGAGTAGTAGCTAGGACCGAAGTGCCGCTCATAGGTTTCATTGAGATAGCGCCGCGAAGTTGCATCGACATTCGCATCGTGATTGCCGAAGACGTTGTACCAGGGAATCCCAATCAAGCCGACGACTTGGCTGAGTGGCTCGAAGACATTCAAATCATCAAACGCGATATCGCCAAGCGTCACGCCGAAGGAGGCTGAGTTCTTGCGGATATCGGCAATCACATCGTGAGCGATATAATCAACCTCAAGGAGATTTCGGGGTTGCGTGTCCCCAAACAAAATCACTCGGAAAAGCTCTGGCTCAGCTTGTTCGGTCAAAGGAAAGTCAATCGACTGGGGAAGCGGCCCCGTCGGCTGAACTCCGGCAAATCGGAGCATGGGGCTCCCTTGAGGACGATGTAAGTAATAAAACAAGGGAAGTTGATTGGGGCCCAAGCGAGTCCGATACCCCGCGGGTTTAATCACAAAGACCTGCCCCTCGTCTCCGAGCGGCAGCTCGTAGCGCCCCTCCGCATCGGTCCGCACGATATCAAGTCCATTGGAAACCTTGACGTCTGATATGGGCCGGTCGCCAACGTCTCGCTTGCCGTCCCCATTGGTATCGTGGAAGACGACTCCTCTGGCGACCTGCGTCTTCGCAGGTTCGCTCGAGGCGACCACCGCTGGCACGGCTGCCGGTGGAGTTGCTGGAGAAATCGTCTCTTGGGCCCACATGCCAGAGGGTTCCACCAGCCCGCCAACCCAAACTATCAAACAAACGACCTTGTGGAGATTTCTTCGCATCTGCCCTACCCTTTTGTTCCCATTCGAGCGAGTGCTCGCAACTACGCTTAAAATAGGCGTGCCGGACTGCCGATGCAACCGACAAGACTGCGCCCAGCCAGACGGATTCGATTCTACCCGGGCTGATTCCGAGCTTTGATTTGCAAGGTTTTGAACAAAGCCTTACTATCAGACCCGAGACCACGCACGATTTTGTTTGAGGAATTGGCTTTTCACATGAATTTCACAGATGCCGAACTGGAAGCCTACCTTGACGAGACGCTCGACCCCTTGCGCGCTGCAGAGGTCGAGCGATTAGCGCGACAGGACAGTCGGCTTGTTCAGCGGTTGGCGACGATTAATGGACGCCGCAATGCGGGCGTCCATACCCTCAGCGAGATTTGGAGACGCAACCAAGTTGGTGTACCGACTCGCGAGGAGCTCTCGCAATTTCTGCTAGGCACACTGGCGGCTGAGCAGAGTGATTACATCCGTTTCCGGGTTGAAGAGCTTAAGTGCCGCTTCACGACGGCTCTATTAGCCGACTTGCGAACACAATTGGAGGAGAGCAAAGGCTCTGAGACGCGCCAGCGGAGAACTCGATATTACGAGTCAGGCACTCGCCATCTTCAGAAACGCAAAGGGCGAAAGTAGAAAACCAGTTAAAGAGACGAAACCTTGTTGGGCGCAGGGCTACCGACCTCGACGATTATTCGACCTACTTTCTCCACTTGGCGGTTGACCTAGGTTCCGCTTCGAACCGGGGGCTGGCGCAATGACCCGGCTGACAATTAGAACGCTCTTACTTCCGAGCGACTTCATCGCGAGTTAAATCCGGCAACAGCTCGACTAAGTAGCTTGTTGGTATAGCCAAGGAGGAGATCCTTCCTTGGCGGGCAATGTTGATGCCAACTACCTTGCCTTCGAGGTCCAGCAGCGGTCCGCCGCATTGTTCAGGAAACAACGGCGTGTCGTGCTGAAGCACCCAAGGAAAATCCTCGGCTCTACCGCTCGGGATAGCCCCCAACCGATTCATCATCTTGAACCGCGCCGCCGTATCGGGCGAGACATTCCGCGCCGCGAGAGTCGCGACTACGACTTGTCGTTGGCCTCGGCGTAAAACCTCCAGGCTCACCGAAGTTCCGGGCCGCCGCCTGCGGATCTCGTTCACTAACTCCGTGACGTCATTTACCTTGTGAGAATCAATCGCAAGCACCACGTCTCCAACTCGCAGACCGGCGCGGTCAGCCGCCCCGCCACGAGTGACTTCGACGAGTTCGCAACCCTCGGTAGAGTCCTGAGGCTGAATCCCAAGGACCGACTGTTCGTTTGCCGGTAGGGCCCTGGGGGCGTGGCTGAGCGAACCGATAGCAAGTGGCTTGCCACCGGCTCCGACCGTCACCAAAAATGCGCCCTCATCGGCAGCTTCAGCTTCAAATCGAATCGGAACCAATTCCTGAGCAGTCGTTTTCAAGACAGCCAGATCATGAGCTTGGTCGATTCGCAGCACACTTGCAGGATAGAGCCGCCCGCCGCTCAACCTCAGCGTGACATCTTGCTTGCCATCCAATTCGCTCGCCTTGGTCAGCAGCAGTCCTTTCGGCTCGATCGCCGTCGCGAGAGCTACCACCTGCTGTTTGGAATCCAGGACTTCGGCGACGGAATTTCCGCATGGTTCACTCACGGTCGACAGGCTCGTCAAAAGTCGACTGCTTTGACGCTCATGTCGCCCGATCATCCGATTGCGTAGATTCGGCAGCTCGAATTTCAGCTCAATGCCATTTCGGTAGACCTCTTCCTCGAGCTCAAATAGCCCATCGAAGGGATTGGCTGGATGGTCGCGAAATCTCTCGAACTCGCTGCGGCTGAAGCGAATCTTCTCGGTGTTCAACTCCAGAGCTCGCTCGAACTTCGTTTTAAGATCTGGTTCAAGTTGATCTTTGATCTCGATGAAGAGATTGCGCATTTCGCGATCGAGTTGAGCAAATGCGCTCGCGCAGGCTAAAAGCACAAATGCCGCTACCAGAATCCCGAGGCAGCGACCAACCGAACGGTAGATCAAGCGATTAAAACTGGTCAAGGATCACCTCCAGTTGAAACAGAGATTGCCCGCGACGAACTTGAAGCCGAACCGACTCGCCTACGCGTCGTTGCCGGACCAAATCAATCAGCTGATTGCCGGACTCTACTTTGATTCCGCCAAAAATCTCGATCACATCGCCCCGCTTCAATCCAATTCGCTCAGCCGGTGAGCCCGGAGTCACCTCCGAGACGATGGCGTTTTGTGCGGTTGGGTCGACCTTCACGCCGAGTTTGGCTCGTTCAGTTTTCCGCGCGTCCGGTTGCTGCCCCTCGGGTGGCAGATGCTTATCGATGTCGCCCGGCAGGTCGGGGAGTTGGCCCCAGCGTTCGCCTCGAGCCAAGCGATCCCAATCGCGGCGATAAAGGTCGATTGAGACATGTCGATTCTCGGCAATCACCTCTCCGATAGAGCTGTGAATACCAATCAGTTTGCCGTCTGTATCAAAGAGCGGACCGCCGGAATCGCCGCCGATTAAGACCGCGTCGGTCACGACCATCTCATCTCGAAAGTCGAGTACGCGGCCAGTACGCACAGGGGGCTTACGACCGAGTTCGTAGCCGCCCGAGTGCCCTAGGCATACCACCCAGTCTCCTTTTTTCAGCGAAGCTTGCTCACCCAGCTCGACGAAAGGCCACGGCCCGGATCCTTCCAGCTTGAGCATCGCCGCATCGACATTCAGGTTGTAACCGAGCAAACGGGCGGAAGCGGTCTGCCCGCCGGGAAAGAAGATTTCAAACTGCGATGCACCGGTGTTGACGACATGTCCCGCGGTCAAAATCAGCCCCTCTGAGCTGACAATCACGCCGCTGCCGAAACCGGCTCCGTCGGATATCGAGATAACCGCCGGCAGGTTGCGGTCGACTACGTTCCGAATTGAGTTTTGGACGTTAAGTAAAGCAGCGAGGGTCGGCTCTTCAGCCCGGGGCTGGACAACGGTGTCTGGCCGATCTTCCCGATTGCCGAGGTCAGCCCCACTGGCCACCGCAGCGAACGAAAAAGCAGAGAATCCGACTAGGCCGCAAAACGCGACGAGACGCCGGCAATTCCAGAAGCTATTCATGCCTCACAACCCTTCGGTCCGGTTTGGAGTCGCAGGGAGTGGAAGCCTGAGGGACCGCGCCGAGCGGGGACTGCCCCCGAATTCGGACACTGGAATCTCAGACGCCCATCCTCTGGCCTCTTTCAACCCCACCCAAAAGCAGCTGGCCCAGCCGGACTCGGTTTGCACTTAGGCAAGCGAGCTCGACGATTCCCGACATCCTGTACGGTCGGGACCAGCCTTACTGAAAAGTTCGGCTGTTGCCAAATGGTGGGATTCTCGAAAAATGATTCTGTCGGGCAAACCACGGCATCTCGCTTGGAGCGGACGGAGCATCAGTTAAGGTTTGGCAAATCCCGTCCGCTCCAACCATTACATTTGGAAGGACGGACCAAAACTCTCACAACCCGAAAAGTTTTCCTCACAGTTACGTTGAACACTCCTCCAGCAACCAGAAAACCGCCGAGCCTTTCGAATCAACTTTCTCAGAACAATCTTTCGCCCTCTCATCCCGCAAGACAAGAAATCACGTCCGAACTGGAGCCATCGAAAACTGCTCCGATTCCGCAGTGCTCAACTTCCTTTTCTGACTCAGCATTAAGAACCAATCATGCTAGACATTTGCTTTCTGCTGTGGCGAGTCTTGTGGGCCAGTCCCAATTCGCTGCTCGGATTGATGCTTGGATTTGGCGGCTTGCTCTCAGGGGGTCGAGCGCAGTGGCGCAAAGGGTGCTTGGAGTTTCATGGCGGGCTGATTCGCTGGGGCTTGGAGAGAACTCCGATTTCCGCAGCCGCGTTGACACTTGGCCACACCATCTTAGGCCGAGACGCTTTGTGCCTTGAAATATCGCGCGAACACGAACACGTACATGTAAGACAGTACGGAATCTGGGGTCCATTCTTTCTCCCTGCCTACTTGGGCAGCGGCCTTTTTCTCTGGCTCATCGGCCGCCACCCTTACTGGGACAACCCATTCGAACGGGAAGCCTACGAAAAAGTTCCTTCTTCGAACCGCCGAGCTTGATCCTTGGCAAGCCAACAAACAGGCAATTTCGGTAGCCATTTGATTGCCGCAGGATGTTAGAAAGGTTAGATTCAGGGGACAAATGAACGGCCTCTGAATCGCTTCACGTTTCCTTGGCCGGCAACGCTTGCCTGCGTTTGCAGCGAAAAATCTTTTTAGGGAGTACAGTCTGTTTTTGCGACTATTCGAAGAACCGGAGCTACCGCAGGTTTTGAGTGGTTCGCATCAAAACTCGCAACGATTTTTTCGCCTCTCATTGGCGACTCTCCCCGACTGGCAAAACAATTTTTACAAGGCACCCCATGACAGCTGATTATGGAATTCACCGTACAGTCCTCAGCCTGCTCACTTGCCTGGTCATCTCCGCATTAACTTTGACGCCCACCCCAACTCTGGCGAACAACGGTATCGGGGCGGACGATGGCTGGACGGAAGACGCTGCGGCAGCTGTGAAAAAAGCCACGGCTGAATCTAAGGACATGCTTCTCCTGTTCACCGGGTCAGACTGGTGCCCTCCTTGCAAGCGACTGGAAGAAGAGGTTTTCTCGAAGGCGGAATTCGGTCCCGAGGCGATCAAAAATTTTGTGTTGGTGAAATTTGATTTCCCTCAGACTCGGGAACTACCGCCCGAACTGGTCAAGCAGAACGAAGAGTGGCAAGCGAAGTATGGCGTGAGCGGATTCCCGACGGTCATCCTCGTGGACAAAGACCAGTTGCCGTTCGGCGTGCTAGGCTTCGAAGAAGGCGGCCCCGAGAACTACCTCAAGCGGCTCGAAGGCTTGCGCCAGAAGCGGCTTCGTCGCGACGAAGCTTTCGCCAAAGCCGCTCAAGCGGAAGGCGCCGAAAAGGCCAAACTGCTCGACGAAGGGTTGGCTCAATTAGACGAGGGACTGGCCCGAGTTTATTACGAAAGCAAGCTGGAAGAAATCGGCAAATTGGATGCCGACGACGCTTTGGGACTACGCACGAAGTGGTTTGCTGCGGAAGAAGCTGAAAAGCAAAAACTGGTCATTACCGACATCTTGACCATTTCCCGGTTGGAAAAGCCTGATCGGGCAATCGCATTCATCGACGAAGTCTTGAAGTCGATTGATTTTGAAATCGACCGAAAGATTGAAATTCTGCAAATCAAACTCAACCTGTTGCAGTCCAGCGGGCAGGTCGACGGCGCCGCCAAGCTCCTCGACGAGATGATTGCCATGGATGATGTTCTGGGTGAAACAAAGGAACGCCTGAAGGTGAAAAAGGCATTGCAAATTGCAGGTTCGCGCGGGGCCCCGGCAGGAATCGCAATCCTCGATGAATACCTCGCGGCAGACGCGGCCCAACCGTTCCTCAATCTAGCGAAGGCGCAGTTGATGCAGCATGGTGGACAGGCGGAAGCGGCTAGCGAGTTGCTCGGGAAAACTGCCGTGCAGGCTGCTGACAAGCCAGACCTCCTGATTGAAGTGATCGCGGCGCGGGCAGACCTTCTGACGGGACTGGACAAGCCAGAGGAGGCCCTGCAAATCCTTGACACGTTTGCGGACGACTCGCGGATGCCTACCGACCTGAGGTGCGAAGCGCTCCTGCAAAAGGCAATGATCATGCGAGAAACGAGTCGTCGCCGACCGGCCCTGCTGGCCGAAAATCGAGCGATTGAAATTGCCGACTCGCCGGAACTGAAACGGGAAATGCAACGCGTTGTCGAACAACTGCGTGCCAAATACGGGGACTGAGCAAAACTCGCCCCAGAAGAAAAAGTGAATCGCCGGAAGGTGTTCGCGTGGGCCAAACTCAATCAGCTCAGCCAGCCGAATTCAGCAGCCTCTTCATTGCGATTCGCACGTAGTCGATTCCGGACTGCAACGTGGAGAGTACCGCGGCCCAAACAAAGATGACATTGAACCAGGTGAGCCAACTCGGGATCGGGGATTCCGGCTGGGTCTTCCACAAATGGAGTGCGAGCAACGCGCCGCCCGCCGCGAAGCATTGAAACCACATTTTCAGTTTCCCGGCCATTTTGGCTGAGAAGTCGCCGCCACTTTGCTCGATGAAACTCCGCAAAGCCGTTACGAGCAGTTCACGCCCCACGACAATCACCGCCATCCAACCGGTCACAGTCGCATACCAGGGCTCAATCCGGCCCCGCATCTCAACCGCAACCAAGATAAAGACACCGCAGATCAGAATCTTGTCGCAGAACGGATCGAGAATCCGTCCAAATTGTGTGACTTGATTAAAGCGTCGAGCCCACCAACCGTCGATCCAATCGGTACCAGCGGCGATCAGGAAAAGCCAGAACGCGGCCAAGTACATTTGATTGGGAATCAGCCCAAAAACGATACAAGACAGGACCAACCGAATCATCGAGAGGACATTCGGTACATTCCAGACTTTGGTGCTCGGTTGCTGGTCAGCCATATCGAATTCAATCGCTAAAAGGACTTCTCGAGGGGGCCAGAGCAAGACAATCCAATGGACTTTAGCTCGAGATTCCATCATCTCGAGGCAAACACGCGACTGAAGCCAATTACTTCGGCTTGCTGATTGCGGCGCCAACCAAGTCGTAGCCGACTGTATCAACGATTTCGCAAGTTACAAACTTACCGGTGCGAAGCCGCTGACCGGTTTCCGAAACATAAACGACCGCATCGACGTCGGGCGCATCGGCGACGGTTCGACCGATCCAGACTCCGGTTTGCTCCTCGTGCGGTGCGTCGATCAGGACTTTCAACTGGCGACCGATTTGTTTGCGGCTGAAGGCAAATGCGAACTCCTGCTGGACCGCCATGAGCTCGCTACGCCGGCGTTCCTTGGTCTCTTCGTCCAAGTGCCCCTCAATCTTTGCGCTCGGCGTGTCAGCTTCATACGAGTAGGTGAAGACGCCAGCGCGCTCAAATTTCTGTTCCCGAACAAACTCGACCAACCGTTGAAATTGCTCTTCGGTCTCGCCGGGAAAGCCCGTGATAAACGTCGTCCGCAGCACAAGATTCGGGATCGTGGCTCGCATTTGCCGAACCAACTCCTCCGTTTGAGAGCGATTGACGCGTCGCGACATCCGCTTGAGCATCGTGTCGTCACCGTGTTGCAGCGGCATGTCGATGTAAGGCACGATCTTTTTCGCGTTGGCGATCGTCTCAAGCAACTTCTGGTCGATGAACATCGGATAAAAGTACATCAAGCGAATCCACTCGATGCCTTCAACTTGGTCAAGTTCAGCGAGCAGTTCGCTCAGCCGAGGTTCACCGTAGAGGTCAATCCCGTAATACGTCGTATCTTGTGCCACAATGATTAGCTCGCGAACACCGCTGGCAGCCAATTGGCGAGCTTCCTTTAGCACCTCTTCCATAGGCTTGGTCGCATGCTTGCCCCGCATTTTTGGGATTGCGCAGAATGTGCAGAGCCGGTCACAACCCTCGGAGATCTTGAGGTAGGCAAAGTGACGCGGTGTGATTCGCAGGCGATCGGTGTCGGGCAAAGCGCGAACCGGGGCTGGCTGGAAAATAGTCCGCTGTTCTTCCAGATTCCCGAGAATCCGATCGGCGATCTTGGTAATCTCCTCGCGACCGAAAACACCGACCAAAGAATCAATCCCGGGGCGATCGACGAGAAGTTGCTCTTTCTGGCGCTCGGCGAGGCAACCCGAGACGATCACGCCTCGCGTTTTGCCTTCTGACTTCAATTGGAGCATCTCGTCAATGCTGGCGAAGGACTCATCTCGAGCTCGCTCGATAAAGCCACAGGTATTAACGATGACGAAGTCCGAACCCTTGGGGTCGGAAACGAGCCGATAGCCATCGAGTTTCAGAAGGCCCATCATCCGTTCGCTGTCGACGGTATTCTTGGGACAACCGAGGCTAATGAAAGCGTAACTACCCTTGTAGTCGGGGTCAGAAGTTTGGCTGCGATACTTTGATTTCACTTGCGTTTCTCTTGTTTCGGGGACGTTCAATGGTAACAAAGCCAACCCGGATTGGGGAGCGAAAAAGTAGCCTCGCCCGGCCGAATGCAGCCAATCTTCAGCCGATTCGAGCCTGTTTGGGATTCGATCACGTCACCCGAGCCTGACGCCCGTTTGAAAACGAGTTGAGTTTACCGATTGAGCAGAGAGCGATTGCTGTTCGGACAACAAGGGTGAAGAGGGCGATTCCGCGATTCATCCAGTACGTTTCAGAGCTTTCGCTGGGTCAACCGACCGTTCCGGTTTCCGAGTCAGAATCAGACTCAGGCAACTGCCCCAGGGCGAGCAAGGCGTTCCCGGCGGCCCGCTGCTCAGCTTCCTTTTTATTCTTGCCCCAAGCGGCAGGGAATTTCTGCGTGCCCAATTGAACGGCGACAGAAAAAGACTTGTCGTGGTCTGGTCCAATCTCGTCGACCACCAAATAAAGCGGAGCATGTCCCGCTTCACGCTGAGCAAACTGCTGGAGCATCGACTTGAAATTGTTCTCAGCGTTTCGCTTTGAGAGCCGATCGATTTGCTCTTGAATTAAAGGGCCAAGAAAATCACGCACTGGCTGCAAGCCACCATCGAGATAAATCGCAGCGATGATTGACTCGAACGCATCAGCCATCAGCGAAGGCGGCACGTCCCCGTTTGAGCTGACTCCTTTACCAACAATCAAAACCTCGCGCAATTGGAGTTTATCCGCCCATTGACCGCAGGTTTGCCGACTGACAATCGCCGACTTTACCCGCGTCAGGTCTCCTTCGAGCCAATCAGGAAACTGCCGGAACAGGGACTCGCAAACAAGAAAACCGAGAATCGAGTCGCCAAGAAACTCGAGCCGTTCATTCGAGGTCAGCCGCGTATTCGCGCCTGAGGCATGCGTGATCGCCTCTGCTAGTATCGATTTATCCCGAAAGCGATACCCGACGAGCTCTTCGCAACGCGAAACTGAGCGGGGTGGATTTTGGGAGCTCTCTTGGGACATACGATCAAAGATGCTGCGAAAGGAAAAAGGCCAGCTTTGACTCTACAAAATCCCAAGCCGTTCGGGGAGGAGTCTGAAGTTTCGCGACCGAAATAGCAATCTAAAAAACCTCTATCTCTACGACATTCAAGGAGTTTCTTTATATCCGTGCTCGTTTCAGGTCAGCACTTTCATCTTTTCAGCAATCAGAAAGGCTAATTCCATCGCTTGGTCGTAGTTCAGTCGTGGATCGACTGCGCTTTTGTATGCTCGTTCCAGATCGGGCTCGGTTAGACGTCTGGCACCACCGACGCATTCCGTGACGTTGTCGCCAGTGACCTCGAGGTGAACCCCACCCAACCGAGAACCGACTTCGTAGTGAACATCAAAGGAGTCGACAAGTTCTTGAACGATTTTCTCGAAGTCCCTCGTCTTTACGCCCGAAGCAGTCGAGTAGGTATTTCCGTGCATTGGGTCACAGCACCAAAGGACTCGTGAGCCTTGCTTGCGGACGGCTTCGACGAGAGGAGGGAGGAAATTCCTCGTCTTACCGGCCCCAAAGCGATGAATCAAAGTCATTCGCCCCGGCTGGTTTTTCGGATTTAGACCTTTGATTAAATCGAGCAGCATTTCCGGCGACGTTTGCGGACCAACCTTAACACCGATCGGGTTTTCAATGCCGCGGAAGTACTCGATATGGGCGCCAGCTAAGTCGGCCGTTCGATAGCCTAGCCAAGGCATATGCGTACTCAGGTTGTACCAGCCAGTCCGTCGGGGTACGTGTCTGGTCTGGGCTTGCTCATAGCTCAGATGCAACCCTTCGTGGCTGGTAAACACCTCAACCCCGTAACTTTCCCGAATGGAAGTTCCCAGCACCGCCTCCATAAATCTCAACGAGCGAGTGATCGACTCGACCATTTGATGAAACTGGCGGGAGCGAGGTGAGTCGGCGGCGAAATCGAGCTCCCAGTTTTCCGGATGGTGTAAATCCGCGAATCCGCTTGCGACCAAGCTGCGGACAAAATTGAGAGTCAGCGCTGCTCGTTCGTAACCACGCAGCAACAACTGAGGGTCTGGCGTGCGGTCGGTCGGGGAAAAACCGCAACGATTGACGAGATCGCCGCGATAGACTGGCAAGGTAACGCCGGCTCTCGTCTCGGTCTCCGACGATCGAGGCTTGGCAAATTGACCAGCCATTCGCCCGACCCGCACGATCCTTTTCATCGAGCCGTGAATCATCACGAAGCTCATCTGAATCAAAACTTTGAGATTGCGGACGATTGAGTCGGTTTCGCAATCGTCGAGGCTTTCGCTGCAATCACCGGCTTGCAAGAGAAACGCACGCCCTTCCGCCGCTTCTGCGAGCTGCGTTTTCAGCTTCTCGACCTCCCAACTCGTGACTAGTGGAGGCAACTTTCCCAGGCGACTGAGGGCATCTCGCAGCGCGTTTTCGTTCGGGTATTCCGGTTGCTGAGTCGCGGGAAAGCGAGTCCAAGATTCCGGCGTCCAGGCTTTAACTTCTCGAGAGACATTCATAACTCAAATATCCAAAATCTTTTCTACGACGAATTGAGGATTTTGCCGCATCAAGGCATCATCGCTGGCCGCGTGCTAAAGGCCCAGACTTTCCAGTGCCTCGAGCAAAACCGGTTCGGATTCGATGTCCTCAGCCAAGTCCGTCAATCGCGGATGCAGAAACACGCGAACCTGTTTGACATAATCGTCAAATTGTACCCTCGCCAATGACTGAACCATCGGCGAAAGTTCCGCCAAAGGTCGAGAAGTCTGTCGTTTCACATCTCGAATTTCGATTTCGAACTGGACCTCCAGGCCCGGCGGGGGTGCGTCCACAAGTACGTCCAAATCTGAAACCGCAGTTCCTAGCCGCTTTCGAAGCAGCACGGCAACAGCCTCCGCGACCGCCACAAGCCTCTCCATCGGCTGCCGAGCCAACCGGCGAAAAATTTCCGGCCGCTCTACGAAATTGAATTGCGCCCAGCGTTTGTAAAGTCGCCGCTCGGCTCCAAACAAACATTGAACCAACTCACCGGCAGGATGGTGCCCACTCAGGGTAAGAAACCTTTGGGCAAACGTTTCATCAGTGAGCCGAGTCATCTCGGCAATCGGCAACTGGCCACGCAGTTCAAAAAAAGCTCGCTGATACATCGCGGTTGCTGACCGGACAGCATGATGCCAATAGACTTCGCTGAACATGACATACCGAGCGAAGACCAACAACTCAGCGGCCGTCCGCCCCTTGTTACTGAGCGCGATCCCGCTTCCCCCGGAATTCACGCAGAGGCTGGAGATCAACCGACCCACATCGAAATTCCGGCCGTAAGGAACGCCACAGTGCAAGCTATCTCGCATTAGGTAATCTAGTTTGTCGATATCAACCGGCCCAGACAACATTGAGCTCACCAAGTCCGCCGCCGGGCCACTCGCGGTGCCTTGCAACAAATCGGCAATCTCATCCGGCTGAATCCCCCAATCCTTACGCAACAAGCCTGAAAGCTGTTCGGTCGCAAGGTAGTTCGCAGCCAACTCCTCGTGATCGGGAATTCCATCCAGCTTAAGGTCCTCAACCGGGTGACAGTAAGGCCAGTGGCCAATGTCATGCAATAGAGCCGCAACCAGAAACCGCTCAGCCCACTCCTTGGTGACGGCGTCGCGAAACTCGGGTTGCGGCATCAATTGGCGAAGGAACAGCAGCGCGTTTCGGTACACACCCAAAGAGTGCTCGAATCGGCTGTGTGTCGCTCCCGGATAAATCAAACTTACGAAGCCCAATTGACGGACAGACGCCAGTCTTCGGAAAGCCGAGGAGTCAACCAGACGGGTTACTCGCGGTGTCAGCGGGACGTCTAACTGGTCTGGTATCCGCAAAAGCGAACCGGGGAAATTGAGCTGCTCGAGTTCCGGCAACGTCGATTGTCCGACCATTTCAAGTTCCTTTTCATACCTTCAGACGCAATTTCAAAAACAAATCGATTTGGCGAGCCCCTCTCAAGTCGGGGGATATGCTCGAGAAATAGCCAACTGCCTTAGGGGGGAAATATCACGAAAAATCGACCGTCGAATCCTAAACCTAATACAATCGTCAGCACCGTTTCGGTGGTCAGCGGAATGCATCGTTCGAGCGTATTGCCGTGAGCAATCTTACGCATCGCGAACTAGACCTTAATATCAACAGAAGGTCTGGCTCTGCCAAAACATCTTCCAATTGTTCACCTTTTTATACACGGCAACCATTCCATTGGATTGTTGCACCGCCATGAACGCAAAACTTTTAATCAAGCCCAACCTCAAAGACCTCCCGATTTGGCTGACCATCTTCGGAAGCGTGACTTTGTTGTGTCTCGGCCAGTTTCAGTTCGTTGATAGTTCGTTCGCGATGCTCTACCTGAATATCGGCGGAATTGGCTTGATTGCCTGCTTGGGTTTGTCTGAGTTGCGACGTCGTCTCGGAGAGAAAGAAATTCATCAATTGCGAGAGGCTGCGACTACCGATGCTCTAACGCTCGTCGGAAACCGCCGAGCCTTCGACATCGAGCTGACTCGCCGCGTTGCAATGTTTCGACGGCATCGCGCTACTTGCTCTCTCCTGTTCATCGACGCCGACCATTTTAAGGCAATCAATGATCGCTGGGGACATGACCTCGGAGACTTGGCTTTAAAGTCGCTCGCCAAGGCGATCTCCGCCACGCTGAGAGATATCGACCTGCTGTATCGCTTTGGCGGTGAAGAGTTTGTGGCTCTCTTGCCCGAGACGCGGGCAGAGGAGGCCGGAATTGCGGGCGAGCGAATTCGCAAGGCGGTCAACCAAGTAAAAATCAGAATTGCTGAAGAAACCATTTCCTTTTCCGTCAGCATCGGCTGCGCCGAACTGAATGCCTCGGATAATCAAGATAGCTGGATAAAACGAGCCGACGAGTCGCTCTACTCAGCAAAGAAGAATGGGCGGAACAGGGTTGAAGTCGGACTCCTCTCGAACAAGGAGAGCGGTCCCTCGGAGCTAGGCTTGAACTCTAATTCAGGCCTGAAATTGCAGCCACAGGACGCGACTATCGAAGGCTGCTCAAAGCAACCAGGTCTCCAGCAGATGCTGGGCGGAATTCCAAAACAGAGCAGTTGAGCCGGGTGCAGGGGGAACCGACTCGGTCGCTTGCGAACCGGGGATAAAGCCCCATCCGGCGAGCCAACGCAGCAACAGGCAGCAGCCCAAAAACAATCCGTAATGGAGCAGCCCTTGAATCCAATCGAGTTCAAGGCAGACGACCGCAGTCGTCATTCCCAAGGCAAGCATCAAGCCCATTCCCGTTAGTACGGCGCCGAGTTCCCAGCTGTTATTAAAGGCATACCAGCCGACAAACAGGAGCAACCAGGACAGCGCATAAATCAAACCGCAGACGGCAGTCCGAATCCAAAGGTCCTTACCGGTCAGATAGCCACGTTCCTGGTCGCGAATGAATGCGTACCCAGAATAAGCGAGCAGCGGACCGAGTAAAGCTAGGGCTGCACCCGTCACAATCGGGGGAAGACCAACCCCCTTGGGATAAACAAATCGCAAGAGGAGTGCGGCGAGCAGGAACACCAGAATCGCGCCAACCAAAAGCGTAATCTGAACTCCAGAGAGACTGGTATCCTCGCGCGAGATTGGCTTGAGTACCAACCGCCCCGTCGAGTCCTTCGGCCCCGACATCTCGGGAGCGTGAACAACGACCTCTTCGTTCTTGCTGGGGATCTTGATCAGTCCCTTGCATTTAGGACACGGCCCCTCGCGCCCCGCAAATTTTTCGCTGACCTCGAAACGTTGGTGACAGCTAGGACACGTTACTCGAATGGCCATTTGTTCTCGTTCCCCGATATGCAAAACAAATTCAGTCCGCCGGAACTTGCTCAGGACGTACTGAACTGGCGTCGGTGTTTGTCAAGCTCACCCTGTTGCCTTTGCCGCCTATTCAATCCGAATTCAGGAGAGCTCGCTCAATTCCTGTTCGTTAAGCATTTTGAATCCCCGCGCGGCGAGCGTTTCTTGAGCTGCGTCGATGTTATCAACCATCAAGGCGACCGCCGTCTTCCCCGACATCGGCAGCATCAAGGGATAGGTTTGAGTAAGATTGATCTCGCCTTGCAGCAAAGCCGCACAGACCTGCAACATCGGCTGGTCGTCATCCGTCGGCAACTCAAGGGCAATCAAATCACTTTCGATCATCGCCAAGCCAGCTCGCTCGAGAATCTCGCGGCCTTGCTCGGGGTGAGTCAAGACGAAGCGCACGATACAGCACTCCGTTGAATCGTGAATATTTAAGGCCACGATTTTGACGCGACTGCCTCTGAACCTCCGCAACACCTCGAGCAGTTGGCCCACTCGGTTTTCGAGGAAAACGGTGTACTGCCGGATCGCCGGATAGTCTTTCCCTCGCGCTGTCTGGAATTCGATTGCCGAACCGGAATCCTCACCTGAACTCATGCGTCTTCGCCGCCTCCCCGTCGCGGTGTCCTGTACTTGGTATACGTCCTGACCTTTTGATGCGCCGCTTAACTTCGCGTTAGCCGGTCGTCGGCCAACTGGGCTGCCTGATATCAGGAATCAACTCCCTGCCTTCGACCTCATGATCCGAATCGGTCGGGTTGCCGCTATAGTTTAAACCTTGCCTGAGCTCTCGGACAGTCGCCCGGGATTACGATTTTGACGGATTCACAGGTATCGCTCAGGATGCCGCTCCACTACCTAAGGGTTCTTGGCCATGAGTTCCGAACAGCCCGATA